>Ga0335085_10013064_pt1 | contig 12189 bp, 14 predicted proteins | sample Lox_Sample_45_FD_206712 | JGI IMG/M metagenome (GOLD analysis project Ga0335085, IMG submission 206712) | Soil microbial communities from Loxahatchee National Wildlife Refuge, Florida, United States - Lox_Sample_4.5 | ecosystem: Environmental > Terrestrial > Soil > Wetlands | place: USA...
GCCCACCAGCGGCTTAATCACTCGAATCTGCGACATCGGCAGTTCGAGCACCAGAGACAGCTTGTGTTGCAGGTAATACGGCACCTGCGTCGACGACCAGACTGTCAGCCGCCCCTGCTTGCCGGTATGTGGATCGATTTCAAAGCTAGCCAGCGTGCTGTGCGGCTCCATCGCCGCGTGAGTAACTTCGTTGGCAATGTAGCGCGCTTCTGCAACGTAGTCGGCTTCGGCAAAGCCCTTCTCCGGATCACCGAAGACGTGGTGGTAGTCCTTTTCGATGTTGTTCGGCCGGTTGTCGTGGATGAGATCGCGCTCCGCCTTCATCGACTGCTCTGGATCGAAGTATGCCGGCAACGGCTCGTATTCGACCTCGATCAACTCCAGCGCCTGATCCGCGATTTCCTCGCTCACCGCGGCGACACAGGCGACGTTGTCGCCGATGTAGCGCACCTTGCCGACGGCCAGCGCTGTTTCGTCGTGTCCGACGGGAAGGATTCCGTACTGGTTGGGTGCATCTTCCCCAGTAACGACTGCAACCACGCCTTCCAGTGCGCGCGCCCGGCTCGTGTCGATCCGCTTGATCAAGGCGTGCGGGTACGGCGAGTGCAAAATCTTGCCGACCAGCATGCCCGGCAAGCTAAGATCGTCGGTGTACTTCCCTGCGCCGGTTGTCTTACCGGCGGCATCGACCATGGCAATTGGCTTGCCGATAACAGAGAACTCACTCATCAGCGCGCCGCTCCCGCGAGTTCGACCGTCCTGCTCTTCTTTTCGGCGTCAATCACAGCCCGAATCGCCTGATACATCTGCGAATACCCGGTGCACCGGCACAAATTACTGCTGAGCGCCTCGCGAATCTCGTCTTCGGTTGGATTTGGATTGTTCGCCAACAACCACCGTACGGTCATCATGAAGCCCGGTGTGCAGTATCCACATTGCGATCCGCCGAAATCGCCGTAGGCCTTCTGCAAGGCTGCCAGGCCGCCGCCATCCGAGAGACCTTCGACCGTCGTGATCTCGCATTCCTGGTAGCTCGCCGCCAGCATTGTGCATGCGAGCATCGGCACGCCGTCCACCTGCACGGTACATGCGCCGCACGACGAATCGTCGCAGCCGCGCTTCGAGCCCGTGAGATCCAAATCCTGCCGCAACACGTCGAGAAGCAATGCATTGGGCTGCACCGCCAATTCGCGTGTTCTGCCATTCACTCGCAATTCGACAAGTTCTTTTTTCACCACAGCTCCTAATAAAGTGGTACCGACGGGTCGATTTCGCGCGACCAGCGGTCGATGCCTCCGCGCAACGATTGCGCCTTTTCAAAACCCTGTTGCCGAAGCCACGCCGTCACGTTCATGGAGCGAACACCGTGATGGCAGACCACCACGATATGGTCTTCCGGATCGAGCTCCTGCTGGAACCGCGACGGCACATCGCCCATCGGCATGTGCTTGCTTCCCGCAATTTGCGCGGCCTGGAACTCCCAGGGCTCGCGCACGTCCAGCAGAGTGAACTCGCTTCCCGTATCTCGCAGCGATTTCAACTCCGCAACTAAAATTTCGTAATCCATTGCAGTCTTACTCTGTTAGACAGGAAATCACTTTCCCTGCCACTTCGGCCTGCGGCGCTCGATGTGTGCCTGTATTCCTTCCCTTGCATCGAGCGTCTTCATCAGCTCGTCGAGGTAGATCTGCTCCGACCGCGCCAATCCTTTATCGAAGTGGATCGAGTCCCACGCATAGAACGCCTTCTTGGCCATCGCCAGCGCGGCAGGACTGAGTTGTGTCACTCGCGCAAGACACTCGGCAACCAATATTTCCGGATCCTCGGCCACACCGTTCACCAGCCCGTGCGCCAATGCCTCTTCCCCCGTGATGGTGCGACCCGTGAGCACCATCTCGGCCGCCAGCTTCTGTCCAACAATCGACGCCAGAGCTACCGCCGCCACCGGAGGAAAGCAGGCCAGCTTGATTTCCGGAAAGCCCCAGACCGAGTCAGGAGTGGCATACACGACGTCGCATAGGAGGGCAAGTTCGGCTCCGCCGCCAAGGCAGTGGCGGCGTACCGACGCGATGGTAAGTTTCTTTGTCGCGGCAACCGCTTTGATCACCCCGTGAAACGCGGTCAGCATGTTGCGCACGTTGTCGGGCGAATGCGCCGCGATATCGACGCCACTGGAGAATGCCCGCTCCGATCCGGCAAACACAACCGTGCTGACTTCAGCGATTGTCTCCGCCTGCTCCAGCGTGGCGAGCAGCTCGCCCATCATCTCCAGGTCAATGACATTCAGCGGCGGATGGTTGAGTGTGATGCGAACCACGGGCGGCCGCAAGTCAACCACGATTCGGTTAAATGCCGGTTTGCTGGCCAGCATCATAGCTTCTCGGCCTTCCTGCGCAAGCGCTTGGCAGGCCCAACCCCAGAGCCGCCGTTGAGCTGCGCGTCTGTTCGGCCACGCACGCCTCTCAGAAAGATGTCGCTGATCTGCTGCGAGAGAACCTCGGCATCGGGATCGATCCCCGGCTTGTGCCAGGTGTAGAGCCAGTTCATCATCCCGAACAGCCCCATCACTGCGGTGCGGGTCGGGATGCCCGCCTTCTCATCGGGCCGGTGTCCCATCCACGGCGACCGCTCGGCCTTCGCGAGATCGGCGACCAGCTTCACGCAAATCTTGTAATACTCACGCTTGATCACCGCCAGTTCGGCGCCGTGACCGTTCTTCAATATGTCGTCTTCGTGAGAGAGGACCTTCATGGCCTTCTCTTTCGCCAGTGCGTACTCGACATGGTTCTGAACGAAGATGCGGATGCGCTCCTCCGGGTCGTCACTCGCCACCAATCGCTCGCGTAGCCGTTCGATGATGTTGGTAAAGGTGTGCTTCTGAATCAGGTAGAGCAGCTTTTCTTTCGAGTCGAAGTAGTAATAAAGCCCGGCCAGCGAAATTCCGCTCAGGCGCGAAAGGTCGCGCATTGACGCGCCCTCGTATCCCTTCTCGGCAAAGACCTCGGTGGCGTAATCGAGGATCTCGGAAAAGCGGCGGTCAAACCGGGTGTCCTGTCCAGCAGTCAACGATGGAGTAGCGGAATCGGGAATGGTGGCCATAAGGCTTGATGGCGGCTGGGCAATGGCCTCAGCCCGAACTGAAACGAACGTTCGTTCGAATTATACTTCGCCCGCAATCTGCCGCCAAGCCCATGTCTCCGCCCGGGAAGTTCCTGCGCCCAAGTTCCATCACTTAGCAACGACCTCTGCCACTGACCGCGCTCGGAAATCCTTGAATTGACAACTGCTTCCAGACAAGGCAAACTGCAGAATCCTGTGGAATTGCTTTCCCAGGTGAGTGCAACACGGGAGCGGGCGACACTAGCTTATTCATGACCGCGCAATCAAAGGTTTCCTACCGGCTGGAGTCCACGCTGGAAAGCGTGAACAAAGCGGAAGAAATGGCCGACCAGGTCGCAGCCCAGTCGGGCTTCGATGAGGACACCAGGGGTGGAATCTCCATGGCCGTCCGCGAGGCCATGATCAACGCGGTTTTGCATGGCAATGCCTACGACCCGGCGAAGCGCGTAAACTTATCCTTTGAACAAAACAACCGGGAGTTGATAATTACCATCGGGGACGAAGGCAGGGGCTTGGAACCCGACGAGGTCCCCGATCCTCTCGCACCGGAAAACTTGATGAAGCAGTCCGGGCGCGGAATTTTTCTAATCCGGGCGTTTATGGACGAAGTTCGGTTCCGCAAATTGGAACCCGGCACTGAAATTACTTTGATCAAGCGGATCCCAGGCAGTGAACTGGACCGCCAGGAGGCTTCCACGTGAGTATGAAAGCAAGCACCCGGCAAGTGGATGGCGTAACCATCGTTGACTTGAGCGGGCGAATTACTTTGGGCGAAGGCAGCGTGGTTCTGCGCGACACCGTGAAGGACCTGCTCGGCAAAGGCGCCAAGCACATTCTCCTGAACCTGGGCGATGTCAGCTACATCGACAGCTCGGGCATAGGTGAACTGGTCAGCGCGTTTACCTCGGTACAGCGCCAGGGTGGTGAGCTCAAGCTGCTGCACCTCACCAAGAAGGTGCATGACCTGCTGCAGATCACCAAACTGTATACAGTGTTCGACGTACAGGAAGACGAAGCCAACGCCATCAAGGCTTTCTCCAAGTAATCCACCCTTCCCCGCCGATCACGGCGCACAAGTGTCGAACGCCCTTTCTTTTCGTGCGGAAGGGCGTTTGTTGTGTCTTGGATCACAGACTCGCTGCTCCGCTCCCTCGTAAAATTTCTTCATGCCGCGCATCTCACGTCTCGAGAAAGACCAGGTCGATCAGGAAACCGGCAAGATCTACGACGTCTACCTGCAGGAACGTGGCAATGTTCCCAACATGTTCCGCACCGTCGCTCACCGGCCGGAGATCTTCCGCACCATGATTGCTCACTTCCGGGCGGTGATGAATAGCGGAACGGTCCCTGTCAAACTGAAAGAGCTGGTGATTGTCCGCACCTCCCAGATCAACAAATGCGAGTATTGACTGGCCTCTCACACCGCCTTGGCAAGGCGGCACGGCTGGACCGTCGATCAGATCAATAACCTGTGCGACTTTCGCAATCGCGACGATTTCACCCCCGCCGAAAAGGCCGCTCTTGAGTTGGCCGAGCGTGCCACTCGTGATCCCCACGGGGTGGACGACAACCTCTGGACCGAATTGCGACGCTTCTACGAGGAAGGTGAAATCATCGAGTTGCTGGCGGCCATCGGGCTCTTCAACTACTTCAATCGCTTCAACGACGCCCTCCGCATGGAGCCGACCCGGTAGCCGGCATCACCACACTCAGAGCCATCCCCATCGGGGCTGGTCGCGCATGAACTTCCGCAGCTCTGACAAGGGATACGTCGTCCCGCGCCAGTCCACTCCCCCGTGGCGCAGTGTCAAGGTGGCAGAACGCGCCAGGGCGTAGCAGAACAGTACAGCGCCGATGGGATGCAGCACGACATACGCCGGCGAGATGTCGCTATACCACGACATTCCGACATAAATCAGTGCGATGGTGGCCAAGGCCGCCAGAAACCCCAGCCGGGCCGATCCCGGCGCGAACAGGACACCGACGAAGGGGGCCACGTTCAGCAGCAGAACGCCGCCTATGGCCAAGAGTGCGAACCACACGTTGTACTTCAGGATGGCAAAGCCGTTCTTGGTCAGGTTCTGCACCATTCCCATCGCCCCGAACACCCAGCGCAGGCGCAGGAGGCCACGGCCAAATGCCATGCGCTGGCGGAAACCCTCCTGTTTCACCAATTCGCCGAGGCGCATGTCATCCAGCACCTCCAGCCGCATGCGCTCATAGCCGCCAATGCGTTGATATACCTTACGGCGGATGAGGTTGAAGGCGCCGACCCCGATGGCATCGCGCGATTTCGGATCGGCCGCCTTCCACGGCCGGCGCGCAAAGACAAACTGCGACTGAAAGAATGCGATCATCATCCGCTCTCCCGGCGACTTCATCACCATCGTCGGAAACAGCACCAGATGATCAGCTCGTTCCCGCTCCGCGTAGACCATAGCCCGCCGCAGCGCGTCGGCCCGATATACGACGTCGGCGTCGGTAAAAAGCAGCCAGTCCCCTGTCGCTTGCTTTCCCGCCTGCCACATGGCGTGGGTCTTGCCCAGCCAGCCCGGCGGCAGTTCGCTGATATGCAGCACTTTCAACAAGTGATGGGAAGCTTCTCTCCGTTCCTCCCACTGCGTCCGCAGGCGATCGAGAATTGCGCCGGTTCCATCGTCCGAGCGATCGTCGATGGCAATTACTTCATAGTCGGGATAGTCGAGCTGCAGCAACGAAAGCAATGCCGACTCAATGTGCTCACCCTCGTTTCGTGCAGGCACGATAATGCTTACGCGCGGCACTTGTCCCGAATCGTCGCGCGGCGTTACATCGTAGGCGGGATCGGTGATCTCAGCGATCTTGTTCATGTGGAGCGCGGCCGCCAGTAATCGCGACACCCAGCTACCACCCAGAAAGGCGCTGAAAAGCCAGAGAAAAGGATGCTCGAGAAACCCGGACCACATCAGGCGGAGGCTCCCTCGGCCACAGGGCGGGCCGCATGTTCCGGAGGCAATTCAGGGGCAAACTGCATTCCGTACAAGAGCACGATCCCCGACAGCGCGACGGCGACGATCATCGCCACCATGCCCATTTGCAGATTCGTCCGGTCAGAAATGTAGCCGATCAGCGTCGGGGAGAACGCATCGCCGAGCAGATGTATGGTGAACAGATTTACCGCAATCGCGGTGGCGCGAATCGGAGCCGACACCGAGTTCACGAGAGCCGCATTCAGCGGAGCCGTATTGAGGAGAATGAGAAACTCCCCAATCAGAATCGCCGCATACATGCCCGAGCCGGTCAGATAGATCGCTGCCACTACTGCGGGTATCGACAGGATCATGCCGATCGCCGAGACGATCAGGTATGCGGCGTGCGTCCGGCGCAGCAGCCGGTCACCCAGCCATCCGCCGAACAGTGTCGCTACCGTTCCTGAGATCACCGTCATTCCGCCAAACACAAGGTTGGCCTTGTCCAGCGGCACGCCGCGCACCCGAGTGAGGAACGTCGGCATCCAGACCTGCATGCCGCCGACCGCGAAGGTCATCATCGCCATGCCCAGGCTGACCGTCCAATAGGCCTTGTTGCGAAACAACCCGAGGATGGTGCCGCGTTCGCTGGTAACCGGTAGGTGGTCGCTGGCGCCGCGTTCCGGTTCGCGAACAAACATCAGCCCGAGGGCCAATATCAGGCCTGGAATTGCTCCCACCAGAAACGGGGTACGCCAGCCATAATGATGTCCCAGGTAGCCGCCCATGACATATCCGACCGCTGAACCCACGGGCAGCGAAAGATAGAAAATCCCCATGATTCGGCCGCGAATGGTTTCGGGAAACAGATCGGAGAGGAAAGCCGGGGAAATGACCACGAACGTCGCCTCACCGATTCCGACAATCAGGTGCCGCAGAAGCAATTCGTCGTAGTTGTTGGTGACCGCCGAGAGCAGTGTCGCCAGGCTCCAGACCACCGCGCCGGCCGCCATGATCCACCGCCGCGGATAGCGGTCGGCCAATGGGGCAATCAGGGGCGCCGCAACCATGTAGCAGATAAAAAACGCGGTGGTAAGAAACCCCATCTTCGCATCGTCGATCTTGAACTCGCTTTGGATCAGCGGCTGCACCGCAAACAGCACGTTGCGATCGACGTAGTTGAAGAAATTCAGGGCGGTCAGCAGTAGGAGCGCATATCTCGCATTGGCCTTGTCGGTCATCAGTGGGCGGAGGATATCACGCCCTACCGGAGCCGCTTCGGGTTGAGCGGGGAAAGTATTGCCCGGTTAGTAAATAAAAGCGCGGGGTCGCAGAGCAGTGGATAGTGGTTAGTGGATAGAAAAACCAAAACCAAAAGCCAAGAGCTAAAAGCTGACAGCCAACAGCTTATTGCTTATTGCCGCCGCTGCTTCGCCCCCTGGGATACCGCGCAATCACTACCGTTCCAATGCCACCGCGTGGGCGGAACTCGCCTTTGACCTCGGCCCACTTCGGCTTGCACGATCGCACCATATCTTCCAGTACGCGATTGACGACATTCTCCTGAAAGATGCCGAGATTGCGATACGCGGTCAGATACTCCTTGAGCGACTTCAGCTCCAGGCAGTCCTTATTCGGCATGTAGCGGATCCATAGAATCCCGAAGTCGGGTAATCCTGTCTTGGGACAGACCGAGGTAAACTCCGGAACATCGATCACAATCTCGTAGCCCGGAAACTGGTTCGGCCAGGTTTCGATCTCGGGGAGCTTTGCATCGAGCCCGGATTCGGCATGTTTTGCCGTATAGCGTTCGCTCTTGGCCATGCGGCTATTGTAATTGCCACCTCGCCGTGGCCACGCAGGAGACAGGTAGCAGAAGCTGAGCCCGGCCTCGGCGTGCCAGTGCGGAGGCAGTTCCGACCAACGGTCGCTTTCTAGTGGGCTATACTGTTGACTTTGGACACCGATGGCAGAGTTGACTGAAAGCGGCCGTACCCCTACGCCCCGGAAGCCCCGCTGGATCATCATCATAGGTGCCATCCTGGCGGTACTGGCTCTGACCGCGTCGCTATCCTTCCGCCGTGCTCAGGTTCAGGTCCGGACCGCTAAGGCCTATCGCGAAACCATCACCGCCAGTATTGCCACCAACGGCAAAATCGAGCCCACCGACAACTTCGAGGCGCACGCGCCGCTAGCCACCACCGTCAAGCGGGTCAACATTCATCAAGGCGATTGGACAAAGCCGGGTGAGCTATTGCTGCAACTGGATGACTCGGCAGCCCGTGCCGAAGTGGCCCGCGCGCAGGCACAAGTCACAGGGGCACAGGCCGATCTCTCGGCCGTTTCCGGCGGCGGCACGCAGGAAGAGTTGATCACGACTCGCAATGCCCTGATCAAGGCCCAGGCCGATCGCGACGCCGCACAACGCAACCTGCAGGCGATGAAGCGGCTGCTGCAATCGGGCGCCGCTTCGCAGTCTGAAGTCGATGCCGCTCAGACCCAGTTGAATGTCGCCGACGCCAACGTACACATGCTGGAGCAGAAGCTCCATGACCGCTTTTCCAAGCCCGAGATCGGCCATGCTGAGGCCCGACTGGCTGAGGCGCGGGCGGCGCTTACTGCAGCGACCGACGTTTTGCGCAACATGAACGTCGTGGTCCCCTTCGCCGGCATGGCCTATAACCTGCCTGCGAAGAAAGATGAGTTTGCCGCCGCCGGTGATCTCCTCGTGCAGGTTGCCGACCTGCACAAAGTTCGCGTCCGTGCGTTTGTCGACGAGCCTGACATCGGCCGGCTGCAAAAAGGTCAGACCGTGGAAGTCACCTGGGACGCTCTTCCCGGTCGGGTGTGGAGGGGCACGGTCGAGAGTCTGCCGACGAACGTCATACAGCGCGGCACTCGCATGGTGGGTGAGGTGACCTGCATCCTCGACAACGGCGATCTGAAATTGCTGCCGAACACAAACGTTGCCGTCGCCGTAATTCAGGTGCGCCACGAAAACGCGTTAACCGTTCCGCGCGAAGCTGTCCGCCAGGACGCCGACGGCAAGTATGTATTTGAGATCGTGAACGGCGAATTGAAGCGCCGCAATGTGCAGACTTCGGTGGCCAATCTGACCCGCGTGGAAATCACCGGCGGAATTCCCGACGGCGCCGTGCTGGCGCTGGGCGCGGTCAACCTGCAGCCGCTGCGTGACGGAATGCCAGTCAAGAATCCGACGCAATGAGGAAGCGCTTACCCAGGATTTGCGGGCTGGCGGCGGCAACCCTCGTCTTCCTGGTGATCGCGTCAGCCAGTTCGACGCCCGAGCAGATGATCGCCTCCGGCAGCGTCGACGAAGCGATCCGCACACTCTCCGGCCGCAGTGACGCGGCTTCGGTGAACCTGCTTTCGCGTGCTTACTACGCCATCGAACAGTGGGACAATGCCGTCAAGAACGGGGAGAAAGCCGTCAGCCTTGCTCCCGACAATTCGCAGTACCATCTCTGGCTCGGTCGCGAATACGGCGAAAAGGCAAACGCGTCAAACCCTCTCTCCGCTGCATCTCTGGCCCGCAAGGCCAAGGCGGAGTTCGAGCAGGCGGTAAAGCTCGACCCCGCCAACGTCCAGGCTCATGCCGATCTTGCCGAGTACTATACCGAAGCGCCTTCCATCATGGGAGGAGGAACCGACAAGGCCCGCGATCAGGCAACGCAAGTCGCCAAGTACGATCAGGCGACCTCGCATTGGATTCTCGCCATCATCGCCGAAAAAGAGAAGCGCTACCCTGACGCCGAAAGAGAGTTGCAGGCAGCCATCAAAGTGGCCAAGAATCCGGGGCAGTATTGGATGAACCTGGCATCGTTCTATCGCCGTCGCTCGCAGTTCGACAACATGCAGAAGGCGATATCGCAGGCGATGGCGCAACCTAACAAGAGCGCTGAGGTTTACTACAATGCAGGGAGCGAACTTTTCAGCGCCGGAAAAGATCTCGCCATGGCAGTCCAATACCTGAAGCAGTATCTTGGTTCAAGTGCTATGGTCGAAGACGCCCCGGCGTTCCAGGCCCACTACCTGCTGGGCCAGATTTACGAGAAGACAGGCAACAAACTGGAAGCCGCAAAGGAATACCAGGCGTCTCTGGCGCTGGCTTCGGGTTTCGCGCCCGCAAGCAAGGCACTGGGCCGCGTAAAGTGACGCTTGCAGAACGAGTTCAATGAGAGTGCCGCCCAACCCGTCACAACTCCTGCGCTGCTCCGCGCTGGCCGGACTTCTCGTGTTCCTTGCGTCGGCTGTGGCGACTGCAGCTCCGCCTGAGGAGCCCCTGCGCTTTCGCCAGGCCATAGACCTGGCACTGCAGCACAGCGGCATCACGGCAATTGCTACCGCCAATCAATGGCGCTCGCAAAAAGCCTACGAAGAAGTTCGCAACCATTACCTGCCGCAGTTGACCGTTGGCTCGGGCCTCGGCTATTCCTACGGCTTCCCGCTGACCCTAGAGGGCTCCGCGCCGTCGGTCGTCAATTTCACCTCCACACAGTCGTTGTTCAACCTCTCGCTGAAGCAATTTCTCAAGGCCGCGAAAATCGACTGGAATGCCAGCTCCTTCGACGTGCAGGACAAGCGCGCGGAAGTGATCCTCGACACGGCGCTCTCCTACGCTGAGCTGGTCAATCTCACCGGAAAGCTCAGCACTCTGGCCGAAGCCCAGGCTGCGGCCAACAAGGCCGAATCCGTTACCGAGCAGCGCGTAAAAGAAGGCGTGGACAGTCAGCTCGAACTCACGAAAAGCCAGCTCGCCGCAGCGCGTATTCGCTTGCGCGTCGCCGACGCTCAGGGTCAATCCGATGTGCTGCGCGAGCACCTGGCCAAGGCCACGGGACTGACTCCCGCCGAGATTCAGCCTGATCCTGAATCGATGCCGCAGCTTCCACTTATTTCGCAGGAAGACGACCTGGCAGCCCGGGCTGCCGCTAATAGTCCGGTCGTGAAGCTTGCCGAGCAGAAAGCGGAAGCGGCGGCCGCGCGCGCCAAGGGGGAACACAAAGCGACTCTGCCCTTTGCCGACCTGGCCTCGCAATACGCCTACCTGGCTCGCTTCAACAATTACGACCAGTACTTCCTCCGGTACTCGAGCAACAACCTGGCCGCCGGTCTCAACATCAAGTTTCCCTTTTACAATCCGGTGCAGAAGGCGCATGCCGCACAGGCTGACGCCGATTCCATCGTGGCGCACAAAGAAGCCGACCTCACTCGCTATAAGGTTGGCGAAGATACCCTGCGGCTGCAGCGTTCCTTGCGCCAGCTGCAGGCCGCACGCGATGTAGCCAAGCTTGAATGGCAGGTATCGGTCGGCGATCTGGCCGGCGTGCAGGCGCGCATGCAGACCGGCAACGCCAACCTCCGGGATGCACAACTGGCGCAACTCGACGTGAACGACAAGTTCGCCGCCTATCTCGATGCGGAATTCGAGCTGACCCGCACCGAGCTCCAACTGCTCCGTCTTACCGGAGAACTGGAGAATTGGGCCATTCCGGCCCCATAACTCGCCATTCGCTGCACCCCCACCGAAAGTGCCGTAACTGATACATATTCAACAACTTCCATGTAGCTTCCCGCATCCAAACAATGGTAAAATTTCAATATTGCTATGCCTTTGAAGACACTCTTTCTGAACCCACCCTCATTTGAGAACTATGACGGCGGCGCTAGCTCGCGTTGGCCTGCGACCCGCGAAATCGAGTCCTATTGGTACCCGGTCTGGCTTGCCTATCCGGCCGGCATGCTGGAGGGCTCGCGCCTGCTCGATGCCCCGCCGCATCACGTGTCGATGGAAGAGACTATCGAAATCGGCAAGCAGTACGACTTCCTGGTGCTGTTCACCAGTACCCCCGGCTTCCCCGGCGACATTCAACTCGCCGCCAAGATGAAGGAAGCCAATCCGAACCTGAAGGTTTGTTTCGTCGGCCCGCACGTGACCACGCTGCCGGAGCGCTCGCTGGCTGAAGGTAAGGCAATCGACTTCGTAGTGCGTCGCGAGTTTGACTACGCGACGGTCGAGTATGCCAACGGCAAACCGCTCAACGAGATTCTCGGCGTTTCGTATCGCGGAGAAGACGGCGCTGTCATACATAATCCCGAT
>Ga0335085_10013065_pt1 | contig 12189 bp, 8 predicted proteins | sample Lox_Sample_45_FD_206712 | JGI IMG/M metagenome (GOLD analysis project Ga0335085, IMG submission 206712) | Soil microbial communities from Loxahatchee National Wildlife Refuge, Florida, United States - Lox_Sample_4.5 | ecosystem: Environmental > Terrestrial > Soil > Wetlands | place: USA: Florida...
CGGGCGGATCGGCTGACGATGGTTTGACGGCGGATGGCCTTGTCGTCATGGCACTTTCCGGATTCAGCAGATGCTCGGAGCTCGGCCCCAATCCGAGCTTGATCAGGGCGCGAGAGTCTGGGACCGTCTTTGATTGCCATCCCTGGTCGGCTTGATAGCGCTGCATCGCGGCCTGGGTCGCCGCATCCCATTTTCCCGAAGGCTCGCCATCCAGGTAGTGCTCACGAATCAGCGCTTCCTGGATTTCACGGGCCCGCGCCGAGTCAATCACCTGTTGCCCCTTCTTCTTTCCTTTGCCTTTCGTCTTCTTCTTCTTGTGGGCGGAGGAAGTCTTGGGAGTCGAAGGCGACTTCGAACTTGTGCCGGTCGACGACGCCGTGGACTTCGCCGTGTCCGTCGCTCCTGCAGATAGAGCAACAGCCAGACAGAGCACGCAACCGAATCCAGTTGCGTGACTCCAACTCCGGATTGAGATTCCTGCCCGCATCACTTTGGCCACAAAAAAACAAACGGCGGGACTGTTACTACTTCCCGGAATCATGTTCCATGAATCCCAGGTGAAGTGCCAGTCCCGCCGGAGGGTCTACCGGTTACGGAAGTGTTCCTGCGAGGAAGACGGTTCCATCCTGCGCGCGCGATCCCCGCGGACGCACCAGGAAGACGACATCCGACGATTCAATCTGCGTGAAATCGCCCGGACTATTCACGGTCTGCTTGTTGACCTCAAGAATCACGTCGCCGCGATTCAAGCCAACATCATCCGCGAACGATCCCTGCTTCACGTCCTGGACAACCACTCCTTTGCCGGCGGGAATGTTAAGCCGATCCGCGAGGTCCGGAGTAATGCTGCGAACGGTGATACCAAACTTACTGGCCTTCGGTTCTTCCGTGCCCTGGTTGTCCTCATCCTCTCCGAGGCGCGCCGCGAACAGCTTCGCGCGATCGGCAATCGTGACTGAGGTGTCGTCCTTCTTGCCATTCCGAACGTAGGTCAGTTTGGCTTTTGTGCCCGGTTTGCGGCCCGCGATGTCGTCCACCAGTTCATCGCCGGACTTGACATCTCTGCCATCGACGGCCGTAATCGTATCGCCGATTTTGAGACCCGCCTGTTCGGCAGGGCTTCCCGCAACGACATTCGATACGGTCACGCCGGACCCGTACAGGCGAGCAATGGCAGGGTTCGGCTGCGCCGCAAATTCAATACCGATCGAGCCGCGCACCACGCGGTGTTCGGGTTCAATCAGCTGGTTGTAGATCTTCGCGACCGTCTTCGACGGCAGGGCAAAACCCACCCCCGCGTAAGAACTGGTTTCGGTAAGAATCGCGGTATTGATCCCGATAACCTCGCCGGCCATATTCACGAGTGGACCGCCGGAGTTTCCCGGGTTGATCGCCGCATCGGTCTGGATGAAAGTCTGGAACTGTCGGTTCGGCACGATGTTGCGGCCCTTCGCGGAAATAATGCCGGCGGTAACCGTTTCCTGCAGCCCAAACGGGCTGCCAATGGCCAACACCCAATCGCCGACTTCCAGGCCGTCGGAGTTGCCCAGCTTGGCAGCGGGCAGCGGTTTATCCATGTCGATCTTGATGACCGCGAGATCCGTCTCCTGATCCATCCCAATTACTTTGGCTTCGTGGCCGGGAGTGGCTGGGTTTTCATCCTGCAACTTCACCCGGATCCGGTCTGCCTTTTCGACGACGTGGCGGTTCGTAACGATGTATCCCTTCGGGTCCACGATCACTCCCGACCCCAGGGAGCGCTGGCGAATATTGCCCGCATCGGGACCACCCTGCCCGCCGAAAAACTTGTCAAAGAAGTCCTGGAAAGGGCTATCGTCGTCGCCACCACCCTGATCGTCCTGATCGGGGCGAGCGCGCCGCCGGCTATGCGGGTTCTTGATGGTCGACTCGGTGTTGATATTTACTACGCTCGGTTCGATCTGCTTGGCAACCTTGGAAAACGCCGTGGAGAGTTGCTGCGGTTCGGGAAGCGTCAGCGGCGTCGCGTCGGAAGACTTCTGCGCTTCCTTGCCCTTCACGCTGTACGAGACTACCGTGCCAATCAGGATCCCGAGCGACAGCGTCGCCAGAATCGTGAGAGTGTACGCCCAACGATTGGCCTTCAGGCGCACCCAAAAAGCGCTTTCGCGCACATCCATTGCCTTCCTCCTGAAAACACGCAATTTGTCATTATACCTTCGCCCAGGCAGACTCGACGCGAAGGCCCCTTTACCTGGTTAGACGCATAAACCCGGCTTTGCGTTAACCGGAATGCTGACAGCCGAGGACTGCCGTCGGCTGACGGCGGGCGGCTAACCGCCGATGATCGGAGAGTCTTCCGCAGCAAGCTGTTGGCGGTGAACCGTTAGCCATTGGCTGTTGCCAGCAGCGCAAGGAACAGCCCGGTGTAGGCTGCGATGACCAGCAGCACCAACAGCGCTCCGAAACTGAGGGCGCTCAGGATGGAGAAGGGCCTTTGTACGGCGCCGGCTGCCAACTTCCAGAGCCCGAAACTGCCTGCGATCGCGCAAAGCGGCAGCAACACAATTGCCAGCGCAACACCGTGAGCGACAATCGGTCTTACGATCAGCAGCATAATCGTGGGCAGAACGGCGAGGGCTGGGACAATCGCGAGAGGCGCGCCAACCAAGAACGCTCTTTCGCGCTCTTTCCACGTCATGGGCATGCCGAGGTCAAAAGTCGGATTGTAGAAGTGCGCGCGCCCGCGGCTCGGAGGGTTCCTTCCACAATTTCACTTCCGACCGCCGACCTCTTTACTTACTTTGCTTCGTACACCGTCTTGCCGCCGACTACAGTGCGTAACACCTTAGTCTGCAGGATCTTCGCAAGTGGGGCAGCGGTCAGGTCGCGGTCCAGGACCACAAAATCGGCCAGCATGCCCGGTTCGAGCTTTCCCTTCTGTTTTTCTGCGAATTCGGCATACGCGGACCCCGTCGTATAGGCGGCCAGCGCCTGCTCTATCGTCAGTTTCTGCTCGGGGTAGTAGCTCTTCTTCCCATCTTCACTTTCGCGCGTCACGGCAGCATACAGGCCGCGAAAGGGCACCACTGGTTCCACAGGGTAGTCGGTGCCGAAAGCGAGTACGACACCGCGCCGCAGGAACTCCGCCCAGGCATAAGAATGCGCAGCCCGTTTGGGTCCCAACCGGGCCTCTGCCCAGTCCATGTCGGTCAGCAGATGGGCCGGCTGCATGGAGGCGATCACCTTGAGATCTTTGAAGCGGAGAATCTCTTGTGGCGTGGTGACCTGCGCGTGCTCAATGCGCAGGCGATAGTCCGTCTTCACGTCGGCAGGTTTGCCTTCTTTTCCGGCTTTTTCGGCTTCCGCGAAGGCGTCCAGGGCCATCTGCACCCCCTTGTCACCGATCGCGTGAAAGCCGATCTGGTACCCGGCCAGCAGCCGGTCTTTCGTCATCGAGTTCAACCGCACCGCATCATATTGGGGGAGTCCCGAATTCTTCGGGTCGTCGTTGTAGGGTTCAAGCAATGCGGCAGTTTTCGACCCAAGCGAACCGTCCATGAAGCCTTTCAACATTCCTGTGTGCAGCATCGGATCAGACGCCGGATGGGACGATCGCTTTTTGTCCAGAGCCTCCAGGGAATCGCCGAACGGCAGCCACTCCGAAATGCGGACCGTCAATTTCCCTTCGCGCTCCAGTTCTTCGTACATCTGGAAGTCCGCCCAATCGGAATTGTCCTGCGCCGACGTGATCCCAAAGCTGGCGAGATCGGCGAGAGCCGATTCGATCGCTTTGCGGCGTTGATCGTGAGTGGGTTTGGGGATTGCGTCCGCCACCGCATCGCGCGCCGTCTCGCGAAGAATTCCTGTCGGCGTTCCGTTTTCGTCGCGATCGATTTTGCCGCCCTCGGGATCGCGCGTGGCAACAGTCACACTGGCCAGTTGCAGCGCGCGTGTGTTCGCCACTGCGATGTGTCCGTCCACGCGTTGCATAAATATCGGATGGCCGGCGCTTACTTCATCCAGGTCCCAGCGCGAGGGCGGCACTTTGACCGGCCATCTGGTTTCATCCCAACCCTCCCCGGTGATCCACTCTCCGGGCGCGGCTTTTTCGACCCGGGCGCGAACGCGTTCGCGGAATTCGTCCAGAGTCTTGGTTCCGACGAGGTCAACCGTCAGCTTCTCGAAGCCGCCGCTGGACAGGTGCAGGTGAGCATCGTTAAAGCCGGGCATGACGAAACGCCCTTCCAAATCGACCGTCTTGGTCTCCTGTCCCTTAGTTCTGAAAACTTCGTCGCGCGCGCCCACTGCGAGGATACGGTCACCGCGCACCGCGATTGCGTCTGCGCGCTTGCCCGCACCTAGGGAAGCCGCATCCACCACGCCGGTGTAGATATTCCCGTGAAAGAAAATAACATCGGCTTTCGGCTTGGTGGCATCGTTTTGGGCGAACGCGGTTGCCACCATGACCGCAACCATCCCCATCATCACAACTCGCTTCATTATTCTCCAATCCCGGATAATGTCAGCATTGTAAGCAGAATGCGGCTCAATCCAAGATCACGTCCGTTACATTCGAACCATTCTTGCAACGTGTGGGCGCCGCCCCCGGAGCCGCCCCCGCCAATCGCGATGGCTTCCCGGCCCAATGAGATTGGAATATTCGCGTCGGTCGAAGCGCGTTGCACCTGCACCGTGTTATTCAGGTGCGAGTCGACGGCCCGGATTACCCGAAGGATGCGGGCGTCGGGCGCCAATTCCCCAGCCGGCCGGTTCCCGATGGTGACAACTTCCGAATGTACGGGCTGAGGACGGCGCGCTGGCTGCTGCGTCGCCTGATTTTCCGATTCCACCGCCTCCTCCAGCGCCGCGCGAAGCGATGTCTCCAGCCGATCAATCTCGGCCATGGATGTAGAGCGCAGGTCCACACGCATGCTGACGGATTCCGGAATTGAATTGACCGATGTTCCGCCGCGAATCACTCCGATGTTGAGGGTCGTTTTCGGCGTCGCCGGCACTGGCGTCTGGCTGAATGTCGCGATCGCCCGTGCCAACACCACAATCGGGTTCGGCGTGCCGAAGTCGCTCCAGGAATGTCCGCCGGGGCCGCGAATAATGACTTCGAAGCGGCGGCTTCCGAGCGCTTCCGCAACCACAGTTTCCGAGCCGGCGCCATCGACAACCACGCTATAGGTTATGGAATCTCGCCAGGGTTCGGTTGCGAAGACATGCCGCATACCGCGCAGATCGCCTTCGCCCTCCTCGCCCACATTTCCGATAAAAACAAAAGGAAGCGCATGGGAGATTTGTGCCTTCACCAGGGCGCTCGCCACCGCCAGCATGGCAACAATGCCGGCGCCATTGTCGGATACTCCTGGACCGAACAAACGGCTGCCTTGCTGCTGGATATTCAGAGGCGTACCGGCTGGAAACACCGTGTCGAGGTGTGCGCTGAGAGACACGTAACGTGTCCCGTACCCGGCATGGACTCCGAACACGTTGCCGATGTCATCCACCTGAATGTCCTGCAGTCCGATTTCGCGGAAACGCGCCGCTAGCCACGCGCCGCGCAGGGTCTCGCCAAACGGAGGAGCGGCAACGCGAACCGCCTCCATTTGCCATTGTGCCCACTGTCCCTCCTGCGTCCGCAGCCAATCCAGTGCCGAGCGCACTGCGGGCATGGCAGCCAACTGCTGCACTTCCTGCTGCACGGAGGGATACAGGTCAGAAACGACTGTTTTTGTGGTCAATGCTTTCCCCGGCGCCTATCTTAACAACGCGGGCCACCCCGGTACAGCCGCCGGCTGACAGAACCGCAGCCCTATTCTTCTGATAAGATGGCGTCCTCCGCTTCGTAGAATCCCGCCCCGTGGAGGATTGCCATGAAAACTGCCCTCAAGGTTGTCGGCATTGTAGTTCTTGTTCTCCTCGTGATTGCTATCGCCCTTCCGTTTTTTCTGAATGTCAACAGCTTCCGCCCGGAGATTGAATCCAAACTGGGTGCGGCGCTTGGGCGCACCGTCAAAGTCGGCAACTTGAGCCTTAGCATCCTGTCTGGGAGTGTTGGCGCGGATCAGCTTTCCATTTCGGATGACCCGAAATTCAGCAGCAGTCCCTTTATCACAGCCAAGTCACTCAAGGTTGGCGTCCAACTCTTCCCGTTGATTTTCAGCAAGAAGCTCAATGTGACTCACTTGGTTATTGACGAGCCCAGCATCACCTTGTTGCGCAACCCGACAGGGGCGTGGAACTTCTCTTCGCTCGGAAGCACAAGCGCGCAAGCGAGCCCGGCGAAGAACCAGCCCGGGGCGCAAGGAGAAGGAAACGCCCAGAATGTGAAAGTCGACAAACTTGATGTGACTGACGGAACAATCTCTTTGGGATCGGTTCCGGCCAAGCGCAAACCCCTCGTGTACGACAAGGTGAACATTTCAGTCAGCGACTTCTCTACGACGACTGCGTTCCCCGTGACCGTATCCGTCAGGACTCCGGGAGGAGGCGGTCTCAAGCTGGATGGAACGGCAGGCCCCATCAATTCCACCGACACCTCGCTCACGCCCTTGCAGGCGAAGGTGAACATCTCGAAGCTCGATCTTTCGCAATCAGCCATGGTCGATCCTTCGCTTGGTATCGCCGGTTCCGCCGATTTTGACGGCTCGTTGAACTCCGACGGCAAAGCCGCAAAGGCGAATGGAGTCCTGAAGCTCAGTTCGCTGAAGCTGGTTCCGAAAGGCTCTCCAGCTGGCTACCCCGTCCAGGTGCAATACGCGCTGACCCATGATCTTGCGCGGCAATCGGGACAGTTGACACAGGGCGATGTCTCCATAGGAAAGGCGCTGGCAAAGTTGACGGGGACCTATGAGGCTCGCGGCGAAAGCACTTATGTCCGCATGAAACTGGCTGGAGATGCTATGCCGGTCGATGATCTGGAGGCCATGTTGCCGTCGGTCGGGGTGGTTTTGCCGTCTGGATCGAAGCTTAAGGGGGGAACCCTCTCGATGTCGTTTGATGCGACCGGGCCGCTCGACAATCTGGTGACAACGGGTTGGATTCGACTCGGCAATACGGCTCTCACGGGGTTCAACCTGGGTTCCAAGATGGCCGCCATCTCGGCGCTTTCGGGCAAGTCGATGGGAAATGACACGAGCATTCAGAATCTGAGTTCCAACGTGCACATGACGACGGCAGGAACGCGGCTCGACAATGTGAGCCTCGTCGTCCCATCCCTGGGAACTGTGGCTGGCGCCGGAACCGTCAGCCCGAATGGCGCGCTCGATTTCAAGATGGGCGCCAATCTAAGCGGCACTACCGTGACCAGCGTTACGCAGATGGCAGGGTTGGGCGGCAAGGGGACCGGCAATATCCCCTTCAAGATTGAAGGCACGACCTCGGATCCAAAGTTTGTACCGGACGTGGGAGCCATGGCAACCAGCCAACTTAAGAACCTGACGAAGCCGGGGGTTCAGGGCGGCCAGGCCAACCCGGTCGACTCGGTGATGGGACTGTTCGGTAAGAAGAAGAAGCCGCCGAAATAGGGCTATTCCTCTCGACTGAATTCGCTCCTTGATTCCACCGGGAAATCTCCCGATTTCGCCTGATTCTCAAAGGAACGAGTCGGGAATTGCCCCCATTGTCTACTGGTTTGCCCGGAACGGACCTGGTGACCTAAGTCATCTTGTGTAACCTCTGCGTTGGGGTCCAATCTATTTGCAGCACCACCGCCTTCCCTCCGCCTGCGCTCAGCCAGTTGGGGGGAGTAGTCCGTCATGACGAAAGACGCCATTAAAGACTCGGTAGCCAAGGGATCGGATTGGACGCGCCTGCTAACCGATCCCGATCTGGTGAGCCACCTGGGAAAATTGCTGCAAACCTATCGCGAGGTGGCGCCCGACCTGCGGGAGTCTGCGCTGCTCCAGGCGATGCGTGACATCAAAGAATCGGCGGTGAAAGCAAAGGCGGCAGCCGCGGGAGCATCCGGTGCCGCAACCGCGAAGGCATTGGCCCAGAGCCAGGCGGTTACGTTGCCTCCTCCCGAACCAGTGCCTTTGAGGGAGACTCCTCCCTTCGAGCCCGATTTGTTCACGCCGATGGTGGGACCGGATCGCCGGCGCTATCCTCGCATCAAGTGTTTTGTCGCTGTCGAAATGCACGTCAGCGGCGTTGAGGGTCCCATCTGGGGCAACCTGTCGAATGTCGGGCGGGGCGGGGCGCTGGTCGAGACGGCGACGCAGATTCCTTCGGGAAAGGATGTCCAGATTGGCCTCTGGGTGGCGAATGGCAAGATCTGGGTTAAGGGCGTCATTATGACCGGTGTGATCACTCGCAGCACGCCATCCTTTGGTGTCCGAGTGCAATTTTCCGAAGCGGAACTGTCGGAGAAGGAACACCTCCGGGAATTTCTGAAATTCGTCGAGAGCACGGCAAAGAAAGCGCACAGCGGTAATTCCTACGTTCAGCAATTGAAGCGGTAGCCATCCCTCCCCCTTCTCCTTAGCAACTTTTCTCCGGCACCGGGTTCATTCTTTAATAGAGACATGAGAACAGGGACGACTTCCCGTGGACGCAAGTGGCTGGCCCTGGGGGCAGTGGTCGCTCTTGCAGCGCTCGGAACCCAACTGGCTCCGGCGAAGAAGAAGGATAAGTCGGCCGACGCGATGGCCGAGCAGAAACGCGCCGTCCATGCATTGAACCGGCTGGCGTTCGGACCGCGTCCGGGCGATGTCGAACGCGTTTCGCAGATGGGAGTCGACAAGTGGATCGAACGGCAGCTTCATCCTGAGAAGATTGACGACTCGGTGCTCGAAGCGCGGCTGGCTTCGTTCCGCACTTTGAAAATGGACACACGCGAGATCGTAGAGAACTTCCCTCCCAACCAGGTGATCAAGCGGGTTGCGGAAGGCAAGATGGGCTTGCCGCACGATCCTGCAAAGCGCGCGGTTTATGAGGCGCAACTGCAGAGGTATGAAAATAAGCAGGAACGGAAAGAAGAGGCGGGCAAGGGCGGGTCCGCGGATTCTGCAAGCGGCTCAACCTCCAACGAAGCAGGCAAACTGAGCGATGAGGAAGCGCGACGCCGCGAAGACCGCCTCTATGGCGAACTCAAGGCGCAGGAACTTCTCGACCTGCCTCCCGATCAGCGTATGAAGGAAATTCTGAAGATGTCTCCGGAAGATCAGCGTGCGCTGGCCATGTCGGCCAAGGGTCCCAAAGCCGATGCGCTCATGGAAGGCATGAGTCCGCAGCAGAAAGAGACTTTGATGGCGCTCAACAGTCCGGAGCGAGTGGTCGCGAGCGAACTGATGCAAGCCAAGCTGCTACGTGCCATCTACAGCGAACGCCAGCTTGAAGAAGTGATGACCGATTTCTGGTTCAATCACTTCAATGTGTTTATCAACAAAGGCGCCGACCGCTATTTGCTGACCAGCTATGAGCGGGATGTGATCCGTCCACATGCGATGGGGAAATTCGAGGACCTGTTGGTCGCGACAGCCAAGAGCCCCGCAATGCTGTTCTATCTCGACAATTGGCTGAGCGTGGGGCCGAACTCGGAGGTGGCGTTGGGAATTCCGCCGCATAGGCCGGGCGGGCCGCGCTATGGACGGTTCCCTCCGACTCGCCCGCAACGCGAGAAGAAGAAAATCTCCAGCGGCCTTAACGAGAATTACGGTCGCGAACTGATGGAACTGCACACGCTCAGCGTGAATGGCGGATACACGCAGAGAGATGTCACGGAAGTCGCGAAGGTCTTCACCGGATGGACTCTTGAGCAGCCCAAGAAGGGTGGCGGTTTCCACTTCGAACCGCTCATGCACGAGCCAGGAGAGAAGATCGTTCTCGGGCACAAGATCAAGCCAAACGGCGAGCAGGAAGGGATCGAAGTGCTGCGCACGCTGGCGCACAATCCGAAGACGGCGCACTTCATCAGCCAGAAGCTGGCAATGCGTTTTGTCTCGGACGATCCTCCGCCGACGCTGGTTGAGCGCATGACGCAAACGTTTCTAAAAAAGAAAGGCGATATCCGGGAAGTGCTGGAGACGATGTTCCGTTCGCCCGAGTTTTGGGCGCCGGAAGCGTATCGCGCCAAGGTGAAAACGCCGCTGGAGTTTGTGGTGTCGGCCGTGCGCGCCACGGGCGCTGACGTCAGCGACGCCCGCGTTCTTGTCGGAACGCTCAATAACATGGGCATGATGCCCTACGGCATGCAGCCTCCGACGGGGTATTCGATGAAGGCCGACACTTGGGTCAATTCGTCGGCGCTGCTGGGACGGATGAACTTTGGGCTGGGCCTGGCCGCGGGCAGGTTGCGCGGGATCTCGGTGGACCCGGCGCAGTTGGCTGGCGATGCATCTGATGCGCAGGGGGCGCTTACCGCGCTGGAGAAGTCGCTTCTTGCCGGAGATGTATCGCCGCAGACGCATGACACGATCAGCAAGGAGTTGGATGATCCAAAAATCACGCAGCGTAAGTTGGACGATGCTAAGCGTCCGCCGAATGTCGCCGCGATTGCGGGATTGATTCTGGGATCGCCGGAGTTTCAGAGAAGGTAGCTGCCGACTCTTAGCTCTTAGCTTGAGCACGAGAGCGCAGTACTGGTTGCCGAAGCTAATGGCTAAGAGCTAACAGCTAAGAGCTGACTTATGCCCATCACTCGTCGCATCTTCCTTCGCAATAGCGCACTTGCTGCTGTCGGTACGGCAGCGCTGCCGAGTTTTCTCACGCGTGCGGCCTACGGCGCGGCCGCTCCGGGGACGCGGCCGAAGCGGCTGGTTGTCATTTTTCAGCGCGGCGCTGCCGACGGACTCAACATCGTCGTGCCGCACGGCGAAGCGGCGTACTACGCGATGCGTCCGACGATCAACATTCCGAAGAAATCGGTGCTCGATCTTGATGGATTCTTCGGGCTGCATCCGGCGATGTCGTCGTTCGAGCCGCTTTGGAAGGAAAAACACCTCGCGATCGTGCACGCCGCCGGCTCTCCCGATCCCACGCGCTCGCATTTCGATGCGCAGGACTTTATGGAGTCCGGCACGCCCGGCGTGAAGGTCACCGAAGACGGCTGGCTGAATCGTTGCCTGCACGAGCTTCCGTCTGATGGATCGGTTGCCAATTCTGCGGGGGAGAAATCCGCCTTCCGAGCCATCGCGCTTGGCCCGTCGCTGCCGCGCATTCTTGCCGGCAGGGAGCCGGCGATCGCGATCAACAATCTGAATGACTTTGGCGTCGGCGGACGAAACCCGAAAGCCGCACCGATTGCGAGCACGTTCGAAGCGATGTATGCGAACTCGGTTGACACCGTGCTGCACGGCACGGGACAAGAGACATTCGACGCGGTGAAGATGCTCAAAGCCGCCGATCCGGCAAAGTACAGGCCTGCGGCCGGCGCGAACTATCCTCGCGGACGCTTCGGCGACAGCCTTAAGCAACTCGCGCAGCTGATCAAAGCGAATCTGGGAGTGCAGGTGGCGTTCGCCGACATCGGCGGATGGGACCACCATGTCAACGAAGGCTCGACGCAAGGACAGATCGCAAACATTCTCGGCGATTTCTCGGGATCGCTGGCTGCGTTGTGGACCGATCTCGGCGACCTGGCCGAAGACACGGTGATCGTGACGATGTCGGAGTTTGGACGCACGGCGCGCGAAAACGGCAATCGCGGCACCGATCACGGCCACGCCAACGTGATGTTCGTCCTCGGAGGCCCAGTGCGCGGGGGTAAAGTCCATGGCCGCTGGCCGGGACTCGATCAGTCGCAGTTGTATGAAGGCCGCGACTTGGCGCTGACGACGGATTTCAGAACGGTGTTGGGAGAAGTGGTGTCGCGGTATTTGGGAAACAGGGATGTGTCCAATGTGTTTCCTGGCTACCCGTCGCAGGATTCCCTGCGGCTCCTCTGAGGCCGGACGAGCCGTCCCCGATCTCGCTGGCAAATCTCTGTTTAGACTCCTAGTATGGATCTCACCTGCAGAACTATATGCGTTCAACGGTGTATTTCATCGGGGCTGGGTTAACTCGCTCGCTTCAACTGTCGCGCCGCGTGCCTTTAATGGGCGATTTCGTGAACGTGATGAGCGACTATGTCGAAAATGACGTGGTCCTGAATACCTTGGTCGCAATGGAAATACGCCAGGTGTATGAGGTTGATTGCCCTGAGTGTCTCAAGCTGGCCAAGCAGATCAGCAATGCAACTTCAGCAACAAAAGAGGAACGAGT
>Ga0335085_10013066_pt1 | contig 12188 bp, 9 predicted proteins | sample Lox_Sample_45_FD_206712 | JGI IMG/M metagenome (GOLD analysis project Ga0335085, IMG submission 206712) | Soil microbial communities from Loxahatchee National Wildlife Refuge, Florida, United States - Lox_Sample_4.5 | ecosystem: Environmental > Terrestrial > Soil > Wetlands | place: USA: Florida...
AAAGCATGAGAGCCCCTGGTGGTGGTGAAGCGAGTCTTGGTCGACTGCCTCACTTACCAGGGGCTTCTTGCGTCTCAGCGGCGACACGCCGCACAGTGGCCATCTTGTGACACTCAGGCCAGACCGGTCGGATCAGGATGAAAAACGTTCAGTGCATGTGCTCACCAGGGTTCGATTATCAGGCCGGTCCCATACTCTGTGCCGTCCAGCCCAAAACGGACCGTTCCCTCGGCGGTGCCGCTGTCGATGGGTCATCGATGAGCAGGATCTGCTTTTTCCGGGCCACGGCTGCTTCGTTCCTGCTGCGGGCCGCCGTATCATCGTAGACACCTCGGGCAGTCGAAGCGCGGAGCCGCACCGGTAGTTCATCCTTTGCTCCTTGATGAGCGGCAAACGGGTCTGAACGCCTCGCCTTTCCTGTGTTCCCGGACATCAGAGGCTACTTTAGTAGCTATGCTCGAACATCGGAAAATCTGCTGGCGAGCGCGAAGGCGCGACCTGGAAGCCGCTACGCGTGGGGGGCACTTTGAGGGGCAAAATGGCGCTCGGCGATGCTGATCCGGGCTTGTCTCCGCTTGCGTGCGCCAGCGTACGTGCTGGTCAGCGACTGTACCAGGGGCGATGAGACCGCTCAGCGAGACATGGTAAGGAGAAGGTCTACGGTTCGATTCCGTAACGGGGCTCCAGGTAGAATGCCTTTATTCGAAAAAATCCGAGCGAGGCTCTGATTGCCCGTGGGGACTGACGGCTGGCCGCAGGGGACACCGTCAGCTGTCACAGGCAGGTCAGCCAGAGCCACACCGGCGTGGTCGCGGCCGCCGGGTTTCCGGGGATGATCTGGCGCAGTCCGTGAGATCCCGGAACTGTTCACAACCCCGGGGAAGAGGGTGCCGGGCAGGCCTCGGCTGGTAACGGCACAGTCAGGTACCGGCACTGTGGACGCCTCGGCCTGGACGGGCTATCCCCCGAAGATCGTGATCGGGTCGCGGCCGATCTCGCGTAGCAGGCCGCCCATGCCTGGTGATGGCCCGAGCTCGTCAGAGGGTGAAGCGCAGGTGACGATCTCGCCAGTAAGGCGGCCAGGTGCTGGTGGCGGGTGCAGCGCAGCCGGGTGATCGGGAACCGCGTCCATTAGCCGTCCGGGCGACCTGGCGCCAGGGCGGCCGGTACCCGGCGATCGTGCAGATCACGGGCCAGTGGCACCCAGTACCTTTGGGAGGCATGCCGCAGCGAGGTACGGATCAGGTGACCACGGACAGCTGGACGACCACCTGCGGCTACGTGACCGCCTGATCGGGAGGAAGGGAAACCACCAGCGGCGATGCGTCGCCGTGGCGCCCTGCGGTTCATCCCGCCAGGGCCCGGAGGGGCGCCGGGACGGAATCAGTGGCGCGCCCGGCGCGCTCGACCTGGACCGGGACGAGGTACCGGCGCGTCTCGGCGGCGCGCCGCCGCCGGCTCCAGCCGAGCAGCTGGCCCATGATCGTGCTCACCTCGCCCGCCGCCCCGCAGCCCGCATCCGCCGACTCGATGAACAGGCGCGTCCGCCGCATGAGCACGTCCTCCACGTGCAGGGCGTCCTCGTGGGTGACCGCGTAGGCCACCTCCGCGCGCAGGTACGGGTGGCCCTCGGCCAGCGGCCGGGCCAGCCCGGCGTCGGTCCTGATCAGGTTGAGCACTTCGTCGGCGAGGGTCCCGTACCGGCCGAGCAGGTGCTCCACCGCCGCGCGCGTCACCCCGTAATCCTCGGCCAGCCGCCCCACCGCGGGCTGGACCGCGGCCAGCCCGTCCGCGCCGAGTAGCGGCACCTGGTCGGTAACCGAGCCGGGCACCGGGCGGCCGAAGTCCGCTACGGCCGCGTCCACCACGTCCCTGGCCATCAGCCGGTAGGTGGTGAACTTGCCGCCTGCGACGCTGGCCAGCCCGGGCACCGGCACGTCGACCACGTGTTCCCTGGACAGCTTGGTCGTGGGCTTGGAGCCGTTACCTACGCGGGGATCCACCAGCGGCCGCAGGCCGGCGTACACGGCGATGACGTCGGCCCGGGTCAGCGGATGGGCCAGCACCCGGTTCGCGGCGGTCAGGATGTACTCGATGTCCTCCTCGGTCGCGACCGGCTCGGCCGGGTCGCCGGAGAAGTCGGTGTCCGTGGTGCCGACGATCCAGTGCTCCCCCCACGGGATGAAGAACAGCACGCTCTTCTCGGTCCGCAGGATCATCCCGGTGTCCGCGTCCACCGCCGCCCGCGGCACCACGACGTGCACGCCCTTGGACATCCGGACCTTGTAGCCGGCCTGCACCCCGGCCAGCTCGTGCACCAGGTCGGTCCACACCCCGGCGCAGATCACCACGACCTCCGCCGTCACCTCAATCTCGCGACCGGACTCCTCATCGCGCACCCGGGCGCCGGTCACCCGAGTCCCGTCCGCGTCCCGCAGCAGCCCGACCGCGCTCACCCGGGTCCCCACGACCGCGCTGTGCGCCGCCGCCGTCCGGGCCACGGTCAGCGTATGCCGCGCGTCGTCGACCTGCGCGTCGTAGTAGAGCATGGCCCCGGCGAGCCGGTCCGGTGACAGAGCCGGGGCGCGCTTCAGCGCGCCCCGGGCGGACAGGTGCCGGTGATGCGGCACCGGCCTGCGGGTGCCTTCCATCGCGTCGTATAGGACCAGGCCGGCCCCGACGTAGGGACGCTCGACCACCTTCTTGTACAGCGGGTACAGGAACGAGACGGGCTTGACCAGGTGCGGGGCGAGCTTGGATACGAGCAGGTCGCGTTCCCGCAGTGCCTCGTAGACCAGCTTGAAGTCGAACTGCTCCAGGTACCGCAGCCCGCCGTGGATGAGCTTGCTCGACCGGCTCGAGGTGCCAGAAGCCAGATCTCGCGCTTCCACCAGGGCTACCCGCAGGCCTCGGGAAGCGGCGTCCAGGGCAGTCCCCGCGCCCGTGATGCCGCCCCCGATGACCAGCACGTCGAACCGCTCGGCCGCCAGCCTGCTGAGCATTGCGGCACGGTCGCGGGCATCCAGGTCGCCGTTACCCGCCATCACTGCTCCCGTGGAGCCGAGCTGTTACCCATTCCCGAAGTATGTACATTGTCAACCTAGTCACGGCGTGATTTCTCAGGCGAAGTCCGGCGAGCGCTTGGCGATGAAGGCGCGGATGCCTTCCGCCGCCTCGCCCCCGGTGAACAGTCCCTGCTCCAGCAGCGCCTCGCAGCGGAACCCCTCGTCGGGTGGCAGTTCAAAGGCGGCATTGACCGCCCGGACGACCGCCAGCTGCGCTGGCAGCGAGGAGGTCACCAGTTCGGCCGCCAATACGAGCGCCTCCTTGACCACGTCGCCGTCAGTGAGCCGGTCGACTAGGCCGATGGCCAGGGCCTCGCCCGCCCTGACCTGGCGGGCGGTCAGCATGATGTCCAGGGCACGACCCCGTCCCACCAGCCGGGGGAGTCGCTGGGTGCCGCCGGCTCCGGGGATCAGACCGAGCTTGACCTCGGGCAGGCCGAACCTGCCCCGGGGGCCGCTGACCCGCATCGTGCACGCCATCGCGAGTTCCAGCCCGCCCCCGAGCGCCAGGCCATCCACCGCGGCGATCGAGATGCAGGAAGCTCCGGCCAGCCGGTCGTTGACGGCGCGCATCGTGTCGCCGTAGGCCATGAAGGACTCTGCGTCGATCGAGGACATGTGCCTGATGTCGGCCCCCGCGGCGAAGAAGCCGTCCAGGGCCGAGGTCACGATCATGACCTTGACGTCGCCTGCCCGCTCGGCCGCGTCGATGGCGGCGTGCAATCCCTCCAGGATCGGCACGCCGAGGGCGTTGGCCGGCGGCCGGTCCAGCGTCACGCACCAGATCCCGGGGCTCTCACGGCGCCAGCTGACGACCTGCGTGGGTGCGGTCACGGTGCTCCTCCGATCAGCGCGGCTCAGGCCATCGTCAGGCCGCCGCTGACCGACAGCGTCTGACCCGTGACGAAGGCGGCGCCGTCGGAGGCGAGGAAGGCGACGGCCGGGCCGATGTCCTCGGGGGTGCCGAGCCGCTTCATCGGGACCGCTCGGACCATCCCGGCGATGACCTTCTCCGCGTCGCCGGACCCCTCCGCGAAGCTCCGTAGGGCCGGCGTGTCGGTGGGACCTGGGCATACCGTGTTGGCGGTGACGCCCTTGGCGGCCACCTCGCGGGCCAGGGTCTTGGTGAACGCGATGATGCCGCCCTTCGCGCCCGAGTACACCGCCTCCAGCGACGAGCCCACCCGGCCAGCGTCCGACCCGATGTTGATGACACGCCCGAAGCCGCGGCCCATCATGCCGGGCACGACGGTCTTGATGACCCGCAGTGCGCCCTTGAAGTTGATGTCGAGGATCTTGTCCCAGAACTCTTCGGTGGTCTGCACGAACGGCATGAAGTCGTCCCAGCCGGCGTTGTTCACCACGACCTCGACCGGACCGAGCGCGGCCTCGACGGCGCGCACCGCCGACTCGACCGAGGCGGTCCGGGTCACGTCGATCTCGACCGCGATGGCGACGCCGCCGGCGGCGGTGATCTCCTTGGCGGTCTGCTCGGCGGCGGTGAGGTTCAGGTCCGCCACGGCGACCCTGAACCCGTCTGCGGCCAGTGCTGTGGCGATGCCCTTGCCGATGCCCTGGGCGGCCCCGGTGACCATCGCGACGCGGTTGTTCATGGGGTGTCCTCCAGTGTCATGGTGCGGGTCAGCCGACGGCCGGGTGCCAGTGCACCGGCCCGGCGACGAGGGAGTGGCTGGTGAGCTTGCGGCCGAGCACCGACTGCGCCTCGCGTGCGGCCTCGATGACGGCTCCCAGGTCTAGGCCGGTCTCGACGCCCATCTCGTGGAACATGCTCACCAGGTCCTCGGTGGCGATGTTGCCGGTCGAGCCGGCCGGCACCGGGCAGCCTCCGAGCTCGCCGAAGCTGGACTCGAAGCTGGTGCAGCCCGCCTGGAGCGCGGCGTACGCGTTGGCCAGACCCTGCCCGCGCGTGTTGTGGAAGTGCGCGGTGACCTCGACCCCGGGCAGGCGCTCGACTGCCGCGGTGAAGAACCGCGACGCGTACGCCGGGTTGCACATGCCGGTGGTGTCGCCGAAGCCGATCTCGCTGGCACCGGCCTCGGCGAACTGCTCGGCGAGGCCGAGGACCCGGTCCATCGGGACCTTGCCCTCGTACGGGCAGCCGAACGAGGTGGCGATCACGGCGCAGAAGGTGAGGTTCTCGGCGACGATGCGCTTGCCCATCACCTCGACGTCGGCCATCGTCTCCTCGATCGTCCGGTTGATGTTCCGCTGGTTGTGCGTCTGGGACGCGCTCACGAAGAGCGCCACTTCCTCGAACAGGTCGCGCACCCCGAGTGCGTTGCCCAGGCCCCGGCTGTTCGGCACCAGTACCATCCGGGCGACGTCATGCGGCAGGTCGATGCTGTGGAGCACCTCCACGCCATCGGACAGCTGCGGGATGACGTCGGGCCGGACGAAGCTCGCGACCTCGATCCGTTTGAAGCCCGCGCGGCCCAGGGCGTCGATCAGCCGGATCTTGTCCGCGGTCGCGATCGTCTCTGGTTCGTTCTGGAAGCCGTCGCGGGGCCCGACCTCCCGGATGCGTACCCGCCGGCTCTCGTTCTCGCTGCGATTGTCGTCAGTCACGACACGACCTCCCGGTCCGCGAGGCTCCGCGCGAGCCCCTCTCGGTGATGCGGCACCGCCACCGCGATGAGCCGGCGGGCCCGCTCCGCGACGGTGCACCCGGTCAGCAGCGCGACGCCGTGCTCGGTGACCACCGCGTCGACGTCGACGCGGGCGGTCGTGACGACCCCGCCGCGGAGGGTGGAATTGATCGTCGACTCGCCGCGCGACTCCGAGCGCAACGCGATGACCGAACGGGCGCCGGTCAGCGATGCCGCCCGGCTGAAGTCCACCTGACCGCCGACGGCGCCGATGTGCACGCCGCGCCGCAGCTCGGCGCCGACCTGGCCGAGCAGGTCCACCTCGATCGCCGAGTTGATTGACACCAGCGACTTGAGCTGCGACAGCACGGCTGGGGCATGGGTGTAGCTGGCGGCCCGGAACTCGACCGGAAATTCACGCAGCCGGTTGTACAGTGACGTGCTGCCCAGGGCGGCGCCCGTGATGACCAGCCCCTGGTCGATCTCCTTGCGCGCGCCGGTGACGACGCCCTTCTCCACCAGGGCCGTCACGCCGTCGGTGATCATCCCGGTGTGGAAGCCGAGGTCGGTGTGCCCGGCCAGGGACTCCAGGACCGCGCTGGGCAGCGAGCCGACGCCCAGCTGCAGTGTGTCGCCGTCCTCGACCAGGCCGGCCACATGATCGGCGATCACCCGGTCCACCGCGTCGGGCGCGCGGGCGGGCGCCTCCCGCAGCGGCCGGTCGGTCTCGACCGTGGCGGCGAAGGCCGATAGCGGCAGCCCGGCAGTGCCCCTGGTGCGCGGCATCCGGTGGTTGATCTCGGCGATCAGGGTGCGGGTGTGCCTCAGCGCGTCCGCGACGTACTCCACGCCGATGCCGAGCGAGACCAGCCCGCCGGCGTCGGGCGGGGATACTTGCAGCAGCCCGACGTCGGATGGGAGCTGGCCTCGCTCGAACATCCGGGGGAGCGCGGAGTAGTGGCAGGGCACGACGTCCAGCAGGCCGTGCCGGCTCAGCCGGCGCAATTCCCCCAGCCCGCCGTAGGAGAGCACGGTGAGGGAATCCGGCAGCGAGTCGGGCAGGTCGCCGGACAGCCGCTCGTTCCAGGTGAGGCCGCAGAAGGCGCGGACGGGACCGATGCGGTCGGCCTGCTCGAGGAGGGCGTTGACCAGCGGCTCCGGTTCGGCGCCGCCCTGACCCCACCACACGCCGTCGCCGGCGGAGATGTACCTGCCGAGGTCGATCATGTGCCGGTCCGCTGTACCAGGGTGGCCGTGCCGAGGCCGCCGCCACAGCACATGGTGACCAGCCCGATCTCGGCGTCGCGGCGCTCCATCTCGGCCAGCAGAGTCCCGAAGAGCCGGGATCCGGTGGCACCCACCGGATGGCCGAGGGCGATGGCGCCGCCGTTGACGTTGACCCGGCCCATGTCGGGCTTCAGCTCACGTTCCCAGGCCAGCACCACCGAGCTGAACGCCTCGTTGATCTCCACCAGGTCGATGTCGTCGATCGTCATCCGGTTGCGGTCCAGGAGCTTGCGGGTGGCGGGGATGGGACCGGTGAGCATGATGACCGGGTCGACCCCGACCGTGGTCTGGTCGAGGATGCGAGCCCGCGGGCGAAGGCCGTACCGCTCGGCACCCTCGCGGGAGGTGACCAGCACCCCGGCCGCGCCGTCGGAGATCGGGGACGAGCTGCCCGCCGTGATCCGCCCGTTGTTCTCCCGGAAGACGGTCTTGAGCCCGGCCAGGCCCTCCATCGATGTGCCGGGGCGGATCGCCTGGTCGCTGGTCCGCTTCTCCCCGTCCAGCTCGAGGGGGATCATCTCCCGCTCGAACCTCCCCGCGGTCACCGCCTCTGCCGCCAGCCGGTGCGACCGCACGGCGAACGCGTCCAGCTCCGCCCGGCCGATGGCCCATCGTTCGGCGATCAGCTCCGCGCTCTCGCCCTGCGGCACGAAGTCGTATCGCTCGCGCAGCGCGGACGGCCACGGGTCGCCGTACAGCTCGGAGATCTTCGCCGGCGAGCTCATCGGCACGTGGCCCATGTGCTCCACGCCGCCGGCCAGGACGACGTCGTGAGTACCCGAGGCGACGAGCGCGGCCGCCATCTCCACTGCGGTCTGGGCCGAGCCGCAGCGGCGGTCGAGCACGGTCGCCGGCACCTCGGCCTGGTAGCCGGCCTGCAGCCAGGCGTTGCGGGCGACGTTGCGTGACTGCTCGCCGAACGGCGCGGTGCACCCGATGACGATGTCCTCGACGGCCTCCGGGGCCAGCCCGGTGCGGTCTAGCAAGGCGGTGTAGACGGCGCCCAGCATCTCGTTGGGGTGCACCTCCCGGTACCAGCCGCGCTCCGGGTGCGACTTGCCCATCGGCGTCCGCAGCGCCTCGACGATCAGCGCCTCCCGGCCCGACCGGGTCATGGGGCTTTCCTTCGGCATCAGATGACCGTCCCTCCGTCGACCGGCAGGACCTGACCGGTGATGTACGACGCCGCGTCCGACGCAAAAAAGACGAAGGTGGTGGCGATCTCGTCGGGGTCGGCCCACCGGCCGAGCGGGATCCGGGCGAGCGTCTTCGCGGCCAGCTTCTCGTTGGTGCGGATGTTCTGGGTCATCGCCGTCGCCGCCAGGGGAGCGACCGCGTTTACGGTGATCTGCTTCTTCGCCAGCTCCCTGGCCAGCGACTTCGTGAGGCCGACGACGGCGGCCTTGGCCGCGCCGTAGTTGACCTGGCCGATGGTGCCGACTAGTCCTGCGGCCGAGGTGACGTTTATGATCCGGCCGGTGCCGTCCTCAGCCAGAAACGGCAGTGCGGCCTGGCTGACGGTGAAGGTACCTCCCACATGGACATCGAGCACCAGCTGGAACTGCTCGGTCGTCATCTTCGCGAACATCGCCGGCGCGATCACCCCGGCGTTGTTCACCACGACGTGCAGGGTGCCCCCGGTCAGCTCGGCGGCCTGCCCGGCCGCCCGGGCCGCCTGCCCGGCGTCGCGGACGTCGAGCACAGCGGATCCAGCCTGGCCACCGGCGGCGACGATCTTGTCGGCCACCGCGGCCGCCGCATCCTTGTCCACGTCGGTCACTAGCACGGCCGCACCGGCCGTGGCCAGCGCCCTGGCGACCGCCCCGCCGATGCCCTGGCCGGCGCCGGTCACGAGCGCGGAGCGCCCGGCAAGTGAGAACATCAGTAGCTCCGGGGCAGGCCGAGCACGTGCTCACCGAGGAAGTTGAGGACCATCTCCTGGCTGAGCGGGGCGATCTTCAGCAGCCGGGCCTCGCGGAAGTAGCGCGCGACGTGGTACTCCTCGGAGTACCCCATCCCCCCGTGCGTCTGCAGCGCCCGGTCGGCCGCGTCGAAGCCGGCGTCGGCGCACAGGTACTTCGCGGTGTTCGCCTCCCTGGCGCACGGCTTGCCGTTGTCGTAGAGCCAGGTGGCCTTGCGTAGTGCGAGCTCGGCGGCGTCGAGCCGGGCCAGCGAGTCGGCGAGCGGGAACTGCAGCCCCTGGTTCATGCCGATCGGCCGGCCGAAAACCACCCGCTCGTTGCCGTAGCGCACCGCGCGGCGCAGCGCGGCCCGGCCCAGGCCCAGGGCTTCCGCTGCGACCAGCATCCGCTCCGGGTTGAGGCCGTCCAGGATGTACCTGAAGCCCTGGCCCTCCTCACCGACCCGGTGCGCCTCGGGCACGCGCAGGTCGTCGATGTACAGCTCGTTGGAGCTGACCGCATTGCGGCCCATCTTCCTGATCGGCCGGATGTCGACGTGGTCCCGGTCGAGGTCGGTGAGGAAGAGGGTCAGCCCGTCCGTCTTCTTCGCGACGTCCTCGAATCTGGTCGTCCGGGTGAGCAGCAGGACCTTCTCCGACTCCATCGCCTTGGAGATCCACACCTTGCGGCCGTTCACGAGGTAGTCCGAGCCGTCTCGTCTCGCGAACGTCGTGATCCGCGTGGTGTCCAGTCCCGCGCCGGGCTCGGTGACGCCGAAGCACACGTGCAGGTCGCCATGGACGATGCGCGGCAGGTTCTCCCGCTTCATCTCCTCCGACCCGTGCACGATCACGGGGTGCATGCCGAAGATCGACAGGTGCATCGAGCTCGCGCCGTTCATCCCGGCGCCGGAAGCCGATACCTCCTCCAGCAGCAGCGCCGCCTCGGCAATGCCGAAACCGTGCCCGCCGTACTCCTCTGGAATGGTGATCCCGAGCCAGCCGCCCTCGGCAAAGGCCTGGTAGAACTCGGCGGGAAACTCGTGGGCCGCGTCCTTCTCTAGCCAGTACTGGTCGTCGAACTTGGCGGCCAGCTCGGCGACCGCCCGGCGGATCATCGCCTGGTCCTCGGAGAGCTCAAAGTCCACCGGGAGCGCTCCCTTCTCGCCTCATTGGTACGACAATATCAAATGGACTGACCATAGACTAGACAGGGATCAGCCTGAGCCCGTCGGCGATGCGCTCGTTCCACGCCGCAGGGGCGCCGTAGAGGTACTCGTCGAGCTTGGCCCGCTTGTAGAACAGGTGCAGGTCGTGCTCCCAGGTGTAGCCGATCGCTCCGTGCAAGGTCAGCGCGCTGTCGGCTACCCGCGTGCCGGCCGCGGTGACCTGCGCCTTGACGGCGGCCGCGTGCAGCTCCGACTGCGGGCCGCCGGCGTCGACCGACGCCGCGGCGAAGTACACCGCCGACCGGGCGGCCTCGACCTCGACCAGCATCGTCGCGGCGGCGTGCTTGACGGCCTGGAACGAGCCGATCGGCACGCCGAACTGGTGGCGCTGCTTGCTGTACTCGACGGCCAGGTCGAGCATCCGCGCCATCGCTCCCAGCGAGTCCGCGGCCACCAGTACGGCAGCACGCGCGGCGCAGCCCGCCAGGAACTCCCGGGCGTCGGCATCGAGCGGCCCGGATGGCGCGCCGTCGATCGTGACATCGGCCACCGGCCGGCTCCGGTCGAGCATCCGGCGGGTCTGCGCCCGCACGCCTGCACCCGCCGGCACCAGGCGCAGGCACGGCGAGCCGCCCGGTCCGTCGGCCACCGCCACGAACCGCGCCGCCAGGTCACCGGCGAGCACACGCGGGACCGTCCCGCGCAGACGCCCCTCGCCGTCGGCCGTGAGGCGGGGTCCCGCACCCGGGATCGCGTCCGCGGGGGACAGCAGCGCCGCGTGCTCGCCCTCGAAGGCGGCGACCCCCGTCCTCGGGCCGAGCGCGGGTACGGCGAGCGCGGTCGCGAGCCAGGTCGCGGACGGGACGCCTGCGCCGGCGAGCAGTTCGGCTGTCAGGGCCAGCTCGACGAGCCCGCCGCCCTGACCGCCGAGGGCCTCCGGCACGCCGACCCCGGCCCATCCGTCGCGGGCCAGCCGCCCGGCGAACTCGCCCGCGTCGCCGTCATCGAGCCACCGGCGCACCACCTCGCGGGGGGCCACGTCGGCGAGCCAGGCGCCGAACGACTGCCGGTAGGCGTCCTGCTCCTCAGACAGCTGCCACCGCATTAGCGCATCTCCTTGACCTGGGACCGGATATCCCCGACGGCCTCGGGGTTCTCGGCACCGGACAGATCGCCGGGATCGGTGCCGAGCACGGCCGCGCGGATCGCCCGGCGCAGGATCTTGGCCGACCTGGTTTTCGGCAGCTGTGCGACGCGGACCACGCGCGCGGGTGCGAACGGCTTGCCCACCTGGCCGGCAACCAGCGCCGTGAGCCGCGCCGACACCAACCCGTCGTCCTCGTCACCGTCAGCGTCGGCCGTGCTGGGCCGTCGCACCCAGAACGCCCAGACCGCCTCGCCCTTCGTCGAGTCCGGGATCCCGACGACCGCGGACTCGGCGACGACCGCGTCAGTCGCGAGCACCGACTCGATCTCCGCCGGGGCGACGCGTTTGCCGGCCACGTTCATCACGTCGTCGGAGCGGCCGAGGACGAACCAGCCTGCGTCATTCGCCAGGGCGTAGTCCCCGTGCCGCCACAGGCCGGGGTACGTCGACCAGTAGGCCTCGAGGTACCGCTCGTCGTCCTTCCAGACCCCGCGCGTCATCGACGGCCAGGGCTGCCGGCAGACGAGCTCGCCGACCCTGCCGCGCAGCGGCCGGCCGTCGTCGTCGACCACGTCGACGTCCATGCCCAGTGCCGGACCGCCCAGGGAGCAGCTGTGGATCTCCTCCACCGGGTAGGGACACAGGAACGAGCCGCCCACCTCCGTGCCGCCGGAGAAGTTGACCACCGGAACCCGGCCGCCGAAGACGTCCCGGGCCAGCCACTCGTAGGACTCCGGGTCCCACGGCTCGCCCGTCGATCCGAGCACCCGGACTGACGACAGGTCGCCGGCCAGGCGCGGGCCGGCGGCCCGCACCGTCCGGACCAGCGTCGGCGAGACGCCGAGCGATGACACGCGGTGCCGCTCGACGAGGTCCCAGAGCCGGCCGGTGTCCGGGACGTCCGGGGAGCCTTCGTAGAGCAGCAGGGTGCCGCCGCAGGCATGCGCGCCGAAGATCGACAGCGGCCCCATGATCCAGCCCATGTCGGTGATCCAGCAGAACGTCCGGCCGGGC
>Ga0335085_10013067_pt1 | contig 12187 bp, 14 predicted proteins | sample Lox_Sample_45_FD_206712 | JGI IMG/M metagenome (GOLD analysis project Ga0335085, IMG submission 206712) | Soil microbial communities from Loxahatchee National Wildlife Refuge, Florida, United States - Lox_Sample_4.5 | ecosystem: Environmental > Terrestrial > Soil > Wetlands | place: USA...
CCGACGTCGCCGCGGATTCACCGTTTTCGTCCTGCCTTCCGGCGCTGATCGAGGGCGCGGAGCGGGATCGTGCCGTGCGGCGGTTTCACCACCATTTTCAAGCCGAAGCGCGCAAGCCGACCATCGAGGTGATCTCCCGCGGGATCGCCACTGGAGACTTCCCGTCTCGCGTCGATCCGCAGATCGCGGCTTTCGCGCTGCTCGGCGCCATCTTCTTTTGTCGCTTGATGACGAGCGCGCCATTTCCCGAGGAACGCGTTCACGACCTGATCGAGACCGTGTTGGGCCCAAGCGGCTGATCGTCAGCTCTTCGCTGCCGCGCGCGCGGCCTGCGGCGCGTCGCCGCGATATTCCGGCACCAGCGCGGCGAGGAGGGCGAGGGCGCGGTCCTCGCGGCCGTCGCGCGCCTGCTCGGCGAGTTCGTCGAGCGAGCGCTGCAGCATCGCATAGTCGCTGGTGCGCGGCGCGGCGAGGAGGATGCCGGCGGCCTTCGTAGGAAGCGGCGGCTCTGCGGCGTGGAACAGCTCCTCATTCAGCTTCTCGCCGGGACGCAAGCCGATGAACTCGATCTTCACGTCCCGGTCGGGCTTCAGGCCCGCGAGCCGGATCATCTGCCGCGCGAGATCGGCGATCTTGATCGGCGCACCCATGTCGAGCACGAAGATCTTGCCGCGCTCGTCCGCGTCCGCCGCCCCCAACGCCGAGGCCTGCAGCACCAGCTCCATCGCCTCGCGCACCGTCATGAAGAAGCGCGCGATCTCGGGATGCGTCACCGTCAAGGGGCCTCCCGCGGCGAGCTGACGCTGGAACAGGGGCACGACGGATCCGGTGGACCCCAGCACGTTGCCGAATCGCACGGTGACGAACCGCGTGCCCTGCGGGCGGCGCGCCTCGACGAGATCGAGCGCCTGGCAGATGCTCTCGGCGAGCCGCTTGGTCGCGCCCATGACGCTCGCCGGATTGACCGCCTTGTCGGTCGAGATCATCACCATCGCGCGCACACCCGCCGCACGGCAGGCTTCCGCGACATGCCGCGTGCCGATCGCGTTGGTAAGGATGCCCTCGCACGGGTTCGCCTCGACGATCGGCACATGCTTTAGCGCGGCCGCGTGGAACACGAGCTCCGGGCGCTCCAGCGCCATCACCTCGCCGATGCGCCGCCGATCGCGCACGTCGCCGACGAGGGTTGCCCGCTCCACGCCGGGGAAGCGCTCCTTGATCTCGCGGTCGATGCGGTAGAGCGCGTATTCGCCGTTGTCCAGGAGCGCGAGGCGCGCGGGACCGAACGCCGCGATCTGGCGCGAGAGCTCGGCGCCGATCGTGCCGCCCGCGCCGGTCACCAGCACACGCCGGCCGGCGATCAGGGCCCGCATCGCGTTGCGGTCGAGCACGGTCTGCGGCCGGCCCAGCAGGTCCTCGATCGCCACCGGCTCGATCTGCCGCGGCGCGTCCTGGCGCGTCTCCTGGAAATCGGTGAGGCGCGGCAGGCGAGCCAACGGAATGCCGAGCTCGTCGGCGATGTCGAGCAGGCTGCGCACCACCGCGCCGTCGAGCGTGCGCGCGCTGATGATCAGGCGCTGCGGCCGGTCGCCGCGCCGGTCGAGCCGCGCCACCACGTCGCGGATCTGCGCGAGCGTGCCCAGAACCGGCACGCCGGCGATGTCGCGGCCGACGCGCGCGGCGCTGTCGGCGATAAGCCCGACCACGCGATAGACGCGGGCCGGATCGCGCGCGGTCGCGCGGATAAACAGATCGGCCCCCTCGCGCGCGCCGATCACCAGCACCGGGATCGGCGCGTTGCCGGTCTTCTCGAGGATATGGTCGAGGCCGCGGTCCTTGAACACGCGATACGCAAAGCGCGGGCCGCCCAGCAGCGCCGTCAGCAGCAGCCAGTTGATGCCGACCATCGAGCGCGGCAGCTCTTCGAGCCGCGTGGCGAGGAACATCAGCGGGAAGAAGATCAGGATCACCAGCGTCGCCGCCTTCAGCACCGCGACGAGGTCGGGCAGCGACGCGAAGCGCCAGATGCCGCGATAGAGCCCGGTGCCCAGGAACACCGCGCCCGCCGTCACGGCGAAGGCCGCGTCATAGCCCCAGATCAGCTTCGGATCGTACTGGAAGATCTCGTTGCCGACGCGCAGGTAGAACGACAGGATGAACGACAGCGCGGCCATGACGATGTCATGGCCGAAGGCAATGAGGGCACGCTGTCCCATCTTCATGCGGCCGGGACGTTAGGGAACGCCTCGCGGCCCGGCAAGCAAAATGCGCCCGCGCCGGCGCGATGTGCTAGCGTGGCGCCGCTCCCTGCCGCCCGCATTCCATGCTCTACGCCTTCAGCAAGATCTTCTGGAACCTCGTCCAGCCGGGCAATCTCCTGGTGTTGCTGCTGGCGCTGGGCGTGGTCGGACTGTGGCTCAGGCGCCGGCGCGCGCGTCTCTTCGTCTCCGCGGTGACGCTTGCCTTCGTAGCGGTCCTGGTGTTTCCGGTCGGCGGCTGGGCGATCCTGCCCCTCGAAGAGAGGTTTCCGCAACCGCTGCTGCCGTCGCGCATCGACGGGATCGTCCTGCTCGGCGGCGCCATCAATATCGGGACGACGCAAGCGCATGGGCAGGCCGCGCTCAACCGTTTTGCCGAGCGCATCACCGCAAGCGCCGCCCTGGCGCGGCAATTTCCCGAGGCGAAGCTGCTGATCTCCGGCGGCGACCCGCGGATCGCGCCGGGCGAGCTCAGCGAGGCCGACATCACGCGCTCGCTGCTGCTGTCGCTCGGACTGGACGACAGCCGCATGCTGCTCGAGAAGCGATCGCGCAACACCTACGAGAACGCGGTCTACTCCAAGGCGATGGCGCAGCCGCAGCCGGGCCAGGTGTGGCTTCTCGTTACGTCCGCGTTCCATATGCCGCGTGCGGTCGGCTGCTTCCGCGCGGCGGGCTTCGATACGCTGCCCTACCCGGTGGATTACCAGACCGCGGATCTCCCGGCGATCGGGTTCAGCTTCGCGTCGGAGCTCGAGCTGTTCGAGCTCGCCGTTCACGAGTGGGTGGGACTCGTCTCCTATCGCATCCTCGGGCGGATCGATTCGCTGTTTCCGGGCCCGGCGCCGACCTCGTCGAGCACCGCGCGATAGAGTGCCACGGTCGCGGCGCCGACCGCCTGGTCGGAAAATCCATCCTCGACGATGCGGCGGCCGGCGGCGCCGTAGCGCGCGCGGCGCGCCGGGTCGCCGGCGAGCGCGTCGATCGCGCTTGCCAGTGCCGGTGCATCGCCCGGCGGCACGAGGATCGCGTTCTCGCCGTCCCGCGCAATGTCGCGCGTGCCCGGCACGTCGGTCGCGACGATCGGCCGGCCCATGGCCGCGGCTTCGAGCAGACTCAGCGGCAGGCCCTCGCCGCCGAGCGACGCCAGGACCGCGACATGCGCCGCGCGCCACACTTCGCGGATATCGTCGCATTGGCCGAGCCATTCGACGCCCGGAAGCCTCGCCCAGCGCGCCAATGTCGCGCCATCGATGGCGCTCGGATTCTCGGGGTCGGGCGCACCCGCAAGCAGGAGACGTACGTCCGATCCGCGCTGTCGCAGCAGTGTGTGCGCGGCGACCAGCGTCTCCACACCCTTGATCGCGATCATGCGGCCGGCATAGGCGATCACGATGGGTGCCGCCGGTTCGGGTGCCGGACGAAAAATCTCGAGGTCGATGCCGGAGCCGCGGATCACCTCGATGCGCCAGGCTTGCGCGGGGCGAAGGGCCGCGAGCCCGGCGCGGTCGTCGTCGTTCTGCACGATCACCCGGCTGCCGCGCCGCAGCAGCAGTATCGGCCAGGCAAGCCTGAGCGCGCGCGCGAGAAGCCGCGCGCGCGCGCCGCCCGCGCTCGCGAGATAGCCGGCGCCGGCGATCATGCTGACGGTTGCGGGCACCGACGCGAGCCGCGCCGCGAACCCGCCCAGGAGCGCCGGCTTCAGCGCCACGTGATGCACGAGGCGCGGCCGCTCGCGGCGATAGAGGCGGTAGATCTCGGCGATCGCGGCGATGCTCGCCCAAAGCCCGGTGCTGCGGCGGCGCCAGGTCAGGGGATGGAGCGCGAAGCCCTCGGCGCGGATGCGTTCGCCGTGCGCGGCGACGCGCGTCGCGACCGCGACCGCGAAGCCGGCGTCGCGCGCCGCCCGCGCCATCGGCAGACGGTGCGACCAGAAATACCAATCCTCGGTCACGAGAAAGATGAGCTTGCCGCGCGATGCGGTCGCATCGCTCATGCGTGGAGGCCGCGATACCAGCGGCAGGTCGCGGCGAGGCCTTCGGCAAGCAGCACGCGCGGCCGCCAGCCGAGCGTCGCGCGCGTCGCCGCGTCATCGACGCGGAGCGAACCCAGGAGGCGCTCCGCCGCGTCGGCGCGGCCGCCCAATCGTGCCGCCGCGCGCAGCACGCTTGCGGGACAACGAAAAAGCCGCGCCGGGCGGCCGAGCTGCTCGGCCATCATGCGGATCAGCGACGGGGTCGAGATGTCCTCGTCGTCGCGCAGCAGGAACGTGCCGCCGGCCGCACGCTCGTGCGCGAGCGCTGCGAGCACGAGATCGACGAGATTGTCGAGAAACACCAGGCTGCGGCGGTTGGCGATGCCGGCCAACGGCAGCGGTACGCCGCGGTCGACGGCATGCAGCAGCGCGCGAAAATTCGCCTTCACGCCCGGCCCATAGACCAAGGGCGGGCGCAGCACCGCGAGGATCGGGCCCGCCGCATGCCGCATCGCGGTCTCGATCCGCAGCTTGGCGCGGCCATAGGCATCGGCCGGCGCGGGCGGATCGTCGGCGGCGAAACGCCGGTCGCCGCTGTCCTCGCCATGCACCTTGAGCGAGCTCAGCAGCACCAGCCGCTCGATGCCTTCGCGCCGCGCGGCACCGGCGAGCACGGTGGCAGTCGCCTCGTCCGCCGCGATCCAGTCCACGCCCGGCGCGGCCGGCGCATGCGCGCGGCTTGCGAGATGCACGACCGCTCGGCAGCCGGCGAGCAACGCAGGCCAATCGCTGCCCGCGCTCAGCGTTCCGATCACGCGCGTTTCGACACCGGGGCCGAGCGGGCGCGCGTCGCGCACCGTGCCGATCACGGGCGTGCCCTCGGCCGCGAGCCGCGCGACGAGCGCGCGGCCGATGAAGCCCGCGGCGCCGACCACGAGCACCGCGCGCCTCTCAGCCATGACGCGCCCGGCGCTCGAGCAACGCGAGCAGCGCCGCCACGGCAGCCACCGCAAGCACGAGCGCGCTCAGCGGCTGCACGACCGCCAGCATCGCCAGCAGCACCAGCACGATGTCGCCTGCGGCGATCATGCGTGCCACTGTGGCGTGGTCACCCGCGCCGCCGAGCGCACGCTGGTAGAAATGCTCGCGATGCGCGCGCCAGAAGCGCTCGCGTCGGCGGATGCGGCGGGCAAGGGTGATGCTGGCATCGGCAAGATAATAGAGCGGCAGGATCAGCGCCGGCGCCCACAATCCGTTTGCGGCCAGCAGCAGGAGAATCCAGCCCATGAGATAGCCGAGCGGCACGCTCCCTACATCGCCGAGGAAGATCTTCGCGGGATGCCAGTTCCACGGCAGGAACGCGAGCGCCGCCGCTGCCGCCGCAATCGCCAAGACGCCGATATCGCCGGCGCCGGCAAGCGCCGCGACCAGCGCCGCGCCGATGCCGAGCGCCGCGGTCTCGACGCCGGCGATCCCGTCGATGCCGTCCATGAAATTGTAGAGCTCGACGAACCACAGCCACAGCAATCCCGCGGCGGCGCGGTCGATGATCGGCGGCAGCGCGCCTTGGAACACCGCGCCCGCCGGCAGCGTCGCAAGCCCGATCGCCACCGCAACGGCGTGCGCCGCGAGCCGCATGGCGATCGGAAGGCTGCGAAGATCATCGCGCCACGACAGGGCACCTAGAGCCAGCGCGATGGCGGCGATCACCGCCGTTCCCGCGGGGGCCGCGCCCATTGCGCTCAGAACAAAGGCCGCCGCGGCAAGGGCCGGCACCAGCGCCAGCCCCGCGCCACGCGGCACCGGGACGCTGTGCGAGGAGCGCTCGACCGGCCGATCGAGGATCGCGCGCGCGACAAGCCAGCGCCGCACCTGGCCGATGCCGATCCAGGTCGCGCCGAAGACCGCGACCGCTACCAGCGCCGCCGTAAGGACCGGTTGCATCGGCCGGTCATAAGCGAGGGCCGGGCCGTGTGCAATCCGGGGCGCGGCCGTCCGTCCGGAACCCGATGCTGCCGGGGTCGTTTGGCTGGTGAACCAGATTGGCAGGTACCATGGCCCTTCGTTTCACCGTCGTTTCCATGCTCGTCGCCGGCTCGTGCCTGTCAGGCGGTGCGGCACTCGCGCAGACCGCGTGCAGCACCGCGGTCGATCAGCTTGCGCGGCAGCACAACCTTGCACTGGATGCGCCGCAAATCGGCGCGGCAGGCCAGTCGGCGACGCAGGCGGCTCCGCCGGCGACGATGGAATCGCGCGGCTTGACCTCGACCCAGCCGCCGCCGGGCTCGACCGGCGCGTTCACGCCGCCGCCCAGCGGTTCGTCGTCTGCGATCTCGCCGCCGCTCGGCAGCGGTTCGAGCCTCCCGCCGCCGGGTGGCCAGCGCCTGCCGCCGCCCGGCGGTCAGCGCCTGCAGCCGCCGGGAGGCCAGCAGATCGCACCGCCGCAAACGCTCGCGCCGGGCGCCGGCGGCGCGGCCCACTCCAATCTCACGGCGGCCGATCGCGGCCGCATGGAGGCGCTGCTCAAGGCCGCGCGCGACTCCGATCGCCGCGGCGACAGCCAGCATTGCCAGGAATTGGTGCGCGAGGCGCAAGCGACGCCCGGTGCCGCCAGCACTGGCGCGCCACGCTAGGTCCTAGTCGGCGGAACCGATCAGCCAAAGCGCTTGGCCCTGGGCCTGCATCTCGCGGCACAGCGTGATCGTGGCGATATGCTGCTTGTCGTTCTTGTCGACACGCTGACTGACATCGCGGCAGATGGCCCCGCCTTTCGAGCGATAGACGTCCGCGACCGGCACGGCGATGCCTCCGGCGGTTCGCGCGTTGCTGCCGTCCTTCGCCTGCCAGGCGACCGGCGCATTGGTCGGCACCGACGCGGCGCTTTCGCTTGCGGCGGCAAGGTTACGGCGCTCCTCGATGGTCAGCCACTCGCGCAGCGGCGCGGCGACGATCCGGTCGATCGCCGCCTCCGGCACATCCGGTGCCACGGTGCCGCCGATCAGCCTGCCGCTTGGGCCGCCATGCGTCATGGTCACCGGCGGCGGCGGGCGGTCGATCATCTTGCCGAGCGGGCCGGGCGCGTCGGGGTCGTACCGCGCGAACAGGTCCGAGGTCCAGTTCTGGAGCTGGCTGCAGCCGGCGAGCGCCAGAAGCAGCGCCGGCAGCGCAAATCGGTTTACCAGGCGTCGACTATACTGTCGCGCCATGCTGCGCCGTCTCGGATGGACATTGGTCGGTCTGTGCCTCTTGTCGGGCGGGGCGCGTGCGCAGTTTTACGATCTCGACGGCGCGTACCACTGCGTCACTACGCCCGATGCCGCCTGCGGCGAACGCCTCGGCAATCGGCCGCCGCCGCCTCCGCCTCCCAAGGAAACGCTCGACGGACCGAGCGCGGCCGCCAGTCTCGCGGATGCGATCGTGCGACTGAAGAAGGGGGCGGCCACCGGCGCCGACATCCGCCTCATCGAGGCCCGCGCGGGAGCCAAGGACCCGCATGCCGTAGAGGCGCTGGCGTGGTGCCGGCTCAACGGCATCGGCATGGTGCCCGACGCGGTCGGCGCCTATTGGCTCTACCGCGAGGCGGCCGATCTCGGCGTCGCCAACGCGCGCAAGAACCAGATCGCGATCTACGAGACGCGGCTCAGTTCCGCGGAACGCCATCAGGTGCTCCTCCGCGAGAACGGTCCCGAACCGGAAAGGTAAAGATGCGCCGCCGGCCATGCCGCGATTGTGCCGGCGAGGTCTGAATCGCGCGTTAACCGTTCCGCATCGGCGTCCCGAGCAGCGCACACAGCGAAGCGTGCGCCGGGTCGGCAGCCAGCCGGGCGATCTGCCGGTCGAGCGCGTCGGCGACGAAGGCCTGGCAACTCTGCCGCAGGTAGGCCGCGGCAAGGCGCAGGCGCCAGAGCTGATCCTGCGACACGCGCAGCGACAGGCGCGAACGCGGCTCTTGGCCGGGCAGGGCGGCGAGGGCCGCCGGCCGCCGCTTCGGCGCCAGCGCGCCCGAGCACTTTGCCGGAAAGAGAGATATCGCCGGCGGCGGCTCCGCGACCGCGGGCTGCGGCGAGAACAGCCGATCGACGAGGTGCGCGCGTCGGTCCGCAACCAGTGCTGCAGTCAGGGTGGCCCGGCCGTTTTGATTGATCATTGGTAAACTCTCCGCTCGGAACGCGACGGACACGGGCTTTGTTTGTTTGGTCCTCGAGCCGATTGTCTGTTGCTTTGACGAAGAACCTCAAGCAGTTTCGCCGGGCATTTGAGTAAAATGGTCGCCGTGACCGGAAGGCGAGCGGCGATGGCGCAGGGCTTCGGCGACTATTACGACGCGACCGCGCAGCGGCCGCCGCGGAAGACGCTGCTTGCGGCGATCGAGCGGTTCGCTGCGCCGGGCATCGCCGTCGATCTCGGCTGCGGCGACGGGCGTGACGCCGTCGAGTTGTTGCGTCGCGGCTGGCGCGTCGTCGCGATCGATGCTGAAGCCGAGGCGATCGCGCGGCTGCTTGCGCGGCCCGATCTTCCTGCCGACGCCGCGCTCGAAACGCACGTCGCGCGGTTCGAGACGGCGCGTTGGCCGGTCTGCGATCTGGTCAATGCCAGCTTCGCGCTGCCGCTATGCCCGCCCGAGGACTTTCCGGCGGTGTGGCAGGGGATCGTCGATTCATTGCGGCCGGGCGGGCGCTTCGCCGGGCAGCTTTATGGCGAGCGCGACGATTGGGCCGGCAATGCCGGCATCGCGCACCATACCCGCGCCGGGGCGGAGCAGCTCCTTGCCGCGTTCGACACCGAACTCTTCGAAGAAGAGGAAAGCGATACCGTCACCCCGCGCGGCAAGCCCAAGCATTGGCACATCTTCCACATCGTCGCGCGACGACGCTGACGCCCCGCGGCTAGCGCCAATGGTGGTGATAGCCGCCGCCGCCCCAGTAGCCGAACGAAAGAGAGATCGGCGGGCCATAATAGCTGGGGCCGTAATAGTAGCCGGGCGCGTAATAGCCGGGCCCGTAGGAATAGGCCGGCGGCGGCGCGGGCGGCGGCCCGTAATAGCAGCCGGCGATCAGCACGAGCATCGCGACTGCGACAAGGCCTCGCGCGGCACGCAAGAGGATATGAGTGCGCATGGTGCTCAATCCACGATCCGCCAGGATCCGTCGGGCTGCAGGCACGCGGTTCCGACCACGGTCTGCGGTCGGCCGGCGATCAGCTGCGTCGACGTGTATTCGCGGCATTGCGCTGCGGACGGAGCGGCGGCTGCGGGCGGCGCGTACACGGGCGGCGGCGCGTAGTACGCGGGCGGCGCGTAGTAAACCGGCGGCGCGTAGTAGTAGGGCGGGTAGTAGGCCGGTGTGGGATAGGCCGGTGCGTAGAGGGGAACGCCGAAACCGATCCCGACATGCACTCGCGCCGCCGCCGCCGGCGCCGGGCTCAGCGATAGGCAGGCCGCGCTCAGCGCCACGGCGCCGACGGCCAGCGCCCGCATCGATCGCAAAGTCACCATGAGAACCGACCTCCTCGATCAAGAGAACGCGGAGCGTCTCCGATCTATTCCGTGCCAGACTCTACGCGAAGCGCGGTGCGCTCATCCCCTTGCACATTGAACGCAGGGCGCGTGCGATTTACAGTCGCGACCTCGGCCAGAGGAGACCGCTCATGGGTGATGCACGGCGGCGCAGGCTCGCCGGATCACCCTTCCGCCGGCTCGCCGCGCCGCGCACGCTGCGGGATCTGACGAAGCTCGTGGTGCCCGCCGGCCCCGGGATGCCGAACCAGGGGGTTGCACGCGACGCGCTTGCCGTTGCGGAAACCGTTCGTCGGCGGGTGCGCGACGCGCTCGTGCGCGGCTCCGCCAGCGGCGAGATCCCGGATGCCGTTGCGGCGATCGATGCGGTCGGCGCGCAATGCAAGACGCTGTTCGAGGACGCGGTCGCGGCAACGCTTGCCGCGAGCGCGGCGCATCGCGCGGAAATGGAAACCGTGCAGTGCCGTCGCGGCTGCGCGTTCTGCTGCCACGTCGCCGTCGACGTGACGCCGCTCGAAGCGATCCGGCTTGCCGAGCATCAGCGCGCCGCCGGTCTGGGGCCGCCTGCGGCCGCCGCGGCGCGTCACGCGCCGTGCCCGCTGCTCGCCGACGGGTCCTGCACCGCCTATGCGATCCGCCCGTTCGCTTGTCGATCGCTGTTCTCGCCCGACGCGAGGGCGTGCGAGACCGGGTTCATGACCGTGGCAACGGTGTTCGTGCCGAGCCTCGATTGGCCGCGCTTCATCGCCTGCGGCTACATCACGGGCGAGGTCGCGGCGCTCGACGATCTCGGCTTGGCGAGCCACCTGGTCGAGCTGCGCCAAGCCCTGACATTGCTGCTCGGCGATGCTACGACGCTGCCGCGCTGGCTCAACCGGGAAGACGTGTTCCCGCGCCGCCGCGCCGCAGCGGCCCCATGACAACGGTCGCACTCCGCAGTACCGTTCTCAGCCGAGGCCCGCGGAAGACGGGTCGCCAGGAGGAAACATGGCGCAGGCGCAGAGCTCCAACGTCACCACCGTCATCAATGAATCGCGGGTGAGCGTTTATCGGTGGGCGGTCCTGGCGATGAGCCGGCCGACCGCGATGTTCGACGGCTACGACACGCAGGGCATCGCCTATGTCGCGCCCTCCTCGTCAACAGCACCGGCGCGGTCTTCGCCTTCGGCTCGATCGTGCTCCTCGCGGTGATCGTGATCCGGCTTTGCCGGGATCCGCGGGCTTCGTGCGGTCCGGCACGATCTTCTTTATGATGCGCGCCACCTGCTCCATCGGCTTGCCGAAGATCGGCAAGGCGCCGGATGCCGAGGCGACGCGTGCTGCCGATCTGAAACGGGTACAGCGGTATTTCCGCGGCGACAACGGCCTCTTGTCGCTCGCCGTAGCGGCGCGCAGCGACGTGCCCGGAACCATCGCCGACATCAAGCTCGCGCGTTCGCTCGGTCTGCGGACGACCATGCACGTCACGCGGGCCGGCATCGTCACATCGCTCAAAGACGCGGGCGTGCTCGGTCCCGACCTCACACACGTCCACACCATCGGCATCGACACCACCGACGACGAGTACCGCCTCATCGCACAGAGCGGCGGCACGATCTCGACGTCATCGGCAACCGAGATGATGTCGGGCCACGGGGGGCATTCGCCACGGGTAGGGGTCGACCCTCGTCGCTTGGCGAACGTTCGGTATGAGGCTATTGTACCGGCAGAAAACAAGGCCGGGGGGCGCCACCATGATTTTCCTTTTGCGTCGGCTGCTGCCGGCCATCGCCGCGCTGCTGTTTGCCTATCCGATCGCCGCGGCATCGGCGGTCGAGCTCGTCTACGGCGCCTGGCCGCCCGCGGCGGAATATCTCAACCGGGTGGCCTTGCCCAAGGTCTTCGCCGGCGTTGCCAAGGACACCAACGGCGCGGTCACGTGGAAGCTCGTGCCGGGCGGTCAGCTTGCCGACCCCAAGGCCACGTTCCAGGCCGCGGGCGAAGGGCTGATGCAGGCCGGGCTCGGCATCTCCACCTACGTGCCGAACCTCGTGCCGTCGCTCAACACGATCTATTCGACGATCGTGTTCGGGGACGACGTGGTGGCGGCGACCGGCGCGGCGGTCGAGACGCTGACGCTCAACTGCCCCTCCTGCATCGCCGAGTTCAAGAAGATCAATCTCGTGCCGATCGCCGGGTGGACCAGCTCGCCGTACATGCTCGCCTGCCGCGAGCCGGTGAAGTCGCTCGCCGACCTCAAGGGCAAGCGGGTGCGCGCGACCGGCGGCTCGACCGAGCTCATGTCGATGGCGGGCGCGGTTCCGGTGGCGGCCACGCTGCCCGAAGCGGTGAGCCTGTTGCAGCGCGGCGGGCTCGATTGCCAGTTCGGCGTCCACACCTGGCTTAAGACCTTCGGCTACGGCGATTTCGCCAAGTATGTGACCGATTACCCGCTCGGTC
>Ga0335085_10013068_pt1 | contig 12187 bp, 8 predicted proteins | sample Lox_Sample_45_FD_206712 | JGI IMG/M metagenome (GOLD analysis project Ga0335085, IMG submission 206712) | Soil microbial communities from Loxahatchee National Wildlife Refuge, Florida, United States - Lox_Sample_4.5 | ecosystem: Environmental > Terrestrial > Soil > Wetlands | place: USA: Florida...
AATCTCAAGCGCCCGGCGATAGCCCTTGACCGTCTCGGCGAGCAGCTGGATCTGCTCATCGGTCACGCGCAGCTCGACGTAGTCGATCGCCAGCGTCGCCTGCGCCGAGAGGCGTGCGCCGGCCAGCTCCGCCTCGCTCGCCTTGGCGCTCGCGACGTCGCTCTCGATGGTGCGGCGGATCTTGCCCCACAGGTCCAGGTCCCAGGCCGCCGTGCCGGTGACGGAGAATTCGTTGGTCGCCGGCGGCTGCACGCCGGGAGTCGCGCTCGGGTTGGTGTTGACGAAGGTGCTGGCCGTGCCGCGTGAGCGCGTGGCGCTCGCCGTGACGGTGACCGTCGGATACAGCTGCGCACCGGCCGCCTGCGCCACCGCGACCGCCTGGCGCCAGGCGGCTTCGGAGGCCTTGAGGGTCTGGTTGGAGACCTCCACCTGGCGTTCGAGATCATCGAGCGTGGCATCCCCGTACACCGCCCACCAGGTGGTACCGCTGGCCGCTTCACGTGGCTCGGCCGGCTTCCAGCCCTCGGCCTCCTTGAAGTGCTGGGGCTCGGGGGCGGTGGGACGGCGGTAGTTCGGGCCCACCGCGCAGGCTCCCAGGGCCACGCTGGCAATGAGGAGGCTTGCAGTTCGCAGGTCAGCTTTCATGGGGAATCCGCCGCAGGCTTCAGCTCCGGCGCCGCCGCTGCAGTGCGCGGCAAGAGCCGCGCCCACAGCGCGCTGCACCAGCGGCCGAAGCGATCCAGATAGAGGTAGATGACCGGGGTGGTGTAGAGCGTGAGCACCTGGCTCACGAGCAGGCCGCCGACGATCGAGATTCCCAGGGGCTGGCGGATCTCGGCGCCGTCGCCGTTGCCGAAGGCGAGCGGCAGCGCCCCGAGCATCGCGGCCATGGTGGTCATCATGATCGGCCGAAAGCGCATGAGCGACGCCTCGAAGATCGCCTCGCGCGGGCTCATGTGCCGGGCGCGCTGCGCGTCGAGCGCGAAGTCGATCATCATGATCGCGTTCTTCTTCACGATGCCGATCAGCAGGATCACACCGATGAGCGCGATGATGCTGAACTCGGCGTTGAAGAGCCGCAGCGCCAGCACCGCGCCGGTGCCGGCCGAGGGCAGCGTCGAGAGGATGGTGAGCGGGTGGATGTAACTCTCGTAGAGCACCCCGAGCACGATGTACACGGCCACCAGCGCCGCAAGGATCAGCAGCGGCTCATTGTTAAGCGAGGACTGGTAGGTGGCCGCCGTGCCCGCAAAGCTGCCGTGTATGTCCGCGGGCATGCCGATCTGCGCCTGCAGGCGATGGATCGCCGCGGTTGCCTGGCTGAGCGAGGCCGTGGGAGCGAGGTTGAAGGAAATGGTGGTCGCAACGAAGGTGCCCTGGTGGTTGACCGCGAGCGGCGTGTTCCCCGGGGCGTGCTGGCTGAAAGCGGCCAGCGGCACCATCGGCTCGTAGGCGGTGCTGTCGGCGGCACCGGTCGAGACCGTGCCGTGTCCGGTGTTGGCGAGCGCGTTGGTGGCCTGGTTGCGCGCCGTGTCGGTGGCGAGAGTCGCGGCGGTATTGCCGGTCGCGGTCTGCGTCGAGGTGACGGTGCCGGCCACGGCATTGGTGGACTGGGTGCCGTTCACCGTGCCTCCGGCCGTACTGACCCACAGGTTGTTCAGGGTCTCCGGGCTCTGCCAGTACTGGGGCGCCACCTCCATGACCACGTGGTACTGGTTGAGCGCGTTATAGATCGTGGAGACGTCGCGCTGCCCGAAGGCGTCGTAGAGCGTGTTGTCGATCGCCGCCGGATTGAGCATGAGCCGGGATGCCGTGTCGCGATCGATGGTGACCTCGATCTCGAGGCCGTTCTGCTGCTGGTCCGAGTTCACATCCGTCAGTATCGGGTCGTGGCCCAGAGCCTCGGCGAGTTTCGGCGCCCAGGTGTAGAGCTCGGCGACGTCATTGGCCTGCAGCGTGTACTGGTACTGGGCGTTGCTCTGGCGCCCGCCGACGCGGATGTCCTGCACCGACTGCATGAAGAGGCGCGCGCCGGCGATCTGGCTGAGCTTGGGACGCAGCCGCGCGATCACCTCGTCCGCCGAGAGCCTGCGCTCGGACTTGGGCTTCAGGGACACGAACACCGAGCCGCCGTTGGCCTGGCCGCCGCCCTGCGAGCCCCCGCCGGTGAAGCCCACCACCGTATCGACCGCCGGGTCTGACTGCACCAGCACCATGAACTGGCGCAGCTTCTTCTCCATCGACTGGAACGAGATCGACTGGTCAGCCTGGATGCCACCGATGATGCGTCCAGTGTCCTGCTGCGGGAAGAAGCCCTTGGGGATCTTCCAGTACAGATAGACGTTGAACACCACCACCGCCAGCAGGATCGTCATGAGCGCCGGGCCGTTGCGCAGCGCCCACTTGAGCGAGCGCGAATAGCCGGCCAGTACGGCCGCGAAGACACGCTCGCTGGCATGGAACAGCGGGCCGCGGTGCGCCGCCTGCACGTGGCGGATGAAGCGCGAGCACAGCATCGGGGTCATGGTGAGGGACACCAGGAGCGAGATGAGCACCGCGATCGACAGCGTCACCGAGAATTCGCGGAACAGCCGCCCGACGAGCCCGCCCATCAGCAGGATCGGGATGAACACCGCCACCAGCGACAGGCTCATCGACAGCACCGTGAAGCCGACCTCGCGGGCGCCGAGGAGCGCCGCCGCCATGCGCGGCATGCCGGCCTCCATATGGCGCGTGATGTTCTCGAGCACCACGATGGCATCGTCCACCACGAAGCCGGTGGCGATGATGAGCGCCATGAGCGACAGGTTATCGAGGCTGTAGCCGAGCAGGTACATGCCGCCGAAGGTACCGAGCAGGGAGACCGGCACGGCCAGCGCCGGCACCATGGTCGCGCGGCCGTTGCGCAGGAACAGGAATACCACCAGTACCACGAGGGCGATCGCGATGATCAGGGTGCGCTGCACGTCGTGCAGCGACTGGCGGATGGTGGTGGTGCGGTCGATCGCTACCTTCAGCTCGATGTCGCTCGGGATCGAGGCCTTGAGCGCGGGGATCAGGGCCTTGACGCGGTCGACCGTGGCGATGATGTTGGCGCCGGGCTGGCGGAACAGGATGACCAGCACCGCCGGCTTGCTGTTGGCGAGCCCGAGGTTGCGCACGTTCTCGACCGAATCGAGGATCTCGGCCACGTCCGCGAGGCGCACCGCGGCGCCGTTGCGGTAGGCGATGATGAGGTTGCGGTACTGGGCGGCCTTGCTGGCCTGGTCATTGGTGTAGATCTGGAAGCGCTGCCCGCCGACGTCGATCGAGCCCTTGGGCGTGTTGGCATTGGCGGAGGCGAGCGCGGCGCGCACGTCCTCCAGACCGATGCCGTACTTGAAGAGCGCGCTCGGGTTCAGCTCGACGCGCACCGCCGGCAGCGAGCTGCCGCCGATCTGCACCTGCCCGATCCCCGCGACCTGCGAGAGCTTCTGCGCGAGGATCGTGTCGGCCGAGTCGTACAGCTGTCCCGGGGTGAGCGTGGGGGAGGTGAGGGTGAGGATGAGGATCGGCGCGTCCGCCGGGTTCACCTTGCGGTAGGTCGGGTTGCTGCGCAGGGCAGTCGGCAGGTCGGCGCGTGCCGCGTTGATGGCGGCCTCGACGTCGCGCGCCGCGCCGTCGATGCTGCGGTTCAGCCCGAACTGCAGCGTCACGTGACTCGAGCCGGTGGCACTCGAGGAGGTCATCTCGGTAACGTCGGCAATCTGCCCGAGGTGGCGCTCGAGCGGGGTTGCCACGGTGGCGGCCATGACATCCGGGCTCGCGCCGGCCATCGAGGCGTTCACCGAGATCGTCGGGAAGTCCACCTGCGGGAGCGGCGACACGGGCAGGTGAAAGTAGGCGAGCGCCCCGGCGAGTGCGATCCCGAGCGTCAGCAGCGTGGTCGCCACCGGACGGCGGATGAAGGGCTCGGAGAGGTTCATCGCGTGCCCGCGCCGCTCGGCAGCGCGGCCGGCCCGGTGCGCCCCGTGATGCGCCGCTCGAGGCGGTCGAAGTACAGGTAGATGACCGGCGTGGTGAAGAGCGTCAGCAGCTGCGAGAGGATCAGGCCACCGACGATCGTGATGCCGAGCGGGTGACGCAGCTCAGAGCCGGTGCCGGTGCCGAGCATCAGCGGCAACGCCCCGAGGAGGGCGGCCATGGTCGTCATCAGGATCGGCCGGAAGCGCAGCAGCGAGGCGTGGTAGATCGCATCGTGGGGGGTCATGCCCTGTTCGCGCTCGGCCACCAGCGCGAAGTCGATCATCATGATCGCGTTCTTCTTGACGATGCCGATCAGCAGCACGATGCCGATGATGCCGATGACGCCGAGGTCGCTGCCGGCGAGCAGCAGGGCGAGCAGCGCGCCGACGCCGGCAGAGGGCAGCGTCGAGAGGATGGTGATCGGGTGGATGAAGCTCTCGTACAGGACCCCGAGCACGATGTACACCGTCACGAGCGCGGCGAGGATCAGGAACAACTCGTTGCCGAGGGTCGCCTGGAAGGCGAGCGCGGCGCCCTGGAAGGTGGTAATGACGCTCGGCGGCAGTCCGATGTCCTTCTCGGCCTGCTCGATCGCCTTGACGGCCGTGCCGAGCGCGGCTCCCGGGGCGAGGTTGAAGGACACGGTGGTCGATGGGAACTGGCCGAGGTGGTCGACCGACAGCGGTGCGGTGCTTTCGGAGATGCGCACCAGCGCCGACAGCGGGACCTGCCCGCCGATGGCGGTCGCCGAGGGCAGGTAGATGGTGCTCAGCGCATCGAGCGACTGCATGAGCGAGTCATCGGCCTGCAGGATGACCCGGTACTGGTTCGACTGCGTGAAGATCGTCGAGATGATGCGCTGCCCGAAGGCGTCATAGAGTGCGTTGTCGACCGTCGCCGGGGTGATGCCGAAGCGTCCGGCGGTGTCGCGGTCGATGGTGAGGTAGGCCGACAGCCCCTGGTTTTCCTGGTCGCTGGCCACGTCCTCGAGCTGCGGCAGCGTCTGCAGCTTGCTGACGAGCTTCGGGACCCAGGTGTTGAACTCCTCGGGATTGGCGTCCTCGAGCACGAACTGGTACTGGGTGCGGCTTACGGTGTCGGAGATCGACAGGTCCTGCACCGGCTGCATGTAGGCGGCGATGCCGGTCACGTCGGCCGTCTCGCGCTGCAGACGCCGGATGACGTCGCTCGCGTTCAGGGACCGCTCATCGACGGGCTTGAGGTTGATCAGCATCCGGCCGCTGTTGAGCGTGATGTTGGTGCCGTCGACGCCGATGAACGAGGACAGGCTGACGACGTCGGGATCCTTGAGGATCGCGGCAGCGAGCGTCGACTGGCGCCGCGCCATGTCGCCGAAGGACACCGACTGCGGCGCCTCGGTGATCGCCTGGATCACGCCGGTGTCCTGCACCGGGAAGAAGCCCTTGGGGATGAACACGTACAGGAGCACCGTGACCGCGAGCGTGCCGATCGCCACCGCGAGGGTCAGCGGCTGGCGCTCGAGCACCCAGCGCAGGGCCCGCGCGTAGTGATCGATGAGCGCCTGGAACTTCTGGTTGGACCATTGCGCGATGCGCGACTGCGAGCTCTCCGGCACGTGGTGCAGGAGCTTGGCGCACATCATCGGTACCAAGGTGAGCGAGACCACCGCGGAAATCACGATAGTTACGGCGAGGGTGTTGGCAAACTCGTGGAACAGCCGCCCGACCACGTCGCCCATGAACAGCAGCGGGATCAGCACCGCGATCAGCGAGACGGTCAGGGACACGATGGTGAAGCCGATCTCGCCGGCGCCCTTGAGCGCAGCCTGAAGCGGCGCTTCCCCCTGCTCGATGTAGCGCGAGATGTTCTCGATCATCACGATGGCATCGTCGACCACGAACCCCGTGGCGATCGTGAGCGCCATCAACGAGAGGTTGTCGAGGCTGTAGCCGAGCAGGTACATGGCGGCGAGCGTACCGACCAGCGACAAGGGCACGCTCATGCTCGGGATGATGGTGGCCGGTATGCTGCGCAGGAACAGGAAGATGACCATCACCACCAGCGCCACCGCCAGGGCGAGCTCGAATTCCACATCGTGCACCGAGGCGCGGATGGTGTTGGTGCGGTCAGTGAGCACCGTCACCTCGACCGCCGCCGGCAGTGAGGCCGTCAGGCTCGGCAGCAGCACCTTGATGCGGTCGACGACCTGAATGACGTTGGCTCCGGGCTGGCGCTGAATGTTGAGGATGATTCCGGGGTTGGTGTTCACCCAGCCGGCGAGGTAGGCGTTCTCTGCGCCCGCAACCACCTCGGCCACGTCGCCGAGGCGCACCGGATTGCCGTTCTTGTAGGCAATGATGATTTTCTTGTAGTCGTTCGGATCGTGGATCTGGTCGTTGGCGTTGAGGGTCCAGGAGCGCGCCGGCCCGTCGAGGGTGCCCTTGGGGGCATTGACGTTGGCGTTGGCGACGGTCGTGCGCAGATCATCGATGTTGAGGCCATAAGCGGCGAGTGCGCGCACGTTGGCCACCACGCGCACCGCAGGGCGCTGTCCGCCGCTGACGCTGACGAGGCCCACCCCCTCCAGCTGAGAGATCTTCTGCGCCATGCGCGTGTCGGCCAGGTCCTCGAGCTGCGTGAGTGGCAGCGTCTTGGACGTGATGCCGAGGGTCAGGATCGGGGCATCCGCCGGGTTCACCTTGGCGTAGATCGGCGGCGCGGGCAGGTCGGAGGGCAGGAGGTTGCCGGCGGCATTGATGGCCGCCTGCACCTCCTGCTCCGCGACATCGAGGCTCAGGTCGAGGCTGAACTGCAGCGTGATGACCGAAGCGCCGCCGGAGCTGGTGGAGGACATCAGGTTCAGGCCCGGCATCTGCCCGAACTGCACCTCCAGCGGCGCGGTCACCGACGAGGTCATGACCTCCGGGCTGGCACCCGGGTAGAAGGTCTGAACCTGGATGGTCGGATAGTCGACCTGGGGCAGCGCCGAGAGCGGCAGGAAGCCGAAGGCGACGATCCCGACCAGCAGGATCGCCACCATCAGCAGCGAGGTGCCGACGGGCCGCAGGATGAAGATCCGCGACAGATTCATGCGCGGGACCTACTGCGAGGGTGGCTGACCGCCCTGGTCAGCGCCAGACGCGTGATTGCCTCGCCGGTGTTGGTGTTGTTGTCCCTGTCCTTGCCCCTGTCCCGGCGATCCGCTGTCGCGAGCCGTAGCGGGAGTTCCCGGCGCGGCCGCCCCCGCACCGCCCGAGCCAGTGCGCACCAGGATCTTCGCGCCGTCCTTGAGGCGATCCGCGCCGTCGACCACGACGATGTCGCCGGGCTTAAGTCCGTCCTGGATCGCGATGTTGAGCGCGTTGCCGGGCCCGAGGGTGACTTTGCGCACGCTCACCGTCTGGTCGGGATTGACGACGTAGACGTAGGTGCCGGGTGCGCCGCGCTGCACGGCTGACTGCGGGATGAGCGTCGCGCTCTCCAGGGTGCTGACCAGCAGGTCGACGTTCACGAACTGGTTCGGGAAGAGCTTCTCATCCGGGTTGGCGAAGATGGCCTTGAGCTTCACCGTGCCGGTCGTCGTGTCGATCTGACTGTCGAGGCTCTGCAGGGTGCCGCTGGCGACTTGCGTGGTGTGGCTGCGGTCGTATGCGGTCACGGTCAGCGTCTGGCCGGCGTGCGTCTGCTCGAGGATCGGCGGGATCTGGTCCTCAGGCAGCGCGAACACGACCGAGATCGGCTTCAACTGCGTCACCACCACGAGCCCGTTGGGCTCGTTGGGTGTCACGTAGTTTCCGAGCGTGACCTGCTGCAGCCCCGCGCGGCCGTCCACCGGGGAAGTAATGTGGCAGTAGACGAGGTTCAGCTTTGCCAGATCGATGGCGGCCTGGTCGGTCTTCACGGTCCCGATGTCCTGCTGCACCAGCGCCTTCTGGGTCGCGAGCTGCTGCTCGGCGATCGAGTCCTGGGCGAACAAGGTGGTGTAGCGCTCGAGGTCGGTCCGGGCGTTGGCGAGCAACGCCTTGTCGCGCGCCAGCGCGCCCTCGGCCTGCTCGAGGGCAACCTGGTAGGGGCGCGGATCGATCAGGATCAGTAGGTCGCCGCGCTTGACTGTCTGTCCTTCCTTGAACGCGATCTGCACGATCTGGCCGCTGATCTGGCTCTGCACCGTGACCGTGGTCAGTGGGGTTACGGTGCCCAGGCCGTTTACGACGATCGGCATGCTGCCGCGCTGTGCGGCGGCGGTGGCCACCGGCATGGGGCCGTTCGCACCGAATCGTCCGCCCGGCGCGCGGTTGGCCCTCGGGGTGAGCAGCCACGCCAGCAGCAGCAGGCCGGCCACGGCCGCAACGACCACCAGGCGCCGGCGCGTCAGGTGGCGCCGCCAGCCCGCTTGCTGGTCGGCTTCAGAGGACGGAGAAATGGCGCTCGTCAGTTCGTCAGAGTTACGGTGGACGTCGTTCATGAAAATCCGGGGCAGTATCGCACGGCACGCGGACCATGCAGATCCCGCGCCGCCGGTGCGCCCGCGGCGAAGCCAGTGCCATGGCGGCACTGTATCCTGCGCCAACCTGAATCAATCTCAAGATTGCGGGGGGAATGTTGACGCTCTGTTGGGAAGCACCCGCGCTGCCAGCCTGGAGCGCGAAAGCGTGACGGGCGGCACGCGGCGACGCCGAGGGGGGAAGCCTTTATGATCACCGCTGACCCCTTCCCTGGGCGTAGCTGATGCCGTGGAATCTGCCTAATGCGCTGACCTGGGCACGGATCGCCGCGATCCCGCTCATCGTGCTCCTCTTCTACATGCCCAATGCCTGGGCGGACCCGGCCGCAGGACTGCTGTTTGCGGCGGCCGGCATCACCGACTCCCTGGATGGGTACTTTGCGCGTCGCTGGGGGCAGGTCTCGCGGCTTGGAGCTTTTCTGGACCCCGTCGCCGACAAGCTGATCGTGGCGGTGGCGCTGGTGCTGCTGATCAGCAAGGACACGCGGGCACTGATCGTGCTCACGGCCGCCGTGATCATCGGCCGCGAAATCACCATCTCGGCGCTGCGCGAATGGATGGCGGAGATCGGCGCGCGCCGTAAGGTCGCGGTCTCGCAGCTGGGGAAGTACAAAACCATCCTGCAGATCACGGGGCTTTCGATGATGCTCTACCGCATCCCGCTCTTTGGCCTGCCGACGTACCGCCTCGGGGTGATCCTTACGGAGGTCGCGGCGGCGGCGACGCTGGTGTCGATGGTGGCGTACCTGCGTGCCGCGTGGCCTGAGCTTAAGCGGTAGAATTGCGTCCTAACCTCTAGTTGCATATAGAAATATAAGACAGGGACGCGGAACTGCCGGGCAAAGCGAGCACATACTCCTCGCCTTGACTTCCCGGGGGGTGTACATAGAATCTCGCGCTCTTCGCTTGCGGACGCGGGAATAGCTCAGTTGGTAGAGCACGACCTTGCCAAGGTCGGGGTCGCGAGTTCGAGTCTCGTTTCCCGCTCCAAATTCAACAGGTTACAAAGGTGCGCGTGCTAATTTGGCACGCAGTAGCGCCGAAGAAGGGTCGTCCGGCGATGGCCGATGAGCCCATTCGAGTCCTTTGAACGGCCGGTCGACAAATTCACGGAGTGCATGGAAGGGGGCCTCAATGCCGTCGATGACGGTATGCAAATACTCCGGTCGGCGGTTGCACGTGATTACGTACTACGGAAAGCCCCTCGCCACGCGGCAGGTTTTTGCTCTGAAGGTCGACTCGCGGCCGTAGCGATCGTCGAGGATCTCCAGCAAGTCGCAACGGATCGCATCGCGCAGTGGTGCGAGACCGAGGCTCGCAGCGTCAGGCGAAGGCAAACGGATTCACGATCGTAACTCCGGCGATAGTCTGGCCGGCGTTTAGATCCTCACTGTAGATTTGTGTGGCCTGCACCTGCTCGGCCGACGCCACTATCAGCGCGTCCCAAAACATGATCTGCGCCATAGCAGAAATATCGATCGCCCGCGTGACGGTTTCGGGTGTCGTCGGCTCGAGTACCCACGCGCCGTAACTACTGATCACCTCACGAGCCGTTGATCGAGAAACCGGGCTCGCCAGTTTTTTGGTTACGTTTACGTAGAACTCCTGGAGTACCTGCACCGACAGCCGTCCGGCGCCCGACTCCCACAAGAGCCGCAATTTCTCCACCGCTCGGTCGCGCTTCGAGCCGGCGTCTGCATCGTGTGCATAAATCAGGACATTGGAATCAACGAATACGACGTCGCTCATGAAGTTCCTCGCGGCTCAGAGGGGTGCCCCCAAGAGGCAGCGGGGTAGCAAAGAGCGCCAACGCTCGTTTGCGCGCCGCGGAGTACCGCGCATCTTCCGCGACGAGTTCCCGCAACTCCTGCGCGAGCAGTGCGCTCACGCTCTGCCCCCGGCGTGCCGCGACCGCGCGTGCCTTCTTCAGCAGCGCGGGCTCGATCGCGACCGTAATATTGTGCTTTATTGTCATTGGTTCACGTAAAATACGTGAAGACCACCAGCGCGTCAAATTGCGTGTCGCGGAGGCGTAAGGCGCAAACGATCCACGCATCCTCGAAGCTTGGCACGCGGCGGGCACACACGGCCTGACAAGCTAATGATTCCAACCGCTCGAACGAGCCGCCTTTGTTTATCTATATGTATGATTTATAAGGATTCTTCAGACCTTTACGAGGTCGGGGTCGCGAGTTCGAATCTCGTCTCACACTCCATTCTCAACCGCTTGTAGGTGCGTGGCCGCGCGGGCCGCCGAGGCGTTGCCGCGAGTCACCTCGGTGGGTTCGCGCTCACGCCCTATCGTCAGCACCACGTTCTGGGCAGCCAGCGCCCCCCCAGGCGGAGAGGTCCAAATGGTTGCCGCGACCGACTGGCGCGTGGCGACGCAGGAAGTCCTGTCTGGGACCGCAGCCTCGGCAGCTTAGAATCCTCCCCCTTCGCAGCGTCTGAGCTTGAGAAACAAACAAGGCGCAGCGGGCGGCGCAAAGGCTGCCGCCCGCCGACGCCCGGGGAGCACTACCTTGGATGCGACTCTCATCTGGAACGGCAACTGGGCCTGGTCGTTGCCGCTGATCGTCTTCACCGTGAGCCTGCACGTGATCGTGCTCGGCGTTGTCAACACTCACGTGGTGAGAGCACTCGCGCGCTGGCGCGCGCGCCGCAACTTCATGGCCATGTTCGTGGTGGTGATGGGCATAGTGACGCTGCTGGCGACCATCCTGCATGCCATTGAGGCTGGGATCTGGGCAGCGGCCTACCACCAGCTCGGTGCCCTGACGGATATCAGGGCCGCCCTGGTGTATTCGCTCAGCGCACTCACCTGCTATGGTCACGCGGAGCTTTATCTGGCACGCCACTGGCAACTGATGGGGGCACTCGAGGCGCTGAACGGACTGCTGCTCTTCGGCCTCACTACCGCCTTCCTCTATGCGCACGTGCAGCGCGTGTGGCCGCTCGACCGGGGTGAGGCTGGCGCCCATGCCTACTAAGCTCACCGCCGCCCGCTGCGCGGCCCGCGGCCCACGCGCCGCACAGCGGTTTGCGAGGTCTACAGGCCGAAGAGGGTCGCGGCCTTCTGCAGTGTGATCCACACACCCCAGGCGGTCGCGGAAAAGAACCACATGACCCCGTCGCCGGGGTGGCTGCTCGGCGTCGCGTGGCTTGCGGTGGGCATCCCGATCGGCCGGATCATCAGGTTGCAGATCAATTGGTTTCTGCTCAGGAGTCGCCCGCACGTGGCCGGAAAGCGGCAACTTGCGTCGGGCAATCGACCAATTGTTACCTTTTTGCTAGTCTTAACTCACCGCACTGAAGCGAGAGCCCCGCCTGGCCAAGAGCCCGCGCGGGGCTATGTTTTGGAAGGCCATCTTCCCCGCGCTTCGTACTCACCTTCGGCTAGGTGGCAGAGTGGTCATGCAGCGGCCTGCAAAGCCGTCTACGCCGGTTCGATTCCGACCCTAGCCTCCAGAACTTGTCGCGGCGCGTCCTGCCGGTGCGAACTTCGCGTGTCACCGGGTATCTCGGTGTTTGGTCATCGTGCTCAACAGATCAGAGTTCGTAACGCGAAGAGTCGCGAAAAAGCATTCAAGCTCTCCGACGAGCGCGGACTGTTTCTCCTCGTAACGCCCACCGGCGGACGACTGTGGCGCTTCAAGTATTCTACGCACGACTGCGAGAAGCTGCTTTTGCTCGGTG
>Ga0335085_10013069_pt1 | contig 12187 bp, 8 predicted proteins | sample Lox_Sample_45_FD_206712 | JGI IMG/M metagenome (GOLD analysis project Ga0335085, IMG submission 206712) | Soil microbial communities from Loxahatchee National Wildlife Refuge, Florida, United States - Lox_Sample_4.5 | ecosystem: Environmental > Terrestrial > Soil > Wetlands | place: USA: Florida...
CGTCTCCGCATTCAAAATGCAGTAGGTGCCTTCTACCGGCACCAGTTGGCCGTTCTTTGCCGGCAAAGTGGCATGAAAAGGGCTGCCTCGCCGCGTTCCGACCAGCAGAGTCTGCGGCTCCGCTGTCCCGGGAAACAACCCCCACAGAACGTCCTCGACAGGCCGGTGAACCCACTCTCCCCCGGTCATGCCCAGCATCTCGCGAGCTTCCGTGTTGGCAAAGATTACTTTCCCTGCCCGCTCAAGGAAAACCAATACCGGCAAGGCATCGAGAACCTCCAACTGTGCAGCGGGGTCCGCGTTTGGCTGAGGACTCAATCCATTGGTCTCCCTGGAAGGCGTCGCTTGCGTGCGCTTCCGTCCCGGCTTGGCCCGCGCCCTGACAGCAGGTGATGCCATATACCAGATCGTATGCGGCGCAGTATCTGGCAGCCATCCCCTAAATCGGTCAGCACGTGCAACCAAAGTCTGCCCTGGCGCTATAGCAAAACCAGAGATGCTGTAGCCCACAGCCTCGGTACACAAGTCGCCGCGACCCCAAGGAGCGGCGACCTTGCGCGAAATTGAACCGACCACACCTTCTCTGGTTTTGCCGTAGACACGGGTACTCTTCGGGCCAATTGCATGACTCCACTCGGAATGAATAGACGCTCAGAACGACAGAAAGAGTGGCGATTGGATGAAGGATCAAGAGCAAATACGGACCACCCTAGGGGATCTCCACCAACTCCATTTCGCCGTCGCGGCGGCGATGAAGCACAAACATCTCTCCTGATGCGGTGCGAAAGATGAGCAGATCGCGGTCGAGGAACTCGGTGTCCTTGACTGCCTCCTCGATGGTCATCGGCTTCAGCGCGATGGCCTCGCTGTTCCTGACAACATGCGGCTCAACTACGGTAGAGCGGGTAGGGAAGGAGTGCACGGCGATAGAAGCTCGCTCTTTGCCTGCAGGGCGGTTTCGCCTCTTCGGACTCGGTGATCAGCTCGGCGCGGGCCTTGGGCCGCGTCACCGGCGGAGCTGCAAGCAGCTTTTCAGCTTTAGGCAGGCGCTTGCTTACCAGGCGCCGGTCGCGGTAACGGTGGGCCTGGTGTTCGGCGTGCTCAATGGCCTCGCGGAGCGCAGCATCCGGCGTGTCGGCCTTGCCGGTAGCTGCAAATTTCTGCAAGCGGGCCTGCACGGTCAACTCGACAATATGCACGTGTCTCTGCGCACTGAAAATGATGCTGGCGCGCGCCGTCCGGCCCAGTATGCGGGCAATGCGCTCCATGCCATCCTCGGCCAGCGTGCGCAACCCTTTAGAGATCTTCCCGTTTCTGGCGGTCACTGCAACGTCCATGGCTGCCCCCTGATTTGATTCGTCACGCCGGCTCAGGGAGCCAGCGTTTGTGGTGCACAGTATATGCCAACTTGATCCGGCTGCAAATCCACAAGCGGGTGAGACGTGTCTCTCGATCTGGTTCTCAGCAGATTACCTTCAAGAACCAGCGTCTGGTGACCGGCTGACTTGCCGACCCTCCAACTTGCCGGCTTGCTGACTTGCCGCCTCTCTTCAGATCTCCCAGCGCAACAGTACGCTTCCCACCGTGAAGCCCGCGCCCGCCGCAGCCAGCAGCACTAAATCACCCTTCTTCAGCTTGCCGTCTTCAAAGGCCGTCCCCATGGCTAGCGGAATAGTGCCGGCCGACGTGTTGCCGTACTTTTCAATATTGATAATCACGCGGTCCTGGTCCATACCCAGCCGCTCCGCGGTGGCCGTAATAATGCGCATATTGGCCTGGTGGGGAATAAAACAGCCCAGGTCGGCGCCCGTGAGGCCGTTGCGCTCAAGGAGCTTCAGCGTCGCTTCAGCCATCTTACGCACCGCGAACTTGTAGACTGCGGGGCCGTCCTGGTGGATATAGTGCATACCCTTGTCCACGGTTTCATGGGTCGATGGATTCAGACTGCCGCCGCCCGGCAGGTAGAGGCTCACGCCGCCGGATCCGTCGATTTCGTTCAGGGAGTCGATGAACCCAATTTCGCCCTCTTCGGCCGGCTCGATAAGCACCGCGCCGCTGCCATCACCAAAGAGCACGCAGGTGGTCCGGTCGGTGTAATCGACCATACGCGTATTGGCATCCGCCCCGCAGACCAGCACCTTTCCGTGCGCCCCGCTCTCGACCATCTTCACGCCTGCCTGCAAGGCATACATAAAACCCGAACAGCCGCCTAAAACGTCGAATCCCCAGCATCCGGAAGCGCCGATCTTGTGTTGCACCAGGCAGGCCGTTGCCGGAAAGATCATGTCCGGCGTGTTGGTGCCCACCAGGATGACCTCAAGCTCGTTGGGTCCAATGCCGCGCATCGCCAGGCATTTCTTTGCTGCCTCGGCGCACATATCGCTAATGGCCAGCCCTTTGCCCAGCACGTGCCGCTCGCGGATCCCTGTGCGCTCCAGAATCCACTGGTCGCTGGTCTCCACCATCTTTTCGAGATCCTGATTGGTCAGAACATCGGGAGGGACGTAGGTTCCGAGCGCCGTAATTTTGGCGCGGCGGCCCACCACGGGGCGAACATTCAAGCTCAAAGTATTTCTCCTTGCGGCGCACACCGACGGGGGGACCGGCAGGCCTGGCAAACAACATCATGAACAAGAAATAACCGTCAAAAAAGTACCGGGTGACCCACTGCGCCCGTACTAGCCCGTTACCGTTGCTTCCTTCCGGACCTGGCGGGGTTGGCGGGATTACGTCGCGTAGGACCCGGCACTGATTGATTTTATCACTCGATCCGATCTGGCAAAGAAACCCAACGCCCGTCCAGTAACTTTCTGAATGTACCTTGGATGACTGTCTGGAACTTCGAAGGACGGTAATCCAGCTAAAGATCGGTTGCCCAATTCACAGTCGTATCCAGCCCGTCCATACTTGCGAAGATTTTGTCCCGAGTGACAAGCACCGCCCTGGCCGCGATAGCTTGAGCGGCAATCAGCATGTCCATGGCTGCAACTACTTTCCCCTGAGCCTCCAGTGTGGCTCTCGCCTCTGCGTAAGCCGCCGCCTCATCCGAGCCCCAGGGAAGAATCTGAAGGTTGGCGAGCAGCCCTTCGATAGCCGAGCGCCGCACGCGAGATAAAGAATGTTTCGCCATCCCATAGCGCACCGCTGCTTCAGTAATCACCGATATCGAGAGAATAGCTTCGGAATCCAGTGACAAACGCAGAAACTCAGCGCGCGCCGCTGGAGAGGCGCCCTTGGCGATATAGCTGAACATGTTGGTGTCGAGCAGGTAGGTTCGTGTCATCCCTCTGCCTTACGATCAGAATCATCTTCATCAAAAAGCTGCTTGAGCGCCGGACGTTCATCCATTGCCCTCCGGTCGCGGTCGCTCTCGCTAAGAAAATCAGGAGGCAGTTGCGCTGCATCGAGCGCAGCAAATACCTCTGCAAGAGGTGGAATTTCCGAAAGGATGACCGAGCCAGTTTCAGGATCGCGACGGATTGAAACCTCACGGGAACGAAAACGAAACTCCAGCGGAATCGTCACATGCTGACTTCTGCCGCTCATGAAAACTCGTGCTTTGGAATGGTGGGCCATAGCGCCTCGATTGCTATATATCTTAGCTATATAGCATAAATAAGTCAAGAAATGGCTGTTTCCATCTGTTTCTATCAAGAAGCAATACATTAATCTTGACAAAATGTCATATTGGATAAATTCTAATTTATGCATGGATGCCGAGCGAATCAAACGGTCCCTGGAGAACAGCGGATTGAGGTGCACTCCGCAGCGCTACAGCGTGATAGCATTCCTGCTGGATCACGCCGGGCACCCCACGGCTCCTGAAATCTTCGCGGCCGTGAACCGACTGGATCCACGCTCTTCAAGGGCCACCATTTATAACAATCTGCGTGACCTGGTGAAGGCTGGTTTGGTGCGCGAAGTGGCCGCAGAAGGCCGCGCCGCGCGATTTGATGCGAAGGGGATGAAGCATCACCACTTCATCTGCGACCGCTGCGGCAATGTTGAGGACATTGATTGGTATGACGTACCCAGGCCTGCGTCGCGCTCCCTGGGTAAGCGAACGATTCGCGAATGCGAAGTTATTTTGAGGGGGTTCTGCGCCAAGTGCGCTTCGCGGCAGGCTGCGCGCTAAGCGGAACCCGAGTTGATGTATCTCGGATGCACTTCAGCCTTTTGGCTCTTTCCTTAAGCCGGGGTCCCCAGGGACAGGTTTCTGTCCTTTAGGTGGAATGAAGGCCACCTCGACGGCTTAACGCAAAGATACGCTGACTCTGGTTCCTTACTAAGCGCCGCAGGGCGTGGGCACACGATGAAGATCTCATGCAAACAAGCGCAATGTGTGGTGATTGCGCATGCACTATGAACTCATCAGTATCTCGTAATCATTCGGAGGTATGAATTCGAAAAACGGACAAATACCTGAGAAAAAACTCTCAACAGCAAGGGGGCTCCTGTCCCCTGTAAAAAGGAGCGAAACATGTCAGACGTAAGCGCATGCCCGGTAATGCACGGGACGAACAAGCAGGCGAAGGCCGGGGCTTGGTCGAATGCCGACTGGTGGCCGAATCAACTCAACCTCAAGATCCTTCATCAGCATTCCTCTCTGTCCGATCCAATGGGCAAGAATTTCAATTACGCCAAGGAATTCAAGAGCCTCGACCTGCATGCCGTGATCAAGGACCTCCACGCCCTGATGACGAACTCGCAGGACTGGTGGCCGGCGGATTTCGGTCACTACGGACCGTTCTTCATCCGCATGGCCTGGCACTCCGCAGGCACTTATCGCATCCACGACGGCCGCGGCGGCGGCGGCAGAGGCCAGCAGCGCTTCGCCCCTGTAAATAGCTGGCCCGATAACGTGAGTCTCGACAAGGCGCGCCGCCTGCTCTGGCCCATCAAGCAGAAGTATGGCAAGAAAATTTCCTGGGCCGACCTGATCATCCTGGCCGGCAACGTCGCCCTCGAATCCATGGGCTTCAAGACCTTTGGCTTCGGCGGCGGTCGCGAGGACGTGTGGGAGCCTGACGAAGACGTCGACTGGGGCATGGAGAGCACCTGGCTTGCGCACCGGACGACCAAAGAACTCCAGGATACGAAAAGCGCCCTCGGCGCCACCGAGATGGGACTGATCTACGTCAATCCGGAAGGCCCGGAACGTAATCACGATCCGATTTCGGCAGCTCCGTTCATACGCGAAACCTTCGCCCGCATGGCGATGAACGACGAAGAGACCGTTGCGCTGATCGCCGGCGGACATACCTTTGGCAAGACTCACGGCGCCGCGCCTGCAACCCATGTTGGCCCCGAGCCCGAGGCCGCTCCGGTCGAGCAGATGGGTCTGGGTTGGAAGAGCAGCTACGGAACCGGCGTTGGCAAGGATGCCATCACCAGCGGTCTGGAAGTTACCTGGACCACCAAGCCGACCCAGTGGAGCAACGACTTTTTCGAACATCTGTTCAACTACGACTGGGAGCTGACCGAGAGCCCGGCCGGCGCATATCAGTGGAAACCCAAGGGCAATGCCGGCGCCGGAACGGTACCCGATGCATTTGACAAGTCGAAGAGCCGCCAACCGACGATGCTGACCACGGACCTGTCGCTGAAGTTCGATCCGGAGTACAAGAGAATCTCGCTGCGCTTCAAAGATCACCCTGACGAATTCGCTGACGCCTTCGCCCGGGCGTGGTTCAAGCTCACACACCGCGACATGGGGCCAACCTCCCGCTACCTGGGCCCGCTGGTCCCGAAGGAAAAGCTGATCTGGCAGGATCCTGTCCCCGCAGTCGATCACAAGCTCGTCAACGACAAGGACATCGAAGCCCTCAAGGCCGAGGTTCTCGCCTCCGGCCTTACTGTTTCTCAACTCGTTACCACCGCTTGGGCCTCAGCCTCCACTTTCCGTTACGGCGACAAGCGCGGCGGCGCCAACGGTGCCCGTATCCGCCTGGCCCCGCAAAAGAACTGGGAAGCCAACCAGCCTGCCGAACTCGCCAAGGTGCTCAAGAAGCTCGAAGCCATCCAAAAGAAGTTTAACGATTCACAAAAGGGCGGCAAGAGAATCTCCCTCGCCGACCTCATCGTCCTCGCCGGCTCGGCTGCCGTGGAAGCGGCTGCAAAAAATGCCGGCCAAAACGTGAAGGTTGCCTTCTCGCCGGGGCGCACGGATGCTTCTCAGAAGCAAACCGACGCGGAGTCCTTTGCCGTACTGGAGCCGGCCGCTGACGGCTTCCGCAACTACGTCTCGAAGGGCCTCGAAGGCTGCGCCGCCTACATGCTCATCGACAAGGCACAGTTGCTCACCCTCACCGCGCCCGAGATGACCGTCCTCATCGGCGGCCTGCGCGCCCTCGGCGCCAACTACTGCAACTCCCCGCACGGCGTCTTGACTAAGACACCAGGCGCTCTGACCAACGATTTCTTTGTCAACCTTCTCGACATGAACACCAAATGGGAGAAATCCGCTGCCTCCGAGCACATCCTCGAAGGTCGCGACCGCAAGACCGGCTCGCTCAAGTGGACCGCCACTGTTGTCGATCTCGTCTTCGGCTCCAACTCCCAGCTCCGTGCACTCGCGGAAGTCTATGCATCGAACGACTCGAAAGGGGCGTTTGTGAAGAGCTTCGCGGCTGCGTGGAGCAAGGTGATGAACCTCGATCGCTTCGATCTTGCCTGAACCATTGCCTGAACTTGGGGCTTTTCAAGAATTTCCGCGCGGGTCAACCCTGGCCCGCGCGGGAATTCACCGCAAAGCTGTGGCAATTTTGGAACGCCAACTACGAAAAGTTTGGAAAAAGAGACGTTAAATCAGGTAAATGTTTTACGATTCACGAGCTGCACGAATTCCGCCCCCCTTATCCACAACGACCCCTCTAATCCTCGTTGACCGTGCGTTTCATCGTCCGTAAAGTCTGTATTGAAGAGGCAATTTCTAGCGTCCGCGCGGCGTTTGGTTGGAACGGCGCAGGACGCTGATGTAGGTTTGCACGCAGACCCACTAACCCGGAGTGAAAATGCTGAAATTAAAGAAGATTCACATCCTCGGCTTCAAGAGCTTTTGTGACCGGACAGAACTGGCCGTTCCGGGAACGGGCGTTGCCGTGGTCGTGGGGCCGAATGGGTGCGGTAAGTCAAACATCTTTGACGGGTTGAGTTGGGTGCTGGGCGAGCAAAGCGCGAAGAGTCTGCGCGGCTCGCACATGCAGGACGTCATCTTTGCCGGAACGCGGGAGCGGAAGGCGCTGGGCATGGCGGAAGTCACGATGACCATGGTCGATCCCGAGGCCTACGAGGGGCCGATTCCCGTTGAGCCTGAGATCGCGGTTGAGCATGAGTCCCCCGCCGACTGGGACGAGAGCGAATTGCGGCGCAGGCAGGCCGCTGAGGCCGAAGAGATCGTCGCCAACGAGCAACCGGGCCAGGTGATTGAAGAAACGGCGGAAGAAGCAGGTGCGTCAACAGAGGGCGAGAATTCCGATCAAAAGTCCGCTGCCCCGCAGGTGCTGCTCAAGATTCGCCGGCGCAGGTTCCGCAACACACCGCAAAAGGGCGAAGTGGTGATCACGCGGCGACTCTTCCGCACCGGCGAAAGCGAATACTTGCTCAATGGCAAGCTATGCCGCCTGCGCGACATTCAGGACATTTTCATGGGCACCGGCCTGGGGCCGGAGAGCTACGCCATCATCGGGCAGGAACGCATCGGGCAACTGCTCAGCTCAAAGCCGTACGAGCGCCGCGCCATTATCGAAGAAGCCGCCGGCGTGACGCGCTTCAAGAACAAGAAGCGCCTTGCGGAGCTGCGCCTGGAGAGCGCGAAGCAAAATCTGGCGCGCGTGGACGACATCTTTGAAGAAGTCACGCGGCAGATGAACAGCCTCAAACGTCAGGCGTCCAAGGCGGAGCGATACGCTGCCGTGCGCGAAGAGCTGCGCGGGCGTCTGCGCGTGGTGCTGGCCAGCCGCATGGCCGCCATGGACGCGGATCAAGCGCGGCTGGAGCAGGAGATTGCGGCGCTCACAGGGCGCGTAAATTCCTCGGCTGAGGCGATCGCGCAGCAGGAGGCCAGCCAGCACGGGCTCACCGAACGCGGATATGAGTTGGACCGCGAGGGCGAGGCCGCACGAGATAAAGCGAGCCAGGCCGCCGTCGAGTTGGAACGGGCCATGGCGAGGGAGCGTGGGAACACCGAGCGCGTCAGCGAACTGGATGCGCGCATTGCGGCAGCGGCCACGGAACTGGAACAGACACGTACGCAAATGGCCGGGATCGAAGAGGAGCGCGCGCAGCATCGCAGCTTTCTTGAGACGGCGGCCGGCGAGTCGCAGGCATTCCGGCAGAAGGTAGAGGAGCGACAGCATCAGGCGCGCACCGCTGCCGAAGAGGTTTTTGTCGCGGAGCGGGAGCTCGAAGCAGGCCGCCGCCACGCGGTGCATCTGCTCACGCTTTCCGGCAACGCCCGCAACTATATCGCGCAGGGCGAGGAGAGTTTGGCGGCGCTGGAGCGCGAAGCAGAGCGGCTGGGCGGCGAGATTGGCCAGTCGCGCAACGAATTGGAACGCCTCGGCGTGGAGAGCGGACAATCGCGGTCGCACTTTGAGTCGGCAGACGCGGCAGTAAAGAGGTCGGAGCAGGAAATGGCTACTCTGCGCGAAACCCTGCAGACGAAGCGCACCAGCGAACACGCGCGGCGCGCCCATGCCAACCAACTGCGCGGCGAGCGGGCTGCTGTGGAGGGCAGGCGCGACTCGCTCAACGCGCTTATTCGCAATCATGGGTACGCTACCGACACGGTGCGGCGGCTGCTCAAGCCGGGAGCGCTCGGTCCCGCCGTGGCGCCGGTGGGCACGCTGGCGGATTTTATTGAGGTGAGCGGCGAGCACGAAGGCGTGGTGGACGAGTTTCTGCGCGAAGAGCTGAATTATGTGGTGGTGGAGAGCTGGGGCGTTGCAGAAGAGGGCGTTCGGCTGCTCAAAACAAGCGACGGCCGCGCGACTTTCCTCATCAACTCCGATGCGCAGGGTGAGCTCTTCGGTTCCGGCGAAGTTCCCGTAGTCGAGCCGGGCCTTACGCCGCTGCGCGAGGCCATCAAAGTGCTCAATGGTCTGGGCCGCTCGCTGGAAAGAATTCTGCCTAAGCTGCGGCATGGATATCTAGTGGACGACGCCGTCGAGGCGCAGAGGCTGGCCTTGCGCTACGCGCACGCCTATTTCCTTACGCCTGGAGGCGAGTGCTTCCATCGCTCCACAGTGACCGGCGGCAAGCCGGCCAGCGAGGGACCACTGGCGCTAAAGCGCGAACTGCGCGATTCCGAGAGCCGGCTGGCCAGGCTGGAGACGGATCTGACGCAGGCCGAGATCGAGGCCGACGAGCTGACCCGCACGATCGAAGAGCTGACAGCGCAACTGGAGGCACGTGCCGAGCAACGGCGGCAGGCTGAGAGCGAAGCGGCGAATCTGGGCGCGGCGCTCAAGCAAATGGAAGCCGAAACGCAGCGCATTGGGCGGCGATTGCAGGAGTGGGAAGCGCAGGCCGCGCGTAACAAGGATGCGAGCGAGGCCAAGCGGCAAGCGATTGCGGAGAAGCGCACGGAGGCCGTGCGCCTTGAAGACGAGCACGCGCAGGCGGAGAGCGCTTTGAGTGCGCAGCAGGAGCAATTGGAGGGTTTGCGACAGAAGCGCGAGGCGTTACAGCAGGAAGCAGCGCAGATGACCGCGGAGCTGGCCGGATTGGAAGAGCGGCGGCGCGGCGCGGAAGCTGCCTTCCAGCGCATCGACCGGCTCTTTGCCGATCTTGACCGGCGCGTGCAGACGATTGAGCAGCAGCGCGCCGCGGCAGCGGCGGAACGCGAGCAGCGCATCGCCGAAAGCGCCAATCTTGTCCAGCGCCAGAAAGACCTTACGGTCGCGCGGGCCGAGGCATTGGCTCAAGCGCAGTCGATCACGGAACAGGCGCAGGCCCTGCGCCTGCAGTTGGCTGAGTTGGAAACCCAACTGAAAACCGGGCGCGCCGCGCTCGATCAGTTGCGCGAGGACCGGGCGGGGCTTTCCAGCGAATTGGCCAAGCTGCGCTCCGATCTCGAGCATCTTGAGGCAAGCTGCCTGGCCGAGGTCAACGTCGAGGCGCAGGTGCTGCGCGCCGATGCCGAAATCGGACGGTTTACCGGCGAGGAGCTCGCTCGCGAGGAAGAAACCTGCCGCACGCTGCGCGAGCGCCTGGAGCAGATGGGCCCGGTCAACATGATGGCGCTCGACGAGTACAAAGAAACCGCGGAGCGCCACGGATTCCTCCTTACGCAGCGGCAGGACCTGATGGAGTCGATCGAAAACACGCAGGAGACCATCAAGGAGATCGAGCAGATTTCGCGCACCAAGTTCGACGAGGCCTTTGCGCGGATCAACGAAAATTTTGCGCGCGTGTTTGCAAACATGTTCCAGGGTGGGCAGGCTTTCCTGCGCATCACCGACGAGGAAAACCAAGCCGAGAGCGGCCTCGATATCGTGGCCTCGCCGCCGGGCAAGAAGCTGCAAAACGTGCTGTTGCTCTCGGGCGGCGAAAAATCGCTCACTGCGCTGGCGCTGCTGGTGGCCATCTTCCAATTCAAACCCAGCCCCTTCTGCGCGCTCGACGAGGTAGACGCCGCGCTTGATGAAACCAATGTGGGCCGCTTCGCCGACCTGATGCGCACTTTGAGCAAGGACACGCAGTTTCTGGTCGTCACCCACTCCAAGCGCATGATGCAGGGCGCCGATATGATCTATGGCGTCACCATGCAGGAGCCTGGCGTGTCAAAGATCGTGAGCGTGCGGCTGGGGCGTCACGAGCATCAGCGGGCTACAGCGTGAGGAAGGCGTAAGATCGTCGCGCTTGGAATTGGATTTTCGCGGGCTTCCATTTGGCGAGATGCTCGATCTCTCGCGGCTGACGACAACTACGAGCCCCGCTGCGAGGAGCACTTTATCTTTCCGGGGCGGCCGCATTAAAGCGGACCTGATTTGCAATCCCTACCTAAAGCTCGAAAAATGAGCACGATATAAGGCAACTCATCGATGAATTCCATGATGTTCCCTATATGCAATTGACAGCTACTGATTTCAGTTGTATTGTGGCTTGCTCAGGAGAATTTCAATGAAAGTCACAGGGGATACCGGTGTAAGCCGGCGCACGTTCCTGAAAACCACCGGAGCACTGGGTGCTGCCCTGGCCCTGGATCCGGGAGCATTTCGTCTGGTTGCTCTTGGTAGCACAACCGATGCCCAAACCGGCTCCAGCGGTACAAAGTTGATTCCCACTTTTTGCGCCATGTGCGGCCCCAGCGCCGGATGCGGGGTCATGGCCAAAGTGGTCAATGGCAAATTCGTGGGAATCGAATCTTTTCCCGAGTGCCCGATTAACAGCGGCGTTAACTGCGCCAAAGCGCATGGGGCGCCACAGTGGGTTTATTCCCCCGAGCGCTTGCGATATCCCTTAAAGCGTGTCGGCGCCAAAGGCGAAGGAAAATTCCAGCGCATCGGATGGGATGAGGCCATCGGGATCATTGCCAACAAGCTCAAGGAGCAAAAGGCCCGGTACGGTCCGGAGAGCCTCGGAATACTTTCTCCGGCGCGCCGTTCCTACAGTGACTACATATACCGCTTCCTGATCACGCACGGCAGCCCGAATTACGGGCACAGTGGCATCTGCCATGCGCAATTCAGCTTTGGCCTGCAATACACGATAGGCGGGATTCCTATGCCCGATTACCGCCATGCCGATTTGGTCGTCTTGTGGGGCAAGCAGCCTGTTTTCTCGGGCGCCTCAAAGCACAGTGTGGACGCCCTCATTGCCGCAAAAGAACGCGGCTGTAAATTTGTCGCCATCAAGCCCACGCTGGAGCCGGATGGAGCGGTCACCCATGCGATGTGGGTGCCGGTACGCCCTGGCACCGATGCAGCCCTGGCGCTTGCCATGCTGCATGTGGTCATCAACGAAAACCTTTACGACGCTTCTTTCGTAAAGGACTGGTGCTATGGATTCGATCGGTTGAAAGATCATGTCCAGCAGTACACGCCGGCCTGGGCGGAGAAGATCACCGGAGTGTCCGCCGAGCAAATTCAGGCAGTCGCCCGCCTCTACGCATCTACGCCTAAAGCCGCCGTCGACTACGGCAATGGAATTGAGCATTCTTCTTCCGCGAACGATACAATTCGTG
>Ga0335085_10013070_pt1 | contig 12187 bp, 13 predicted proteins | sample Lox_Sample_45_FD_206712 | JGI IMG/M metagenome (GOLD analysis project Ga0335085, IMG submission 206712) | Soil microbial communities from Loxahatchee National Wildlife Refuge, Florida, United States - Lox_Sample_4.5 | ecosystem: Environmental > Terrestrial > Soil > Wetlands | place: USA...
CCGGGATAGTATCGATGGTCTTGCCTTGCTGTCGAGCAAACGTTTCGACAAAGTGGTCCACGAGCAGTGGAATATCGTCACGACGCTCGCGCAGCGGCGGAAGGGTGATGGGAAAGACGTTGAGTCTATAGTAGAGATCAGGCCGGAACTTTCGTTCCTGGACCATACGCCACAAGTTTTGATTGGTCGCGGCGATGACCCGCACATTGACCTGAAGGGTACGACTGCCTCCCAGCCGCTCGAATTGCTTCTCCTGAAGTGCGCGCAGAAGCTTCGGCTGAAGTTCGAGCGGCAATTCTCCGATTTCGTCGAGGAATAAGGTCCCACGATCCGCTGTCTGAAGGCGCCCGATCGTCTGGGTCACGGCGCCCGTGAAGGCGCCTCTTTCGGAGCCAAAGAGTTCGTTCTCAAGCAACGTTGCGGGAACCGCGGCGCAATTCAGCGCAACGAGACGATTCCCGCGGCGAGCGCTGGCTTCGTGAATCGCGCGCGCGATCAATTCCTTGCCCGTGCCGGTTTCGCCTTGAAGAAGCACGGTCGAGTCAACCGGTGCAACCAGATTGACGTCATCAAGCAACGCGCGGAATTGCGCGCTGGATCCAATCAAATTGACTATCGCCATCCCTTACCTCCTTGCTCCTGCTGCTATTGCAAAATCCAAATCATTCCACGTTCGACGAATCCCTCCATCTCTATCCCGATTCTGTGCTCAGCGCCGGCAGACGAAAACCCCACATCGGGCCAGGTGACTGACTGGATAGTCGAAAACGGATTCACTGATTCAGGCGATCGGACTTCACTCTTTTGGGTTGTACTCGGTGACAAGGGACACCTGCCGCCTGCGCTTCTAAGAGGAGAGGGCGGGGCTCGTCCGTCAGGGAATCAAGCGTTTTCTTCCGAACACGCGGGCGTCGATCGACCAGGCTCCAGGTCCGAGCATCGCCAGCGCAGCGCCCAAAAGCAGCAGAAAAAAATGAAGAAACGGATATGGGTGCTTCGAGAAAGGTCGAGAAAAGAGAATCCACAATTGCGTAACAGCAACGACTGCGCCAACAACGGGCGTCCACAAACCAATGATCAAAAGGAGGCCCGCCATAGCTCTCAGCCCATCTAAAACGAAACTGGCTGGCTCCCCCGATTCTGCACCGGGCAACCCTCCCATTGCGAAATAAATCAGCGGAATCCCGGTTCCCAACCGTAGGAGCAGGAGTCCCATTCCGGGCCAGCCCCGCGCGAAAGAAGAGTATAGTCGCTGCAAAATGTAAAATTTCCTACAACTTAAGGTTAAGCAGCGCAATGGAGAGTCGAAACACCAACCGGAGCCTGGACGTTCACTCTTTCGGGTGATTACAGTTCGATGAAGCCGCGCTTCAACCCGATCGTAACCGCGTGGGTCCGGTCATTTGCGCCGAGTTTGTCCAGAATGTTCTTGACTCGGCTCTTGACCGTATCCTCCGTAACGGAGAGCTGCGCAGCGATCTCTTTGTTCGCGTTCCCGGCCGCGATCAGCCGCAGGACGTCGATCTCTTTCGGCGTCAAAAGTTCCTCCCCTGTATGTTGGGCAACGTCGGCAGCGACTTCCGCAGCCATTGCCTTGCGCCCGCGATAAACCGTCCGGATGGTTTCGAGGAGTTCCTTGTGCAGGAGGTTTTTTAGCACGTAACCCTGCGCACCGTTCTTCATCGCCCGTTGCGCCTGGACATCGCCCACATACGTGGTCAGAACAATGATTCGTGCTTCGGGGAACTCATCGCGAATCGCCACGATCGCATCGAAACCGCTCATTTCCGGCATCTGTAGGTCCATCAACGTGACGTCCGGGCGGCATTCGCGGTACTTCGCGATCGCCTCGCGACCGTTGGACGCTTCCCCCACCAGCTTCATATCCGATTCAGGAACCAGAAGTGTGGCGATGCCAACGCGAATCAGTTGATGATCGTCCACAACCAGAATCCGAATTGGAGAGGGATCGCTCACCGCCTCTTAGACGCATTCCTCGTAAAGATGGACCGGCTGTCCGGCTTATGCGCATAGGCCACAGAAGCCGGCAGCCTCAACTCGACTTCCGTGCCGGCACCGCGCTCACTCCAGACCTCCAGTTTCCCATGGATATGCTCGGCGCGTTCGCGCATTCCCGGTAAACCAAAGTGTCCCTCCCGAGCTTCCTGCCCGGGTAAATCTGCTTCGATCCCAGCGCCATCATCCCGAACGCGGACACGAACTTCCTGCGCGCCGTACCAGATTTCAACTTCGATTCGCCGCGCCCGCGCGTGCTTGAACGCGTTGCGCACCGCTTCGGCGGCAATGCGGTAGATTTCATCTCTCAAGATCGGATGGACGTCTCGCGGAACGCCCTCGACTTCCACAGCGAAAGTAGCGGCGGTGCCGTTCGCGGCAGTCTGATGAGCTGCCAAGTCCTCACCCAGGGTTTGAACAGCCTTTGCCAAATCGTTGGTGACCACCGTCGACGAGCGCAGGTTTTGAACCGCATCGCGCGCCTCTGTGATTGCCTGTGCCGCATCGTCGATGGTCGCATTCAGGATTTCCCTGGCTTCCGACACTCGGTCCGGGAGCAGTTTGTAGACCGCTTGCAAACGCGGCAGCACGCCATGAAAACTTTGCAGCAGCGTATCGTGCAGTTCGCGAGCGACGCGCAGCCGCTCATCCACGCGGCCTTCCAACTGCGCGTGGAACTCCCGCGCGAATTGGTTCAGGCGCAGCCGGTAAAGTCCCCACAATGAACCCAGGAGTGCAACGATGCAGGCGGCTTGAAACCAGTGCGTCTGGTAATAAGCCGGGGCGATCGAAAAATCGAGCGCTGCCCCCGCTTCGTTCCATATTCCGTCATTGTTCGAAGCGATGACGTGAAACCGATACGTTCCCGGCCCGAGATTGGTGTACGAAGCCTGCCGCTGAGCCCCGCCCTCGCGCCAATCCCTATCGGAACCCTCCAGCATGTACCGAAAGTGTACGCGCTCTGGAACTGTAAGGCTCAGGGCGGTATAGGCTATGTCCAAGTCGCGCGTCAGCTTCGGCAGGTGCAAATTGGCGAAAGATGTATATCGCTTCCCGTGGGCCGTAATAAAACGGATCTCGACTGGCGGCGGCAGCGCATTGTGTGGAATGTCAGTCGGATCGATAAAGACGGGGCCGGCACTGGTCGCAAACCACAGCTTTCCATCTGTCGCTTGAATCAGGCTGGGATAGGGTTGATCCTGCTGAGTTGGGCCGGGCAAACCGTCGTGAGCATCGAAGCAGGTGTATTCCGTGCGATTCTCGCCAGCCTTCAGTTTGGATACCTGCGCCGGCGACATATGGATGATGCCGTTATACGCGTTGAGCCAGAGACTACCATCCGAAGTCTCAGCCGCTCCCGAGATGCTGCCAAAAGAGCCGCCCTCCGGCGGAGTGATGTCGCGAAAGCGCTTTCCATCGAAGAACTGAAGACCATTCGATCCCGCAACCCAGGTGGATGCGCCGCGGACAGAAATGGCCAGGATCGCGCCGGCGCGCAGCCCGTCCTTTTCCGAAAGTACCCGCTGCGCGTTTCCATCGATCAGCAGAATCGCGTTTTCCTCAAAGCCGAGCCAAATGCGGCCGGCACTATCCGTGTAGGCGAGCGAGGGCGCTTTTCCGGGAAACCCGGCCGGAAGGTCGACTGGGCTCCACTTGCCGCCGCGAAGCACAAGCACACCGAAAGAACCCGAAACCCACAGTGCTCCCAGTTTGTCGGCTACACTGCGCACGGGCTCCGGGTTGCTCAGGAATGACGGGGGGAAGTCGATATCGGTGAAGCGCCCATTGGTCTCGCGCAGAACGCGACTGTAGCTCGCGAACCAGGCGCCACCGTTCGGATCAGGTGATGCAGAGAAAGTTACAAACTTTCTCTGTTCGGGAAACCACTGGCCGTTGTGAATCCGCCCGAGATGAGCGCTGAGATCGGCGACCCATACGTCACCATCGGCATCGGGAGCCATCGCCAACCGTGTGATGCGATTGGGCGGTATCGGGCCGGGAATAACGGCGCCCTTCGTGAACCGATCCAGCCCACTGGAAGTTCCCACCCAGATGTTGCCTTCGCGATCCTGAAAAATGGAACTGGCATAATCCGCGCTCAATCCGTGATCCGCCGTGAAGCGCTCGATTTCCCCGCTCGATTTGTCTGGCTTCTCGTGGGTCAAGCCGTCGGGTTGCGAAATGCGGCCCAGTCCATCGCCCAGCGTTGTGACCCAGAGGGCGCCGTCACGGTCGAACAGAATACTTTCCGATCCCATCCGGATTTCCGCATCTTTGGCGGAGGGCGGCATGGGTCGAACGGAACGCGTCGTTTCCGCCATCCACATCACGCCTCCGGGAGATTCCAGCATCTGCATTACCCAAGCCGTACGGAGTCCCGTTTGCTGAAAGATCTTCGCGCCTCTCGGAAGGGAATAGATTGTTTCTATCGTTGAAACCCAAAGCGTGCCGCGGGCATCCACGTACAGACCGATGGGAGTGCCTTCCATACCAGATTCGCTGCCGATGCGCCGCCAGATTTGGCCGTCGAAACGAACCAGCCCACCTTGCGTTGCAGCCCAGATTCCCCCATCGCGATCCTGAGCGATCCTCCTAACCACGCCATCGGGAAACCCGTCGGCTTTGGTGTAGCTGCGGTTGCCTCTCTGGCTCACGAGGGTGATTCCGGACGTCGCGGACCCAGCCCATAAATCGCCGTTCGAGCAGGCTAGCAGGGAGGAAACGGAAGCGAGAGGGGGCCGGCTGCCTGCCTCGAAGCGTTCAAACTCAATGCCGTCAAATCGGTAAAGGCCTTGGCTGCTGGCCAACCACAGGTATCCGTCGGTGGTTTGCGCGATTGCCTTGATGTTGGCCGGAGCGCCATCCTTGGCGACCCATGCTGTGTGGACAAACTGCCCGATGGTGCGGTCCGCGCCGGCTGCGGGCAGGCAGAGCAATACGATGAAGGCTGTCCCGCGGATCGTCCACCTCCTGCCGCGGCTCGCTCCGGAAGTCTCGGTGCTGCCGCATCTTTAGATAATGCCAGAGTCGCGTTATCCGAATGTAAACGAGAATACCTCAATGCCAGGATCGAGCAACTCGACTTCAAAAGTCGCGTCGTGCACAACCCCTCCGGACAGATGAGTTGGCAGAGGCGGTGCTCCCGCACTTCGCGGGTTCAATCGGAAATTCGAGAGCGAAAATGCGAAGCTGCCGTCAAGTTGCCGAACCGACTTTTCAGTCGGGAAATCGTCAAATCCGACTACACGATGACAGCCAGAAGACGTCAGCCCGTCGGCGGATACCCATGCTGCTGAATCTACGAGCGCGGCGGTTGGCCCACGTGTTGCGATCAGCAAATGCAGAGCGGCAATAAGAGGCGGCTTCGCAGAGGAGGCTCTATGGCACGAGCGGCAATCCAAGTAACAACCATGAAAGCAGCCCGGGTCTCCGCGCCTGGCGAGGATTTTCAGATCGTCGAGAGCGAGATTCCGGAGCCCGGCGCGGGCGAAGTCAGGATCAAGGTTCAGGCCTGCGGTGTGTGCCATAGCGACGCCCTTGTTAAAGAAGGTTCCTGGCCCGGCATTTTGTACCCTCGGATTCCGGGACACGAAGTAGTGGGGTTCGTCGATAAAGCCGGCGAAAGCATCTCAGCCGGGTGGTTAGGACAGCGGGTGGGGGTGGGCTGGCACGGGGGCCATGACAATACATGCACCGAATGTCGGCGCGGTGACTTCCGCAATTGCCAAAATCGCCAAATTCCCGGCATCAGCTACGACGGAGGATACCAGGAGTATATGATTGCGCCGGTCGAGGCGTTGACTGAAGTCCCCGCAACTCTAAGCGCTGTTGAAGCCGCGCCCCTGCTTTGCGCCGGCATCACGACTTATAATGCGCTCCGCCACAGCGGGGCCTTGCCCGGCGACCTGGTTGCAGTGCAAGGCGTCGGCGGCCTCGGACACTTAGGGATTCAGTTCGCGAGCAAGTTTGGGTACAAGGTTGCCGCAGTCGGCCGGGGGCCAGGAAATGCCGCGCTGGCAAAACATCTGGGGGCCGGCGTATACGTTGACAGCGAGGCAGAAGATCCGGCGGAAGCATTGAGGAAGATGGGTGGCGCCAAGACAATTGTCGCGACCGCTCCGAACTCGAAGGCCATGTCCGGCCTGATTGGCGGCCTCGGCGCGAACGGCAAACTGATCGCGGTCGGAGTCGAGTTCGCTCCCATTGAAGTTACGCCGGTCCAGCTCATCATGGGATGCAGAAGCATCCAGGGCTGGAATACAGGAACGCCCGCCGATGCGGAGGACACGCTGCGCTTCGCGGAGCTGAGCGGTGTACGTCCGATCGTCGAAACCTATCCGCTGGAAAGGGCCGGAGAGGCCTACGCGAGGATGATGAGCGGCAATGCGCGGTTTCGCGTCGTCCTCACCATGACGTAACTGGAACGGGCGTGGCGGAACCCGCTCGCCATCAAGCTTAGCCAAACAAAATCCAAACATAGAGGAGATGAGATGAAACATCGACGTACCCGCGTAGCGATAATCGCTGGAGCGTTTCTTTCCGTTCTGGGGGCATGGGCTCTCGCCGCCCAGGACAAGTACACCGTGAAGGTGCCGAACGGGCTCGCATTTTCCGAGTTCAAAGGGTACGAGGCCTGGCAGGTTGTCTCCATCAGCCACAACGGAAGCCTGATGGCGGTGACCCTCGCCAATCCTGAAATGATCAAGGCCTACCAGGCCGGCTTTCCCGGAAATGGCAAGCAGTTCCCTGACGGCGCCAGGTTGGCGAAAATTCATTGGAACCTGAAGAAGCTTGAAACCTTCCCCGCGGCGACCGTGCCTGATACCCAGCACGACATCGACTTCATGGTGAAGGACCGCAAGAGATTTGCGGACAGCGGCGGGTGGGGATATGCCGAGTTCGAATATGACACCGCATCCGATACATTCCGGCCAGGCACATCGGCCGACAAGCCGCCACAGGGCAACGACGCCAGGTGCGGATTCGCGTGCCACACTTTGGTGAAGACGAGAGACTACGTGTTCACGGAGTACGGCCACAGGTGAAAAAGAAAGAATGCAGAATCGAAGAAGCGCTCCACGAAGCCTTCCTGGCGGCGCTTCTTCTCACGGTTCGCACAAGTGAAGCGGAGCGGGCCGTCGAGGAAGCGATCAACGGCTTGGGCCCGGATCTTTCCGCAGACGAGCTCCTGGTGAAGACCGCTCTCGCCGCTGTGCACGGGCTCTATGCCCAGGACGAATTCCCGGCAACGCTTCCTCGGGAATTGCGATCGCTATCTGTACTTGCTCCGACCGACCGCAAGTGCTTCGTCTTGCGCATTCTGATGGGTTTCGATCGTGAAACTTGCTGTGAAATTCTAGGTTTGTCGCGAGTAGGCGTGGAAGAAGCGCTTCATCGGTCGTTGCTAGCCCTTCCTGAAGCGATCGAATCTATTTCAGTGCAGACGACCGATGAAACGGGTTGGCGTTCTCGACTAAGGCACACCCGCAGCGAACGCTGACTTGGGACCACTTCCTTCCAGTCGCTCATTCACCGATGGTCGCACGCCGTTAGACCGGCGGCGCAATCCCGCCCGATCGCCACGGCCATCCTAGCCTGGCGCTTGATCCTCAGTTAAACCCGTGTACCCCAGCCAGTGGCGAGGAGAAACTCCACAGAACCGCCTGACGCCAGCCCCCGGCCGTTAACCTTTTACCCATTACCGCGCATGGCATCGACATCCGGCGGCAAACGGATGTCGCGCCCACGACACTCTCAAGGATTGAAGTGACACTGATGAGACTTCGTTGCGACAGTTCGACACCGACGATCCACCGCAAGATACGAACAACGCTCTTCGGTTCAATAGCTTAACACGAGAGCTCGAAGTTGGCGTCCTGACTGCGCTCCTCCATGCCGACAGAACCTTCGAACGGTCGTCATGAATTCGAACGGTGGTCATGAACAGGATAAGGAGACAGTCATGAGCGTGAAATACCGGATGTTGTTCTCAATAGCAATCGCGACTCTTGCGGCAACTGCATCGTTGGCAGAAGTAAAGACCGACTACGATCGGACCGCCGACTTCAGTCGCTACAAGACTTATTCATGGGGAAAGGTTCACACACACAATCCGCTGTGGGCCGATCGGGTTAAAGCAGCCGTCGCCTCAGCACTCGCGGCGAAAGGATGGACGGAGATGGAATCGGGCGGAAATGTTTCCATTATGGCGATGGAGATGACAGAGGATCACCGCACTCTCAACACTTATTACGATAACTTCGGCCGCGGCTGGGGCTGGCGGCGTTGGGGAGGGGTCGGCGATGGCTTCGGGACATCAACGACAACGGAAGAGACGTACAAAGTGGGCACGCTAGTCGTCGACCTGTTCGATACCAACACCAAGAAACTGATCTGGCGCGGCTCGGCAAGCGACACGCTCTCCAAAACATCTGCCAAGAACATCAAAAGACTCAACTCGGACGTGCAGAGAATGTTCGATCATTTCCCGCCGGAAGTGAGGAAGTAACGAAGAAGACAGCCTGAAGAGTTATACACAAAAGGACCAATATGAACGACAAACTGAAACTGACTAGAAGTGGAAATCGCCGCAGCTTTCTGAAGACTGGACTAACAGCGGCTGGGGCAACCGTGGGGACGGGCTTGCTCGTGCGTGGAACAAAGGCATTGGCGCAATCAAGCGGAAGCCTCACGGCAGGAGATGCCGCCATCTTGCGGTTCCTGGCCGCGGGAGAGGCTCTCGAAGTCGACTTTTGGACGCAATATAACGAGCTTGGCGGAATTCCGGACGACGAAGTTCCGGGCGGCGGCGGGAACCGAGCCTTCACTCGTTGCCTGACAAGAATCGATCGGAACTTTCCGCAGTACATCCACGACAACACCGACGACGAGATCAGCCATCAAAACTTTCTGAATGCGTACCTGGCCTCCAAGGGAGCTCCCACCGCGGACCTGGAGCCGTTTCGGGCGCTGCCCGGCAGCAGCGCAACGGGATCCAGCGGAAAGTTGCGGCTAACAAACTTGATGCAGCTGACGCTGGATACAAGCTGGTGGACGCGCTACCGCAGTAGCACCAACAATCCAGACGTCAATCCCATGCCCTTCGAGCAAGCAGTTCCGGATCTGCACATGGGACAATTCAGCGCCATTCCGAGGACCGACGCCGACCTGCACCCCGAGGAACACATTCAGGCGATTGCCAACACGGCGGCGTTTCACATGCCGACCGTCGAACAAGGCGGCGGCAGCCTGCGCCTGGCTCTGGCTCAAAGAGTCACGAGTGTCGAGGTCCTTCAAATCGTGATCAGCATGGCGCCAATTGAGAGCATGCACTTTCCAACCTGGCACGAAAAGGCCGGCAATGCGCCGCCGCTTATCGATCCGACCAATAATCTGACATTCCCCAACCTCAACAATGGTCTCGACCCCAATACCGGCGCGAGCAGCACCGCGGTGAAGGAGATGTTTCAAACCAACCTGATTATGCCCGAACCCTGTCCATTCATCAACACCAGTTTGCCGCCCTGTTCCGTGGTCCGGCCTACGAACACGACTGGCGCGGCCACGGGCGCACTCAAGTTTCTCACCGCGATGGGGCTATTCATCGGCCAGTCGGATGCCTTCTTCTCCTATCTGACCAACCTGGCCCAGGCTGCGGACGCGGCCCAACGCGGCATGTAACCGCGTCGCTTCAGGCATGAGCGGGCGGCGATCTCGCGATCGAGACAGTCGCTCGCTCATTAATCGAAGGAGGTGCCTCTGTGAACCCGATCATGAGTCTTGAGGAAACCAGTCCTTTTCGCTGGCGCGAGAAGGAAAATCCGGCACCGCCGATGCGCTGGATCGCGGCCGCATCGCGCAAGGTGCCGAAAATCGATTCCATGCTGTCTTCAATCGGAAGCACAAAACAAGCTGAGAGCTGCCCCAGTGAGGTGCCGGCGTTCATCATTTTTGGCGAGTTTGGAAGAAAAGCGAGGCTCGTCAGCATCTCATGAAAGCGTTCTTCGCAGCATCGGGCGTCTGCCACAGTGCCGAACAGCAATTCAGCCTCGGAGATGTGCACGGGCGACCCGAATCAAAGAGCTGCGCGGCCGTCTCGATTACCTCGCCGCGAGCGCCGCGCCGCAAACGAGCCTGCAAACACGATCTGCATTGTCACTTATCATTCCAGATCGATGCTCATGAGCTGATGAGTGCAGCCGGAATGCCGAGTTGGCTTCTCAGTTGCTGCTCTTAAGTTGAACCCGGGAGGTAAATGCCATGCCCACAGCAACTGAGGCAATCTTTCCGGACCTTGTGCGCGATTCCGCGTAATTGCTAGCCGGGCAACGCGGAGATTATGATCGTCTGCTTGAGTTCGTTGGGAATGCTCGATTTGTTCTGTTGGGCGAAGCCCGGCAGTTTCGAATCGCTGTTCCACACTGTCAAGATTCCCGCGTTTGTGCTTACCTTGGCGCGGAACAGTCATGTCATTAACGGGCCACGAACACCGATGCCGGAGCGCGCTATAGGCGTAATCTACCGGCTCGAATCAAAACTGGCGAGTCACTATTTTCACGCGCAGCTTTCCGATCAGTTCGATACCGTAATCCATTTCGATCACACTCGCGCGGTGGAACCGCTGGAGCCCAGCGTCGAGTGAACCATCGGAGAACCGGCCGAAACTTTCCTTCCGAAATGCAGTGGGATGCTCACCGAAGAGATCGCGCGCATATTCGAGCGCATGGCCCACGTGCTTGCTTTCAAAGGCAAGGATGGTTTTCGCATCATGGCCTATCAGCGCACGGCCATCTCCATTCGCGACCTGAAGGAAGACGTTGCCGCAATCGCCCGAAGGGGAAAACTCCAGGAGATACTCGGATCGGCAACGATCGTTCGGAGATGATCGAGGAGTACATCGCGACGCAGGCGATGCAGTGATACACCGAGGAATGAAAGGGCATCCCCGAGGAGCGGATCAACCTGATCGGCATTCCCGGGCTGGGGCCGAAGACGCCTGGAGAGCGAGTCGGTCCCGAGACTTCCAGCCGGTACATCGATCCGTTCCCGCGGCGGCGGCATAAAGGGGAAATTATGATCAGGCAAAGTTCTATCGCAGTGATGGCGATGACGAGAGGCGAGGGACATCAGATAAGCACCGCGCCGCGCGGCGATGATCTGATCGCCAGGCGAAATCTCAATCCCGTCCCGTCACCGCCGCCAGCTTAAGGGGGTGAACTGTTTGTCCGGTGACGGACACCGGCATTTATCGGTCACTCCTGGAGCCCGTCCCATGCCCAGCGCGGAATATTGAGACCGTCAGGCACATCATCAGCGGACCGGTGGTAGCGGGCCATGGTTGTCGTGGCCCACGCAAAGTAGTCGTGCAGCGCCTGGCGCAGTACGGAGTCGACGGCCAGCCCGACGTCTGCCAGGGCCTGGTCGAAGCAAGCGATCGCGCGGCGATCCATCTCGTCGTGAACGCCGTTGCCGCTGTGGATCCTGACGACCGCAGTCTCGTCTCCGTAGGACTCGGAATAAACACTCGGTCCCCCGAGTGCCTCGGCCCAATACGCGGCGAGACGGTCTACGTGCTGAGGATGGAAACCGTGGCTGAACGCATGGCCAACTATATCATCTGCCATCACCCGCCGATGCCAGGCAGCGGCAAGACGGCGGAGCCCGTCGATGCCGCCCGCCGCTTCGAAAACCGTGCACATGCCTCCATGATGACAAGCGGCCCACGCCCAAGCAAGACGAGGGCAGCACCGCATTGGGCCGGTGCTCTGTTGCGTTACAGCCTACCCTCGGCGCGGTACCGGCCAAAGCAATCTTCGATATGAGTCGCCGATCATACGGATCAAGTGACCGCAAACTTCCCAGAAATCGACTTTGGGTCAAGTTCCAGCACCGCGTAAATCACGACTCATCTGCCGCTGTCCCGGAGGAAGTCTGACGCGGTGCTGTTCTCTCCGCCGTCGGCAATGGATACCATCGAAATGGAGGCCGGAGCATGAACAAGATCACACCTTTTCTGTGGTTCAACGACAACGCCGAAGACGCCGCGGAGTTTTATCTCTCAGTATTTCCGGACGCCAAAAAGGTAGGCGAATTGCGTTCAAGCGGTGTCGGTCCCTGGCCCGCCGGAAAGATCGCGACCATCACCATCGAACTCATGGGCCAGCGAATGACC
>Ga0335085_10013071_pt1 | contig 12186 bp, 5 predicted proteins | sample Lox_Sample_45_FD_206712 | JGI IMG/M metagenome (GOLD analysis project Ga0335085, IMG submission 206712) | Soil microbial communities from Loxahatchee National Wildlife Refuge, Florida, United States - Lox_Sample_4.5 | ecosystem: Environmental > Terrestrial > Soil > Wetlands | place: USA: Florida...
GAGCTTTACTGGCGCCTCTCCCGGCAGGGGAAATGCTCTGCACGAGGAGGCAATATATGACCGGGACGCAACTTGTTCGCAGCGCGTGCGTTCTTGCCAGAATGTTGGCCTGCCTCGCCTTTGTGCCGAAGGAGGCAATCCCGCGCTCATGAACAGCGTCACATGCGTCGTCCAGAAATCCGGCGTCCGCGACAGCGATTGCTAGTGGGATCCGCAGGATGATCGCGGAGGCGCCGAGCGCAGAAGCACTGCGAAATGATCTAGAGATCGGCCAAGCAACTCGCGAACTACTCCTCTACACCGATGCATTCGCGCGACGCAGCAGCAGCGAGTCGCGACTGTTGCGATCCATTCCTGTTCTGTGTAGTCTGAATATTGTTTGTCCGCCTGTACCTTCCGGCACCTCCGCTGTCACCCCCTGAGAGCTCCCGATGCCTACGATCTATGTCAACAACCGTCGCATGGATATTCCATCCCACGTTGCCGGCGACACGCCGCTTCTCTGGGTCTTGCGCGACACGCTCAACTTGACCGGCACGAAATACGGCTGCGGAATGGCGCTGTGCGGCGCCTGCACTGTGCATCTTGACGGCCGGCCAACGCGTTCGTGCCAGACGCCGCTGTCGTCGCTCAAGCCGAACGCGCAGATCACCACCATCGAGGGTTTGACGACGAAGGAGGGGCAGGCGGTACAAGCCGCGTGGCAGAAGCTCGACGTTCCGCAATGCGGATACTGTCAATCGGGACAGATCATGTCGGCTGCGGCATTGCTCGCGCAGAACAGGAAGCCGACTGATGCCGATATCGACGCTGCGATGGCCGGCAACATCTGTCGCTGTGCGACCTATGTCCGTATCCGCGCCGCGATTTACGAGGCGGCGCAGCACCTCGCCTGACAGGAGATTCGACGATGAATCCGATGCGCATGCGCCCCGTAACGCCGGCCGCCCCGGCTGGTATGGACCGGCGGGTCTTCCTCAAAGTGACTGCTGCCGCCGGGGCCGGATTGACGCTCGGCTTTTGGAACGGCATCACCGAAGCGCAAGTCTCCGGCCCCGGCAAGACGATCGGCAGTGTCGCCGCGGGTAGCTTCGAGCCGAACGCGTTCGTTACCATCGGACGCGACAATGTCGTGACCGTCGTGGTCAAGCACCTCGAAATGGGGCAGGGAACCTATACCGGGCTGCCGACACTCGTCGCCGAGGAGCTCGACGCGTCGTGGGCGCAGGTGCGCGCGATCGGCGCGCCGGCCGATGCCAAGCACTACGCCAACCTCTTCTGGGGCGCCGCGCAAGGCACCGGCGGCTCAACCGCGATGGCGAACTCATTCGAACAGTATCGGCAGGCGGGGGCAGCCGCTCGCGCAATGCTCGTCTCGGCGGCCGCGAAGAAGTGGCGGGTTCCCGCAGATTCGATCACGGTGAAAAGCGGCGTCGTATCCCATGCGAGCGGGAAGAAGGCGACCTTCGGTGACCTCGCTGCCGCCGCGGCGAAAGAACCGGTGCCGGAGAAAGTGACGCTCAAGTCACCTAAGGATTACGCCTACATCGGCAAGCACGTCCCGCGCACCGACGCGAAGGGCAAGTCGACCGGAACCGCGACCTTCACGCAGGACGTGAAGCTCCCGGGCATGCTGACTGCGGTGGTGGCGCATCCGCCGCGGTTCAGCGCGAAACTCAAAAGCTTCGATGCGAAGGACGCGTCGCGCATACCCGGTGTACGCCACATCGTTGAGATTCCCAACGGTGTTGCCGTCGTCGCGACGAGCTTCTGGGCGGCGAAGAAGGGTCGCGACGCGCTCAAGGTCGAATGGGACGACGCGACGGGCTTCAAGCGGTCGTCAACTGACATCCTCGCCGAATACCGCAAGCTCGCCGCCCAGCCGGGCAAGGTCTCAAGGAGCGAAGGCGACGCCGCGAAGGCGATCGAGGGGGCTGCGAAGAAGCTCGAAGCGACCTATGAATTCCCGTATCTTGCGCACGCGGCGATGGAGCCGCTGAACTGCGTCGCGAAACTGACCGAGACCGGCTGCGAGATCTGGAACGGTGAGCAGTTCCAGACGGGCGACCAGTTCGCCGTCGCGAAAGCTACAGGACTCAAGCCCGAGCAGGTGAAGCTCAACATGCTCTATGCCGGCGGCAGCTTTGGCCGGCGCGCCAATCCCGCTAGCGACTACGTCGTCGAGGCGGCGACGATCGTCAAGGCGCTCGCCGTGCAGGGCAAGCCAGGTGTTCCGGTGAAGCTCGTATGGACACGCGAGGACGACATGAAGGGGGGCTACTATCGCCCGATCTACCTACACGCGCTCAAGGCCGGACTCGATGCGTCAGGCAACGTCGTCGGCTGGCAGCATCGGATCGTGGGCCAATCGATTCTGGCGGGCACGGCGTTCGAGAGCGTGATGGTGAAGGAAGGTATCGACGCGACGAGCGTGGAGGGCGCCGCGACCCTGCCATACTCGATTCCGAATCTCCACGTCGATCTGCATTCGCCGACGCTGGGCGTGCCGGTGCAGTGGTGGCGCTCCGTTGGCTCGACGCATACGGGGTATTCGACCGAGACCTTTATCGACGAGCTGGCCGCGCTCGCGGGGAAGGATCCGGTCGCATTCCGGCGCGGTCTGCTTGCGAAGCATCCGGAGCATCTCGCCACGCTAGAGCTCGCCGTGGCCAAGTCGGGTTGGGACACGCCGCTCGCGCCGGGCAAGCCAGGCGAGAAGCGGGCCCGCGGGGTCGCGGTCCACGAATCGTTCCATACGGTAGTGGCGCAGGTCGCCGAGGTCACGGTCGACAAGGACAACACTTTCAAGGTCGACCGGGTCGTCTGTGCGGTGCACTGCGGCGTGGCCGTAAATCCGGACGTGATCCGCGCGCAGATGGAAGGTGGCATCGGCTTCGGTCTGTCGGCAGCGCTCTACGGCGCGATCACACTGAAGGATGGCGAAGTCGAGCAGTCTAACTTCCACGACTACCAGGTGCTGCGGATCAACGAGATGCCGCGCATCGAGGTGTACATCGTCGAGTCGTCGGAGAAGCCGACAGGCGTAGGCGAGCCGGCCGTGCCGGTGATCGCGCCGGCGGTTGCCAACGCGCTCGCCGCTGCGACGGGACAGCGAATTCACAATCTGCCGCTCAAGCTCGCGTGAGGGTGGCGGATCGCAGTGCGCCCTGGTCCGGACCGCGAGGCCAGTGTGCGCTGACCTATCCCCTCTGCGCGCGACGACGGCTGACGACTCCGTTGAGGTTCTCATGACAAATCTCGATCCGAAGTCCACCGAGGAACTCAAATCTCGTCTGCGCGGGCCGCTGTTTCTTCCCGGCGAGGGCGAATACGAGGCGTCGCGCACTGTGTGGAACGCGATGATCGACCGCCGGCCCGCGCTCGTCGTGCGCTGTCTCGGCGTCGCCGACGTCGCCACCTGCGTCAAATTTGCTGTGCAAAGGGGGCTTGCGCTTTCGATCAAGGGCGGCGGTCACAGTGTGGCCGGGCTCGCGGCTTGCGACGACGGCCTGATGCTCGACATGTCGCTCATGCGCGGCGTGTGGGTTGACCCGCGAACGCGCGTCGCCCGCGCGCAGGCCGGTTGCCTTCTCGGTGACGTCGATCGCGAGACCCAGGTGCACGGGCTCGCGGCGCCGCTGGGCTTCGTGTCGGCGACCGGCACAGCCGGCCTGACGCTGGGCGGCGGGTTCGGCTATCTCACGCGGCGGTCCGGCTGGACGAGCGACAAGCTGCTGTCGGTCGATGTGGTCACCGCCGAAGGCCGTGTCGTGCACGCGAGCGAGGGTGAGAACGCCGACCTTTTCTGGGGTTTGCGCGGCGGTGGCGGCAACTTCGGCGTCGCGACGAGCTTCGAGTATCGCCTCGAAGCGGTCGGCCCGGAGATCATGGCGGGAGCGATCGCCTGGCACGCGAGCGAGACGAACCGTGTGCTCGAGCTGTGGCGGCGCGTCGTGAACGAAGCGTCGGCCGAGCTTTGCGCTCCGGCCGTCTTGCGTCTCGCCCCGCCGGCGCCGTGGATCGCCAAGGAAGCCCACGGCAAGCCCATCATCGTGATCGTCTTCTGTCATTCGGGGCGCGTCGAGGACGGCGAACGGCTCGCCGCGCCATTCAAGGCGCTCGGCGCTGCGGTCGGCGACGTGCTTCAACGCCGCAGTTACGTTTCGCAGCAGAGCCTGCTCGACGCCACGCAGCCGAAGGGCCGGCGCTACTACTGGAAATCCGAGTTCCTTCCTGGGTGGGATCCGGAGCTCCTCGGCATCGCCGCAAAGCACGCCGAGCGCATGCGCTCGCCACACTCAGGGATCGTCCTCTTCCCGATCGACGGTGCGCTCTCCCACCTGCCGGAGGGTCATTCCGCTGTCGGCAATCGCGATGCTCGTGCGGTGATCAATATCACGGGCGCCTGGGAGAAAGCGGAAGACGACGCGCCGAACATCGAATGGGCTCGTGCCGCGTGGCGCGACGCGCGCCGCTTCTCGACCGGCGGGACGTACATCAACTTTCTCACCGAAGAGGAAGGCGAGGACCGCACGCACGCAGCGTACCGGGATAACTACCGTCGCCTCATCGAGATCAAGACGAGCTGGGACCCCGGGAACGTGTTTCGGATCAACAAGAACATCCGTCCGCAGGGCTGACAGGCGGCGCATACGCCGTACCGCTCGTGCCATGCCATCCATGCGCGCAAGATCGCGGATCGAGCCTTCGAAGCTGCCGACATCATTCCGGAGGTGCTCGCGTCGCGCCTCCTGACCATTCGCGCCTCCACTGGCCGCGCGGACGGTGCAAGGAATGCGGCAGCCCACCCCTGGGGGCAGCTGTTCAATCGAGTTCGGCGGCCGATTGCGACTAGGCAACGGCACCGTTAGACTTCGCCGCTTTGCCCTTCGGACAGTCTCCAGCGCGAGCAACCGCGCCTCCCGGGCATGTTCGTCTTGCGTTTTCCTGCATGGAGCACGTGATGAATCAGAGTGAAGAAGCCGGGGTAGACCGCGGACGCCGTGACGCGCTGAAGGCCATCGCGGGCAGCGCGATCGCCGCGGCCCTCGGGACGAATGAGCTCCGGCACTCGGCCGCGGCTGCCACCGGCCCGACCAGCGCTGGCACCGGCACTGCAAGCAGCGCCGGCGGCCCGTACAACATCGTTTTCATCCTGACCGATCAGGAGCGCTACTTCCGCCCTGGCGACCTGCCGCAGGACTATCGTCTACCCGGGCACGAGCGTCTGGCGAAACGGGGAATCGTCTTCGAGAACCACCAGATCAACTCTTGCGTGTGCACACCTTCGCGGTCGGTGGTCTACACAGGCCGGCACATCCAGCACACCAGGATGTTCGACAACACGAATTTCCCCTGGATCGCGAGCATGTCGACCGAAATTCCCACCGTCGGTGACATGCTGCGCGAGGCGGGCTATTACACCGCCTACAAGGGAAAGTGGCATCTCACGAAGGAATTCGAGACGGTGAACGACCTGGGCTCGCCGACCAAGATCTTCACCAAGGAAATGGAGGCTTACGGGTTCTCGGATTACTTCGGGGTCGGCGACATCATCGGGCACGAGCGGGGCGGCTACCTCCACGACGGCATCATCTCGTCCATGGGTGTGAATTGGTTGCGCGGCCGAGGCATGGAGCTCAAGGCGCAGGGCAAGCCGTGGTTCCTCGCCGTGAACCTGGTCAACCCGCACGACATCATGTTCATCGACACCGATCGTCCGGGCCAGCCCGTGCAGGCGAGAAACATTCTCGGCCACATCATGCCGGAGCCGGCCACGCCGCTGTACTCGAAGCAGTGGACGTTCGATTTGCCGGCGACCTATCCGCAGCCGCTCGACGCGCCAGGCCGTCCTGCGGCGCATGCGGACTACATCCGATCGCACGACGCGCTGGTCGGCAACATCCCGAACGAGGACTGGCGCTGGCGCAGGCGGCACAACTACTATCTCAACTGCCTCCGCGACGTCGATCGCAACATCGTTCCGTTGCTCGACGAGCTGGATGCGCTTGGTCTCGCATCGAACACCATCATCGTGCTTACGGCCGACCACGGGGACCTCGACGGCACGCATCGACTGCACTCGAAGGGCGCGACGGCTTATCGCGAACAGAACAACGTGCCGCTGATCGTCGTGCACCCGGCGCACGCGGGCGGCAAGCGCTGCAAGGCCATAACCTCGCACCTCGATCTTGCCCCGACGCTGGTGAGCCTGACCAATGCCAGTGCGGAGAAGAAGGCGGCGATCACGAAGGACCTGCCGGGCAGGGACTTCTCGCCGGTGCTCGCGGCCCCGGAAAAGGCGTCGCCCTCGGCGGTGCGCGAGGGGTCGCTTTTCTGCTACAACATGTTCGCGTACATCGACGGGGACTTCATGGCCAAGGTGGTTGCCACCATGCAGCAACCCGACGGCAAGGCCAGGGTGCAGGAAGCCGCCAAATCGGGCGCGCTGCGGCCCGATCTGATGAAGCGCGGCGCGATACGCAGCGTGTTCGACGGCCGCTACCAGTTCGCCCGCTACTTCTCTCCCAAGCAACACAACCGGCCGTCGTCGCTCGATGCGCTTTTCAAGCTGAACGACGTCGAGCTCTTCGATCGCGAGAAGGATCCACTCGAGCGCAACAACCTGGCGCTGGCTCCGGGCAAGAATCGCGACGTCCTCGAGGCGATGAACGCCAAGCTGAACGCGTTGATCGACAAGGAGGTGGGCGAGGACGCCGGCCAGATGCTGCCGGGCGGCGTCGACGGCGGCTGGGTCGCGACCGACGCCGTGTACGACGTGTAAGTCGCGGGGCGTGCCGATCGTCTCGAATCGCGTCGAGCGCGCGGCAGGCCGGCTTTCCGGTTGCATCGACCAGTCTCTTGTAGTAAACATGCACAAGAGGGAGTGAAGACGCTTTTTCCCCAGGCCTAAGCGCGTCCAAGAGGGGGGTTCGTGCCGGCTTCACCACATTCCGCCACACGGCGGATCCGGCGTGTCGTTTCGATCGCGACCCTGGCGAGCGCCGCATTGATCGGGCTGCTCGCCTTCACCGCTGCGGCAAGCACGGCGGACGATTATCCGGGTGCGTCACGTCCGCCGAAGCCCCGATCCGGCTGGGAACGCTTCTCGATGCAGGTCGATCCACGCGCGCCGGCCGACGAAGCGAAAGGCGGTTTGACGTACGCCGGCACACAGATGGCGCCGCGAGGCGAGCAGTGCTTTCCGACCGAGGAGCGCAATCTGTTCCCAGGCATGGATGCGCTTCGAGGGGCCGACGGAAAATTGCGCTCGGTTTTCGACGAGGCCGATGCGCTCCCGGACAAACTTCCCAAGGCGATCCGCGGCCAGAACACCTGGATGCTCTGGGGCGCCGGCGACGAAGCCTTTTGGGGCTGGCTGCTGCAGAACAACTATGGCATCACCGATTTCCTGGTCCTGATCGATTCACGCCAGCGCGAGCATCGATTCCGGGATGGCGGACTCGTCAACCAGCCGGGGTTGAAGGCTCAGAAGGATCCCGCGAAGAAGATTCTCGGGCTGTACCTGGACCAGAATGACGGGGCGCGTCCCTCCGGGAAGTACCCGCTCCCGCCCGGTTGTCCTTCGCCATTCGCGTCATCGGACAAGCGCTACGCCGAGGCGTTGCGCGCGCTCGCGCGCGACGAAGCCGATCCCGACATCTACGGCTATCCAAGCGGGGTGGTCGGGCTGCGACTTTTTCCCAATCCAGACTTCTTCGCCGATACCGCTGCGGCGAGGGAAGCGCGCAGGTATTGGAAGGCACGAGTCGAGGACCAGCCTGAAGATGATTACTACAAGCCGGAGTCGCAGATCGCAGGCGACCCGAAGCTCGTGCGACCGTTCCGCGTCAGCATGACCTGCGCGTTCTGTCACATCGCACCACACCCGTTGAATCCTCCGGCGGACCCCGAAGCGCCGCAGTGGGCGAATCTTTCCAGCACCGTCGGCGCGCAGTACTGGAACGGATCGAAGGCGTTCTCGAATCTCAAGGGGCCCAAGAGTTTTCTGTTTCAGCTCGTGCAAAGCTGGCAGCCGGGAACGCTCGACACGTCGCTGGTGAGCACCGACCAGATCAACAATCCGAACACGATGAATGCGATCTGGGATGTGCCATCGCGGCTCGATCGCGCGCAGGACAACCCCCCGGAGGCGCAGAGCGCCGCCAACCTCCTGATCCCCTCGATCGAGGAGGCGCAGCCCGCCGTCAACCCGCGGCACACACCGCGCGTATTGCTCGACGGCTCGGACAGCATCGGCATGTTCGGCGCACTCTCCCGGGTCTATCTCAACATCGGCACTTACTACGAGCAGTGGGTCAGATTGCACAATCCTCTGATCGGCTTCCGCGCGCAGCGGCCATTCGAGCTGGCCACGATCAAAGACAAATCCGTCTACTGGCGCGTCTCCGAAAACCAGCGCGTGCCGGAGATCGCCGCCTTCTTCACCTATGTCAACAAGGCCGGCGAGACCGTGACCGCGCCGATGAAGCTCGCCACTGCTCCCGATGGGCGGAAAGAAAACGATCGAGCGGCCAGCGGGCGCGCGGTGTTCGTCGAGAACTGCGCAATCTGTCATTCGAGCAAGCAGCCGAAGGATTTCGAGCTCACTTTTTCCGGCGAATGGGCGAAGCAGCGGGTTCCCGGGCCCGGGGAACCGGCGCACTTCGTGCTGCCGATGGAGTTTGCCGACTGGGAGGCGTTCAAGCGCCACCCCGCATATCGGGAATACGTGAAGCGCATCGGCGAGGTGGCCGGCACGGTAGGCGCAACGCCCGACTCGTTTCTCGAGCACAACTATCTGTCCACCGACATTCGCGTGCCGGTAACGCTCGTGGGTACGAATTCCTCGCGTGCAGTGGCGACCAACGCGATGAAGGGTCAGGTCTGGGACAACTTCTCCTCCGAGACGTACAAGAAACTGCCCGCGGTCGGCGCGGTGCGTTTCTACAATCCGTACTCCGGCAAGCCTGTCGACGAGTGGGGCAACAACGACGCCTACTCCCCGCCCGGGGGAGGGCCGGGCTATTACCGCCCCGCGTCGCTCGCGAGCGTTTGGGCGACGGCGCCTTTTCTGCACAACAACGCGCTCGGGCGCTACACGGGCGATCCGTCGGTGCATGGGCGCCTCGCCGCCTTCGACGACGCGATAGACAAGCTGTTGTCGAAAGCCAAGCGAGTGCCGAGTGCCAACGACCGGCCGGGTGATCTTCGCTTCGGGCATCCCGAGCTCGCCGGCCATGACCCCGGCTTCATCTATCGCACGACTACGGCGAGCTGGATCGATTTCCCGCCGACCTTCATACGCCCGCTGCTCGTCGGGGTGATGGGCGAGCGCCTGACTTCCTGGCTGACGCGCTATCTCTGGTGGGTGCTGGGCGCGGTCGCGCTCCTCTTCGCGTTCTTCGGGCGACAGCAACACGCCGGATTCACGCTGCTGCTGATCGCTGTGCTCGTCGGAGTTGTCCTGCGCGTGTCGCGGATCGACACCGTCTATCCGTCGCTCTGGTGGATTCCGGGCGTTGCCGTGGCGCTCGCTCTGCTCCTCTGGCTGGGGCCGCGAGCACGAGGTGTGGCCCCCGTGTTCTTCGCCTTGCTCGGCGCGGGTTTCCTGCTCGTCTCCGTTGTGGCTAGCGCGTGGGTGGACGGCAAGCTGGGCGGGATAAAGCTCGGCCCCCTGCCGCAGGGGACGCCCGTCAACCTTCTCATGAGCCTCAACCCGCAGGCGCCTCCCACCGATCTCCTCGAGGCGATTTCCGGTCTGACGCGCGGCCTGTTGCGCATGCGCAAGGATTATCCGCTGCTTGCGGAGCGCGTGAGCGCCGACGCGCTGGAGCGCCGCGACGACAAGGATGACTCACAGAACTACAACGGCGCCGCGCTCGCCGCTTTCGAGCGCGAAGCCGGGCTTCCGTTGCTGAAGGCGAGCAAGTGTCCGGACTTCGTGCTCGATCGCGGACACTGGTTTGCCGAGACACTCTCCGATGAGCAGAAGCTCGCGCTCAAGGCGTTCCTGAAGACTCTCTGAAGAGGGCCGGGCGACGCTCTCTCCGATGAAGACGAAGCCCGCAGCGATCGCTCCCGCCGCGCTGTTGCAGGACGCGAGCGATCCCCGCAAAACGCCGTTCGACTACATCGTGGTGGGCTCCGGTGCGGGCGGCGGTTCACTTGCAGCGCGCCTCGCCCTGGAAGGCCGCCGCGTGCTCGTCATCGAGGCAGGCGTGGATCCGGCGACCGGCGAGAAAGTCGCGGACCCGAACGCCGCTCCGACGGAGCCGGGGCCGCACGGCGTGCGAGAGGTGTACTCGGTGCCCGCGTTCAACGGCGCATCGACGGAGGAGCCCGACATCAGCTGGGATTTCTCGGTGCGTCATTTCGCCGATCGGGATCGTCAGAAGGAGGATCGCAAGTACTTCGAGGACAAGGACCCTTCGACTCCGAAGCACGGCAAGGGTGCGGCCAGAGGGGGCATCTTCTATCCGCGCTGCGCCGCGGTGGGCGGGTGTACGGCGCACTACGCGATGATCGTGGTGCGCCCGAACGACAGCGACTGGGATCGCATCGCGAAGAACACGGGCGACCCGACCTGGCGCTCGGAAAACATGCAGGGCTACTTCGCCAAGCTCGAGGACTGCCTCTATTACAAGGTCTTTCGGGGATTCTTCGGCAAGCTGCGCTGGCTGTTCGGCCTCACGTGGCTCTTCAAGCTGCTCAATCCGCGCGGGCAGCTCGAGCCCGGCGGCCACGGCGCGGCCGGATGGCAGAAGACGAGTTTCATCCATCCTGCGCTGATCCTCGGCATCGTCAAGACCGACTGGACCTTTTTGCGCGTGCTGGTCGGCGTCGTTCGCGCCGCCCTGCGCGACAAGGCCGAGCGCAGGCGCCTTTTGCGCGCGCTGCTGCGCTGGGAGATTGTCGAGGTTCTCGATCCGAACGTTCGCTCGCCCGATTTTCAGACTCGCCTCAGTCGTCTCTCGCTCATTCCCGTAGGTACCGACGGCGAGTGCCGCCGCGGCCTGCGCGAGCATCTGCTCGAGGTCGCGAGCCGGCATCCCGACCGGCTCGTGCTTGCGACGGGACTGCACGCAACCCGCGTGCTGTTCGAAAAGGACAAGGACGGAGTACCACGCGCGGTAGGCGTGCAGGTCGCCGAAGGCACGCATCTCTACGCGGCGAGTCCGCTCTCGGCGCACGCGCGGGGCGAGGAACTCAAAGAACCGCCGCGCCGCGTGACATATTTTTCCGCTCGAGAAGTGATCCTTTCCGGAGGCAGTTTCAATACGCCGCAGCTGCTGATGCTGAGCGGGATCGGCGACGCCGCCCGTCTGAAGGAGCTCGGGATCGACGGTCCACGCGATGCCGAAGGCAAGCCGGTTGCTCCGATCGTGAAGCTGCCCGGTGTCGGCGCGAATCTCCAGGACCGCTACGAAGTCAGCGTGATCAGCGAAATGCAGAAGGACTTCTCGGTGCTGCGGGGCGCGTCATTCCGTCCGGGCGACCGCAACGATCCGATCCTTCGCGAGTGGCATCGCGACAAGACGGGGCTCTACACCACCAACGGCGGCGCGGTGGCGATGATGCTGAGCTCCGCCGGAAACCCTCAGACGAACGGGGAGCCGGATCTTTTCCTCTTCGGTCTCCCCGCGGCGTTTCGGGGCTATTACTGGGGCTACTCGCATGAGCTGCTCTCTCCGGCGATTCGCGCGCCGAAGGGACGGCCGAACCTGTGGACATGGCTCATCCTCAAGGCCTACACGCACAACAACCACGGCACGGTGCGCCTGCTCTCGCCCGATCCCTTCGTTCCTCCCGAAATAATTTTCAATTCGTTCGCGGACGAAGAAGGCAGGGATCAGGACGTTGCCGCGCTCTGCGACGGCGTGCGCAGGGTGCGAGAGGTGAATCGTTGCATCGGAGGAATCGCCCGAGAGATCCAGCCGGGTCCGGAGCTTGCGGACGGCTCGGAGAAACTCGCCGAGTGGCTGCAGAACCAGGCCTGGGGTCATCATGCCTGCGGCACCTGCAGAATCGGCTCCGACCCGTGGCGGTCCGACGTGGCGCGGCTCGACGACGTCAATGCGGTGCTCGACAGCAAATTCCGCGTCCACGGCGTGCGCGCTCTGCGCGTGGTCGACGCATCCGTCTTTCCGCGCATCCCGGGCTACTTCATCGTCGCGTCGGTCTTCA
>Ga0335085_10013072_pt1 | contig 12186 bp, 9 predicted proteins | sample Lox_Sample_45_FD_206712 | JGI IMG/M metagenome (GOLD analysis project Ga0335085, IMG submission 206712) | Soil microbial communities from Loxahatchee National Wildlife Refuge, Florida, United States - Lox_Sample_4.5 | ecosystem: Environmental > Terrestrial > Soil > Wetlands | place: USA: Florida...
ACCATCGTCCGCCGACCGGCCTCCTACTGCGCGAACGCGTAGACCCGGCCGTCGAGGCCGGTCACGAACACGAGCCCCTCCCCGACCGCGGGCGAGCCAGGGAAACCGTAAGCACCCGTGGCGCCAGGCTCGGCGTCGTAGCGCCACGCCGGACGGCCGGTCGCCCGGTCCATGGCCACGACCATCCCCTCGTGGCCGGCGAGGTAGCCCTTCTGGCTGGCCGTCCCGACGTAGACCCGCGACTGCGTGAGCGCCGGCTGGCCCCAGGCCCAGCCGCGGACGTCCGTCCTCCAGCGGCGCTCGCCCGTCCGCGCGTCGAAGGCCTGCACGACGGCGGCGTCAGACGAGCCGACGTAGGCGACGCCGTCCCTCACCGCGGCCGACGACTCGACCCAGGAGAACCAGACGTAACGGGTCCACACGGGGTCGCCGGTCCGGGCGTCGAGCCCCAGCAGGTCGTAGCTGCGGTTCCCGACGACGACGCGGTCGCCCGCGACGGCGGGCGTCGACACCACGGCCCCTCGGGTATCGCGCCTCCAGAGGAGCTTCCCGGTCACCGCGTCCAGCGCGTAGACGCAGCCGTCGAACGAGCCAAAGACGACGCGGCCGTCCGCGACGGCCGGTGCGGCGACGACGCTGTCGCCGGTCGCGTACTCCCAGACCCGCTCACCACGCGACGGGTCGACCGCCACCAGCCGCCCGTCGTGGGTGCCGAGGTACAGCCGCCCCCCGGCGATGGTCACGTCGGACCCGAATCGGTCGTACCGCGACTTCGGGTTGTCGAACGGCAGCCGCTCGATCGGCTTCCCGACCACCCGCACCCTCCAGCGCTCCTCCCCGGACGCGGCCGCGAGCCGGTAGAGGGAGCCGTCGTCGGCCTGGAAGTAGACGTCCGTGCCCGCGACGGTGGCCCGGGTCCTCATCGGGCCTCCCGCCAGGAAGGACCACCGCTCCCGGCCCGTGCGCCCGTCCAGCGCGTGCAGACGCCCGTCCTGCCCGCCCGCGTACACCACTCCGTCGGCGAACGTGGCCCCGGCCCAGAGAGGCGAGCCCGCGTCGAACGTCCACACGGGTTTCGCGGCCGGGGCCTCGATCGCCGGACGCGACGGCACGTCGAAGCGCTCGACCCGGCGCAGGATCATCGGGATCTCGTAGAGCGGGACGAGGTCCTTCGGTGCGGTTCCGCTGAGGGTCTTCGCCTCGCGATCGTACTGGAAGACGAACGGACCGAGGCGCACCTCGCGGCCTTCGATCCCGGCGGCGACGCGGCCGATCGGGGCCCGATCGAGGTGCGCGACCGGCACCGACAACCGCATGAGGACCTGGCCGTCCGCGCCGGGCTCGAGATCCAGCGCGAGGGCCTCGGTCTCGCCGGCGTGGGCGAGCGTTCCCGCCCACACTCCCCCGATCTCGGCGACCGTGACCGGCGGCGTGGGCGGAGGCTCGGCCGAAGAGGCGAGGCCGGCCACGAGCGAAAGGGCGAGCACGGTGGACGAAGTCATTCCCTTGGACCCCTGGCGGCGCACCGGCACCGGCAGCAGTGAGCGACGCCACTGAAGGGTTACGGAGGGACGACCGGCGGTGTTCCAGGAGGGGCGGGATCTCATCGTCCCGGAACCGCCCCCACGAGCGCTGGGAGTCCCAGGTGGACGTCGTGCTACATGCCGCTCGCGATCGTCATCATGAAGCCGTCGGGATCGACGACGGCGAACTCGCGCCCGCCCCAGGGCACGTCCCTCGGCCCCTCGGCCAGCGCCCCTCCCCGCTCGCGGACCCGCCGGGCGAGCGCGTCGATGTCCTGCGCCGTGCCGCAGTACATCCGGAAGCCCTGTCCCTTCACCCGGTCGCGCCCCTTCTTCCAGTCGTCCTGGCCGAGCCAGAAGCTGACCCGGCCCGCGACGACCTCCACCCCGCGAAGGACGCCGTCCTCCTCCCAGCGCTCCCCCTCCGTGAAGCCCAGGACGTCGCGATAGAACGCGAGGCTCTTCTGGAGGTCGTTCACCGTGAAGCTGGGCCCGGCCGAGCGGAGGCGGAGGGCCTCCGGCTGCCGCCGGGCCCGGGCTGCCGGCTTTCGGCGGGCCGTGGCCCGCGTCGCCTTCTTCGGCGCCTTGCGCGCCGTCTTTCCCTTCTTCTTGGACGCCATGGTGGATCTCCCCGCTCGGAGCTTATTACACCGGCCGGCGAAGCGCCCAACCGAGGAAAGGCCTCCGGCGGCCGCGAGGATGCCACCCGCCTGGATCCCTGGATCCCACTGCCCATTGACCCCTCTCACCCCGCGCGAGTAGCGTGATCGCCACCATGAAGCAGCGTCTCGCCCTCCTGTCGTGGCTCCTGTCGTCCGCCGTCGTTGCGCCGTGCGCGGCGCCGGACCCGCCGCCCACCCCCGCTGACGAGCGGACCCGGCTCGTCGCCGCCGCTCGCGAGATCATCGGCGCGCAGACCTACTGCGCGCTGATCACGATCGACGAGAGCGGCCGTCCCCAGGTGCGGACCATGAATCCGTTCCCACCCGAAGAGGACCTGTCGGTCTGGTTCGCCACCAACACCCGCAGCCGGAAGGTGCAGGAGATGCGCCGCGACCCCCGGGTCGCCCTCTACTACTCCGATCACGCGAAGGCGATCGGGTACGTCCAGATCACCGGCCACGCGGTGCTCGTCGACGACATGCAGGAGATCTTGAAGCGCAAGAGGGCCTACTGGGACCAGGCCTTCCCCGGCCTCAAGAACCTCGTCCTCGTCAAGGTCGTGCCCGAGCGCCTCGACGTCCTGAACTACAAGGCTGGCGTGCAGGCCGACCCGGAGACCTGGCGAACGCCTTCGATCGATCTCGGCCCCGGAGCGCCGGCCCGGCCGTAGCCTCGACCGTCCCACGGTCGGCCCATCCCCTCTGCAGGGGCCCCTTTCGGGTGATAATCGGGGCAAGGCGTCCCGCGGAGGTGATCGAGCCATGCATCAGGTGCCGGAGCTGCGCCGGGGCGGCCTCGTCAGCCGCATGCGTGCCGCCGACCAGGCCCTGGCCGCGATGGTCGCCGAGGTCCGGGCCGCCCTCTCGCGGCCGCTGCCCGAGGTGCCCTGCAAGTACTTCTACGACGAGCGCGGCAGCGCCCTCTTCGACGAGATCACGCAGCTACCCGAGTACTACCAGAGCCGCACGGAGAGCGCCATCCTCGGCGAGCACGCCGAGGCCATCGTGGAGGCGGTGGCGCCGTTCGAGCTGGCCGAGCTCGGCTCGGGGGCCGGCCGCAAGATCCGCTTCTTCCTGGACGCGATGCGCTCCCGCGGCTGGCTGGAGAGCGTCCTGCTTCTCGAGATCAACGAGGTGTACCTGCGCGAGTCCGTGGGACGGCTCCAGGCCGACTACCCCGAGGCCCGCGTGAGCGGGATGACTGGCGACTTCGGGAGCGACCTCGCGGCCCTCGGACCCGGCGGAGGGCGTCTGCTCCTGTTCCTCGCGGGGACGGTCGGCAACCTGCACCCGCGCGACCTGCCCGCGTTCCTCTGCTCCGCGGCGTCGGTCCTCGAGGCCGGGGACGGCTTCGTGGTCGGGGTCGATCTCGTCAAGGACGAAGCCCGCCTCCACGCCGCCTACAACGATTCGGCCGGAGTGACCGCGGAGTTCAACCGCAACATCCTGCGGGTCCTCAACCACCGCCTCGGCGCCGACTTCGACCCCTGGGACTTCGAGCACGTGGCCTTCTACGACCCCCAGCGGCAGTGGATTGAGATGCGCCTGCGGGCGCGCCGGAACGTGCGGGCGCGGGTTCCCGCGGCGGGGCTGACCCTCGACCTGAGGGAGGGGGACGACATCCGGACCGAGCTCTCCTGCAAGTACACCCGCGAGTCCTTCTCCGCGCACCTCGCCGGCTCCGGTCTCCGCCTCGAGCGCTGGATCACCGATCCGCAGCGCCTCTTCGCGTCCGCGCTGCTGAGGCGCCTCTGAACCTGGACCGCCTGGGAGCGGCGTGGCGGCGCTCCGACCGGCTCTTCGCCCTGCTGACCGAGGCCGCCTGGCGGGAGCAGCCCATCGCCCTGCGCCACCCCTTCCTCTTCTACCTCGGCCACCTCCCCGCCTTCGCCTGGAACCAGATCGGCCGCGGCTTCCTCGGGCGGTCCGCCTTCAGACCCGATCTCGATCGCCTCTTCGAGCGCGGCATCGACCCCGTCGGCGTCGACCTCCACGTGCCGCCGGCGGAGTGGCCGGAGCCGGCGACGGTCCTCGGGTATCGTGACCGCGTCCGCCGGGAGCTGGCCGAGGCCCTGTCCGACCCCGGCTTCCCGAACGAGGGCCACCCCGTCGTCGCGATGGTCGTCGAGCACGAGGTGATGCACCACGAAACGCTGCTCTACATGCTCCAGGAGCTCGACCACGCGCTGAAGACCCGGCTCGACGCCTGGCCGGAGCTCCCGGCAGGGGCGGAGCCGCGGCCGGCGAGGCCGGTGGAGGTGGCGGAGGGCGAGGCTCTCCTCGGCGCCGCGCCCGGCTCGCTGCCCTTCGGCTGGGACAACGAGTTCCCGGAATGGCGCACGCGCGTGCCCGCCTTCGCGATCGACGACCGTCCCGTCACGAACACGGACTTCCTGGAGTTCGTGCGCGACGGCGGCTACGCCGAGCCGCGCCTCTGGCGGGAGGAGGACTGGGTGTGGCGGATGCGCCGGTGCGTCCACCAGCCCCACTCGTGGGTGCGCGACGGCGACGCCTTCTCCGTGCGGAGCCTGCTCGAGGACGTCTCGTTCCCGCGGGCCGCCCATTGGCCGGCCCTGGTCAGCTGGGCGGAGGCCTCGGCCTTTGCGCGATGGAGAGGCGCGCGCCTGCCGACCGAGGCGGAATGGCATCGCGCGGCCCGCGGGACGCCCTCGGGCGACGAGCGCCGCTGGCCGTGGGGCGACGAGCCGCCCGGCGAACGCCACGGCAGCTTCCACTTCCGGCAGGCGTCACCCCTGCCGGTCGCGTCCCGTCCGGACGGCGCGAGCGCGTGGGGCGTCCACGAGCTCGTCGGCAACGGCTGGGAGTGGACCGCCACGCCCTTCGCGCCCTTCCCGGGCTTCCAGCCCCTGCCGCGGTACCCGGGCTACTCCGCCGACTTCTTCGACGACCGCCACTTCGTCCTGCTCGGCGGCTCGTGGGCCACCGACGAAGCGCTCCTCCGGCCGAGCTTCCGGAACTGGTTCCAGCCGCACTACCCCTACGTCTTCTCCAAGTTCCGCTGCGCCCGTTCGCTCTGACCTGTCATCCCGAGGGTGTTTTCCCGACCGGCACCCGAGGGATCCGCACCCCACACGGATCCTCTCTCGACCCACTACGAGGCCCGGCGCCCGCGCAGGGCCCGCAGCGCCTCGACGGCGCCCCTCAGGAATTCGCCCGCCGACGCGGCCTGGGCCGCGCCTCCGCCGGCGGCCACGATCTCACTCGCGGTGAGGACGGCCCCGATCCATCCTTCGCGGTGCCAGTGCCCTCCCCCCGGCAGGTCTGGCAGCGACTCCGCCTCCGCGGGAGGCCACGGCGTGACGTAGAGGTAGGGCTCGGCGAGTCCCTCGTCTCCCGGGGACAAGCCGATACCGATCGACGGGGCCCCCTCGCCGAGCCCCTGGGCCAGAGGAAGGACGGAGCCGACGTCGAAGTGGTGCGGCCAGATCCGGACGGGCGACGCGCCGGGCCAGGAGGCGGCGACGTCACGAACGAGAGCGTTCCCATTGGCGAACCAGTGCCCGACCTCGGCCACCGAGTCGTCGCCCGGCAAACGAAACGGCTCGCCCCCTCCGACCGGGTGCCCTGCGATCGTGTAGGGCGCCTCGAGCCGTAGCCGTCCCGCGGGCGCCCCCAGGCTCGAGGTGCGGTCGGCGAGCCAGGCGAAGGCCTGGCGTTGCGTGCGGCCGGAGAGGGCGAAGCGGGCCACCTCCGCATCGCCGGCGAGCACCGCCAGGCACAGCTCCTCGATCAGGAGAGCCGCGCGCCAGGGGCGCGGCCCGTCAACCTCCTGTCCGGCGAGGGCGTGCGCCCGCCATTCGAGGCTCGTGTGAGCGTCGTCCGGGCGAGGAGCGACGAGCGAGCGACCCACGGCGGCCACGAGTTGCGCCGCGTGATGAAGGAGAAGGCGCGGCTCTCCGAGCCGGCGCGGAGGGACCTTTCCCACGGTTTCCCAGATGAGGGCTTCCATACCCGTGAACGTAGCGGCGGGGCCGGGCCGGGGTCAAGGTGGAGTCCCACCCGCGCCTCGCCGGGGCCCTCCCTTGCGCCACGCGGGAACCGACAGTAAGGTGCAGGACACGCCTCCGAGGAGGGCCCATGGCCGAGGAGAAGTGGCAGGACGTCGGTCCCGCCGACGAGCTCCGCGCGAGGGCGGTCACCCCGGTGAAGGCGGGGACGACGCCGATCGCCCTCGTGCACCGGGACGGCGCGTGGAGCGCGATCTCCGGGGTCTGCAACCATGCCGGCGGCCCGCTCGGCGAGGGACGCCTCGACGGGGACTACGTCGTCTGCCCCTGGCACAACTGGAAGTTTCACCACCGCACCGGAGAGGGCGAGCCCGGCTTCGAGGACGACCGCGTGCCCTCGTACGCGACGAAGGTGGAGAACGGCCGCGTCCTCGTCGACGCCAGCCCCCGCACCCCCCGTCACAAGAAGCCACACGAGCCTCACCCGCTGGCCCGGCCGGTGCGGCGCGAGCCCGGCCCGGTGCGCGTGGCCGGGATCTCGACCACGGTGATGGACCGCGCCAACCCCCGCTACTCCGGCTCGGAGGAGCTCCTCGCCCACGCGATCGGCCACGCGCGAGAAGCGCTCCGGGCGGAGTCACGCCTCATCCGCCTCGGCGAGCTGTCCTTCCGCGCGTGCGAGGGCTACTACTCCAAGAGCGCCCGGGCCTGCACCTGGCCGTGCTCGATCACCCAGATGGACCCCGGCGACCAGCTCGACCGCGTCTACGAGGCCCTCGTCCACTGGGCCGACGTGATCCTCGTCGCGACCCCCATCCGGTGGGGCGCGGCGAGCTCGCTCTACTACCGGATGGCCGAGCGCATGAACTGCATCCAGAACCAGATCACGACCCGGGACCGCGTCCTCATCCGCGACAAGGTGGCGGGGTTCATCGTCGTCGGCGGCCAGGACAACGTGCAGGCGGTGGCCGGGCAGATGCTGGGGTTCTTCGCTGAGCTCGGCTTCCTCTTCCCGCAGTTCCCCTACGTGGCCCACTCGCGGGGCTGGACCGCCGAGGACATGGAGAGGAACGTGGAGGTGCTGCGCACGAGCCACGAGCTGCGCGACGGCGTCGCCGCCCTCGCCGAGCGCTGCGCCGTCCTCGCCACCCGCCTGATGGCTTCGGAGCACACCCTGGAGCGGGTCGCCCGCGGCGGCCGCAAGGCCCACGCCCTCGCCGCGGACGAGTGAGCGCCCCTCCCGGATGATCCAGGTCACCGGCCTCACGCGTCGCTACGGTGACGCTCTCGCCGTCGCCGAAGTCACCTTCCACGTGGAGGCGGGACAGGTGCTCGCCCTCGTCGGCGGCTCGGGGGCCGGGAAGACGACGACGCTCAAGATGATCAACCGCCTGGTGGAGCCCGACGCCGGGCACGTCGTCGTGGAGGGCCGCGACGCCGCCTCCCTCGAGCCTCACGCCCTCCGGCGCTCGATCGGGTACGTCTTCCAGGGCATCGGGCTCTTCCCCCACATGACCGTGGCCGAGAACGTCGCCCTGCCGCTGCGGCTCGCCGGCTGGGGACGCGGCCGCATCGATGCTCGCGTCGCGGAGCTCCTCGTCCTCGTCGGGCTCGATCCCTCCCTCGCCGGCCGCTTCCCCGCCGCTCTCTCCGGCGGCGAGCAGCAGCGGGTCGGCGTGGCCCGGGCCCTCGCCCCCTCGCCGCGGGTGATGCTCCTGGACGAGCCCTTCGGGGCCCTCGACCCCCTGACCCGCGACCGGCTCCAGCGCTCGTTCGACGGCCTGCGACGGACCCTCGGCCTCACCGCGGTCTTCGTCACCCACGACATGGCCGAGGCTCTCGTCCTCGCCGACCGCATCGGGGTCATGCGAGGGGGCCGGCTCGTGCAGGTGGGCACTCCGGCCGAGCTCGCGCGCTCCCCCGCCGACGAGGGTGTCGCCGGGCTTCTCGACACGCCGCGCCGCCTGGCGCACCTCGTCGCCTCCCGCCTCGAGGGCCGCTCGTGAGCGAGCAGCTCGCCCACCTGCCCGAGTACCTCTCGGCCCACGTCCGCCTCACTCTCGCCGCCCTCGCCACCGGCATTCTCCTGGCGGTCCCCGCCGGCGTCGTCGTGAGCCGCCTCCACGCGCTCGAAACGCCCGTGCTCGCCCTCGCCAGCGTCATCCAGACCGTGCCGGCCCTGGCCCTCCTCGCCATGATGGTGCCGCTCCTCTCGGGCCTCGGGCTTCCGGGCATCGGCACTCTTCCCGCCTTCCTGGCCCTCGTTCTCTACAGCCTCCTGCCGATCGTCCGAAACACCGTGACCGGCCTGCACGGCGTCGACCCGCCGGTCCTCGAGGCGGCCCGGGGACTCGGGATGACCCGGAACGAGAGACTGCTTCACGTCGAGCTGCCCCTCGCTCTTCCGGTGATCGTCGCCGGCGTGAGGACTGCGACCGTGTGGACCGTCGGGATGGCGACGCTCTCGACGCCGATCGGAGCCCCGAGCCTCGGCAACTACATCTTCGGGGGCCTCCAGACCCGCAACACCGCGGCCATCGTCACTGGCTGCGTCGCCGCCGCTCTCCTCGCCCTCGGCCTCGACGGCGTCGTGCGCGCCGTCGCCGCCTCCCTCGCCGATCGTCGCCGCGGTCTCCTGGCCGCCGCCGGCGCCGGCCTGCTCGCCCTCGCCGGGTGGGCCTGGGCGGCAGCCCCGCGCGCGGAGGGCGCCTCGGACCGCCCGCCGATCCTCATCGGCGCCAAGACCTTCACCGAGCAATACGTCCTCGCCGAGATCCTCGCCGGCACGGTGCAGGCCCGGACAGGCCGCCCCACCCGGACCCTCGCCTCGCTCGGCTCGACCGTGGCCTTCGACGCCTTGCGCCGCGGCGAGATCGACGTCTACGTGGACTACACCGGGACCCTCTGGGCGACAGTCATGGGCCGCAAGGGTCCGGGCGGGTCGCGCCGCGACGTCGAGGCCGACGTCCGGCGCTGGCTCATCGACCAAGCCGGCGTCACCCTCGCCGCCTCGCTGGGATTCGAGAACGCCTACTGCTTCGCCGTCCGTCGCGACACCGCCGCCCGTCTCGGCCTGCGGACTCTCGACGATCTCGCTCGCCACGCCCGGGACCTCTCGCTGGCGAGCGACTACGAGTTCTTCGGGCGCGAGGAGTGGCGGGCCGTCGCCGCGGCCTACGGCCTCGCGTTCCGCGCGCGGCGCACGATGGACCCGTCGCTCCTCTACCAGGCGATCGCCGCCGGACAGGTGGACGCGATCACCGCCTACTCGTCGGACGGCCGCATCGAGGCGCTCGGCCTCGTCACCCTGGAGGACGAACGTCGGGCCATACCGCCCTACGACGCCGTCGTCCTGGCCGGGCGGCGACTCGTCCGCGAGGCCCCGAACGTCCTCGCCGCGCTCCGGGACCTGGACGGGGCCATCGACGTGGCGACGATGCGCGCCCTCAACCGCCTCGTGGACGAGGAGGGGCGGACTCCCGCCGCCGCGGCTGGGATCTTCCTCCGTGGCCGCCCCCACCGCGCCGCTCCTTCCGGAGCGCGGCCGGGCGGGTGAACGGTCGACGGCAACCCCGCGGGAGGCGCGCCGTCCCCCTGGAATCCGCCGTATCCTTCGCCGGTATCCACTGCGGGCCGGGAAGCCGGCCGGGGAGGTGCCCGTGCGACGCCGCTTCGAGCCGTCCGTCCTCCGAGCGCTGACCGTCGCCACCGCGCTCGCCGCGGGTCTTCCGACCGCGGGCGCCCAGCCCATCTCGCGCGAGGATCTGCCGCCGGGCCTGCGGCCCTGGGTCCCCTGGGTGCTCGACCAGGTGCCGACGCTGGGCTGCTGGACATCGTCGGGACATGCCGTCTGCGTCTGGCCCGGCCGGCTGACGCTGGACCTCGGCGCGGCTGGGGGGACCTTCGAGGTCGACCTGCAGGCCGACCGTCCGGCCGACGCTGGCCTCCCCGGCAGCGCCGACCTCTGGCCGCAGGACGTCCGCCTCGACGGTGCCCCCGCCCCGGCCTTCGGCCGTGACGGCGCGCCGTGCCTGCGGGTCACTGCCGGCCGCCATCGCGTCGCCGGCCGCCTCGCGTGGTCGCGGATGCCCGAGTCGTTGAGCGTGCCCGCCGAGATCGGCCTCGTCGACCTGCGCCTCGACGGCCAGGTCGTTCCGCGGCCGCGACGCGACGAGACCGGGCTGTTGTGGCTGCGCGCCGGCACCGAGGCCATCGGCGAAGGCGAGCGCCTGAGGCTCCAGGTCTTCCGGAAGGTGCGCGACGGCATCCCCCTCTTCGTCGAGACCCGCCTCGCCCTCGAGGTGGCGGGCCGCGCCCGAGAGGTCACGCTCCCGGCCGCGCTGCTCCCGGGCACGGTCCCCGTGTCCGTGTCCGGCGGCCTGCCGACACGGGTGGACAAGGACGACCTGCGCGTGCAGGTCCGCGCCGGCCGCTACACGCTGAGCGTGGACGCGCGCGTCGAGGGACGGCCGAAAGGCATCGGCCTTCCGAGGGATCAGCCGAAGGACCCCTGGCCGCAGCGCGAGGTCTGGGTGTTCGCCGCGGACGAGAGACAGCGCCAGGTCGAGCTGAGCGGCCCCACGCCGGTCGATCCGTCCCGCACCGAGCTGCCCGCGGAGTGGCGCGCCCTGCCGGCGTTCCTGATGGAGCCGGGGGCGACCCTGGGCCTGAGCGAGGTGCGCCGGGGTGAAGCCCAGCCGCCTCCCGACGCGATCACCCTCGCCCGCGAGATGTGGCTCGATCCCGACGGGGGCGCCGCCAGTGTCCGCGACCGCTTCGGCGGCACCCTTCGCGCCACGACCCGACTCGACCTCCTCCCGCCCGGCGTCCTCGGCCGGGTGGCCGTCGACGGCCAGGACCAGCTGGTCACCGCCCGTCCCGAGACCAAGGGGGCCGGCCTGGAGCTTCGCCGTTCCGCCCTTCGCCTCGAGGCCGACTCCCGGCTCGCCCTCGGCGGCCGCGTCCCTGCGGTCGGCTGGACGACCGGCGTCGAGCAGCTCCAGACGACCCTCCACGTCCCGCCCGGCTGGAGCCTTCTCGCCGCGAGCGGCGTCGACCAGGTCCCCGGCACCTGGACCTCCCGCTGGACGCTCCTCGGCTTCTTCTTCGTCCTGATCGTGACCCTCGCCGTCCGCCGCCTGTTCGGCTTCGGGGCCGCCGCCCTCGCTCTCGCCGCTCTCGTCCTCGCCCACGGCGAGCCCGGCGCGCCGTTCGCCGTGTGGCTGAGCCTCGTCGCCGCGATCGCACTGCAGCGCGCCCCCCTCGCCGGCTGGATCCCACGCGCCGGCCGCCTCTGGTTTCTCGGGAGCGCGGCCGTGCTGGTGGTCGTCGCCGTGCCCTTCGCCCGCGATCAGGTGAAGCACGCCCTCTTCCCGCAGGTGGCGGGGGCCTGGCGGGAGGGAGGCCTCGCCGCCACAAGGACGAGCGCCGGTGTGCCGGGCGGGGTCGTCGGAGGGGTCGTGGGTAGCCTGCCGGCGGCGGCGCCCGCGCCGCCCGTCCAGGAGCAGGAACGAAAGGTCGGCCGTGTCGCGAATGCGCCCGCCATGCGCGCCAAGCAAGAGAGCCCCGCCGAGGCCCAGGTCGCCAAGCGACGGGGCTACGCCTCCGACGTCGCTCTCGAACAGGACTCCAAGGCCGTCCTCCAGACCGGCCCCGGGGTTCCGAGCTGGACCTGGCGCAGTTACTCTCTCGCCTGGAGCGGACCCGTGGGCCGCGACCACACGATGCGTCTCGTCCTCGCCTCGCCCGGCGTGAACCGCCTCTTGACGCTCCTGCGTCTCGTCCTCCTCTCGGCCTTCGCCTACGTCCTGCTCGCCGGCCGCTGGCCGTCCTTCCCCCGTCGACCCGGAGCCGGGCCGATCGCCGCGATCCTCTTCGCCGCCGTCATCGCCTTCATGCCTCCGGCCCCGGCCACGGCGCAGTCCGACGCTCCGCGCCCGGAGATCCTCGAAGACCTGAAGGCCCGGCTCACCCGCCCCGCCCCCTGTGAACCGCGATGCGTCACGACGCCCAGCCTCGTCCTGCGCCTCACCG
>Ga0335085_10013073_pt1 | contig 12185 bp, 16 predicted proteins | sample Lox_Sample_45_FD_206712 | JGI IMG/M metagenome (GOLD analysis project Ga0335085, IMG submission 206712) | Soil microbial communities from Loxahatchee National Wildlife Refuge, Florida, United States - Lox_Sample_4.5 | ecosystem: Environmental > Terrestrial > Soil > Wetlands | place: USA...
AGCCCGAGTACGAGAAGATGTCGCGCAGGTGCGGGTTCACGCCGGTGAGCTTCAGCTTTCCCCCCGAGGCCATGAGGCGCTTCTGGGTCTTCAGCAGCACGCCCAGGCCCGCGCTCGAGATGTACTCGAGCTTGCGGCAGTCGAGGTTCACCGTGCCCTGCACCTTGTCGAGGAACGCCTGGGCGGCGGGACATTGCGCGGCATCGAGCCGCCCGGCGATGGCGACCACGCCGGGGTCCGCGCCGAAATCGATTGCGAGCATCTCGCCTCCCAACTTGCTGCCCCTGCGATCGGGGATTGTCTTGCGGAACGTGATCCGGCCCTGGCGGCCCTCCGCCTGGTAGTCGTAGGCGATGGAATCCACCATCTTGCGGATGAGGTGCAGCCCCAGCCCGCCGGGGCGGCGCTGCTCGATCGGGGCGTGGATGTCCACCTCGGGGCCCTGCGTGGGATCGAAGCGGTCCACGCCGAAATCCGTGAGTGTCACCTCCACGCCGCCGGGAATCTTCGTGAGCCCCACCCGCACCGCGGCGTCGCTGCCGGTCGCGTATTTCACCATATTGGTGAAGAGCTCCTCGATCACGAAGTCCACCGGCGCGAGGATGCGCTGGTCCACCTGGTCGCGGACGAACACCTCGCGCGTGAAATCGGCGAGCGCCGCGATTGAATCGTAGGTCCGTGCGAAGAGCCGGTCGGTGCTCATGCAGCCGCCTCGCGCTTCACGAGCACCACGGTCATGTCGTCCTCCTGGGGGCAGCTGCCGGCGAACTCCTGCACGGCCGCGAAGAGCAGCGCGCAGATCTCCGCGGCGGGCTTGCCGTGGTGGCTCGCGAGCAGGGCGCGAACGCGCCGCTCGCCGAACTCCTCGCCGGTGGGCCCGCTGTATTCGTAGATGCCGTCGGAGACGAGCGCGAGGATGTCGCCGGGCTCGAGCGAGAGCTCGATCGAGGGCTTGAGCTTCGCGAGCGGCATCGCGGCGAGCGGAAAGCTCGTGGGCTTGTGATGCGTCGACTCGCGCGCGGCCGCGTGGAAATGCAGGATCGGCCCCTGCCCGCCGCTCTGGAAGCGCACGCGGTGCGCGACGGGATCGAGCAGGCCGATGAACGCCGTGATGAAGCGATCGCCGGGCAGCGTGTCGGCGAGCTGGTTGTTCACCTGGGTGAAGGCGGTCTCGAGGTCGGCGCCGAGGCGAAAGGCCATGCGCAGCATCGCCTGCATCTGCGTGACCGAGAGCGCCGGCGCGATGCCGTGCCCCGTGGCGTCTCCCAGCACGACGAGCAGCCCCGCGTCGATGAGCGAGAGGTCGAAGGTGTCCCCGCCCGTGAGGTCGGCGGGCTTGAACGTGCCGTACACGTCGTAGCCGGGCAGCGCAGGCATGGTGCCGGGCAGCGTGCTCATCTGCACCACGCGCGCCATCTCGAGCTGCTGGCGAAGCTTCTCGCCCTCGATCAGCGCCTCGGTCATGCGCACGCGCTGCAGCGCGATGGCGCATTGCGCCGCGAGCACCGTGGCGAGCGCCTCGTCGTCGGACTCGAAGACGCCCTCGACCTTGTTCAGCACCTGCATCACGCCCACCAGCACGCCGCGGTGGTCCACGAGGGGCAGCGTGAGCATGCAGCGCGTGCGATAGCCCGAGCGGCGGTCGAGCTCCGGATCGAAGCGCGGGTCCGCGTAGCAATCGGGGACGTTGATGATCGCGCGGTTGCGCGCGCAGGAGCCGACGAGCCCGGTGCCCGATTTCACGCGCACCGGATCGATGTCGGTGGCGATCTCCAGCAGGAGCTCGTCGCGCGATTCGTCGTAGAGCCACACGGAGCCGCGCTCGGCGCCCAGCACCTGCTTGGCGGCGTTCACCACCTCGCGCAGCATCGTGCGCAGGTCGAAGGGCTGGGCGAGCTTGGCCGCGACCGCGAGGATCGGCTCGAGGTCCCGAGCGCCGAGCACGTGGTGACCGGGCTGCGCGCCCATAGTCCCCCAGGGTTTATTGTTTGCTATCGGATCATTAGACCACTAAATTGGCGGGTGCACCTGCCAACAATTCACGCCCGATGACCCGGATCTCCTCGACGCGGACGTTCTTCATGAAGAGGGTCTTCCCCTTCGTGTTCCTCGCCTTCATGGCCGTTCCCGTGGCGCTCGCCTTTGTCTCGGGCAGGCCGGTCCCGCCGCCGATGTACTTCATGCCGCTCGTGATGCTGCCGGTGCTCTACGTCATCATGCGCAAGCTCGTCTGGGACCTGGTGGACGAGGTGCACGACGGCGGCGACTACCTGCTCGTGAAGAACGGCGACGAGGAAGAGCGCATCCCGCTTTCCAACATCATGAACGTGAGCTCCACGCTGATGGTGAATCCCCCGCGCATCACGCTGCGGCTGGTCAGGCCCGGGCGCTTCGGCCAGGAGATCACCTTCACGCCGGTGAAGCCCTTCACGATGAACCCGTTCACGCGCAACCCCGTGGCCGACGACCTCATCGAGCGCGTGGACAAGGCGCGGCGCAAGTAAAATAGGGCATGCGCCTCTTCCTCGTTTGCCTCGCGCTCGCGGCATCGGCCGCGTTCGCCCAGTCCTATCCCGACCGGCCCGTGAAGATCGTCGTGGGCTTTCCCGCGGGCGGGCCCACGGACATCGTCGCCCGCCTCTTTGCCGAGCGCGCGGGCGCGGCGATGAAGCAATCCTTCGTGGTCGAGAACAAGCCCGGCGCCAACTCGATCATCGCCACCGAAGCGGTGGCCTCCGCGGCGCCCGACGGCTACACGATACTTGCAGCCGCGCAGAACCACGTGATGATCCCCGCGCTCTACGCCGATCGCGTGAAGTTCGACGTGGCGAAGGCGTTCGCGCCCATCTGCATCGTCGCAAAGAGCCCCACGGTGCTGGTGGTCGCACCGCGGTTCGGCGTGAGGACGCTCGCGCAATTCGTGGCCAAGGTGCGCGGCAAGCCCGGCACGTTCACGTACGCATCGGTCGGAATCGGCAGCGCGGTGCACCTCGCCACGGAGAATTTCCTGAGCCTCGCGAAGCTTTCGATGACGCACGTGCCGTACAAGGGCGCGCCGCCGGCGGCCACGGCGCTGCTTGCGGGCGAGGTCGACGCGTACCTCGCGACAATCGGATCGGTGATGGCGCAGATCAAGGCGGGCAAGCTCGTTCCCCTCGCCGTGGCGGCCGCGGAGCGCTCGCGCCTGCTGCCCGACGTGCCCACGTTCGCCGAGGGCGGCGTGGGCGGGTTCAGCGCCGACGTGTGGTTCGGGTTGCTCGCGCCCGTGGGAACGCCCGAGCCCGCGATGCGCGCGCTCATCGCGGAAGCGGAGAATTTCCCGAAGGACGCGGCGGTGCGCGATCGCCTCGTCGCCGCGGGCATCGAGCCGGTGTCGACGTGCGGCGCGGCGTTCGGGAACCAGGTCAATGCCGAGATCGCCACGTACTCGCGGCTCGCGAAGGCGCTCGACATCAAGGTGGAGTGATTCGATGAGGATGGCAGTTGCGGCGCTCGCCGCCGCCGGCCTGGTGGGCGCGGCGGCACTCGCCCAGTCCGCCGGCGATTCGTACGTCGAACCCGCGACGGGCCTCGCCTTTCCGGAGCAGATCGGGAGGTTCCATCGGAGCTCCGTGAAGGAGTATCCCGACAATCGCCTCGGCGTGAAGATCGGCTACGAGGGGCCGGCCCATGCTGAAGTGTTCGTGTTCGACATGGGCCTGAAGGAGATTCCCACCGGCATCGATTCGGACGCGGTGAGGAAGGCCTTCGCCGACTCGGAGGACGCGATCGCGCGCGTGCTTGCGAGGCCGCCGGCCTCCGAGGGCAAGAAGTTCGCGGAGGCGACGCCCACGGTCGAGAACGAAGGGCGCGTCGCGAGGCTCAAGGTCGCGGTCTACAAATGGAGCTACACGGACTCCGCCGGCAAGGGCGCGCCCATGGCCACCTACGTGCTGATGACGGCCGTGAAGAACAGGATCCTGAAGCTGCTCTTCACGGCGCCGGCTCCCGATCCGATGGCGCTGCAGGCCGACCTGAAGGAGCTCGTCCTCGGGTTCATGGAAGCCAATCCGAAGGACCGGGCGTCGTTCCTCGTCGACAAGCCCGCCGGCGAGCAGCCCGCCGTCGGCAAGCCCTGACCATGCCGAAGCTTCGCGTCCAGTCCTTTTCCCTCTCCCTCGACGGCTACGGTGCGGGCCCCAACCAGGACCTGCAGAATCCGCTGGGCATGCGCGGTCCCGAGATCTTCGAATGGTTTGTCCATTCGGACGTCTGGAAGCGCATGCATGCCATGGGCGAGGGCGAGAAGGGCATCGACAACGACATGGCCGCCCTGGGATTCGAGAACATCGGCGCATGGATCCTCGGGCGCAACATGTTCGGACCCGTCCGCGGCCCGTGGCCCGACGAAAGCTGGAAGGGCTGGTGGGGCGACGACCCGCCCTATCACGTGCCGGTATTCGTGCTCACCCATCACGCTCGCGCGCCCATCGAGATGAAGGGCGGCACGACGTTCCACTTCGTCACCGGCGGCATCCACGAGGCGCTGGCGATGGCGAAGGCCGCCGCGGGCGCGAAGGACGTGCGCCTGGGCGGAGGGGTTTCCACCGTGCGCCAGTTCCTGCGCGAGCGCCTCATCGACGAATTGCACCTCGCGGTGCGCCCGGTATTGCTGGGAAACGGCGAGAATCTGTTCCGCGACGTCGACCTGCCCGTGCTGGGCTACGATGTGGCGAAGTCGGTGGCGGGAGAACGCGCGTCCCACGTCTTCCTCCGCAAGCGCGCCTAGGGAAGGGGCCATGTCCGAACCGAACAAGACGCTCTACGAAGTCCTCGGCGTGTCGAGCAACGCCAAGGCGACCGACATCACCCGCGCCTACAACCGCATCCTGAATGACCAGAAGATGGAGACGAGCGCGCCCAATCCGCGCCTCGTGGCCCAGGCGAAGGTCGCGCACGAGACGCTCTCCGATCCCGACAAGCGCGACGAATACGACGCGCTGCTGCGGCGGCGCATGCTCACGGGCCGCAGCGCGAAGAACAAGCCGTTCGTGATCGGCGCCGCGGCGGTCGCCGCGATCGCGATCCTCGGCATCGGCTACTCGATGTGGCATTCGCATTCGCTCGAGGAGGCCGCGAGGCCCAAGCCGATGTCGCCCGACCAACTGCTCGCTTTCGTGGGGCCGAACCTCTGGCACGTGCAGGGCGCGCTCATGTCGGGCGAGGTGCGCGACCTGGGCACGGCGGCAGCGATCCAGGAGAACAAGCTCGTGACGACGTGCCAGGGGCTCGCAGCCGGCATGGTGATCACGGTGAAGGCCGGCGATGCCACCGCCACCGCGGAGTTGGCGAGCCCCAACGAGGCGCTGGACGTTTGCGTGCTCACCGCGAAGGGCGTGACGGCGGGCCTGAAGTTGCGCGGCGTCCCGGGCTCCAACGACAAGCTGCAGGCGGTGTTCGTCAACGCGAGCGGAAGGCTCGAGACGCGACAGGTGAGCGGCGCGCGGCCCGTGGCCGAAGCGCAGGGTCCGGCGCTCGAGGTGAAGGCCGCGGCGCCGTTGCCCAACGGCACGGCGATCTTCGACGAGTACGGAAACCTCGCGGGCCTGGTGGTGACGCCGCATCCCGCGAGCGAGGGCTCGGTCTTCGCGATCGCAACGGGGCGCTTCACGCAGGCCAAGGGGACCGCCGCCGAGCCGCAGGTGGTCGAGGCGCCGCCGCCTCCGCGCAATATCGAATCGACGGAACCGGCGCCCGCGCAGCCCGTGGACGACCTCGGCCGGCCCGTGACGCGCCCGGGAATGAGCGCGCGCGAGAAGGCCAAGGCCCAGCAGGACGCGGCCATCGAGAAGGTGCTGAAGGACGCCAAATGAGCACGACCGCGCTCCTCCTCATCGACATCCAGAACGACTACTTTCCCGGCGGCGCGATGGAGCTCGTGGGCGCGAATGAAGCGGGCGAGCAGGCCCGCAGGCTGCTCGCGGCGTTTCGCGCGAAGGCGCTGCCCATCGTGCACATCCAGCACGTCTCGATCCGTCCGGGCGCGACGTTCTTCCTGCCGGGAACGAAGGGCATGGAGATCCACGAGTCGGTGAGCCCGCTCGCGGGCGAGGTGATCTTCCAGAAGAACTTTCCCAACGCTTTCCGGCAGACCCCGCTCGTCGAGCACCTGCGCGGCGCGGGCATCACCAACCTGGTGATCGCCGGGATGATGACGCACATGTGCGTCGATACCTCGACGCGCGCGGCCGCCGACCTCGGCTTCGCCTGCGCCCTCGCGCAGGACGCATGCGCGACGAGGGCGCTCACGTTCAACGGCGTGCAGGTCGCGGCCGGGAGCGTGCAGGCGGCGTACCTCGCCGCGTTGAACGGCGCCTTCGCGAAAGTCGCTCCGGCAGCCTCGCTCGCGCCTTGAGCCGGCGCGCACTGCATATCGGCATCGTCGCCTGCTCGGCGGAGGGCGCCGCGCTCTGCTATCGCACGATCTGCATCGAGGGCGCGGCGATCTACGGCCCGCACGATCACCCGGAAGTGTCGATGCACACGCACGCCCTCGCCGAATACGTGGCGCCGCTCGATCGCAACGACATGGAGGGCGTCGCCGCACTCATGCTCTCGTCGGCCGGGAAGCTCGCGAAAGCGGGCGCGGATTTCCTCATCTGCCCCGACAACACGATCCACCAGGCGATGCCGCAGGTGCTGCCGCGCTCGCCGCTGCCGTGGCTGCACATCGCCGATGCCGTTGCCGACGAAGCGAAGCGGCGCGGATTCCGGCGGCCCGGCCTTACCGGCACGCGTTGGCTCGTCGACAGCGGCGTGTATCCGGCCGGGTACCTGCGGCCCACGCCGGCCGAACGCGCCGAGATCCACCGCATCATCATGGACGAGCTCGTGTACGGTGTATTCAAGCCCGGGGGTGTGGCGTTCATGCGGGAGACAATCGAGCGGATGAAGGGCGAGGGATGCGATGCGGTGGTGCTGGGATGCACCGAGCTTCCGCTCATCGTGAGCGATGAAAATTCACCGCTGCCGACGCTGGATTCGACGCGCCTTCTCGCGCGCGCAGCGTTGCGCAAGGCCTCGGAGGGAAGATGAAGGCACTGGCCCTTTCGTTCGCGCTCCTGGCGCTCGCCGCTTTCGCCGACGAGCCGCCGGTCCACATCGCGAAGGACACCTATCCCGGCAAGACGTGGCAGAAGATCCCCAACCCCGGCGCCCTCGGCTGGTCGCCGTCGGGGCTCGCGGAATTCCGCAAGGACCTCGAGGCGACGCAGGCTTCGAGCGTCTTCGTCGTGTACTCGGGCAAGGAGCTCTTCGAGTACGGCACGGTCCACAAGCCCGAGTTCCTCGCCTCGACGCGCAAGAGCCTGCTCTCGATGCTCTACGGCAAGTACGTGGCGAACGGCACGATCAGGCTCGACAGCACGCTCGCCGACCTCGGCATCGACGACGTCGGCGGGATCTCCGCGAAGGAGAAGCAGGCCACGGTGCGCGACCTGCTGCAGGCGCGCTCCGGCGTCTATCACCCGGCGGCCAACAAGGGCGACGACCTCGGCAAGGCGCCGCCCCGCGATTCGCAGGAGCACGGCACCTACTACCTGTACAACAACTGGGACTTCAACGCCGCCGGCACGATCTTCGAGAAGCAGACGGGGCAGAACATCTACGAGGCGTTCGAGCGCGACATCGGCGCTCCCGTGCAGATGGAGGACTTCAAGGCCTCGGCGCAGCACAAGGAGCACAACGACCGCGTGTCGATCCATCCGGCCTACCACTTCCGAATGTCCACGGCGGACCTCGCGCGCGTGGGCTACCTCATGCTTCGCCAGGGCGACTGGAAGGGCAAGCAGCTCGTCCCCGCCGATTGGGTGAAGGAGACGACGCGCGTAGTGACGCCGGTGCTCGACATGCACCCGGACGCGTTGCGCAAAGGCCCCATGGGATACGGCTACCTCTGGTGGGTGTGGGATTCGTGGTGGGCGAAAGGTCCCTACAAGGGCGCGTACACTGGCCACGGGCTCGGAGGGCAATTCGTGACCGTGCTTCCGGAGCTCGACCTCGTGGTGGCGTTCGAGACGCCGCAGCGCGTCTCGCGCCCGATCAAGCTTTCCGATTACCTCAAGCTCCTCGACACCCTCGTGAGCGCGCATTGCAGCGCCACCCCCTGCCCATGACCAAACCCCACATCCTGCTTCGCATCGCCTCGATCCTCGCGCTCCTCTTCGCCGCCGGGCATTCCGCCGGCGCGCCGTGGACTCCCGCCAAGGGGATGGCCGAGCAAGCGCTCGTCACGATGATGAAGAGCCTGCACTTCGATGCGATGGGCGCGCAGCGCACCTACTACGACTTCTACTTCGGCTTCGGCGTGAGCATCAGCGTGTACATGATCGCGCAGGCGCTCGTCCTCTGGCAGGCGGGCGACGTGGCGAAGGCGAATCCCGCCGCGGCGCGTCCCCTCATGCTCACGATGCTCGCCTCGTACGCCGCGCTGGGCGTGATCACGTACATGTATTTCTTCGTGGCGCCGCTCGTCTTCTCGGCGGTGATCTGCGCGCTGATCGCGTGGGCCTGGCTGAAGTCGGGCGGATAGCGTGAACCCGGCTGCAATCGCCTCGTCAAAGGAGCAAAATGGGCTCCCCGCGCGCGAGGAGGCATCATGCGACGCCTGATTCCCATTGTGCTCTGCAGCATCGCCTTCGCGGCCCAGGCCGGCTCGATCGGGATCTCCGGCCCGGTCGTCGACCTCGACAAGCCGGGCGCGCTCGAAGCGCTGCAGCGCGACAATCCCCGGCACTACGAGGCGGTCATGAAGCAGGTCGATGCCGCACAGACCGTCGAGTACTCGGACCGGGGGCTGCGCAACCTGGGCCTGTTCGCGGCGCCCGAGGCCCCGGTCGCCTTCGGCGGCAACGTGATGCCGAGCCTGCCCGCGCAAACGCGCCTGCGCATCGACGTGGGAGACGTGACGTACGCGATCACGGTGCGCATCACCAAGGATCCCGCCCGCATGGTGCCCGCGAAATGAAGAAGAAGATCATCGCGGCCACGCTCGCCGCCGCTTCGCTCGTCGCCGTTCCGGCGGTGAGGGCCTCGGCGCCGGTCGCGCAGACCAAGCGCGCCGAGAACGCGGACCCCGAGAAGATCTCCGGCGAACGTCCCCAGTATCCCGAGGAAGCGCGCGAGGCGGGCGTCGAAGGCAAGCTCACCGCGTGGCTGCATGTGGACGCCAAGGGCGACGTGACCGAAGTCGAGATCAAGGAGTCGCCCGGCCCGCTCTTTTCCGAGGAGGCCATCGCCAAGTTCTCGAAGTGGAAGTTCAAGCCCGAGATCAAGGCGGGACGCCCCATCGCCTTCATCGGCGAATACACGATCATCTTCCGGCTGAAGGACGGGCAACCGTTCGTCTCGAACTCCTGACGACAGTCACCCCCGCGAAGGCGGGGGCCCAGCCAAGGGCGAAAGCGCGCACGTCGTGTTGAACGCGCTTGTCGACATGGATGGCACCATCACCGATCCCCGGGAGGCGATGCTGACCTGCATGCGGTTCGCGCTGGCCGAGGTGCGTTGCGAATGTCCATCTGACGACGAGATCGTCCGTTACATCGGCCCACCGCTTCGCGAGGCGTTGCGGGCAATCGTCGGCGATGGGAATGATGCGAAGCTTTCCTTGGCGCTCGAGCGGTTTCGTGACCGTTACGCTTCCGGAGGCATCCTCGAGAACACGGTGTATCCGGGAATCCCGGAAGCGCTGGAGTCCCTGCGAGAAGCGGGTGCCCGGTTGTTCCTCGCGACATCGAAGCCAACGGTCTATGCGACGCGGATCCTCCAGCATTGCGGGCTCGGCGACTTCTTCACGGGGGTCCATGGAAGCGATCTCGATGGGACTCGCGCGAACAAGGCGGAACTCATCGGTCATGTCCTTCGCGCTGAATCGCTCGATCCCGTGCAGTGCCTGATGATCGGGGATCGGTCCCAGGACATCGTTGGGGCGAGGGCGAACGGCGTGGCTTCGATCGGCGCGCTGTGGGGATACGGAAGTCGCGAGGAACTGAGCGCGGCAGGCGCGATCGCATTGTGCGAACATCCGTCGATGCTTTTCGATGCTGTTTTCAACGGCCTGGGCCCCCGCCTTCGCGGGGGTGACTGAACATGAAAGCCCTCTTCTTCGACGTCTTCGGCACGCTGGTCGATTGGCACACCGGCGTTGCGCGCGAGTCCGAACGGCTGCTCGAGCCGCTCGGGCATTCGCTCGACTGGCTCGCGTTCTCCGCGGCGTGGCGCGACGAGTACCAGCCCGCGATGGAGGAGGTGCGCTCGGGGCGCACGCCCTTCGTGCGCCTCGACGTGATCCACCGGCGCATGCTCGAGCGCGTCGTGCCGAAATTCCGCCTCGAGAACGTCCAGGAAGACGTGCGCGCCGAGCTCGTGCTCGCGTGGCACCGGCTCGACGCGTGGAAGGACGTCGCTCCGGGCCTCGAGAAGCTCAAGCGCAAGTTCATGCTGGCGCCCGTCTCCAACGGCAACATCATCCTGATGGTGGATCTCGCGCGCCGCAACGGCTTTCCATGGGACGCGATCCTGGGCGCGGAGATCGCCGGCGACTACAAGCCCAAGCCGCGCGTGTACCTCGCGGCCGCGGAGGCGCTGGCGCTACGGCCCGAAGAGTGCGTCATGGTCGCCGCGCACAGCTACGATCTCAAGGCCGCGGCCGGATGCGGGCTGAAGACGGCGCACGTCGCGCGCCCGGGCGAGCGCGGCCCGGGAACGGGCGAGTCCGCGCCGATCGTGCCCGTGGACTTCGCCGTGAAGTCCCTCGTGGAGCTTGCCGAAAAGCTCGTTTGACTCCATCCTCGCCGCCATGACAACAGCAAAGCTTCCCGACGAGCAGCCCGTGCTTCGCATCGTGCCGATGCCCGCGGACACCAACGCGCACGGCACGATCTTCGGCGGCTGGGTGATGTCGCAGGTGGACATCGCCGGCAGCATTCCCGCATGGCAGCGCGCCAACGGGCCCGTGGTCACCGTCGCGGTGAACTCGTTCATCTTCAAGGAGCCGGTGCACGTGGGCGACGTGGTGAGCTTCTATGCGAAGGTGATTCGCGTCGGCACCACGTCGATCACGGTGGACGTGGAGGTGTACGCGCAGCGCGGGCGCAGCGGCGAGAAGGACGTGGTCAAGGTGACGGAGGCGCAACTCACCTACGTTGCGGTGGGAGAGCACCGCAAGCCGCGGCCGGTGCCTCCGCCGAAAACCGGGGTCTGACCCCGGTTCAGAAGATTCCGCCGGTGGAAGCGGCGACCTGGTCGCGCAGCTGCAGCAGGCGCGGGCCGATGTTCTGGATGATCTTCTGGCGCGTGATGTCGAAGATGGGGCCGCTGCAGTTGAACGCGAGGATGCGGCCGCCTTCGCGCGAGATCATGGGCGCGCCCACCGCCCACACGTCCTTGTTCCACTCGCCCACCGACAGGCAGAACCCGTAGCGCTCGTAGTCGCGCGTCGAGCGGTCGATGCCGGAGGCGATGTCGTTCCATTTCGCGCGCGGCGTGTCCCTGCGATAGAGGTCGAGCCGCTCCGCGCGCTCGTCCGGCGGGAGCGCGGCGAGGTACGCGCGACCCATCGCCGTCCATCCGTGCGGCACGCGCGAGCCCACGTCCATGCTCATGCGGAACATCTGCCCCGCGCCCTGCGCGATCTCGAGGTACACCATGTGCAGGCTCGAAGGATCGGGCGCGCCCAGCGACACGGTCGCGTGAAGATCGTCGGCCATCTGCTGCATGAGCGGGCGCGCCACGTTGCGCACGTCGAGCGTGCCCAGGTAGGCGTTGCTGAACGCGAGCACGCCCACCGAGAGGGAATAGCGCTTGGTGTCCGGCGCGCACGCGAGATATCCCATCTGCATGAGCGTGAAGGTGAGGCGGCTCACCGTGGGCTTGGGCAGCCCCGTGCGCTCGGCGATCTCGCGGTTGCCGAGCTCGCGGTCCTTGCGCGAGAAGCAGCGCAGGATGTCCAGGCCGCGGGCGAGCGCGGTGACGAACTGGCGGTCCTCGCGCGCCGCGGCGCTGCCGCGGACGACGTGCGCGCGGTTCACGGCGCCTTGCCGGGAATCACGACGACTTTGCCCGCGATCTCGCGCCTCGCCATGCGCGCGATCGCGTCGGGCGCGGCGTCGAGGCCGATGCGCTCCGTGATGGCCGGCTTCACCGTC
>Ga0335085_10013074_pt1 | contig 12184 bp, 8 predicted proteins | sample Lox_Sample_45_FD_206712 | JGI IMG/M metagenome (GOLD analysis project Ga0335085, IMG submission 206712) | Soil microbial communities from Loxahatchee National Wildlife Refuge, Florida, United States - Lox_Sample_4.5 | ecosystem: Environmental > Terrestrial > Soil > Wetlands | place: USA: Florida...
TTCAGACTATCCTGGATGTACACACTGAGCCGTGGGGCATCAAGGTTACAAAGGTGGAAGTGAAGCAGGTGGACTTGCCCCAGGAAATGCAGCGGGCCATTGCCAAGCAGGCGGAGGCGGAACGAGAGCGCCGCGCTAAAATCATTAACGCCGACGGGGAGTACCAGGCGGCAGAGAAACTCTCCGAAGCCGCTACGATCCTGGCGCGGGAGCCGGTCACCATTACCCTTCGCTACCTTCAAACCTTGGCGGAAATCGGGACGGAACAAAGCACCACGATCGTTTTTCCAATTCCCGTCGAATTGCTGTCATTCTTGATGACGAAGCCCCCCGGTGCCGCGAAGTCCGTTGAAGGGCCGAAATAAATAATCAGGCGCGTTAACTTGCCGGGACGCCGGGGATCCGAGGAGGCCAGTTGTGGCAACGGAGGTGAAGGAACATGAGGAACGAGGTCATTCCGCACGGTACTTAATCCTCATTTTTCTCGTTTGTGTCGCAACCTGCGGGGTTTTCTTTTCGCTGGGATTTTTGGTGGGCTATAACGAGCACGCTTCCCACTCGGCTCCCACAACGGAAGTCGTTTCTGCTCCGCCGGTCGTTCCCCCCACGGTAAATCCCCCACCGGAGAGCGCACAAGTTCCGCCTCCCGAATCCGCCACGGCGCCCGCCCCGCAAGCCTCCGCGCCCGAAACAGAGGTTATTCCTTCCGAAGGTGAGGGAATAAACCCGGCGGCCGCCCCCGCAAAGGCCGCGAGCACGCCGCCCGCGGCCGAACACCCTGCGTCCAAGCCGGCTGCGAATCCGCCTCCCTCTTCCACCGGTAATGTCGGAGAAGGGATAACTCTTCAGGTGGCGGCTTTGCGCACCAAACAAGATGCCGAAGCCCTCGTGAATATCCTGAAGTCCCGTGGGTACCCGGTTTTTATGGTCACACCGGAATACGCCCATGCCGACGATAACCTTTTCCGTGTGCAGGTGGGCCCCTTCCGTACCCGCGCCGATGCCGATCTGGTGCATGACAAGCTTGCGCAGGAAGGGTTCAAGCCGTTCATAAAACATTGAGGAGGGCGGCGGCAGTAGGCAGTCGGCAGAAGGCAGTGGGCAGGAAGAGAATACCGTAGCGTGGCCATCCAGCCGTACCCAAAATCGGTAAAATTACCCTTCGCTAGTCCCGAGGCATCGGGACCCCATCTCCTCACGGGAGAAGGTGGCCGAGGAACAAGGCCCGCGCTCAAATGGCTGCCGGGGAAGACTGTGATGATACTACGAACGGTTGACCTTAATTGCGAACCGGGCGATGCTGTGGAGTGCGGCAGCTTGCTGCCGCTTTTCACCTAGCCAGCGCGCTGGCGCGGAATTGCAAACATCATTTGGAATTCGAGGACAGGCGGGCGGTGCGGTCCTAGGTGAAACCCTAGAAGGTGGGCTCATATGCGGCGCAAGTTTTGGGCCGTCTTCAGCGCGTTTCAATGATTGGGACTCATATTGCTCGTTGTTAATTCTGGCCCATGTGGTGGTTCCGGATTGTTTGTGCTATTCCCTGGCTCGCCCATTTTTTACTATTTACCGCCCGAGGTGAATGCTCTGCCATACGGGGCGGGCTACTTGGTTGGGGGTGTACTTGTTCTTTGCGCAAACGCCGTACTGTGGTGTTGGACGGCTAAAGTGAGGCGAAACCTTAGCACCTCAGATTGAGGCAACTCACAGAGCGGGAAACGTGTCCTCGCGGATGCTCCAATTCGCCAGTGGCGCTACACTGTCCGCTCGCAAAGGGGTCCCCTTCGGATCACACCAGCCTCCCTCAAAACCGATGTCCAATCTCTTAGAGAGAACCTCCATACGATTCGTGGCCGCCGCGCTCAGCGGCGTCCTGCTGGTTGCCTGCTTTCCCAAGCTTCATTTTCCGGGTTTGGTGTGGGTTGCCTGTTTCCCTCTGCTTGCCGCACTCGCGAATGAAAAGCGGCTGAAGCAAGCGTTCCTTCTAAGTTATGTCTGTGGAGCCTTCTTCTTTGTGGGGAGCTGCTACTGGTTTTTGATTGTGATGCAGTTTTATGGCCACCTTTCACCGGCGTTATCGGTGATTGTCTTGATTCTATTCGTCATCATTGACTCGGTCTTCTTTGGCGGGTTCGGCCTGGCTGTGGGTTTCGCGGCGCGCCGGTCCCCCGGATGGGCTCTTGCCGCGAGCCCATTTCTTTGGCTGACGATGGAATTGGCTCGCACTTACCTGATCACAGGCTTCCCTTGGAATCTCTTGGGCTACGGAGTGCAGGAACCGGGCGTTCGGCAGATCGCCTCTGTGACCGGTGTATACGGCCTCTCATTCCTGGCCGTGACCACCAGCGCCCTGCTGGCATCGATCTTTGTCTCGCCCCGGCGTGTGCGTGAGGGGTTCGTGCTGGGTGCCTGGGCCGCCCTGTTGCTTGTTGCGCACTGGAAGCTCGCTCCGCCGCCCGCGGTTGAGGGCAAGGAATTGGCGATTCTCATTCAACCCAACGTACCCCTGGATGACGCGGGCATCGAATCCTATATTCCCTGGCGCGACCCCACTCAGCTTCGGCAACTTGTCCAGTTCAGTGAAGCCGCGGTGAAGAGTTCCGTTCCCTCTGCAATCGAAAATCGACGATCGAAAATCGACAATTCCGTTCCGTTGCTGGTTTGGGCGGAGAACCCCGCTCCGTTCTTCTTCACTCGCGACCCGATTTTTCGGACTGCCGTGGAAAACATGGCTCGCGAAAGCCATTCCGTCGTGGTGGTAAACACCATTGTTCCATTGGATGCGAAGGGGGAGAAGATTTCCAACACGGCCATTACCCTGGATCCCGAGGGCCGGGAAATATCCCGCTATGATAAAATTCATCTGGTCCCTTTTGGTGAGTATGTGCCTTGGTGGGCGCTGCCGGGCTTGGTCCACAAGATCACGTCTGAGGTGGGAAACTTTGTTCCGGGATCCGACTACCCGGTGGCCAGGACGCCGGGCGGCGGGATGGGCGTTTTCATCTGCTACGAGGCGATTATTCCGCAACTCGCGCGGCAGTTGGTGGCCAATGGTGCGAATGTGCTGGTGAATATTTCCAATGATGCCTGGTACGGCGATTCGGCGGCCGCCTACCAGCACCTGGAAATGGCCCGCCTGCGGGCGATTGAGAACCACCGCTACTTGCTGCGGGCTACCAACAACGGCCTGACCACGGTCATCGATCCTTACGGCCGGGTGCTGGCGGAAATCCCGCGCTATCAGCGATTGGCGATGCCGGCGCATTTCGAATACGAAACGCGGCTGACGTTCTATTCGGCGCATGGCGATGTTTTTGCATGGGTCTGCGCAGCCGTCGCGGCAGTAATGCTGGCGCTAGGAGTTTGGAGCCGGAAGCCGGAGGCTAGAATTTAAGGGAAACCTTCAACCTTCCGACTTCTAACTCTTAACTTCGAGTTTCTAATCTTTTTCAAGGAGAAAACGTGACCGAAGAACTACAACGGGAATTTGACGAACTCAAGAAGCGAGCCGCTGACATCCGGAGTTTTCTTTGACGCGCCCCGCCGCCGCAAGGAACTGGATTCCCTCGAAGAAAAGGTTGCGCAGCCGCAATTCTGGCAGGATCAAGAAAACTCCCAAAGAATTCTAACTGCACGCAAGCGGCTGGTAGAAACCCTGGAAACCGACGAGAAGTTGGGCGGTCATCTCGCCGACATGGAAGCGTATTTCGAGCTCTCGCGCGAAGGTGAGAATATCGATTCCGAACTTCGCGCCGAACTGGACAAGCTTCATCAGGAAGTGGACCTGCTGGAGACGGAAACGTTGCTGGGGGGTGACAACGATCACCTGAACGCTATCGTCACCATTCACCCCGGCGCCGGCGGTACGGAGTCGCAGGACTGGGGTGATATGTTGCTGCGCATGTACCAGCGTTGGACGGAAGCGCGCGGGTTCAAATTCAACTTGAACGATTATCAGCCGGGAGAAGAAGCAGGGCTGAAGTCAGCCACCTTTACCGTGGCCGGCGATTACGCCTACGGCCTGCTGCACGGGGAGAGCGGCGTGCATCGCCTGGTGCGCATTTCGCCCTTCGACGCGGCTCAGCGCCGTCACACGTCTTTCGCATCGGTCTTCGTCAGCCCGGAAATTGACGACTCCATTGAAATTGAGATCAAGCCGGAAGACCTGCGGACTGACACCTATCGTTCCTCCGGGAAGGGCGGCCAGCACGTGAACACCACGGATTCGGCGGTGCGCATCACACATATTCCCACTGGCGCCGTGGCGCAGTGCCAGAACGAGCGCTCGCAGCATCGCAACCGCGAAATGGCCATGAAGATGCTCCGGTCGCGCCTCTACGAACTGGAATTGCGCCGCCGGCGGCAGGTTTCCGACAAGCTCGAAGCTTCCAAGGCCGATATTGACTTTGGCAGCCAGATTCGCTCCTACGTCCTGCACCCTTACCGTTTGGTGAAGGACCATCGCACGAAATTCGAAGTGGGCGACGCCGAACGCGTGCTGGATGGGGGACTCGATCCTCTTATTAAGTCTTACCTGCTCTCGCAGCGCGGGGAAGCGAAGGCGGGCTCGTAGTGGACCTTGGGGTAATTACATGAAGATCTTGTTGGCAATCGCGTTAATGATGTGGGGAGCGACTCCCGCCTTGGCGGCCCTTGGGGAGTACGAGGGCTCGGTGGCTCTGGACCAGCAAGTTCTGCGCGGTGAACTGCGCGAGGAGGTCCACTCTGGCTACAAGCTTCACCAGATCATCACGCCGGAGGGCGCCGTCATTCGCGAATATGTCGCGCCGGACGGCAAGGTGTTTGGCGTTTCCTGGCGGGCGCACGTCCTTCCCAACTTGTCCCAGTTGTTAGGGTCTTACTTTCCACGCGTCCAGCAGGCGGCGCAAGCCCGGAATCAGCGCGGCGGGCCTCTGGTGATTCAAACGGTTGATTTCGTCTATTTCAGCGGGGGGCGCATGATGAACTTCCATGGCAGCGCCTTCGTTCCCGGCCTTTTGCCCAAAAACGTTACAGCAGGTGTGGTGCGATGAACACACTCCGGGGAGCTGTAAACCAGAGGTCAGGAACCCGAATTTTGGAGAGCGGCATTAATTGTAGCGTCGATCTCCGATCGACGACGGCGGTCGGAGACCGCCGCTACAGCCGATGGGCAGATGCCCGTTCTGCGCTGCATATTACACGCAGGTTTCGTTTGTTCGCAGTTATCGCTGGGCTGACTGTGTTGGCTGGATGTGGCGGGGGCAGCAGCAGCGGCGGGGGCGGAGGCACCACACCAATGCCTGTGGCCAATAGCATCGCGGTGACCGTCAATGCGGGCCCCGGGGGCAACGCCCTGAACTCCGGTTATGTCTCGGTACAGATTTGCAACACGGGCGGCACCACCAATTGCGCCACGATTCCCAACGTGCAGCTCGATACGGGATCCTCCGGGCTGCGCATTCTCGCTTCTGCCTCGGGAGTCAGCGGCCTTTCGCTTACTTCCGTCAAAGGTGTGGACGGCACACCCGTGTATGAATGCTTCGAGTATGCCAGTGGCAATTACCTCTGGGGGCCGGTCGTGCAAGCGGGCGTATCGATGGCCGGAGAGACGGCGACCAACGTTCCTGTCCAACTCATTGCCAACAGCAACGCTCCCTCCAGCGTTACGTGCGCGGCGGGCGGCAATAACCTCAACACTACTGCGGCGCTCCAGGCAAATGGCATCCTGGGCATTGGGCCCGCCTTGGAGGATTGTGGTCTGCTCTGCACAACCAGCCCGGTCCTTCCGTATTACTGGCTCTGCCCCAGCAGCATTAACTGCACCAGTCCTGCGGTGGTCCCCGTGGCGACGCAGGTTTCAAATCCTGTCGCATTCTTCAATAGTGATAACAACGGGGTGATGCTGACGATGAACTCTGTGGCGGCCGGCGGAGCGCCTTTGGCCAGTGGCACTTTGTATTTCGGAATTGGGACGCAAACCGACAACGCTCTGGGCACCGGCGTAAAGCCCTACGCGCTATCCTCCACCGTTTTCAGCGGACAACTGTACACCTCGATAAAGGCTGTCTACAACAACGTGACTTATCCGGCGTACGTGGACAGCGCCGAGTACCTCAATTTCTTCCTCGATCCCGTAGCGGTGGCTGCCGCACCCGCCGGGGCGGGAATTGTAGATTGTCCGGTGAATACAGGCTTTTACTGCACTAGCGCCAGCGTGAATCTGCCGTTTACAGTTCAGGATGCCAATAGCAATTCCGCGGCTGCCAATATTACGGTCGGGAATGGCGCCACCCTCCTCAGCAGCGCCGTGGGGCAAGGCGGCAGCAACACGGCCTTCAGCAACCTGGCAGGGGGGCAGGTGTTGACGAATGATGAGGTGATCTTGGGGATGCCGTTTTTCTACGGCCGTACCATCTATGTGGGCATCACAGGGCAAACCCCTCCCACGGGCGTCCCCACGTCTTATGCGGGGTTAGGGTACTGGGCATTCTAGCGAACGTCCGGTTTGGCTTCCCTCCGCCGGGGCGTGCTCTCGCACTACGGCGGTAAACCTACTGCGGTCTTTGCGCGTCAAACTCCCGAAGACCATATACAAATCGAGGCACCCGGGCAGGAACACCTGAATGCTAACGCGGCGTAGGACCTTTCTGGTTTTGAATGTGCTCGCGGTCCTGGGGCTGATTTGTTGGCTCAACCGCGCTTCCTTCACGCAATCGCCGAAGCTGGATCGCATTGCCGGGCCGGTGGCCCGAACCCCTTACGTCTGGCTGGAAGGCAACCGCCGGCCCATGTTCCGCCCGGAAAACGACCTGGGCCCGGCTGAGCCATCCCTGAAGCTCGAAAACATTTCGTTGATCTTCAAGCTCACCGGCAGCCAGCAGGCCGACCTTACAGCGCTCCTTGCCGAGCAGCAGAATCCCTCCTCGCCAAACTATCACCAATGGCTCACCCCTGAGCAATACGCCGACCGGTTTGGGCTGAGCCCCAATGATCTCGGCCAGGTCGTGGGATGGCTTCAGGCCCAAGGCTTCCAAATGACCCAGACGGCTCGCAGCCGCAATTGGGTGTCATTTTCGGGCACCGCTGCGCAGGTGCAGGCGGCTTTCCTGACGGAGATTCACAACTTTTCGATCAATGGTCAGACCTATTATGGCAATGCCACCGAGCCGGCCGTCCCGGCCGCGCTTGCCGACGTGGTCCTGGGAATTCACGCCCTCGACAATTACCCGCTCCGGCCGCGAAGTGTCTTCCGCCAGGTGAGGTCCGGGACCAACCCGAACTTTACCTCCGGCGTCAGCGGGAATACGTTCATCGCCCCAGGTGATTTCGCCACGATTTACGACCTTAAACCCCTTTACTCGGCAGGAATCGACGGAACTGGACAAAAGATTGCGGTGATGGGGCAGACGGACCTCTACAACAATGGGAGCGACATTGCCGCTTTCCGCAGCGCCTCGGGGTTACCTGCAAATCCTCCCATTATCAAGCCGATCTACACGACCGATCCGGGAGTCGTCGCGTCGGATATCGACGAAGCCAGCCTCGATGTGGAGTGGTCCGGCGCGGTGGCCCCTAACGCGACGATTATCTATGTCAACGGGGGAAGCGACGGGGTCTTTAACTCTCTTATATACGCCGTAACCAACCTTACTGCGCCGGTGATCAGCATCAGTTACGGCGCGTGTGAGGCCAATTGGAGCTCGACGAGTTTGGATGCTCTGAGGCAACTTGCCCAACAGGCGAATTTACAAGGGCAGACCATCGTTTCCGCCGCCGGCGACTCGGGCGCCGCGGATTGCGATAGCTCGACTACCACTGGGGTCGTGTCCTCGGCCACGCACGGCTTGGCCGTCGATGCACCTGCGAGTGTCCCAGAGGTTACAGCGATGGGCGGGAGTGAGTTCAATGAAGGCTCGGGAAATTATTGGCAAGCCACCGCGGCCTCGAACAGCGATGTCCTGCCCTCCGCCCTTTCCTACATCCCCGAAATGGTGTGGAACGATACGCAATCATCAGCAAACACCGGCCAGGGCCTTCTGGCCGGAGGTGGGGGCGTAAGTATGCACTTTCCCAAGCCCTCTTGGCAGACGGTGGTTACACCCAGCGACAACTTCCGCGACGTGCCTGATCTTTCCCTGACTGCCTCCCCTCTCCACGACAGTTACTTGATCTGTGTCCAGAATGGCTGCGTCAACGGATATCGGAGAGCTGATCAGACGCTCTCCGTGGTGGGTGGGACCTCCATGGCTGCGCCCACTTTTGCTGGTATTGTGGCTCTTATCAACCAACGCGCTGGGACAAGCCAAGGGAACGTTAACCAAACCCTCTATGCCATGGCGCAGAGTTCGCCCTCGGCGTTCCACGACATCACCAGCGGAAACAACATCGTGCCTTGCACTGTACTTTCTACGGACACGGGTTGCCCCGCCAGCGCGGAAATGGGCTATAGTGCCGGCGTTGGCTACGACCAGGCGAGCGGCCTGGGGTCTGTTGATGCCTATAATCTCGTCATGGAATGGGGCTCGCCGGGTACAGGAAACCTGCTGGCTCCCACGCTGACCTCGCCTGCCAACGGGGCGACTGGGGTAGCTCTTTCGCCTACATTCAATTGGTCCCAGGTGACCGGCAACAACGGCTATACTATCCTCATCGCGCCGAGTCCCAGCTATTTAACAACGATTCCCACCGTAAGCACGTGCACTGCACCCTGCGTATCCAGCGCCCTTAGCGCGAATTCCAATTCCTATACACCCTCGAATGCTCTGGCTGGGGGCACATACTATTGGCAGGTGCAAGCCATACCCTCTTCCGGTAGCGGGTATGGCGCCTGGTCAAAGATTTTCAGCTTCGCCACGGCCGGCGCCACGCTTCCTGCGCCGACGCTGTCCGCTCCAGCCAATGGAGCGGCGGCTGTCTCCCTTCCTCCCACTTTCACTTGGACGACGGTGGGCGGGATTGCCGGGTATCGAATATTGATTGCCACGACCCAAAGCGCGCTGCCTGCCAATCCATCGGAAGGGACTTGTGGAGGCTGCTCGGTGGGCACGACGACCACAGCGTCTTCTTATACTCCCGGCGCAAGTTCTCTCGCCGCATCGACCACTTACTTCTGGGAGGTGCAGGCTCTAGTTCCCTCGGGTGGCAGCCAGACCGCGGCTTGGTCAAGCATCTCGAACTTCACGACCGGCGCCACGGATTTTTCACTGAGCGCGTCACCAAACTCGTTGGCGATTAATCCCGGCGCCAGCGGCACATCGACACTCACGCTGACTCCAGTCAACGGCTTTTCTGCCACTCCCACGCTTACCTGCGCCGCCTCCAGCACCCTCGTGGGGGTCACCTGCACGGTGGGTGCGCTGAGCAACAACACGGCGACAATCACCGTTACCGCTTCCTCCACGGCGTCCGTCTACCTGCCCATTCACCAAGGCGCTCACTGGGGAGGATGGTGGATTGCCGCCGCCCTCATCGGTCTAATGCTGATTGCCATATTCTTCATTTCTCCAGCCGGGAAGCAACTGTGCTGCGCACCGGCCCGCCCCCGGCGGTGCCAGTTGATGCTGTGCAGCGCCACTCTGGCGGTAGTGCTCTTAGCCAGTCTCAGTTGTGGTGGGGGAAGCAGTGGTGGTGGAGGCGGGGGCACAACCTCACAGCCCGAATCGGGGACGGTCACCATAACCGGTACCTCCAACGGGACATCCCACACGGCGCAGATTACTGTGTCGGTAAGTTAACCCAGCCCTGCCCCGGAGGACATCATTAATCCGTTGGTTTTAGTTGCTGAGTGACCGATGGATTGCGCCCCGGATCTTACCGGGAATCCAAGGCCAAAAGGGCATGCGTCATGCTGATCAGAGCCTGGGGAAGCTCATCGACATCCTCAACTTTGCAGGCAGGCAAATGGTCCAAGGTTTCGGCGCCCGCGCGAGAGTTGCGTTCCAGAGTCGCTTCCATATGGAACGAGTCGTCAGTCCAACTGACATCCAAGGACCAGCAGAGCGCCGTCCCATCCTTCATCTCCGCGCCAACGTAGGCTTCAATCATCGGGCCGTTCTGATAATCAATAACCTCGAGGCGCGTGTCAGTTGACTGGACACCCGGCTTACGCCTGATCATTACAGCGTGGTCGCGCAGACGACGGTTCACTTCCCCCAGAGCTTTTAGCACTTTGCGAACAGCCTGCTCTCCAGTATCCATCGCGGTATTGTACCTCTAAAGAAGGGCAACGCTTTCTTTATTTCCTGGGCAATTGCGGGAACGGAGTCAGGCCAAGGAGGGATATTGCGTCGCGCCGCGGAGCCCGGTGGAAGTTGGCAGCTGCGATTAGCGTTGTTATGACCGAGGGCTTTTCTACGGCATCATTCTGGGAAGGATTCGGTACGGGCCCACGCGCTCGGGACCACTACCATGCAACCCCATACTCGAGCGGCGGTTATGCTTCAACTCTGCGGCCGGGGTGGCAGCGCCTAATGGGAGGTCGCAGGCTTGGACACCAATCCCTGCGCTGGCGTTTTGGTATCTTGTTTCGGGGTATCCACCAACATCACCGGGAACGGCTCGCCACCGTGGGGTGAAAACTGCGCCAGCATGTCGTCCAGTTGCTTCGCCTCAGCGGGAGGGGTGGCAAGACCGTCGATCAGGATTTGACGGGGCTCATACACGTGCCGGTAGAATTGGAAATTGGCGCTGTAATCGGGCCTGAGCATGGCGCCCGCCAGCGAGACCCCGCCAAAGAGTCCCCGAGAACGCGAGTAGCTGAGGATTTCGGCATGCAATTGAAGGTCGGTGGCTCCTTCCGCCGTGCGCCCCACCGGTCCAGCCGCCGCGGAGGCATCTACGCCCAGCTTAATGCCGTTCTGCAACAGCTTACGCACGCCTCCCGAGTTCATCACGATGAAGACCAAGTCGGTTGCCTTTCCGCCGATTTGGAATCCGAAATTCGCTCCATACAAGGTGAACATCGAGGGCGCTCCCCAAGGACCGTTGCCGCCCTTCCGGCACACCAGGACGCCGCGCCCATAGGTGCCGCCAAAAACGAACGCAAGACGAAGCTCTGAGGGGACGACGCCCACACAAATGGCTTTCCCGAGAAGGTCCCGGGGAATGCCATTTTCGGGAGTCTGCATGATTTCATTCACAACATAGGCCGCGGATTCCAGCCGCCTCGTTTCTTTGGTTTGCCCGGCTGCCATCGCCGTGCCTGAGAATACCAGGCAGAAAGCAAAACTCACCAGTTTTCGCATGCTTTTTCCCCCTCAGATCCCCCACTGTCCGGTCTGGAGGCTTAGATGATCGAAAAGCCTTCTGTGTTGTGTTGCTGGAGGGGCCGATCAGCGACTTTCGAACGGAACGGCGCCCTGCGCCGAGAATTTCGCAAGTGTTTTGACGCACGGCGCGGGGGCGTCAGGCGTACTTCAGCAATTCATCAAGGGTTTTTTGGATGCCGGCGTAGGGGTCGCCGGGGCCGTCGAATTCAATCGAGTAGACTCCCCGGTAACCCGCCTTCTTGGCGAGTTCCATGACTTTGGGGAAATCGTAGCGGGTCTCAGCTCCATTGGCGTCAAACTCCAAGCCCTTGGTGTGGCAAACCACATGCGCATAGGGGAAGAACATCTTCAGTCCCCTCTCGCGCGTTTCTTCATCGGGAAAGTTGCCAAAGTCGGGCAGGGCGCCGACGCGGTCGGGGCCGACGAGCTTGATGAGCTTCACCATTTCTTCGGGGTGCTCGGTTCCGTAATCGTGGTGGTTCTCGATGATGACGTGAATGCCTTTACTTTGGGCGTATCGCGCGATGGCTCGATACGATTCGACCGTGGGGGTCAGGTCATCAGGGTTCACATTACCTGGACCCACGCGCACCGAACCCGCGCCCAGTTGGTGCGCCACGTCCACCCACCGCTGGAGGGCGTCGAGCGCCACCTTGCGCGCGTCAGGGTCCGGGTCGGAAAACGTGCCGTGCGGCCCGCACTCTTTGATGTCCAGCGGCATGTTGACGATGGCGGACCGTGTCCGCACCAGCGCGTACCTGACCTCCTGCACGTAGGCCGGTTCGATGGAGCCGAAGTGGACGGCGCAAAATTCAAAGTGCCGCACCTTGTACCTATCCATAATGATGTCGGGGAAGTCCAACAGCGAAATCATGGGACCTGAAAGGGTAAAGTCCTTGCGGCGCGTGGCGCGAAAGTAATTGTGCAGGCTCCAAGTG
>Ga0335085_10013075_pt1 | contig 12182 bp, 7 predicted proteins | sample Lox_Sample_45_FD_206712 | JGI IMG/M metagenome (GOLD analysis project Ga0335085, IMG submission 206712) | Soil microbial communities from Loxahatchee National Wildlife Refuge, Florida, United States - Lox_Sample_4.5 | ecosystem: Environmental > Terrestrial > Soil > Wetlands | place: USA: Florida...
ACGTGCGTTCGTTGCGCGACCCTCGAAGCGCGTCCGCGGCTCCACGCGCAGCAGGTTCTCGGCCACCGTCGCGCCGAGATCCGCGACGACGCTCCCCGCGCGCAGCACGGCCTCGTCGTCCGGTGCCTCGGGCGAGTAGTAGCGCATCTTCGCGCGCAAACGTCCCTGCGGCGTGACCGCTACGGCACCGACCGCTTTGAGCTCCTTCAGCATAGCGGTGCTCGGGATGTCTTGCGCGAAGCGTTTTACGAGACCTTCGAAGCCGCGCTCGCCGGTCGGCTCGAGGAGTCGCGGATTGCCCTTCGCGTCGACGAACGCGGGATCCTGGAACCACCCCGAGAGGACGCGCGACGCGTGATTGATCTTCGCGATCGGCGCGAGAGCATCGGGCGCCGCGGTCGCGAGCCTGTCGCGCGCGTGTTTCACCTGACGCCGGCTCAGACCCGTGAGCATCGCGACGCGCGAGGCATTCGCGGGCCGACCGCGCTTGCCGTAATCCTGCGTCGCGACGTCGACATACACCACCTTGAGCAGCTCCGCGAGCTCCTTCCAGGTGACGCCGCAGCGCAGCAAGATCCGCGCGAGCGGCCGCACCAGCATCGCGAATGCGGAGAACGCCGCGCGCCTGAGCTTGTCCTCTGCCACCTAGCTCACTCCGGACCGGCGACCGCCGCGAGGAAGCTCGGCCAATCGCTGCCCTCGTGCCAGCGGTAGTACGCGCGCTCATGGCCGTCGCGGTCGACGACGCGGACCGACTGCAAGGTCTCGCTCGCGATCCGGCGCAATTGATCGAGCGTCATGCGCGCGGCGAGCTCGGCCGCGAGCTTCACGGGCGTGCTGTAGACCCGCGCGTCGTGCAAGCCGGGCTCGCGCTGGCGCCACGGCTCGAGAGCGAACTCCATCGGCTCCCCCGCGACGTCGACGAAGACCTTCGCGGGCTCGCCGCTCGCGGGCGCGAGGTAGCCGCGATCGAGCGTCGTCGCGACGCCGACCCAGAGGTAGTACTCGCGAACGCCCTGGCGGTTCGTCTCCACGGGGCCGAAGTACAGGTAGTCGCGGCCGCTGCGCGAGTACTGAGTCTCCGTGCGCGCGAACACCATCGGCTCGCCTCCAGCCCGCACCGTGATGCCGCTCGCCTCGTCGAGCCGTTCGTGCACGACGCGCGTCGTTCCCCCGCAAGCCGCGAGCAGCGCCGCCATCGCGGGGGCCAGGAGCCCAATGCCGATCGATCGTTGTCGCGCGTGCCTGCGCATCTCAGAAGTCCGCGTGGTAGCCGATGTTCACGAAGTTGCCGGTCGAATTCTCTCGGATCGTCGGGTCCAAGACGTTCGTGCGGAGGAAGTCGTCCTTACCGACCTCCGCCTCGAAGTGGTAACGGTTTGGGAAGCTCAGCAGCACCCTGAAGGACGGGCTCGTCGTCTCACGGTGGATGCCGTTGCTGCCGTCCCAGATTCCATAGCTGATTCGCGGGTTCAGGCGGACGCGGCGACCGACCGGGAAACGCACGTCCCAAGTGACTTGGCTCAGGGTGAAGTCGGGCGCGGTGCCGTAGCGCAAGTTGAAGACGTTCACGTCGCGCGTGCCGAACAGACCGGAGCCGACGAAGCTCGTCGTGTAGTAGACCTGCTGGCCCGTCGCCGGCAGCGCGGGCACGCCGGCCGACGCGACCGTCGCGCCGATCTCCGTCGCGGTCACGTCAGCGTTGATCTGGAACCGCTCGAACAACGGCTTCGAGATGCCGAGCGTCGCGGTCTTCATGTCGGACGTGCGGTCGCGCGCGATTTGCCGAATCTGGTCTTGCGTGAAGACCAGCAACATGTCCGAGATGCTCGTCACGGGCTGACCGATGAGCGCGTTGCGCGTCGTGAGGATCGGGCTCAAGCGCACGTCGACGAGCCCGGTCAGGGTGAGGCGGTTGTCGAACCGCCACGTGCCGAGCACGAGCGCGGTGTTGAGCTTGTCGTAGCCGTAGTCGTAGTCGACCATGCTCGTGAGGCTGCGCTTGTCGTCGGCGTAGCGGGTCTCGAAGCCGAACGACTGCCGGTCGTCGATGCCGTCGATCGTGCCCGTGTTCAACGAGGTGCTGAAACCCCAGCGACCGATCAGTCGATCGAAGTCGACCGCCACGCCGTAGAACTCGCGGCTCGTCTCGAGGCCGTAGCGCGTCGACTCGACCGGATAGCCGCTGAAGAAGTGGACGCGCCGGTCTGGCGCCCAGCTGTACGCGAAGTGGAGCCCATCGAAACGTCCGAGGATCCCCCAGTTGTGCAGCGTCTGGCGCCCGGTTCGCAGCTGCCAAGCTCCGTCCGCCTGATTCACGTCGACGTACGCGTACGAGAAGCGGTTCGGCGTGTCCGGCAGGCTGCCGATCGTGGTCTGCTGCACGCCCGAGAGGTCGTGGATGTTGCTCACGACGAGCCGGGCCGCGACGTTCACGGTGTCGCCGTCGTGGCGCATTCTGAAGTCGAGATCCGTGAGCAGCGCGTCCAGCGACACGACCTGCGGCTCGAAGTCGTCGAATTGATAGACGTCGCGGCGATAGTACTGCGAGAGCCCGGTCGCGAAGTTCCACGCGGAGTGCTCACCGGCGTCGCTCGAGCGCAGTGCCTCGCGCGGCACCGCCGCTCCCACCGTGAGCTCGTTCAACCGCTGCTGCACGCGGCGCGCGCCCTCGCCGTCCGGGTATTGCGCGAGATATGCGCGATACTCGGCGATCGCTTGCGACGTCTGGCCGCTGCGCTCACGCGCCAATCCCAAGTACTCGCGCGCGTCGCTACGCTGGTCGCCCGGCTCCTGCAGCAGGCGGGTGTAGATCCGGATCGCAGTCGCGTAGTCGGCCGCGAGCATCGCGTCGCGGCCTTGCTGCTCGAGCTCCGCGACCTGCTCCGGGCTCAGCGTCGAGGGTGCCTCCGCGGACACCGCGGTCGCGGCCACGGCGGACGCGGGCGGCTGCGCCGCGCTCGCGGGCACGCGCGCGTCCGCGCCGAACGAGGCGCTCGAGGCGAGCTCCACCTCGGCCGCCTCGGCACGGCCGACCCAAGCCTTAGGGAATTGCGGCAGCAAGGGCTCGAGCGCCGCGCGCGCCTCTTGCTCGGTGCCGAAGAACCCGACCCGGAGCCGATACCACGTCTGGCCGTCGACGGTCGCCTCTGACACGTACGGCTTGCGGCCCGAGGCCGCGGCGAGCCCCGCGATCGCGGTCGGCGCGAACGGCTCGCGCTGCGACGCGAGATTGACGATGTAGTCCGCGTTCGCGGCCGGAGCACGCACCCGCTGAGTCAGCGGCGCGCGCTCCGACGGCGGGCGCGCGGCGCTCGCCGCCGAGCCCGCCGCGGCCGAGGCCGCGGCGACCGCGGCCGGGGCGGCCGCCTTGCCGGGCGGCGCGGCCTGCGACTCGAGGGCCGGGACCCGCTCGCCGCCCGTGCTCACCGGTACCCGGACGATCAACTGCAGGGTCCGCAGGTCTCCGCGCTGCGCGACGCGATAGTCGACCGGCTGGTCGAAGTGGAACACCAGCAGGTTCTCGCCGAGCCCGAGCGACTCGTATTCGACCTCCGCCAACAGCGCGAGCTTGCCGCCGACCGGCCGGTAGGCCTCGCTCGAGATCTCGTTGATGCCGAACGCGCCGCAGGCTTCGAGCGGCTTGACGCGGATCTCGACGAGCATGCCCTCCTCCGTCCGCGCGTCGGACGTGAAGCGCATCGGACACGCGAGCTCCACGGTGACCGTAGCCTGCTCGCCGCGTTTGGATACCTGGATGTCGTCGACGAGCCGGCCTGCCGCGAGCGCGCCCGACACGGCGCCGAGCACGACGGCACCGGCGACGAAAGGCACGCTTCGCGATATGCGCTTCATTTCGCGGGCGTCCACGCGATCGTCGAGTGGCAGTTGTCGCAGCTGGCCGTCGTCGGGGGGTGATTCGCGGGCTTGCCCGTCGCGGTCGTGCCGTTATGGCAGCCCGTGCACGTGCCGATGACCTGCGTGTGGTCTACGCGCACGGCCGGCGAGAAGCGCACCGTGTTATGGCAGTCCTCGCAGAAGCTCGTGGTCGTGATGTGCGCGGCCGACTTGCCCGTCGCGCCGACACCGTCGTGGCAGCTCGCGCACCCGCTCGCGATACCCGCGTGATCGAAGTGGACCGGTGTCCAACCCGTCGTCCGGTGGCAGGTGCCGCAATCGGCCGTAGTCAGCGGATGTTGCGGCGGCTTGCCGACGCTCTGGACGTTGTTGTGGCAGCTCGTGCAGCTGCCGAGGACCGCGTCGTGGTTCATCCGCGCGATCGGCAGCCAGGACGTCGTGCGGTGACAGTCCTCGCAGAAGTTCGTCGTGAGCGGATGGCTCGCCGGCGGCGCGCTCGCGCGAATCCGGCCGCCCTGCGTGTGACAGCCGGAGCACTCGAACGGCGTGCCCTGAAACACGCCCGCGACGTGGCACGACTCGCAGTCGACCGTGCGGTGCGCGCCGTCGAGGCGGAAGCCCGTCGTGAAGTGATCGAACGGGCCGTTCTGCTGTGCCGCGCCAACGCCGGGCAGCAGGCACGCGACGGATAGGACGACTATCGCGAGCAGGCGCGTCATCGGAGCACCCTGAGCTGCTTGAAGGACTCGGTCGTGTGGCAGCGCTCGCACTGCGGACCGAACTCGCCGTCGTGCACGTCATCCTTGCGGTGGCAGCTCAAGCACGCGGTGTCGAGCTTGATGTCCGCCGCGACATTCACGGCCTGGCGATGGCAGGAGCTGCACTTGAGCCCGCGATGCGCGCCGTCGAGCGCGAAATGCGTCTGCTTGGTGTGGTCGAACGTCCACGCGTGCCAGTCGCTCGCGCTGTGGCAGAGCGCGCAGTCCGGCCCGAGCGTGCGCTTGTGCGCGTCGTCGTCGCGATGGCAGTCGACGCACTCTCGCTTCGCGTCGTGGAACTTCGGCGTCTCGTGGCAGCTCTCGCACTTGACGTCGCGATGCTTGCCGACCAACGGGAAGCGGCTGAAGTCATGATCGAAGCGCACGTTCTGCTTCCAGGCGATCTCGCCGTGGCACGAGGCACAGCGCTCGCCGAGCTGCCCCGCGTGCGGATCCTCGTCGCGGTGGCAGCCTATGCAGTCCTTGGCCGGCTTCGCGGTATCGATGCGCTCGACGTGGCAGGACGCGCACTTCAGCGACGCGTGTGCTCCGTTCAGCGCGAAGTGCGCGTCGCGCGCGTGGTCGAACGTGACGTCCGCCCACTTGGTCACCTGATGACAGTCGGCGCACTTCACGCCGTTGCGCCCCGCGTGCTGGTCGTCGGCCGCGTGGCAACCGTAGCAATCCGTCGGCAGCTTCACCTCGTACTTGTTGCCGCGGTGGCACGACTCGCACGCGAGACCCGAGTGACCGCCGCGCAGCGCGAATTTGGTCCGCTGGAAGTGATCGAACGTCGCGTGCTTCCAGTCGGTAGTCGTATGACAGTCCTCGCACTTCGTGCCGTTGCGGCCCATGTGCTTGTCGTCCGCTCGGTGGCAGCCGATGCAGGTGTCTGGAGTCTTCTTGTAGTGCTCGTCGACGTGACACGTCACGCACTTCACGATCTTCGCGTGCGCGCCCGTGAGCGCGTAGTGCGCGGTCAGCTCGTGATCGAAGTGGATCTCGCGCCACGACGTCTCGCCATGGCAATCGGCGCAGGCTTGACCGAGGTTACCGTGGTGCCTGTCGTCTTTTTGGTGACACGCGATGCAATCGCCCTTCGCTTCGTGGAAAGGCTTCCCCGCGCTGTGACACTCCGCGCACTTGATCTCGGCGTGCCTGCCGAGCAGCGCGAAATCGGCGAGGCGGTGATCGAACTTCAGCTCGTCGAGGCCGCGCAGATTGGCGTCACGCCCTTTGTGCTCGGAGTGACAAGCCGCGCATTCCTTGCCCGCGACGTCCGGCGAACGGCTGTGGTAGCCAGTCTTCGTCGCGAGATCTTGCGCGATCTCCTTGTGGCAATCGAGGCAGAGCTGCGTCTGCCCCGCACGCTCGAAGCGCACGTGGCAGGTGCCGCATTCGGGCTCGTATTTCGCGTGCGCGCTCGCGAGCGGCCCCGGCATCACGAGCTTGTCGAACGCGCGCACCTGCGCGTGCGCGTCAAGCGCGCTCGTGGCGCCCGCGAGGGCCACGGCGAGCGACGCAAACCAGCCACCGACCCGCTGTAGCCCCGGTCGCTTCCGTCCCCGCATCCATGGCGCGTCGACCATCGCCTAATACATGTGGACGGCGACGACGTGCACGATCGCCGTCACGACCAGCATGTAGAAGAACGGCAGATGGAACAGATGCCAGAGCCCGAACATCCGTTCGTACGAGTTCAGCTCCGCGACCTTGCGCACGCGGCGCAGATGCTCGCGCGCGAAGCGTGTCATTGCCGCATGCAAGCGCTTGCGCTGCTTCGCGATGACTGGCGACTTGCGTGCCTGCTCCCGCAGTCTGCGCCGAATCAAGCGCGCGAGACGGAGGCCCTCCCAGCGCGTCGCGAGCGCGAGCTTCGTCGGCAGAAACAACGCGGCCGCAATGCCGTGTGGCGGCTCGAGCACCGACTTGTCGAACACGCTGATCCGCTCGAGCAGCTCGGGCACGAGCGCCGCAACGTGCGCGCGCTGCTCCGCCGTCACTCGCGCTCGCTCGGCGAGCTGGCGCAACGTGTTGCGGTTCCCGTCGAGGTCGGAATAGACCTTCGCGTGAATGTAGCGGCCGACGAGGCCGCTGCCCGCGACGAGGAGCATGCAGACCAGCGCGACGTTGCTGTTCAGGGAGCCGAGCGCGAAGTTCGAGTGGAAGAGGATCAGCACCGGCCCGAGCACGCCGAACACCATGTGCATGCGAAACCAGTGGCGAGTCGCCCCGAAGTAGCCCATGAAGCGCAGCTTCTTGCGCAGCGGGTACAACAACAGCACCGCCATGAGGCTCGCGCCGACGATCCCGAGCCAGTAGCCGATCCCCCTGAGTGGATCGACGAGATGAACTTGGCGGTTGATCAGCCAGCCGACGAATACGGCGAGCGCCGCGACGCCATAACCGAGCTGCGCGGCCTTCCGGACCGTGAAGCGCCGGTCGTCGGGTGCGTCTGTATCGCTGCCGAAACGGATGTCCGTGCCGATCGTTGCCATTTTCCCGACCCTAGAAGCTGCTGCTGCTGACTTTGTGGCAGCCTGATTGGCCGCAGTTTTGCTTATTCGCGGGCGGCGTACCGCCGTGGCCGCTCTTGTACTGACTCAGGTGACAGACGGCACAGGTCGAACCGTAGGTGGCCGACGGGAACGTCGAGATGTCCGCGTTCGAAGGCGTATTGTTGTGGCACTGGGCGCACGTCGTGACCTTCTTGGTGCTGTGATCGCCGGGGTAGCCGCCGCCCGTGACGTGCTTGTAAGCGACCGTCGTCCAGACGGTCGTGCTGCTATGACACGAGGCGCACGTCGCGACGGACGTGACGAAGTGCGTCGCCGACTTCGTGGTCGCGACGTGAGCGGTGTTGGCGCCGTCATGCTTGCCGTCGTGGCAGGTCTCACAGCCCTCGAACGTGACCACCGTGTGGTCCATGGACGCGTTCGCGAAGGTTCCGCCCGGCGTCTTGTGGCAGGAGTAGCAGTCGAGCTCTGCCGACGCGTGCACGATCGGAATGTGCGGAAGCGGATGCGGGTCGTCAGTCACGTCCGTCACACTCGGATTGCCCGACGTGTGGCAGCCGGAATTCTGGCAGCCGCTCGTGACGCCGGTGTGATTGAAGCTCGTCGCATTGGCGAACGTGACGGTGCTGTGGCACGCGCTGCAATCCTGGTTCGTCGCGACGTGCGTCGACGTCTTGCCCGTCGCGATGACGCCGTCGTGGCACGTCATGCAGAGCTTGCCGGTCATTTCGGGGCCGCCGTGATCGAACGTGCCCCCGGCGAACGACGACGCCACCGGCGGATAACCCGCGTGGCAGTTCACGCAGTCACGCGTCGTCGGCACGTGATTCGAAGTCTTGCCGGTCGCGGTCACGCCGTCATGACACGTCGAGCAGGCCAGCCCTTGGTTCGCGCCCCCGGCCTGCAACGTCGCATGGTCGAACCCCGCCGTAAAGCTGCCGCCCGCCTGATGGCACTGCTGGCACAGATCCGACGTGGCCGGGTGAGTCGACCCCTTGCCGATCGGCTCCGCGGTTCTGCCCGCGACGTGGCAGCTCACGCACGCCTGCGCCTTGACGGCCGGATCCTGGTGGTTGACCGGACTCGCCTCCGCGAAATTGCCCGTCGTCGTATGGCATGCGTTGCACTCCCAGCCGTTGGCATCGACCGTGCTATGCACCGAGTCGCTCGGATGGCTCTTGGCGAGATAGATCGAATTGTCGTACGACGCGTTGTGGCAGGTGCGACAGCCGGTCGTGTAGGCCGGATGCACCGTGTTCACGAACGGAGTCGCCTTCGTGAAGCCGCTCAGGATCGAGCCGTTGATGCCCGGACCGTTGTTCGTATCGGCGTGACACAGGCTGCAATCGCTCGTCGTCGGAACGTGACCCGCGGGCTTCGAGATCACTTTCACGCCGTCGTGCGCCTGCCCGTCGTGGCAACTGGCGCAGTTCTTCGTGATGCCCGCCGCAGCGTGGTCGAAGGTCGGCATCGAGAAGGTGGCGAACCCGGTGCCGTGGCACGTGAGGCAATCCTGCCCAGCCGTTGGCAGGGGCACGTGCGACAACGACTGACCCGTCGCCGCGGTTCCGTCGTGACACGAAACGCAGGCGGGAGTGGCCACGTTGCCCACGATCGAGACTGAAGAGTGATTGAATCCCGCGCCGAGCCAGTCGCTGCGCTGCGGATCGTGGCATGCGCCGCAGTCCTGCGTCGTAGCCAGGTGACCCGCCGATTGACCGGTCGCAACCGTGCCATCGTGGCATTCGGCACAGCCGGTGTACTGCGGCGGCAGCGTGACGTTGCCGACCGTCCCGAAGCCGCTGTGATTCACCGTGGCCAGAGCGAAGCTCCCGCCGGCCGCATGACAGTTGCCGCAGCTCTGGCCGGCGACGGCGGTATGAATGTCGACGAGCACCTGCGGCGTGGTCGGCGTGCCCGGAATGGGCAGCGTGACTGTCGCCCCCGTGGAGTCGACGAAGCTCCACGTGTGCGTGCCATCGTGGCAATCCGTGCACATCTTGCTCGTAACGGCGGAAGACTGATGGTCGACGAAGCCGCCGACGAACGTCGACGTGTTGTGGCAATCGCTGCAGTCCGAGCCGGCGCCGGTCGGTATGTGACCGGCGATCTTGCCCGTGGCGCTCAGCCCGTCGTGACAGGAGCTGCAGGCGATCGGGTGCCGGGCCAAGACCCCGTGATCGAACACCCCGCCCATGTTGTAGCTCGTGATGTTGTGGCAGAGGTCACAAGCCACCGTGATGTTGCCCGTGGAAGGGTGCGCGTTCGGCGCTGAATTCTTGCCGACGATCGCCGTGCCGTTGGCCATCTTGCTCGCGCCGTCGTGGCAACCGGCCTGCCCGCAGGTGCCCGGCACGACCACCTTGGGGTCGTTGTGATTCGGGAACGGCGTCGCGAACGTCGCCGTCGTGTGACAGGCGTTGCACTCCGCGGAGACGCTCGGATGCCCGGTCGGACTCGGATCGGAGGCCGTACCGATCGCCACGGTGCCGTTGTGGCAAGCGGAGCAGCCACCGGTGATGCCCGTGTGATCGAAGGTCCCGTCCGCATTGAGCTTCACGAAGCTCACCGTCGTGTGGCAGTCGCTACACTCCTGCGTCGTCGCGATGTGATTCGGCGACTTGCCGGTCGCGATGACGCCGTCGTGGCACGCGCTGCACGCGCCGAACACCTCCGCGTGGTCGACGAAGCTCGTGACGTTGAAGCCCAGAGGCGAATGGCAGGCTTCACACGCGTTGCTCGTCGCGATGTGCGCGGCCGACTTCGCTTCGATCGTGGGATCCGCGTTCGTGCCCGAATGACATTGAATACAGTCGTCCGCGAGCCCGCCGTGGAAGTGATACGGGGTCGCGGACGGATTGGCGGCCAGATTCGGATTCAGCGTGGCGTCATCGAGCGCGACGACGAGCGCCACCGCGCGCGGGCTCGAAAACCCGCCGGCGCTGACCACGAGCTGCACCGTGTATGGGCCCGCTTTGTCGGGCACGAAGGTCGGATTCACAGCGTTCGCGTTCGCCAATGTCGCGCCGCTACCCGCCGGCTTGGAGACGAACGACCAGGCGTAGCTGAGGGCTTCACCGCCGGATGCGGTCGATTTGCTGCCGTCGAGATAGGCCGTATAGGGGTCGGCGCCTTGATTGCACGCGAGCGCGGGCGGCGTGCTCGTGTAGGCCTCCCCTTTCAGAAGGGTCTCGCACACGCCTCCGGCATCAGCCCGCAGAATCGTGGCCGCGCTCGGGCTCACGTTGGGCGGCCCGGTGGGCGTGCCCGGGGCGCTCGAGGAGCCCCCGCTGCAGCCGGCGACAGCCGCCGCGACGAGCCATAGCGATGCAAGCACGACCAGGGCGCGAGACGTTCCCCGCGCGTCGGGAACGTCTCCAGCGCGGTCCAAACGAAGGTCGTAGCCGACCGTCGTCATGTTCTTCGAGCTTCCTGCCCTGTGCGCCACGGCGCGAGTCAATTCGGATGCGGGCCGCGCATCGCGCTGTCGACTCGGCTCCGCAGCGTCTGCTCGTCCATCCCGAGCGCGACCGCCTTTTTGACCGCTCCGTCGGCGGCCGCCGCATCACCCATGAACGCGTACGACTGCGCGAGCAACGCCCAGCCCTCCACGTCGTCCGGCCGCGCCGCGAGCCTCTGCTCGAGGCCGCCGACGAGCGACGACACGGGCGCGACCGGCACGGGCGTCGAGCCATCGGTCGGCGCCACGGCGTCGGGCGCTCGCGCAGCGCGCGCCGAGGCGCCGGAAGACGGCCAAGCGAGGCTCGGCAACGCGGCGACCGCGGGCGAGACCCGCGACTCGCGCTGCCGATCGAAATGCACCTTGACGCCGACCCCTACGACCCACGCGACGAGCGCGAGCGCGCCGAGCCAGCTCTTCAACTGGAGCCGACCCTTCTGCCAAAGCCACAAAGAGGCCGCGACGAATACGACGGCGAGGAATGTCACCCCGATCAACATGCTTGCTCCCCGGCTCGGACGGCGGCAGGGAAAGACGTGATGCCGCTCTCTATAGAGTCGCCCGAAACATGCCAAAGTGCCCGGACGCAGGTCACAGCCGCGGGCACGGCTGTTTAACCATATGTGTGACTTTTCTACCCAAATGCGGCTAGATTCACAAGACGTCGCCAACCGCCGACATACGGTCGCCCGGAGGTCGTCCGCGTACGATCCCCAGCGCGGTTTCATCGACGCAACGACGCGCCCTCTCGATTGAGAACTGAGTCACGATGGATCTCGAGACCTTGCATCTCGCGCTCTGGGCGTCCCCGCTCGTCCTGATCTGGCTGCTTTATGCCTGGTCGAGCCGGCGCCGCCAGCAGCGCGCGGCGGAGACACTGGAGGAAAGCGTGTCGGCCGGGCTCGTCGATCCGGCTTCGCTGCACCCGGTCATCGACGCGAGCAAGTGCATCGGCTGCGCGTCGTGCGTCAGCGCGTGCCCGGAGATGCCCGCGCACCAGGTTCTCGGGCTCGTAAGACGCAAGGCGGTGCTCGTGAGCCCGACGGATTGCATCGGCCACGGGGTTTGCAGGGCGGTGTGCCCTGTCGACGCGATCTCGCTCGTGTTCGGCACCGCGACTCGCGGCGTCGACATCCCGAACGTGAAGCCGGACTTCGAATCGAACGTGCCGGGAATCTTCATCGCGGGCGAGCTCGGCGGCATGGGGCTGATCCGCAACGCGATCGAGCAGGGCCGCCAGGCGATGGAGTCGATCACGAAGAAGCTCGGCAAGCCGAGCCGCGGCATCGACGTCGCGATCGTCGGCGCGGGTCCCTCCGGCATCGCGGCGACACTCGCCGCGAAAGAGCGCGGCTTCAGCTACCTCACGATCGAGCAAGACTCGCTCGGCGGGACGGTCGCGAGCTTCCCGCGCCGCAAGCTCGTTATGACCGCCCCCGCGACGCTGCCGATCATCGGCAAAGTCCGCTTCACGGAGACGACGAAGGAAGCGTTGCTCGAGTTTTGGCGAAAAGTCGAGCGCGATACCGCGATCACGATCAACTACGGCGAACGCCTCGAGAAGGTCGCGAAGCGCGGCTCGGAATTCGT
>Ga0335085_10013076_pt1 | contig 12182 bp, 9 predicted proteins | sample Lox_Sample_45_FD_206712 | JGI IMG/M metagenome (GOLD analysis project Ga0335085, IMG submission 206712) | Soil microbial communities from Loxahatchee National Wildlife Refuge, Florida, United States - Lox_Sample_4.5 | ecosystem: Environmental > Terrestrial > Soil > Wetlands | place: USA: Florida...
AGTTCGATCCGGCGCGGGTCGATCACGATCAGCGGCGTGCCCAGCCGGACCGCCCGCTTGATCCGCGCCCCCGCGACCGGGTGGGCTTCGGTCGGGTTGGCGCCGACGACCATGAGCAGCTTCGCGTGTTCGATCGAGTCCAGGGAGTTCGTGGCCGCGGACGCGCCCACGGTTTCCATCATGCCGGTCACGGTGGCGCTGTGGCAGACCCGCGCGCAGTTGTCGATATTGTTGGTCCCGAACACGCACCGCACGAATTTGGAGATGAGGTAGTTCTCCTCGTTGGTTCCCCGGCTGGACGACACGGCCGCGAGGGCCTCCGGCCCGTGGGCGTCACGGATCCGGCCGAAGTGATCGGCCATCATGTCCAGCGCCTCATCCCAGGAGACGGCGACCCAGTCGGACCCGCGTCGCACGAGCGGAGCGGTGAGACGGTCCGGCGCATCGAGATACTCGAAGGCAAACCGGCCCTTCAGGCAGGCATGGCCTTGATTGACGGGGCTCGCGTCCACCGGCAGCATCCGCACGATCCGGCCGGCGCGGACGCCGACATCGAACTGGCAGCCCACGCCGCAATAGGTGCACGTCGTGCGCGTCGCCGTATCGGGACGGCCGAACTGGGCCACCGCCTTCTCGAGGAGCGCCTCGGTCGGGCATTCCTTCACGCAGGCCCCGCAGGTGACGCAATTCGACGCGGCAAAGCCCGCGTCATTGCCGGCGATCACGCGCGTGCCGAACCCGCGGCCGGCCAGCGAGAGCGCGATGGTCCCCTGCACTTCGTCGCAGACCCGCACGCACCGCGCGCAGGCGATGCACTTGGCGGGATCGAAGACGAAGTACGGATTCGACGCGTCCACCGGCCCGTCGCGCCTCGACGGCTCCCGATAACGGACTTCGCGCAGACCGAACCGATGCGCGAGACGCAGCAGCGGCTCGGACGCGGCGAGTTCCCGGTCCGGCTGCTCCGAAAGGTACAGTTCGATGAGATTGCGACGGTGCCGGTTCAGGACCTCGGAGTCGGTCCGGACCACCATGCCGTCCCGGACAGGTGTCGTGCACGAAGCCGCAAGCATACTCTGCCCTTCGACGTGGCACAGGCACAGGCGGCATCCCCCGTACGGCTTCAGATGGGGCGATGCGCACAGAGTCGGGATCGGCATGCCTGCCTTGCGCGCCGCGGCCAGGACCGTGTCATCGGCCTCGGCAAATACGGTTCGTCCGTCGATCGTCAACGACGCCATCACCTGAACTCCTTGCGGAAGTGCTCGATGGCGGTCAGGACCGGATAGGGCGCCCGCCCCCCCAGCGCGCAGAGGCTCGCCTGCTTCATCGTTTCTCCCAGATCGGCGAGCAGTTCCAAATCGCCGGGGCGCCCGCGCCCCTGCACGATCCCCTCCAGAATCTCGCGCGCCCGCACCGATCCGATGCGGCAGGGCGTGCACGCGCCGCACGATTCGTCCGCGGTGAAGGCCATGAAGTGGCGCGCCAGCTCGACCATGTCGGTCTCCTGGTCGAAGACGACGATGCCCCCGTGACCCAGAATCGCGCCGGCCCGCGCGAACTCGTCGTAGCAGATTCTGGTCTTGAGGCCCGCCTTGGTGAACAGGCTGCCCAGCGGGCCGCCCACCTGGACCGCCTTGAACCGCGCGCCCGTCGCCATGCCGCCGCCGAACTCCTCGATCGCGGCGTCGAGCGTCAGCCCGAAGGGAACCTCCGCCAGCCCCGGCTGCTTGACGCGCCCGCCGATCTGCAGCGCAATGGTGCCTTTGGAATGCTCCGTGCCCAGCGCGGCATGCCAGGCCCCTCCGCGGGCCAGGATCGACGGCACGGTCGCGAACGTGAGGACGTTGCTGATCAGGGTCGGTTTCCCGTGGAGGCCGCTCACGGCGGGGTACGGCGGCTTCGGCTGCACGACGCCGCGCTTCCCTTCCAGGGATTGCAGCAGCGCCGTCTCTTCGCCGCACACGTAAGAGCCGGCGCCGACGAACACCTCCAGCGTGAACCGGCCGCCCGCCCTGGCGTTGCCGCCCAGCGCGTCCTCGCCCAGATACCCGGCCTCGGTCAGAACCTTGATGGCCTCCCGCAACGTGCGCGCCGCCGCCGGATATTCATGGCGGCAATAGATGTACCCCTTGGTCGCGCCGATGGCGTACGCGGCAATCAGCATCCCTTCGAGAAGGCGAAAGGGCTCGCCTTCCATGACCATGCGGTCGCAGTAGGTTCCGGCATCGCCCTCGTCCGCGTTGGCCACCACGTACTTCCGGTCGGCGTGGGTCTCCTGCGCGGCCTGCCACTTGCGCCCGACGGGAAACGCCGCTCCTCCCCGCCCGCGCAGCTGCGAGATCGTAATTTCCTCGACGACTTTCTCCGGGGCCTGTCGCAGCGCGGCGTCGAGCCCTACGAAGCCGCCGTGGCTCCGATAATCCTCGAGCGAGAGGGGCCGCGTCACCCCGGCATTGGCGAAGGTCACACGCGTTTGCTTGGCGAGAAAGGGGATGTCGGCGACGGGCGTTCCCTCTTCGCCGCGCAGGATACGAGGCAAGTCCTTTTCGGTTGCGTTGGGCCATCCGATCCGGCCGCGCGGGCCGTCCGTTTCGACCAGCGGCTCCAGGTAGAACGCCCCGCGGCTGGAGGTCCGGATAATCTCGACCTCGCGTTCCTTCTCCCAGGCCCCGGCCAGCCGGTCGGCGCCGACTGCGCGCGCCGAGGTGTCTTGCGGGATGTACAGGCGCCGCGTCATCGGTAGTCCTTCAGCAGCGCCTCCGCCGTCGCCGGGGACACGCGTCCATAGACGTCCTCGCCGATCGTGACGGTGGGCGACGCGGCGCAATTGCCCACGCAATACACTTTCTCCAGCGTGAACCGGCCGTCTCTGGTCGTCTCGCCGAGGCCGACGCCGAGCTTCTTTTCGAGTTCTTTCAGCACCCGGCCGCAATGGTTCGCCACGCAGGATTCTCCCTGGCAGACTCGGACCACATGCCGGCCGGCCGGCTTGGTCCGAAGATCGGGATACGAAAACAGGACGCCCGCCACCTGCGCATCGGTCACGCCCAACGCCCCGGCTATTTCGGGCACAGAGACGGGAGGAACGTGGCCCAGCTCGGCCTGGATCGCGAGCAGCGTCTTCAGGATATTCGGCGCACGGCCTTCCCCCCGTTCCAGCACGTCGGGCCTGTTGAGGATGTGCGCAATGCTGCTCATGGCATCGTTTCCCGCATCGCATCACCCACGCCGGCGCCGAAATCGTAGACGAGACTGCCTCCGACATAGCCCGCCATCGTCAGAATCACGACGCCGATGAACCCCATGGTCAAGTACAACGCCGGCATCTTCCGGATCAGCCCCCAGCGCATGAGGAGGCGCAGCGCAAGCAGGCCGATGAAAAACAGGAGCGTGGCATAGCCGAGCGCCTCATGGATCTCCAGCACCGGCTCGGGGATGCCATTGCCCTCCGCCGCCTCTTCGGCCATGGCCCCCGTTACAACCGCAACGACCGCCCCGAGGAGTCCCGCGAGCAGCGTGTAGAAGCCGGCTTCCTGGAAACTCTCCCGTCGCCAGCGCGTGGCCAGCAGATCAAAAACCACGCTTGTGATCAGCAGCGCGATCGGGAAGTGGACGACCATGGGATGGATGGGGTGCATTGGCTGACGCTCCTTTATGGAGTAGAGTCAGCAACGATAGTGCCATAGGGTCGAGAGTGTGACAGTCTCAAAATCGGCCTTGAATTGAAGAGCTTAGACGGGTCAGCGCACCACAGCAGGCGTGAAGATATCAATTAACTGTAGAGAAAAGCTACGGTGGCTCAGACGCCAGGTGATGCGGAATAGGACTCTTTATTGGCCGCCTTCCAGAGTTCCATCGCGACCAGCGTAAGGCTCCCGACGCCGAACACCATGATCCAATGTTCCGGATTGAAGGCGGCCAGCTTGAAAATCCCGCGGGTCCACGGATTGAGCAGGATCGCCACCTGCAACAGCGTCGATCCCCCCACCGCCCAGAGGAGCGGCTTGTTCGTCCAGAGCCCGATTGCGAAGAGCGAATGCCGGTCATTCCGGCAGTTGAAGGCGTGCGCGAGCTGCGCGCCGATCAGCACCATGAACGTCACGGTCCGGGCCCGCTCGAGGTCCTGGTCCATGCTGTACAGGCTGTATACAAAGGCCAACATCGTGATCAGCGTCATAAAAAGCCCCTGCCCGAACATCAAGAAGATCCGGTTTCCATCCAGAAAGCGCGTTTCTGGGCGACGCGGGGGACGCTGCATCAGGCCCGGGGCATTGGGATCGACCGCCAGAGCCAGCGCCGGGAGGCCGTCCGTCACAAGGTTGATCCAAAGAATCTGCACCGGCAAAAGCGGCAGCGGAAGCCCCAGCAGCGCCGCGAACAGCATGACAAGGATTTCGCTGATGTTGCAGGACAGGAGGTAATGGACGGACTTCCGGATATTGTCGAAAATCGCCCGCCCCTCCTCGACCGCCGCCGCGATGGAGGCGAAGTTGTCGTCCGTCACCACCATGTCCGAGGCTTCTTTGGTCACGTCGGTGCCGGTGAGCCCCATGGCGACGCCGATATCCGCCTCCTTTACCGCCGGCGCGTCGTTGACCCCATCGCCGGTCATCGCGACGACCGCCCCCCGTGCCTTCCACGCCCGCACGACCCGGAGCTTGTGCTCAGCCGACACGCGGGCGTACACCGCGATTCCCTCTACCCGCTCCGCCAGCGCCGCATCCGACAGCCGATCAAGCTCGGTGCCGGAGATCGCCTGACTTTCCGTTTTGAGAATGCCCAACTCGCGGGCGATGGCCACCGCTGTGTCTTTATGATCTCCCGTGATCATGACGGTCCGTATCCCCGCCGAGCGGCAGGCTTCCACGGCGACTTTCGCTTCGGGCCTGATCGGGTCCTTCATGCCCATTACGCCCAAGAAAATCAGGTCTCGCTCCAGGGTGACAGCGGCATAGGCCTCGGGTGCACTCTTCAGCGATCGCATGCCCACGCCCAGCACGCGCAGTGCCTGCGAAGCGAGCATCTGATTCGCCGCCAGGATCGCTTGCCGGTCGTCCTCGGTGAGGGGCCGCGTGTTTCCATCCCGGCCCATCAGGACTGTGCAATCGCGCAGCAGTATGTCCGGCGCGCCCTTGACGAACACGACGACGCCCGAAGCTGTCTCTCGCACCACCGTCATCTTCTTCCGTTCGGGGTCGAACGGCACTTCGCCCAGAAATCTGGACTCCTTCTCAAGTTCCTCCTTCCGGAAGCCGGCCTTGGCGGCCGCCACCAGCAAGGCGCCCTCGGTGGGATCGCCCAGGACCGTCCAGCGTCCGTCCTCCTGCCGGAGTTCGGCCCCGTTACAGAGCATGGAAGCGCGCAACAGTTCCGTCAGTCCGGGATACGTGTTGCACTGCACGGGTTGGCCGAATGCGGTCATCCCGCCGACCGGAGCGTAGCCTTCCCCGGACACGGCAAAGACATCGCCCCCCTGCCAGAACATCGTCACGGTCATCTCGTTCTTCGTCAGGGTGCCGGTCTTGTCCGAACAGATCACGGTGGTCGAGCCCAGCGTCTCAACGGCGGGGAGACGCCGGATCAATGCGTGACGCTTGACCATCCGGGTCACGCCCAAGGCCAGCGTGATGGTCACGACGGCCGGGAGACCTTCGGGAATCGCCGCCACAGCCAGGCTGACCGCCGTCAGGAACATGGCGACGACCGGAACACCGCGCAGCGCGCCGAGCAGGAACACCACCGTGACGATGCCCAGGCAGAGCCACAGCAGCGTGTGGCCCAGTTGCTCCAGCCGTCGCTGCAGCGGTGTCTCTTCCCGACCGGCCTGCGCCGCCGTCCGGATCAACAGGGCGATCTTCCCGATCTCCGTGTGAATCCCGGTGTCCACGACCAGGGCCCGCGCCTTCCCGGAGACCGCCACGGTGCCCATGTAGAGCATGTTGCGGCGGTCTCCCAGCGGAACCTCTGTCTGGGACATCGGCTCGATTGACTTGATGACCGGCGTGGACTCGCCCGTCAGCGAGGCTTCCTGCGTGCGGAGACCCGCGGCATAAACCAGACGCGCGTCGGCCGGCACATGGTCGCCGGCCTCGACCTGGACGAGATCGCCCGGCACCAGTTCCCTCGCCGGGAGCGAAACGAGTGCACCATCGCGAAAGACCCGGGCCGTCACCACGATCATCTGCTTCAATGCCTCAAGCGACCGCTTCGCCCGGTATTCCTGCACGAACCCAAGGATCGCATTGAGGATCACGATGGCGAGGATCGCCGCGGCATCCACCCATTCCTGCAGCAGCCCGGAGACAATCGCCGCGCCGATCAGCACCCAGACAATCAGATTGGAAAACTGCTCCAGGAGAAGTTTCAGCGGAGAGGCAGGAGGCGCTTGCGGGAGTTCGTTGGGGCCGTGGTCCCGGAGGCGGCGGCCGGCTTCATCCTGGGTCAGCCCTCCCTCCTGGCTCGACCGCAGTTCATTGGACACCGCTTCAGCGGTCAGCGTATGCCAATGCATCTGAAGCCTTTCTATGGACTACCTCCCCGTTGTCGTTCTCATCAAGCACCCTGCCGCCTGCACACCAGCACGGCGCAGGGACTGTACTTGATGACGCCGTCCGAAACGCTGCCCAGCAGGAACCTAACATTCCCGGTGAGCCCTCGGGAGCCCACGACGACCAGATCGGCACGTTCCGCCACGGCAATTTTCACGATCTCGAGATTCGGATGGCCATGCACTACGGCCGTCTTCGCGGCGAACCCCGCTTTCCCGATGCGTTCGGCCGCCCGCGCCGCCACGGCCTTGGCGCTCTTGACGAGCGGGACCCGCAATTGTTCCAGGAATTCGGCCAGCGTCAGCTGCACCGGCATGGTCTCGATCGGAAGCGGCGGAATGACCGCGACCACCGTGAACTGGACCGCGGGGGGCAGGGGCATCCGCAACAGAAAGTCGACGGCGGCCTCGGCGTGCTTGGAGCCGTCCACGGCGACAACGATGCGCCTGAGCACCGGCACATGCTTTTTGATCAGCAGCACCGGGGAGGCGGCGTGCATGACCACCTTGCGCGACACACTGCCGAGCAGAAAGGCGCGGATATCCGTCTGGCCTCGCGAACCCATCACGATCAGGTCGGCCTTCCGCCGGCTCGCCGATCGTATAATCGCCTCGGCGGGGTGGCCACGCACGATCCGGTTCTCCACCGCCGCCCAGCCCGGGAGCAGCTTCGCTTTCTCGCGAGCCAGCAGTCCCCTGGCAATCCCTTCCTCGAGACCCCGCGCCCGCTTCATCGCTTCTTGCGAAGCCCGGCTCAACCCTTTCGCGGGTCCGAACTTGGCGATATCCAGCACATGCAGGAGAGTGAGCGCGGACTCCTGCGGGAAACTCCAGCACCGCAGCACTTCCAGCGCCCACCGCGAATGCTTCGAACCATCTACCGCGCAGAGAATTTTCATAGAGTCCTCACGCCGCAGGAACCTCCATCACGTAGACTTCCCCCTTCATGTTGGGGTGCAGGTCACAACGGAAGGAATACTTTCCGACCCGCTGGTTGTTGAAGCGAAGGACCAGGGTCTTGCCCGGGTCCACGTAAAACCCTTCCACCCCTTTTCCATACGCGGCCACCCCCTCACCTTCACCCTGGACCAGGATGCCCTGAAACATGGCCGAGTAGAAGCCGTGCCGGACGATGTCCTGGTTGCGCAAGATAATAACCGTCGGCAACCCCGGCTGGACCGGCGCGGGCTTGAGTACCTGGAAGTCGTAATCCCGGATGACGATTTCGATCCGCTGCTCCGGCAAACTCTGGGCCGGGCTCTGGGCGCCCACCCCGGACCCGGAGAAACTCATCAACAGGGATCCGGCCAGGCCGACCAGCATGACCGCCACTGTACGTTGAACCATGAGCACGTCCTTTCGCATCGTATTCTCCTTTCAATCCTCTTCCCGTTCCCAGCTCACCCGGACCATCTTGTCCCGATGCGCCCAGTGGTAATGGGTCTTGCCGTGATAGGCCCGTTCCATTTCGCGCCCCATCCGCTGGGCCAGCGCGGTGTTCGTGGTGAGCACGCGCAGTTCGTTCCCATCGTCCTCGATCTTCATGATCCGCACCATGGGGTTCAGCGCCTTCGCCCTGGCCGCTTCTTTGCGCAACAGGCCGAGGACATCGCGCCGGTGCTCGGGAAGACCGGACCACCGCAATGTCAGAATGCCTTCGGCGTAGCGGTCGTGGGCTTTGATACAGGCCGGGCAGGTCACCGTTTTGGTTTGTTTGAGCGCGCTCAATTTCGCATAGGCCGCGTCATCGAAGCGCCAGCGCTTCTTCTCATAAACCGCATGGCAGGCTTTGCAGACCGCGTGGCCGGCCGGCGCGCCACGGACCCCGTATGGATCAGGTTGCTGACCGACCAACCGTCGTGGGTTGGTCGAAAAAATGCTCCTCCCCTGCTTGCCCGCCGCCTTCACCGTTCGCTTCATCGCCATGATCGTCCTCCTTTGTCCTGCTCAGAAGAATAACGCAAAGGCAATACCAGGAACCGCCTCGATGCGGATGAAGAATTTCAAACCTGAATCAAATGGTTACTGAGAGAGGAGGCCCGGAACCATCGCCTGGGAAGACATGGGTGGTGCCAATTGCAGCAGCCCGGCTTCTTGAAACCGTCCCGAAATACCCCAAACGCAGGCGGGACCGGTCGCGCGATGTCGAATAAGGCACGGCACGATAAGGCTTGCCGCAGTTGGTAGAAAAATTGCCTCTTGCTGAGTGGTACCCCGGTGAGGCGAAAGGAAGAGGGCTCCATGGAACCATACGAGAAGTTCAAACTCCCGGTCACGATGCTGTCCCCGACCATCGAGGCCGACCGGCTCGGCTTTGCAGACACCAGTCAAGTGGCGCCTCTCGATGAGACCATCGGACAGGAGCGCGCGGTGGAGGCCCTGGAATTCGGCCTGCGCATGGGGAGCGCCGGGTTCAACATCTACGTGTCCGGCCCCGTGGGGACCGGCAAAGGCACTCTCGTACGGCAAATGGTCAAACGGCTGGCCCTGTCCGGACCCACGCCGCCCGACTGGTGCTACGTCAACAATTTTCAGGACCAGTCCAGGCCCTGCTGCCTGTCATTCCCGGCTGAACAGGGCCGCGGGTTCAAGCAGGCGATGGCCGTGCTCATTCAAGGCCTGCGCCGGGACATCCCCAAAATCTTCGAGAGCGCCAAGTACCTCGAAGGCAAGGCAAAGATTGAAGAGGACATGGAGGCCAAGCGAAAGGCGCTCTTCAAGGAACTGGCCGACCTGGGCCTCGCGCACGAATTCGCCTTCGAGGAAACCCCGATCGGGTTCAATCTGGTCGCCATGAAGGGGGGCCAGCCCCTGACCGATGAGGAATTGGCCGACCTCTCCGATGAAGAAAAGCAGGCGATCCTGAAACGCAGGAAGGCGCTGGAGGGCGATATCCTCGACTTCAGGGTCCGCCTGCATGCCCTGGATCATGAAGCGGAGCATCGCGTCCGCGAGACGGACCGCCAATGGATCGAGAACATCCTCGAAGGGCGGTTCGAGGCGCTGCGGCGAACCTATCAGGACCTGCCGGACGTCCTGAGCTACTTGAAGCAGGTCTATGAAGACATCGTGACGACGTACAAGGACTTCCTGCCGCGCGAGAAGCCGATCCTGCCGATTCCGGGCCTGACGCCGACCGGCCGCCAGCCCGAGCTGACGCGTTATCAGGTGAACCTGATCGTGGAGCACAAGGCAGGTGACGGCGCGCCGGTGGTGGAAGAGACCCATCCCACCTACGCCAACCTGATCGGCAAGATCGAGCGCAAGGCCCAGCTCGGGGTCATGTTCACGGACTTCACCGAGATCAAGGCCGGCGCACTGATCCAGGCGAGCGGCGGCTATCTGATCCTGAGCGCGATGGATCTGCTCCGGCAGCCCTTTGCCTGGGAGGCTCTCAAGCGGGTCATCAAGACCAGGGAGGTCAAGATCGAGGACACGTCCGAGTTCTTCGGCTTCTCGACGATCGGCCTCAAGCCCCAGCCGGTGCCCGTCACCGTGAAGGTGATCATGGTCGGCCCCCCGATCCTCTATCACCTGCTGCAAGCCTACGAGGAGGACTTCCAGAAGATCTTCAAAGTCAAGGCCGACTTCGACGTGGAGGTGAACCGGGACGAGAACCAGGACCGGCTGTTCGCCCGGTTCGTGGCGCGCATCTGCCAGGAAGAAGGCCTGCCGCCCTTCGGGGCCGACGCGGTCGCCGAGCTGATCCTCTACGGCATGCGTCTGGCCGAACGGCACGATCGCCTGTCCCTGCGGTTCAGCCTGCTGAGCGACGTGATCAGGGAAGCCGGCTTCTGGACGAATCAGAACGGGCGGACGCTGGTGTCGAGGGCCGACGTGGAGACGGCGATCGCCAAGAAGCAGCGCCGCTCCAACCTCCCCGAACAATGGATCCAGGACGAGATCAAGGAGGGCACGCTGATCGTGGACCTCGAGGGCGAGGCGATCGGCCAGGTGAACGGATTGTCGGTGCATCTCCTGGGCGACTACGCCTTCGGGCGTCCCTCCCGGATCACGGCGAGAACGTTCGTCGGCACCAAGGGCGTCATCGACATCCAGCGCGAAGCGGAAATGTCCGGCCACGTGCACAGCAAGGGCGTGATGACGCTGGCCGGCTACCTTGCGGGAAAATTCGCCGGCGCGCATCCATTCGCGCTCAGCGCCACGCTGACCTTCGAGCAGACCTATTCGGAGATCGAGGGAGACAGCGCCGCCGTCGCCGAGATGGCGGCGATCCTGTCCAGCCTGGCCGAGGCCCCGATCCGGCAGTCCCTGGCCGTCACCGGCTCGGTGAACCAGCTCGGCGAGATCCAGCCCATCGGCGGGGTCAACGAGAAGATCGAGGGCTTTTTCGAGTCCTGCAAGAAGCGCGGACTGACCGGCACCCAGGGCGTGATCATCCCCGCGCGCAACACCAAGCACCTGGTGCTCCGCCGGGAGGTCGTCGAGGCGGTCGCATCAGGCAAGTTCGCCGTGTACGCCGTCAACACCGTCGAAGAGGCGCTGGAACTCCTGACCGGCGTGCCGGCCGGCGAGCGCGGATCCGACGGGGCCTACCCCGAAGGCACGCTGTACGACCGGGTCGGGCGGCGGCTGGAAGAGATGGCGCGGATCGTGTCCGCCTGGGGCGAGGGCGAAGAGACAGAGGAAGGGACGTCACGGGAAACCTGAACCGTGCCGTTGAGTCAGGCGGAATCGGGCAGGTAGCGCAGGAACCACCGGCGCGCGAGGGCGGCCACTTCCTCCAAAGTGCCGGGCTCCTCGAACAGGTGCGTGGCGCCGGGGACGATGACCAGTTCCTTGGGGCATGAGAGCAACGCGAGCGCCTCTTCGTTCATCTGAATCACCGGATGGTCGTGCCCGCCGACGATGAGCAGCGTCGGCGCCATGACCTGCGGCAGAAAAGGCGCTGCGAGATCCGGCCTCCCGCCGCGCGAGACGACCGCCGCCACGGATGAAGGCGCGCGGGCCGCCGCCTGCAGGGCCGCGCCGGCCCCGGTGCTCGCCCCGAAATAGCCGAGCTGAAAACCCTTCGTCAGCGGCTCCCGGGCGAGCCATTCCGTCGCCGCCAGCAGCCGGTCCGCGAGCAGATCAATGTCGAAGACCTTCCGCCGGTCGTCCGCCTCGCGGTCTTCCAGCAGATCGATCAGCAGCGTGGCGAGGCCGCCGTCCTGAAGCATGTGCGCCACAAAGGTGTTGCGGGGACTCAGCCGCCCGCTGCCGCTCCCGTGCGCGAAGAGCACCATGCCGGCCATGCTGGCCGGCAATCCCAGGATGCCCTTGAGACGCACCGTCCCCGTTGTGACTTCAATGGGCTGTTCTCTCCTTTTGCCTTGCTCAGGCATGCGTGGTGACCTTCCGGACGAAGTCGTGAAGGACCTCTTGCAGGTTCGGCCTCCCGATCTCCTCGATCTCGTACCGCACGCGGCACGTCGGCCGCTCGATGCGCATGACCCGGCGCAGGTCCATCGGCGTCGCGATCATGACCAGATCGCACTCCGTCTTCCGAATCGTCTCTTCCAGTTCGCGCATCTGCTCATGGCCGTACCCCATGGCCGGCAGGACTGTGCCCATGATATGGGGATATTCATGGAACGCGCGCCCGATGCTGCCGACGTCAAACGGTCGGGGA
>Ga0335085_10013077_pt1 | contig 12181 bp, 7 predicted proteins | sample Lox_Sample_45_FD_206712 | JGI IMG/M metagenome (GOLD analysis project Ga0335085, IMG submission 206712) | Soil microbial communities from Loxahatchee National Wildlife Refuge, Florida, United States - Lox_Sample_4.5 | ecosystem: Environmental > Terrestrial > Soil > Wetlands | place: USA: Florida...
GGCTTCTTCGAGGCCGAGCTTCTCCTTTCGAGAGGTGACGGTGGATTCTTCAGGAAGCTGGACAATCTTTTCGGTGTCGAGGACGAGGAGGAGTTGGCCATCCAGCTTGCAGACGTGGGTGGTGACGGAGCGGACGGAGGGTTTAAGGGTTTCGGTGGGAGGTTCGAACAGGTCGGGATCCACGTCGAGGACGGGACCGATTTTGTCCACGAGAAGGTTCATGGGACCTTCGGACGTTTGAATGACCATCATCATGGGCTCGCCCGCGCCTTCGGATCCAGCAAGGTTCAGGCGGGTTTTCAAATCAAAGGTTGTGAGGATCTGTCCGCGAAGATTGATGATGCCAGGAAGCACAGGAGCGGCCAGGGGAACGGGAGTGATGTGCTGGAACTCCAGCACCTCCTGGACTTTTTCGACGGGAACGCCAAAGCAAATGCCATTGAGGGTGAAGGTGGAATAGCGTTGCTTAACGGACATGAGGGACCTGTGCCTCCAGGGGAGCGAGAAGCGCGGGATCGAGCTGCGAGGATTGGAGCTTGGCTAGGAGAGCGGGCATATCGAGAATTTCGGTGACGCGCTCCTGGACGACGAGTGAGCCGCGCACACAGGGGCGGCTGGGGGGCGTCAACTGATCGATTTCGACCTTGGCGATGCCGAGGATGCGATGGACTTCAAGGATCACGGTGCGATGCGCGTCGGAACGGACGACAATGGCGGAAATTTTCCCGGAGGCGGATTCTTCCGGATGGCGAGGACGCGTGCGGCGATTTTCGAGAGTCTCTTCGAGGCGGATGATGCGGAGAATTTCGTTGCGATATTGGACGACGTCGAGGCCACCCATAAGTTCCCTGGCGGAGGGAGAAAACTCCTCGAGGCGCTGGACAAAATCGAGGGGAACGCCCATGCGTTCGCCGTCAGAACCGCTGAGGAGGAGAAGGGTTAGGCGTTCTTTCGGCTGAGCATCGGCGGCCTGAGCGGCAGCCTGCTGACGGGAACTGGCCATGCCGGCCCGGCGGGCGAGGGCGGCAATGTCGAGGATTAGGGCGACGCGGCCGTCGCCGAGCACAGCGGCTCCGGAAAACAAGGCGATGGACTTGAAGCGCTTGTCGAGGGGCTTGATGACGATTTCTTCAGTGTTGCGGATGGCGTCGACAAGCAAAGCAACCTGGCGGCCCTCCGTGCGGACAACGACGATCTTGGTGATGCTCGAGTCCGAGAGTACTTCCTTGAGTTTGAGCTCTTTGCGAAGAGAAAGCAGGGGCAGAACAGTGCCGCGGAAGCGGAATACGGAAACGCCGTCAATGTGTTCGATGAATTTATGGGCGTCCTCGGCGTCCACGGCGATCATTTCGACGAGGGCGGCCTGTGGGATGGCAAAGACGGATTTGCCGCTGATGACGGTGAGCGCGGGGATGGTGGCAAGGGTGAGCGGAATCTCGAGGGAAACCGTGGTGCCGCGATTTCTGCCGCTCTGGAGCTTGGTCAGGCCGCCGATACGTTCGACATTCGTCTTGACGACGTCCATGCCGACGCCGCGGCCCGAAACGTTGGTGACTTTTTCGGCGGTAGATAGGCCGGGGAGAAAGATGAGATTGAGGATTTCCGGTTCGGTCATTTTGTCGGCATGGACGGTAGTCAGGAGGCCCTTGGAGATGGCCTTCTGCTTCACGCGGTCCGGATCGATTCCCGCGCCATCATCGGCGATTTCGAGGTGGAAATTGCCTCCTTCATGAAAGGCTCGAATCCAGACGGTGCCTTCCTCGGGTTTGCCTTTTTGCGCGCGAACCTCGGGCGATTCGATGCCGTGGTCCATAGAGTTGCGGAGGAGGTGGGTAACGGGATCCTTGATGGCTTCAAGAAGAGTTTTGTCGAGTTCCGTGTCGCCACCCTGGGTTTCAAGCTTGATCTTTTTGCCGAGATCCTTGGAGACGTCGCGAACGATGCGCGGGAGTTTGTCGAAGAGCTGGCTGACGGGCTGCATACGCGTCTTCATCACGTTTTTGCGCAATTCGGAGGTGACGTAGTTGAGCCCGTGAACGGCGCCATTGAGGTTGCGCTCATTGGTCTCATTGGCAATTTGCAGGAGGCGATTGCGCAGCAGAACGAGCTCGCTGACGAGGTTCATCTGCTTTTCGAGGAGGTTGACGTCGACTCGAATCGCGGCGTCGGAGGAGTCCGGAACTTTCTTGTCGACGAGCGCCTCGGCGATGTCGCGTTCGGTGACGAGGCCGAGCTGAACGAGGATTTCGCCGATGCGGCGGGGGTCGCCAGCCTCCTGCATCTGCAGGGCGCGAAGAATTTCCTCGGGACGGACACGGCCATGACGGACCAGGGCGCCCCCAAGACGGCCCGGAATTACCGCGGGCTTCCCGGTTCTCTTTTCGCGCGAGGATTTTTCAGCGGGGAGCGAGGAATCGAGAGAGGCGGATTTAGACTCGGCTGGCTTGGTGGCGGCTTCGCTCAGGGGCGGCGCGACTTCTTCGAGGGCGTCTGATGCGGACGGAGATGGTGTGGGCCCCGAGGGCGCCAAGTTCCCTGCATTGGGAGACGGGGCAGCGGGAGGTTCGATTTTGGATTTCGTGTCGGGAGCGGCGGCTTTGGCAAGGAGCTTTTTCAGGCGTTCGATGAGGTCGAGATAGTCTTCGGGGCCTTCGGCTTCGGTGGTGCGGATTTCTTCGAGGAGGGAGCGGACGGCATCGACCATTTCGAGCAGACGGTCGGCGATTTCCGCATTGAGTTTCAGCTCGCCGCCCCGCATTTGGGAGAGCAAGTTTTCGCCGGCGTGGGTGAGCTTTTCCAGTTTGGTAAAGCCGAGGAAACCGCAACTGCCCTTGATGGTGTGAATCGTGCGGAATATGCTGGCGAGGAGCTCGGTGTTGTCCGGATTGCCCTCGAGCTGGACAAATTCCTGATCGAGGCGATCGAGGTTTTCCGTGCTTTCCTGCAAGAAATCCTTAACCAAATCGTCCATAGCTAACACCCCACCATTGCGGGCGCCTGGAAGGTCATGCAATTTGGAAACCACGGTGAAATTTGGAAATAAGAATCCGTTAATGGAGCGTCGCCGGATCTGAACGCGAGCGGCAGTGAATGACTAAGGATGAGCAAGAGGTAACCTGAGTGGGAGCGGCGCGTTGCGAGGTGGACCGGCTGAGACGGGGAGGCCGGAGGAGGTCAAGCAAGTGCTTCGAGACAGAAGAGGCACTTTGCCAGGGAGAGATGAAACCGCTGCTGGGGAAGCGTGTCAGAAGCGGAAACCATGCCATTCTGGCGCAGTCAGTGGGGAGCTTTGGGAGGAATAGAAAGCGGTAGCCGCGGAAAGAGGAAGAAAGGAGATTGACCGGGGACTTCAAACGATGCCCCGGCAACCGAAGAAAAATCGGGTTTTGACGGGTGCAAATGGAGGCCGTACACTGCAGATATGAGTCCATATTACAACGCGCCGAAGATTGGATTTGACTGGCGCGGATTCATCACGCCCGGAGTAAAGCTCCTGGTCATCTTGTGCACGGCGGTGTTTCTAGCGCAGGAGACGATCGCGTTGTTCCTGCCACCCTACGCAACGGCGTGGGTGAATCACTGGTTTGGGCTAGTGCCACTTGGGCCCATTCCCGGGCTGCGGGTCTGGCAGCCAGCGACCTACATTTTCCTGCATGGCGGACTGTGGCACCTGTTGATCAACATGCTGATGCTTTGGATGTTCGGGCGCGAACTGGAAATGGTATGGGGCAAGATCCGGTTCCTGAACTATTTCTTCATCTGCGGAGTCGGCGCGGGGATCCTAACGATTCTAGTGAAAGTGGCGCCAATGCTTTGGCATGTCCAACCATCGGATGTGCCTACGATTGGGGCCTCGGGGGCGATTTTCGGAATACTGATCGCCAACGCGATAATGTTCCCCGACCGGCGCATCTGGCTGTTCCCGTTGCCGCTGACGATTCCGATGCGGCCGTTCGTGGCGGTGATGGGAGCGATCGAGTTTTTCAGCACGCTAGGCGAAACGGGAGACCGGGTGAGCCACCTTTGCCACCTAGGCGGGATGCTGATCGGGTGGATTTACCTCCGGCGCGGATCGTTTCTGTACAAGGTGCGGAACGAAGTGGCGGACTGGAAATATGAGCGGAACAAGAAGCGATTCCAGGTGTACATAAAGAAGCAGAAGAACGAACCGCCTTCGCGGCCGGATCAGTGGGTGAATTGAGTCCGGGAATATCGGAGTGACTCGCGGGCTCTCCGCGAGTATTGCCAGGACAATTCGGCGAGAATCTTCGGCGTGCGAAAAAGACGATCCACGTTAAGTCGCCCGAAGCAAGTGCGCCTAGACAGGACCAGTGTGTGCCGGCGGGACTGAACGAAGGGGCTAGGAGAGGCTGCCGATGACATGGAACTTCATGAAATTGGTAGTGCCGCGTATGCCCATGGGGGTGCCTGCCACAATGCCGATGACATCGCCCTTGCGCACGAGGCGTTCTTCGACGAGGCGCTTTTCGGCGAGCGCTGCGAGACCGTCGATTTTATTGATATCGGAGATATTGCGTGAGGTGACGCCCCAAAGCAAGGCCATGCGGCGGCGCGTGGCGGGAACAGGAGAAAACGCCACGATGGGAACAAGCGGCCGATAGCGGGAGACGAGGCGGGCGGTGAAGCCGCTGTGCGTAAAGACGGCGATGAGTTTCATATGGAGTTCGCGGGAGGCGTGGCAAACAAGTTCGGCAACGGTTTCGGCGACTTTCAGGCGTTCCTGCGCGGTGGTGGGACGGGGAAATTCCTGGATGCTGGCTTCTGCTTCATGAATGATGGCAGACATCATGGAAACGGCTTCGATGGGATATTTTCCGGAAGCGGTTTCTGCGGAGAGCATGACGGCGTCGGAGCCGTCGAAAATGGCGTTGGCGACGTCGGAGGCTTCGGCGCGCGTGGGGCGAGGATTCTGGGTCATGGATTCGAGCATCTGGGTTGCGGTGATCACGGGGCGGCGGAGTTCCCGAGCGCGGGCGATGATGTTTTTCTGTACGACGGGAACCATTTCCGGATTCATTTCCACGCCGAGATCGCCGCGAGCAACCATGACGCCATCGGTGACGCGCAGGATGGCGTCGAGATTTTCGATGGCCTCGGGCTTTTCCAGCTTGGCAATGACGGGAGTTTCCTTTTTGGCGCGCCGGATGAGGGATTTGGCAAGGAGGACGTCTTCGGGGCGGCGGACGAAGCTGACGGCGATGAAGTCCACACCATGATCGAGAGCAAAGCGAAGGTCGCGACGATCTTTTTCGGTGAGGGCGGGAACACGGAGCTTGACCCCGGGAAGATTGATGCCTTTATGCTCGCCCAAAGCGCCGCCGTTGACGACGCGACAGACGACTTCCTTGCCGGAGACGCGTTCGACACGGAGTTCGATGAGGCCGTCGGAGAGAAGGATGCGGTCGCCCCGCCGGACTTCGCGTGGGAGCGGGCGAAAGATGGTGCTGACGCGGGTGGAATCGCCGAGGATTTTCGCGGTGGTGATGGTGAATTGCTGACCGGTGCGAAGACTGACGGTGCCGCCACCGGCGAGAGGACCGGTGCGAATTTTCGGACCCTGGAGGTCGGCGATAATTCCAAGAGTTTTGCCGATTTCCGCGGCGGCTGTATGGAGCATGGCGATGGTCTGGGCATGCATTTCATGGGAGCCGTGCGAGAAGTTGAGGCGGGCGACGTCCATGCCGGCCTGGATGAGGCGGCGGATGATGCGCGGCGAATGAGTCGCGGGTCCGATGGTGCAGACAATCTTGGAGTGGCGCAGGTTCATGGGAGCGAGAGCGATATTGTAGCGTGAAGCGCAGTGGAAAAGACGGAGAAACGCGGGGGAAGCGGGAATTATTTGTTGACGGAGAATTCGGCGACGATGTGGACGAGGCAATCGAGGCCCTTGGCGAAACTGGCGAGCGGGAGGCGTTCGTCGTCACCGTGGACGCGGCGCATGTCTTCCTCAGCTAGAGGAAACGTACGCAGGCCGTAGGCCTGCACGTTGTGCAGGCGGAGTTGCGCGGAGTCGGTGGCACCTGTGGACATGAATGGAAGCACGGGAGCGCCGCCGAACTCTTGGGCAGTAGCCTTAGTGATGAGAGCGTAGAAATCCGTGTCGAGAGAGGAGTTGGGAGCCGCGAATCCGCCGTCGAGGGAGATGTCCCAGCGGATGTGGGGATCGTTGACGAGTTTCTTAAGATCGTTGACGAAGAGGTCGATAGTATCGCCCGGCACGAGGCGGATATTGAGGGTCGCGTGCGCTTCGGAAGGAATTACGTTGGCGCGGATCCCGGCCTCGAGCATGGTGGGGGCAACAGTGTCGCGCATCATGGAGTTCCACATGGGGTTAGCTTCGGAGAGGTAGCGTTGGGCATGGTCACCGCGATCCGGAGTGTCCACAACGCGCATCCATTTGCTGGTCTCTTCATCTTCGAGGGGAGCCAAACCTTCGAAGTAACGGCGAACAATGGACGTGAGATGGACGGGCGCGGTGTAGTTGCCGACCTTGTCCACAGCGGCGGCGAGGTGAACAACCGGGTTGACTTTGGTGGGAGTGGAGGCGTGACCACCTATACCGGTGGCGGTGAGGTTGACGTTGACTGAGACTTTCTCACTGACCTGAACGGCGACGTATTGGACCTTGCCATCTTTCAGCACAACCTGACCGCCTTCGTTGAGGGCGTAACCGGCGGCGATTCTGTCCCAATACTTAGCGATGACGATTTTGAGGCTGGCGTCGCCGGACTGCTCCTCGTCGGCGGTGCCGAGAAAGATGACGTCGCGATTGAGATGGACACCGCCGCGCTTGAGGGCGATCAAGGCGGCAAGATTTGCGGCGAGCATGCTTTTGTCGTCAATGGAGCCGCGTCCCCAGAGGTAGCCGTCCTTGATGACCCCGCCGAATGGGTCGACGGTCCATTTTTCCCGGTCCACCCCAACCACGTCTATATGTGCGACGAGAAGCAAGGCGCGCGAGGGATCGGCGATGGCAGTGCTGCGAAGGCGGGCGACGATCGCGCTACGGCCGGCGCCGAGGTCGAGGAGTTCGGCGTGGATGCCTTCCTTTTCGAGAACGGCGGCGATGTAGGTTGCGGCGGCTTTCTCATTTCCCGGCGGGTTGGTGGTGTTGATTTTGACGAGATCGACGAGCCATTGTTGAGCTTCGCGAGCAAGGCCGGAAGTGTCTCCGACGAGAGGACTGGCCTGGGGGATGCCGAAAGCGGGGGGCTTTTGAGAAACCTGCGCCGGCAACGGAAACGAACCGAAAGCCAAAGTGAAAAACAGTCCGACGGTGATAAGCCACAGGCGCAATTGCGACACGAAAAACCCCCAGGAAATGCGTTTTGCCGCGCGTAAATTCCATACTAACATGCAGGGATTGGGCGTCCTGGCAGGGTCTGCGAACGACGTTACGTAATTCACAAGGGATACGTCCAAAGCAGGGCAGACGCGGGATGGGAAACGCGCATCTAACGGAGTTGCAAGGGGCATAGGGGACAAGGAATGAATCGAAGCAGCTGGAAAACGACACTACTTGTGAGTGCACTGGCGAGCGGTATGGCGATCACTTCGCCGGCTGCCCGAGCGCAGGAGCCAGCGGGGCCACAATCGGGTTCAGCGCAGCCGGCGAAGCCCGTGCCGGCGCAACAACCAGCGACGACGCCTCAGCAGCAGAAGCCGCAGGAAGGCGGCGTGACGATATCGGTAGAAGTGCCAGTGGTGACGCTGGATGTGGTGGCGGCCACGCAGAACGGGGACATCATTCCGGGACTGAAAAAGGAAAACTTCCGAGTACTGGAAGACGGGCAGCCGCAGCAGATTACGAACTTCGCGCCGACCGAAGCGCCGATCACGATGGTGATTTTAATGGAATTCAGTAATGTTTACGGGGGATGGTTTTCCTCGTACTCGAAATACTGGACAGAGGCGTTGTTTCCGAATCTGGCACCCAAGGACTGGGTAGCCCTAGTGACCTTCGACATGCGACCGCACATGGAGGTGGACTTCACGCAGAACAAACAAGAAGTCGAGGCAGCGGTATACCACTTGTTCGTGCCGGGTTTCAGCGAGTCTAATCTGTTCGACGCGATTTTGGACACGGTAGACAGACTGAAGGACGTAAAGGGTAAAAAATCAATCCTGGTGCTTGCTTCGGGAATCGATACATTCTCGAAGCACACGCTGGATCAGACGATGAAGCAGCTGCGAGGAACCGACACGACGATCTTTGCCGTCGGTCTGGATAAGCCGATCAGCAATTGGATGGAGCTGCACGGAATGCTAGGTGGACGCAGAGAACTAGATTTCCTGCAGGCGGAAAACCAAATGAAGACATTCACGCGGATGACCGGTGGGATGGCGTGGTTCCCGCAGTTTGATGGAGAGATTCCGGGAATCATGCGGGAAGTGGCGGCGTTCCTGAGGCATCAGTACAGCTTGTCATACAGTCCTACGAATCAGAATCAAGATGGCAAGTACCGGAAGATCAAAGTGGAACTGGTGGCCCCGGACGGGAATCCGTTGGTGGTGACGGATCAACGGGGAAAGAAGCAGAAGTATCAGGTATACACGCGCGAAGGATACCAGACGGTGAAGGGCGGAGTGGGGGATTGAGGGTTGGTCTAGGTTGAGTTGAGGTGGACTAGTAGCCGCGATGAAGGTCGACGAGGTTGAAGAGTTCGCGGCCATCGAACCAGCGCTCCAATAAATCCAAGAGAAGCGAGGTTTCCCGGGGCCACAAGCGGTCGCTGATGGCACTGGTGTGCGGCGTGATGAAGAGATTGGGCGCTTTCCAAATGGGGTCGCTGGGTGGAGGAGGTTCCGGGTCGGTTACGTCGAGGGCAGCGCCGGCGAGTTTGTTTTCGCGCAACGCAGCGATGAAGGCGGTCTGATCGAGGAGCGAGCCCCGGGCAAGGTTGATGAGGAAGGCGGAGGGCTTGAGGAGGGAGAGTTCCTGGGCGCCGATGAGATGAAACGTTTCGGGAGTTTCGGGGGCGCTGATCACGATGTAGTCGGCGTGGGGAAGAAGTTCGCGGAACTGAGAAACCGGCGCGATTTTTTCGGCGTGGGTGGTATCGCCCGTGCCGGAACGTGAGACGCCCCAGACGCTCATGTCGAAGGCCGCGGCGCGGCGCGCGAGTTCGCGGCCGATGGAGCCGTAGCCGACGATCAAAAGGATTTTTCCATTGAGCTCGGTGATGGGGGCTTTGTCCCAGAGGATTTGCTGTGACCAGATAGCCCGATCCTGGTGACGCACGGAGTCGGGGAAATTGCGGGCGAGAGCGACGAGCAAACCCATGGCATGTTCGGCCATGGGCACGGAGAAAAGGCCGCTGGGATTGGTGACTAGGATGCCGGAATCGCGGAGTTCGGGGTAGGCGAGTTGGGCAACGCCGGTGGCGGTGGAGTGAATCCACTTGAGCTTTCTTGCGGCGGGAAATTGATTGGGGCGGAGGGAATAGCCGACGAAGATGTCGGTATCCGGGAGTTCCTGGGGAAGGCGGTCGAAATTCGGAAGATGGACGACACGCATGGCGGGCCAGCGGGAGAGGATAGCGTCGGCGAGAGAAGCGGGCGGGCGCCACTCGCTGAAAGGATGCCAGACGCAGATGGTGAGTTTGGTTTCGGCGGGCGTGGTGCGGTTCATTTTGCGTTTTTTGGTGGGAGGCGGAGGTCGCGGCCGGTCATGTCGGCGGGGGCGGGATCGCCGAGGATGGCGAGCATGGTGGGAGCGATATCGCGGAGAGCGCCCCCGGGAGCGAGTTGGAGGTGGTCATTTTCAGTGATACAGAGGAACGGAACCGGGTTGGTGGTGTGGTAAGTGTGCGGGCCACCGGTGACGGGATCGATCATGGTTTCCGCATTTCCGTGATCGGCGGTGATGATCCAGGCACCACCACGGGGCTTGAGCGTTTGATAGATGCGGCCGAGGCCGGCGTCGACGGCTTCGACGGCTTTGATGGTGGCTTCGAGTTTGCCGGAGTGGCCGACCATGTCGGCATTCGCGTAATTCATGATGATGGCGTCAAATTCGCCTTTCTCGATGGCCTTGATAACGGTATCGGTAATTCCCTGAGCGGACATTTCTGGCTTTAGATCGTAGGTGGCGACCTTTGGAGAAGGGACGAGGATGCGTTCTTCGCCCTCGAAGGGCTTTTCGACGCCACCATTGAAGAAATATGTGACGTGAGCGTACTTTTCGGTTTCGGCGGTGCGGAGATTCTTGAAGTGCAGATCCTGGAATACCTGAGCAAGGATGTGCTCGAGCTTTTCGGGGCTGATAACGCACTTGAGCCAGGGCCAGTTTTTGTCGTACTTGGTCATGCCGACGTAGAAGAGGTTTTTCGGTCGCTTGGAGTCCAGAAATTTATCGAAATCGGGGGCTTCGAGGGCGAAGGTTATCTGACGGGCGCGGTCGGCGCGAAAATTGAAAAAGATGACAGCATCGTCGTCACGGATGAGGCCCACCGGTGGCGCGGAAGGACCAGGGCCGGAGGTGATGACGACAGGCTTGACGAATTCGTCGGTAATGCCCTGTTCGTAGCTTCGTTCCAGGGCGGCGACGGGATCTTCGGACCGAGTTTCGGCTTCGCCGTGGACAAGGGCGCGATAGGCGAGTTCGACGCGCTCCCAGCGATTGTCGCGGTCCATGGCGTAGTAGCGGCCGACCATGGTGGCGATCTTGCCGAGGCCAAGTTCGCGCATTTTCTGCTGGAGCTGGCGGACGAAATCGCGGCCGCTGTTGGGCGGAGTGTCGCGGCCGTCCATGAAACAGTGGACGAAGACGTTTTCGACCTTGTGGCGCTTGGCCATTTCTAGAAGGGCAAAGAGATGGTTGATGTGGGAATGGACGCCGCCGTCGCTGAGCAGGCCGAGGAAGTGGAGTTGGCGCTGGCGGCCGCGTTCCATGGCCTGCTGGAAGAGCGGAACCCGTTCGAGTTGATTATTGGCGATGAGAAGGTCAATGCGAGTGATGTCCATGTGGACGATTCGGCCGGCACCGATGTTAAGGTGGCCAACTTCGCTGTTGCCCATCTGGCCCTCGGGAAGGCCGACGGCGGGGCCGGAAGTCTGGATGAGGGTGTTGGGGAATTTGCGGAGGAGTTCGTCGTAGTTGGGCTTGCGCGCCAGGGCGATGGCATTGCCCTTGGTTTCGGCGCGATAGCCCCAGCCGTCGAGGACGGTGAGTACGATGGTTTTGGGTCGTTTAGCCATTATTTTCGCTTTCCTGACTTCTTTCTCCGAGTCTTCCGAACGAATGATTTCGTAGTCCAACAGTTATGACTCTCAATATGTTCGCTGAACCGGCGATGAGCTTCTTCGATTCGATTCCCAATTCTCTTGATCTCCAGCAAGTCCGGAGCAGCGCGGCCGTCTTTCGCAAGCGACTTTCTCATCCGATCCTGAAACCGACTCCACTCTTTCTCCGCAGCTAGGAACTCTTTCCAGAGGCGCTTTGCTTCAACACAGCCTGGTCGGGCGCCAAATCTTTTCTGTCGCGATTTCATGGGTGCCGTTCGGCGAATTCGCGGAGGGTGGCGAGGAGGCGGTGGACTTCATCGGCGGAGTTGTAGTGGACCAGGCCGATGCGGAGCATGCCGCCCTGGGATTCGACGCCGAGGCGTTCGGTTAGATTGAGCGCGTAGTAGTTGCCGTCCCAGGTGAAGATACCGCGGTCACCAAGGAATTTGGCGATGTCATTGGGATAGTGATTTCCGATGCGCAGGGAAAGCGTGGAGCAACGTTCGGCGGAGCGCTGTGGATCGGTGATGCCATAGACGCGGCAGCCGGGAATGGATTTGAGGCCGTCGATCAGGAGCCAGACGAGGTTGGTTTCGTGGGCAACGGTAGAGCGATAGGCAGCGGAAAGGGCTTCGCGCCGCGTGGCGGCGGATGGATCGCAGCGGCGGCCAAGTTCGGCGAGATACTCCACGGCGGCGCCGATGCCGGCAATAAGTTCGTGGATTTGCGTGCCGCTTTCCCAGCAGTCGGGAACCTGGTCGGTGCAGGGCCGGACTTTGTATGGGCGGAAAGATTCGAGGTGGCGGCGCTTGCCATAGAGCGTGCCCATGTGCGGGCCGAAGAATTTGTAGGGCGAGCAGACTAGGAAATCACAATCGAGGGCTTTCACGTCTATGTAGCCGTGGGGAGCATAGTGGACAGCGTCAACGTAGAT
>Ga0335085_10013078_pt1 | contig 12181 bp, 17 predicted proteins | sample Lox_Sample_45_FD_206712 | JGI IMG/M metagenome (GOLD analysis project Ga0335085, IMG submission 206712) | Soil microbial communities from Loxahatchee National Wildlife Refuge, Florida, United States - Lox_Sample_4.5 | ecosystem: Environmental > Terrestrial > Soil > Wetlands | place: USA...
TAGAATTAACTGACAGGGAAGTTCAGTTCCTTAATAGAATGGTAAGCGACATGGTTAGCTTCGAAACGATCAACAGCCTTGAAGAAGCAATCAGGGAATGCATAAGGATGGCAATGTTTGACGAGAGTGAACCTACGGCAGCCGATGAGGGGGCATAGCCCTATTAAAATAAGAATCCCAGCATTTACCGATTAGACAAATGCCTTTTGGGTATACAGTTACCCATAGCCATATCGTATTCGAATAGATATTCCGATAAAATCGGGCAGAGTCCATAGGTCTGCTTAAAACAGTATGTTTCCATCATTTCAATGTTCGGTACATATTGTGATGCCGATGCACCACAAGTTGCTACATATCCTTCTTCAAAATAAGGGCAACTCATCATTACCTCCTTTGAAGCTGATTATCCTAATGCGGAAGATTAACACTGAATTATGAATGTGGGGTGAATTTTATATTAAGTTGTTTTAATCTTTTTGAGCATTTGATACATTGTCTTTCTTTATTAGAAAGACGTTGAAGCCATGCCGAAGGTTACATTGACATGATGGAGGAAAGTGATGGAAGGACAATAAGGAGGCATAAAGGCATAGCCCTTATGCCTAACCAGTAAATAGACCGTTAATGGTACTAACATCGAAATTTACATGTTAGTAAAGCTCGATTGCCTTGGTATTATTGTTGCGTGATAAAGAGATTAAGAGAATTCGCCTAAAACCACTCTTTAGCTATTTTATAGCCCGCCCAAATACCGATAAAACCTCCGAGAGCGCCAAAGAATAAAGAAGACATGGATAAAGCACTGTCACCCCAAATCAAAGGGATATAACTGCCGGCAATTGACCCTACAACCATACCTAGCATGACAAATCTTTTCATAATTATCTTATACCATAGCTAAAGAACAGACATGGCTGTCAAGAATTTTCTTGAGTAGCAGACAGCAATAAAAAAAGCGGTGTTTGTTCTTCCCTTACCCAGCGGTTTGGATGCTCAGCTTCATGCTGCTTGGGACCCTAACGTCCCTGTTTCCTAAACCTTTCTGCTGAGTCCGAGAAGAGCAAGACCACCACTTGGTTGGTGAGCCAACCCTAATTTTTTATACGCCTTTTTCTGGGCAGATGTCAACCTCAAAGTCAAATTCTACCCTGACCATATAACCATCATTTTAGGGACGTCAAGACTGTCGCACATGGCATGAACAGCTTCCGAGATGGTGTCATCAGTCTTCAGGCTAAAGATATGGATGAAATATAAGGATGGGAGGATATGTCGAGTCCTTGCTTTTGCATTATAAATTTATCCCCAGTGTGTCCCTGGCGATTTTGACTATACCTCATTGAAAAAAATGGTAGGCCCGGGCGGTATCGAACCGCCGACCTCTTCCGTGTCAAGGAAGCGCTCTCCCCCTGAGCTACGAGCCTTTGGGTGCATATAAAATACATTTTCCCATCCTCCGTTGTCAACTTCGTGGCACGTGACTGTAGGAGTATTACAGGGCAGGCCTTTCATCCGGGATCCCAGCCACAACACAGATAACCGCAGCCCCTCATGAGCTATAATAATGGCCATCCAAGAAACTAAGGAGGTGCTCATGGAGGTGACCATAACCCTGGAAAAGAGCCTAGGTTTTTGGAGGACATGATTGATGAAGATAAGATACTTGAGGGTAAAGTCAAATCATTAGAAGACGTAATCCACGAGTCTATTGAAATGGCGATGTTTGACGAGGGGGAACACGGAACTTAGACAGAAGACCCAGCGGGCTTGTGATTCCGAGGAATAAAGGTGTAAAAGGGCACACCGGCGTTGACAAAAAGCGGTTACAGCACATATAATTAAAAACTAATAAAGTTCAGGAGGTTTTTATGGCAGAAGGTATTATTGAGGTAACAACCTCGACATGGGATAAAGAGATTACGCAGAGTCAGGGTCTGGCGATGGTGGACTTCTGGGCAGTGTGGTGCGGGCCGTGCAGAATGATCGCACCGACGGTTGAAGAGCTGGCCAAGGAATATACGGGTAAACTGAAGGTCGCGAAATTAAACACTGATGAGAATCCAGACATTGCTAGTCGCTATAAAATAATGGGTATACCCACCATCATTTTCTTCAAAGACGGTCAGAAAGTGGACCAGGTTGTGGGTGCTGTGCCAAAGCCACAGCTGAAAGCAAAGATCGATTCCCTCCTTGCCTCCTGAGAGCGAGCGTATAATCCTTTTTAAGAAAGTGCTCTACCCGGTAATGCGACAAGTGAGATTGGGGTGTGTGAAACAGGCCCTCTTGGTTCTGTGTCTGTTTGCTATTGCCTTTTCCGCGGCTTCATGCAAGAAGGCCGAAAGGAGCAGGGTGGTTGAGGAAGGCAAGGCGCCTGATTTTACCCTGAGTGATGTGAGCGGAAAGAAAGTGACCCTGTCTGAGCTCAGAGGGAAGGTCGTGGTGGTAGAATTTTGGGCTACGTGGTGTCCCCCTTGCAATGATGCAGTACCGGAAATAAATAAGGTCTATGAGAAGTATAAGGACAAGAATGTTCAGGTGCTCGCCATTGCTGTGGATGAGGGAGGTGACGTGGCTTCAAAATTGAATTCCTTTGTGAAAGAACACCGGGCGAATTATCCCGTGCTTATTGACGACAAGAAGGTGAATGTCTCATACGGAGTGGGAAATATCCCTGTGGCCTTCATTATCGATAAGGAGGGGAAGGTGGCGAAGAAACATATTGGCTTTATGGAGGAACTTTCTGAAACAATTTCACGTGACATCGAGGCACTACTGTAATGCTTGAGTCACTGAGCGAAAAACTGGAGTCCATATTCAAGAAATTGAGGGGCAGGGGTATCCTCAAGGAAGAAGATATTGATGCTGCCCTGAAAGAGGTGCGTCTCGCCCTGCTTGAGGGTGATGTAAATTTTAAAGTCGTAAAAGACTTTGTTGAGAAGGTCAAGACAAAGTCCTTAGGCAAAGAGGTCCTGGAAAGCCTCACCCCCGGACAGCAGGTGATAAAGATAGTGCACAGTGAACTCTGTGAGCTTCTGGGAGGTGCCTACACCAAGGTGCATCTCTCTCCTAATCCTCCCACCATACTTATGATGGTCGGCCTCCACGGTTCCGGAAAGACCACGACCTCGGCGAAGCTGGCACGGCTTTTCAAAAAGGAGGGGAGGCGCCCCATGCTCGTGGCAGCCGATCTCCAGCGTCCCGCAGCTATAGAGCAATTGATAACCCTGGGCAGACAGATCGACGTTCCCGTCTTCTCTTCTCACGAAACAAAGAACCCTGTGACCCTCTGTGAGGAAGCGCTCAAAAAAGCAAAACTAAATGCACAGGATGTAATGATACTTGACACCGCGGGAAGGCTCCACATAGACGAAACACTCATGAAGGAGCTCACGGAAATAAAGGCGAGGGTGAATCCCAAGGAGATCCTCTTTGTGGCTGATGCCATGACCGGGCAGGACGCGGTGAATATCGCGAGGAACTTTAATGAACAGCTTGGCATCGACGGAATAATTCTCACTAAGATGGACGGTGACGCCAGGGGTGGCGCAGCCCTTTCCATAAGATCAATCACCGGAAAACCGATAAAGTTCATCGGAACGGGTGAGAAAATTGAGATGCTTGAGGCCTTTTATCCGGAGAGGATCGCATCGAGGATTCTCGGAATGGGAGATGTGCTCACCCTCATCGAGCAGGCCGAGAAGGCATACGACAGGAAGGAAGCCGAAAAACTCCAGGAAAAAATTCTCGGTGAGGCATTCACCTTTGAAGACCTGAAGGAACAGCTCAAGAAGTTGCGGAGCATGGGCCCTATCGAGAATATCCTGGGTATGATCCCCGGTCTTGGCAAGTTGAAAAATGTGTCTGTGGATGAAAGGGAATTCGTTAAGATAGAAGCCATCATCAATTCCATGACAAGGGAAGAGAGAAGAAATCATCAGATAATGAACGGCAGCAGGAGGAGAAGGATCGCTGAGGGAAGCGGCACTACGGTGACTGATGTGAACCGGGTGGTCAAACAGTACGTGGAAATGAAAAAAATGATGAAGATGTTCAAGGGGAAAAAGGGAATCCGTTTACCGAAGAGTTTGCCATTTTAGCCCTTTACTTTAGTTGGGAAATATATTAAAATCCTACAGTTCTTCGAATAAGGAGGTGAGTTCTTGGTTAAAATCAGACTGACAAGGTTAGGGGCACATAAGAAGCCGTTCTACCGTTTGGTGGTGGCAGACTCCAGGACGAGAAGAGACGGGCCTTTCATAGAGATCCTAGGAACATACAATCCACAAAAGGGTCCATCCGAGACGAAAATTGATACGGAAAGGGCCAAATACTGGTTAGGCAAGGGAGCGCAACCTACAGATGTCGCTAAGAAGCTTTTACACAGGGCCGGCCTGTAGACGGTTCTGAATTCCATTGGAGGTGGACGGAGATGAAAGACTTGGTGGAGGCAATGGCGAGAGCGCTGGTCGATACTCCCGAAGAGGTGAGCGTGAAGGAAGTGGAAGGGGAAAGGACCACGGTCTTTGAACTCAGAGTGGCATCCAGTGACCTTGGAAAGGTGATAGGAAAACAGGGAAAGACAGCCCGTGCGATGAGGACAATACTCGGAGCGGCGGGTACAAAGATAGGTAAGCGCTGTGTACTTGAAATTCTCGAATAGATAGCCATAGAGTGAGGAGTTCAGACGCGTGGTCTGGACCCCACACTCTGCAAATCCCTTCCCTTCAACAAAATCCTGTCAGTGCCCATCCCTTGAGCGTAAGAGTATCCTTGCTAAGAAACCCTTCCTTGCTCCACCTTGCCAGATTGAGGAAGACCTGGATCAAAGGCCTGCAATGCCGCGCGTTGACGTTGGCGGAAACGTCTGAGAAGTAGTGTATAATACACATCTGCATGAGAAAGGGGGAGGGAATGCGATGTGAGATAATTACCATATTCCCCAGTATATTTGATGCGTATCTCTCCGAAAGTATCCTGAAGAGGGCTGTGGAGAAAGGAATTGTTGAGTTCAAGGTCCACCAGCTCAGAGATTATACCGTTGATAAGCACAGGACGGTGGATGATTATCCGTACGGGGGAGGGCCTGGTATGGTGATGAAGCAGGAGCCTTTCTTCAGGGCGGTGAAATCCATAAAGGCGGATGGGGCCGAGACCTTTACCCTTATGATGAGCCCCCAGGGGAGGCCTTTTGATCAGGAGATGGCCCTTGAATTATCGAAGGAAAAGAGGAGGCTTTTGTTTCTCTGCGGAAGATACGAGGCCATTGATGAACGTGTGCGGGAGTCACTGGTTGATCGGGAGGTGTCCATTGGTGATTATGTTTTGACTGGCGGAGAATTGCCTGCATTGGTTATAATAGACAGCATTGTGAGGCTTTTGCCCGGAGCGCTGGGTGACGAATATTCTGCGAAGGAGGAATCGTTTTCGTGGGGGATACTGGATTACCCCCATTACACAAGACCTCCTGAATTTGAGGGGATGAAGGTGCCCGACGTATTGCTTTCCGGAAATCACAAAGAGATACTCCTGTGGAGAAGGAAAGAGGCGTTAAGGAGGACACTTCTCAGGAGACCTGAACTTATACAGCGGACGCTGCTCACTGATGAAGATTACCGATTACTGTCGGAAATTAAGGAGGAAGAAAGATGAACCTGATGAATGCAATTGAAGAGGGATACAAGAAAGAAGTGCCCCCCTTTCAGGTGGGGGATACGGTGAAGGTCTTTGTGAAGGTGGTTGAGGGAGACAAGGAGAGGATTCAGCCCTTCGAAGGTATTGTGATCGCAAGACGTGGCAGCACTATCAGGGAAACGTTCATGGTGAGAAAGGTGTCTTATGGAATCGGGGTGGAGAGGATATTCCCCGTGCATTCCCCTGCTATTGACAGGATAGAGGTGCTTAAAAGGGGTTCGGTGAGAAGGGCGAAACTCTATTATCTGAGGGCGAAGAAGGGGAAGGCGGCAAAGATCAAGGATAGGGAAAAAGAGAGGCTGGCGGTGGGACAGACGACAGAATAGTCAATGGACATCTACCGGTATGATGAATCCTTCAGAAATGAAGGGTTCTCCCGTGTCGCGGGTATCGATGAGGCGGGGAGGGGCCCCCTCGCCGGTCCTGTGGTTGCTTCAGCGGTTATCCTCCCTTCCATGAAGAGGATCAAAGGGTTGAGGGACTCAAAAAAAGTTCCCGAGAAAGAGAGGAAATCACTCTTTCAGGACCTGTTGTGTTGCGCAATGGACATCGGGGTGGGGATCGTGGATGCGGAGAGCATTGACAGAATGAACATACTCAGGGCAACAAGGCTTGCCATGGAGATGGCAGTGAGAGACCTCTCCTCAAGACCTGATTTTCTCCTTATCGATGCCGTTGAACTGCCCTCAGTAGACATCAGGCAGATTTCCCCTTTCAAGGGTGAATCAAAAAGTGCGTCCATATCTGCTGCTTCCATTATTGCCAAGGTGGTAAGGGACGGTATTATGGAGGATTATGACCTTATGTACCCTGAATACGGTTTTGCAAAACACAAGGGGTATTCCACAAGGGAACATGTCGAGAAGCTCCTGCTCCACGGGCCGTGCGAGATCCACAGAAAGAGTTTCGAGAAGGTCATGTCTCTGGAGCTTCCCCTGTGAGGGCTGAAGAGTGTCAAGAGGGCGGATGGATAAAGAAAGGATAGATGAGGCGCTTGAACTCCTTTGGCACCTTGAGGAAGAGGGAAATCTTGAGCTTGAACACTTCAGATTGAGTTCTGACGATCCTGACCTCGAAGAACTGATCGGTGCACTCAAGGGTGATGACTTCATCACTATAGAAGATTCTGCAGTCAAATTCACTGGTAGGGGACGTCTTCTTTCCCGGGGACTTATACGACGCCACCGTCTTGCAGAGCGACTTTTCACCGATGTGTTTGAATTGCGCGGGGACCAGGTTGAGACGGATGCATGCAAGATAGAACACATACTGAGTGAGGAATTAACTGAGAGCGTCTGCACATTTTTGGGTCATCCCCCCACATGCCCCCACGGCAAGCCCATACCAAAAGGTGAGTGCTGCAAAAAGTACAAAGTGGAGATCACTCCGGTGGTTTCGCGGCTTTCGGATTTTGAGGTGGGCTCAAAGGGGAGAATAGTATTCATCATTCCGTCCGAAACCGCAAGACTCGGAAGGCTCAGTTCTATAGGGATAGCCCCTGGCAGTACCGTCAAGCTTTTACAGAAAATGCCCTCCTGTGTCATTCAGATCGATGAGACCACTGTTGCTGTAGACCCGGATATCGCAAAGGAAATTCTGGTAAAAAAGATCGTTTAAGGGTAACTCGGCCAAGATGCCATCATGGGACGGGCAGCTGTTCCGGTACCTGGCATACGGGAGACTCAGAATACGCTGAATTTGAAATATTTCTTCGGATGTTCCTTTATGTCCTTAATCAGTTCGTTCAGAGAGACAATGCTTTCCTTTAGTTCGGTGGCAAGTTCCTTGTCTCTCAAAAGACTCCCCGCTACCCCTTCTCCCTTGTCTATGCGCTCCAGCACGGAGGAGAGTTGCAGTGATGCCTTATTCAGGTTGTCATACAGTTCTGCGTCTTCAGCTAGTTTCTTGATCGTCCCTTTTCCTTCATTGAGCTTCCTGCTGAACTCTTCCACAGAGGAGGCAGCAGTGAGCATTCTGTTATAGAGCGCGGGGTCTTCTATGAACTTCTTCAATGTTCCCGAACTCTCATTGACGGATTTGCTGAATTGCTCAAGAGAGGATGAAGCAGCCACCATTCTGTTATAGAGCGTAGGGTCATCAATCAGCAATCTTACTGTCCCCCGCGCATCCCTTATCTCTTTCAGGGTCGACGACAATGCCTTTGTGGACTCCTTGAGATTGTCATAAAGCGAAGGGTCGCTGATAAATTTAGAAATGGTCCCTTCTCCCTTTTCTATCTTTGTGACAAGATGGTCCAGTTTTGTTAAGAAGTCAGTCATCTTCTGTATGGATGTGGTACCGACCTCCATCACATTCTTCAGATCAATCTGTGATGCGCCCTTTATCATGTCTCCGGGCTGTATGGGTTCAGCCCCGGGTGAACCTGCGGACAGCTCCACATATTTATCGCCCAGCAGTCCCATGGTGAGGACGCTTGCAAGGGAATCCTTCTTGATATATTTCAGGGTGCTTCTATTCACGGAAAAAGTGACGATTGTTCCGTACTCTCCGCTCAGCCTGATATTCTTTACCGACCCCACCTCAATCCCTGATATCCAGACCGGAGCACCTTTCCGCAAACCCCTCACATCCTCTATCTGTGCGCGCAATGCTATTTTAGGAGAGAAGATGTCTTCAATACTGCCTGCGAGAAAAACGGTGAACAAGAGGACGAGGAGGGCAAGGGTCACCACCAGACCGACCTTCAGTTTTGACCACATGAGCTGTTTTTTCATATCAAACATATGCGCCATCCTTCAAGGACAGTACTGACCGTTCACGTACCATGGACGCCCAGTTCCTTGATGAATATTCTGACCTCCGGTATAGGGGAATTGAGGAGCGCATCACTGTCGCCATCGAATATTATCATACCATTTTTGAGAAACATAAACCTGTTTGCAACCTTTAATGCGTCATGAATCTTGTGGGTAACGATGAGAAACCCTGTGCCGTTCTTTGAGAGATCGCGGATAAGGTTGCAAATGTTTTCCGCATTTACAGGATCAAGGCCTGACGTGGGTTCGTCGTAGAGAAACATATGCGGTTCTGAACCCGCAAGGGATCGTGCAATGGCAACCCTCCGGTGCATCCCTCCGCTCAATTCTTCGGGCATGAGCTCCATGGCATGTCCTACCCCTACCGTTTTCAGCAATCCCCTCACCTTTTCGTCAATCTCCTCCTCTGACATGGTAGTGTATTCCCTCAAACAAAATGCAACATTCTCCTTGACATTGAGGGAATCAAAGAGGGCACCTTCCTGGAAGACGATGCTGAATTTCATTCTCACCGGCCTGAGTTCTTTTTCCGTCTTAGAAGTGATATCTTCTCCATCGACGTATATGTTCCCGCGATCAGGTCTTACAAGCCCCATGATAAGCTTGAGGATGGTGGTTTTTCCTTCTCCGCTCTCCCCAAGAATTGCCACCCGTTCGTTATCGTGAATGGAAAAGCTCAAATCCTTCAGGATGTCCCGCGTTCCGTATAAGAGCCACACCTTGTCAAATACGATCATACGGAGAACCCCAGGATGTAGAGCAATATCCTTGTCAGGATAAAGTCAGCAACGATGATCATGATAATGGAGAGCACCACCGCACGGGTGGTCGCGCTTCTGAGACCGATGGCCCCGCCCTTTGTGGAAAGACCCATATAACTGCTGATGGACGCAATGAGGAACCCGAAGATGAACGGTTTCACCGAACCTGCAAAGACATTTTCAAAGATGAGGACGTCCCGGACAGAGCTCCAGTATACATGACCGCTCTGATGGCTCATAAAGACCGCGATGTAATATCCTCCAAAGAGGGAGGCGGCATCGCCGATAATAGTGAGGGCAGGCAGCATCACAATGGCACTCAGCATGCGGGGGGTGACAAGCTTTTTTATAGGGTCCACGCCAAAGACCCTTAGAGTATCGACCTGGTGGCCGAGCACCATTGAACCGAGTTCAGAGGCAATTCCCGAGCCAACTCTTCCGGTAAACACGAGGGCAGCGGCTACAGGACCTATCTCCCTGATGATGGAAATGCCCACGACCTTTCCTGTGTACATCTTGAGGCCGAGGACGGAAAGTTCTGCAGCCAGCTGCAGGGAAAGGGCCATCCCTATAAAAAGGGATACAAGAATAATGATAAAGAAGGATCCGGCTCCTGCGTAGTCCATCTGTTCAATGGTGTCTCTCAGGTAGAATGGCTTCCTCACGGTTCCCAGGAGCCCTTGGAGAGAGAGGAGGTAAAACTTCTGGAGGTTGCTTATCAGTTCCTTTATGTTCATTATGCGTGGGGAGGTTCTTAAAGAGAAATGGAGTTAAACCACCGTCTTTTCCTCTTGTTCTGGGCCATGGAGGTGCTGATTTCCTCAAGCAATCTTACCATTTCTGCCTGTCGTTTTCCTGATTCTCTTATCTCTGCGGAGAGAGTGGTCAGGGTTTCTCGCAGGGCAACGAGTGATCGGTTAATTTCAGGGAGCATGGTTGTTGTCATGGAACTGAACGCTTCGTGGGGAGATGCGTTACTTTCAGGGGGTTCCTTTTCTCTCTGTTTCAAGGTCGTTGACGGTATGCTTAAATCATCAATTTTAAATACCTCTTTCTCGGGAATCTTGAGGGATATGGTGTCCTTAACTTGGGACACTTCCTGGTCCGGCGATTTTTCAGGAACCTTCAGGGATATGGGGTCCTTTAGGTGGGGGAGTTCCTGAACTGTTGTTTTGTCCGGAATCCTCAGCGATATGGCATCCTTTACCGCAAGACCCTTTTCTGAAAGAGTTTTTTCAGGAACAGGTACCGAGATACGCGGCTCTTTGGGGAGGGCAATGTCCACCTTGTGTTTCTTAATGATATCTTTCAGGAGTATTTTTGTGATGAGGCGGAATGTCTCCTCAACCCCCTTGCCGTCAACCGCAACCGCTTCGATTTCCGGATAGTCCTTTTTGTTCAGGTCACTTCTGAGTTCTTCTGTGGAAAGGACATTGGAAAGATCACGTTTGTTATACTGAATCACCACGGGGATCTCATCAGGGTTCACATTGTTGGAGAGGAGATTTTCCCGCATATTCGCAAAACTCTCAATATTCTGCTCCTTCAAATCCCTTTGGGAATCGGCCACGAATACCACGGCATCGGCACCCTTCAATACGAGTTTTCTCGTGGCATTATATCGTATCTGTCCGGGAACGGTGTAAAGCTGGAACCTTACCGAGAAGTCCTTTATCTTTCCTAATTCAACGGGGAGAAAATCAAAAAAAAGAGTCCTGTCAGACTCTGTGGCAAGGGAGATAAATTTACCCCTGGATGAAGGGTCGAGGACGGAATAGAGATACTGGAGATTTGTGGTCTTTCCGCTCAGACCGGGACCGTAATATACGACCTTTAAGGTAATTTCTTTTGTTACGTAATTGAAAAAAGCCACTCTAAATTATAGCATAAACACCGTTTCTCGTATAGTTCTTCACCCGGTACATGGCCTCGTCTGCGAGCTTGAGGAGTTCCTCCTTTGTTTTTGCGCTCTCCGGGTAGGAAGAAACGCCGAAGCTTGCAGTGATCTTGATGATATAGCCGTCCTTTTTTAAAAACGTGTTCTGTGCAATGGACTTTCTGATTCTCTCCGCAACCTTCGCAGCGACCTCGGGGGGAGTTTGGGGAAGAACGACCACAAACTCGTCTCCTCCGTAGCGTGCGACGATGTCGATGGAACGCAGGCTTCGTATGAGCAATTGGCTCACCTCCACAAGGAGCTTGCTCCCCACGAGATGGCCATAATGGTCGTTGACATGCTTGAAATAATCGATATCCATAAATATGAGGGACACCGAGGTGCGGGAACGTTCGCATCTGTGTATTTCCACCTCAATGGTCCTGTTCAGGTATCGGGAATTAAAGAGCTTGGTGAGATCATCGGTGATCGCAAGCTCAGCCATCTTGTGGTACAGTGATACCCTCTCTATGGAGAGGGCTGCATAATCCATCAATTTCACGAGGAGATCAAGGTCATCCTTTGTGAATGGGCTTCCCGCCTTTTTTGCAAATTCCATCACTCCGATCACGCGCTCTTTGCTCTTTACAGGAACGCATATCAGGGATTGGGCCCTGCGGGTACTTTTGTTGCTGGCCCTGGACATGAAACGTTCATCATGGGAAACATCAGGGACAATCAAGGGGATCCCTTCCTTTACCACCCATCCTGCAATGCCTTCTCCGGGTTTAAGTCTTGGCTTTTTCAGGTTGCTCCCCTTTTTCTTCCTCTCATCCTTTTTCTCCAGGACAAACTCTCCTGTTTCTTCATCCAGGAGAAATATGGACCATGAGGAGGCATCAATCATACCCTTGGTTTTCTTCATGATTTCCACGAGCATGTTATCCAGCTCCATGTCAGAGTTCAGGACCCTGCTGATCTCATCAAAGAATTGAAGCTCCCGTCTCGTACCAAAAAGGCTGCCTTTCAGTCTCTTGTTCTCAACATGCAGGCTCCTCTCCTGGATGAGGCGG
>Ga0335085_10013079_pt1 | contig 12181 bp, 13 predicted proteins | sample Lox_Sample_45_FD_206712 | JGI IMG/M metagenome (GOLD analysis project Ga0335085, IMG submission 206712) | Soil microbial communities from Loxahatchee National Wildlife Refuge, Florida, United States - Lox_Sample_4.5 | ecosystem: Environmental > Terrestrial > Soil > Wetlands | place: USA...
GCTCATCGCACCCCTCGTTGGCTGAAAAATCACGCGGCGGCCTGGAATCCAGGCCGCCGCGTGACGGCTCCGTCGCGGAGCGTGAAAGAAAACCCTCGCTCGTCTACGCGGTCGCGGCGACCCGTGAGCGCGAGCGTTCCGTCGTCGCTGGTGCGCCGGCCGCCCGTCGGAGCTCCGCGGCGCGGTCGGTGCGCTCCCAGGTGAAGAAGTCGTCCTCGGCGGCGCGGCCAAAGTGTCCGTAGCTGGCAGTACGCTCGTAGATCGGCCGCCGCAGATTCAGGGTGCGGATGATCGACGCCGGCTTGAGCTCGAAGTGCTCGCGTACGATCTTGGTCAACTCGTCGTTGGACACCACACCGGTATCGAAGCTATCGACCAGGACCGAGATCGGTTCGGCAACCCCGATCGCGTACGCCACCTGAACCTCGCACTTGCGCGCCAGTCCGGCCGCGACGACGTTCTTCGCAACGTAGCGGGCCATGTATGCCGCGCTGCGGTCCACCTTCGTCGGATCCTTGCCGGAGAACGCGCCGCCGCCGTGCCGGCCATAGCCGCCGTACGTGTCGACGATGATCTTGCGGCCCGTCAGACCACAGTCACCCATCGGGCCGCCAATGACGAACCGGCCAGTCGGGTTCACGTGAAAGACGGTCTTCCGATCGAGGTACTGGCTCGGCACGACCTTCTTGATTACCTCTTCGATCACCAGCTCCCGCAGGATCTCGTACTTCGCGTCGGGGCTATGCTGGGTGGAGATGACCACGGCCGAGACGCGCGTGGGCCGGCCGCCGCGATACTCAACCGTCACTTGCGACTTTGCATCGGGGCGCAGGAACGGGTAGTGGCCGCTCTTGCGAACGCGAGCGAGATGGGCGACGAGCTGGTGCGCGAGGGTGATGGGCATCGGCATCAGCTCGGGCGTCTCGTCGCAGGCGAAACCGAACATCATGCCCTGGTCGCCGGCGCCCTGCTCGGTGAACAACCCCTCGCCCTCGGTAACGCCCTGCGAAATGTCCGGTGACTGCCGGTCGATCGCGGTCAGCACGGCACAGGTATCGGCATCGAACCCCATGTCTGACGACGTGTAGCCGATGCGCCGGACCGTGTTGCGGACGATCTCCTGGTAGCCGATGCGGGCGGTGGTGGTGATCTCGCCCGCAACCACGACCATGCCCGTCTTGGTCAGCGACTCGCATGCGACCCGGCTGTTGGGATCCTGAGCCAGCAGCGCGTCCAAGATGGCATCCGAGATCTGGTCGCACATCTTATCAGGATGTCCTTCCGAGACGGATTCGGAAGTGAAGAGGAAGTCTTGCAGCGCCATCGGTGCACTCCTTAACCCGCGCAGCATCTTCGGCTGCGCGGTCTGTGGTCAACGTGAAGGTTGAAGGTAGTCGTCTGACGCATATTATACCGATGTTCGTGAATCAAGCAGTTCCTCTACTCGCTCTCGTTGAAGCGGTCATCGACCAGCGCCGCGATCGCCGCGAGCGCCTCCGCGGCGTCGGGTCCCTCGGCCGACACGTCGATGATGCTCCCCTGCCCCGCGGCGAGCATCATGAGCTCGATGATGCTCTTTCCATCGACCACCTGATCGTCCTTGGCAATCAGGATCGTGGATGCGAAGCGCCTCGTCACCTCGATCAATTGCGTGGCGGCGCGCGCGTGCAGCCCGAGCTTGTTCTTGATCTCGAGCTGGCGCCGCACCACGCCCGGGACGCGGGACGGCGGTGTCATCGCTGCATGTCGCGATGACGGACCTGCACGCCATGGCCGCGGTCGGCGATCGCCCGCGCCAGGCGCTCCACCAGCGCCACCGAACGATGACGGCCGCCCGTGCAGCCGACAGCCAGTGTGAAATACGCCTTCCCCTCGCGCCGATAGAGTGGGAGGGTGAACGCGAGCAGCTGCTCGACGTCACGCAGGAACGTCCGCGCGTCCTCACGCTCGAGCACGAACGCCGCCACCACCGGATCGCAGCCGGTGCGCGGCCGGAGCTCGTCGACGAAGAAGGGGTTGGCGAGGAAACGCGCATCCAGCACCATGTCCGCGTCGGTCGGTACGCCGAACTTGTAGCCGAACGAGACGAGCTGCACGGTCAGCCGGTCGGCGGTGAGCGGGTGGCGAAAGAGGCCCTGTAGCTGCTCGCGCAGTTGATGGACCGTGAGCGCAGTCGTGTCGAGAATGCGATCGGCGCGCTCGCGCAGGCCCGCCAACAGCTCACGCTCGCGGCGAATGCCGTCAATGGGCAGCCCGCCGCCGGCGACCGGGTGGGGGCGCCGGGTCTCGCTGAAGCGCCGAACCAGCACCTCGTCGGAGGCGTCGAGGAAGACGATCTGCAGGGCGTACCCGGCGCGGCGCACCTCATCGAGAACGCGCGGGTATTCGCCGAAGAACTGACGTTCCCGCAGATCCACCCCCAGCGCGACCCGGTTGATGCTCTCCAGCGAGGCCTCGCAGAGCTCGAGGAAGCGCTGGATCAGCACGAGCGGGAGATTGTCGATACAGTAGTAGCCCAGGTCCTCGAGCACATGAATCGCCGTGCTCTTACCCGAGCCCGAGAGGCCGCTGACGATGACGACCTCCAAGCGTGGCTGGTCGCGCGTGGGGTCCACTCGCTCTCGCCCGGACGCGGAATAGGCGTCAGAGCTTTTCATCCTCCTCCGCAATCAAGCGAAAGAGCGCCGCCCGGTCCAGAGCAGCAAGCAGCGCCTCACGAAACGCCTTGTCCTTGAGCAGCCGCGACACGCGCGCGAGAGCCTTGAGGTGCTGGCCAACCGAATCATCCGGCGCAACCAGCAGAAAAAACAGTCGCGTTGGGCCGCCGTCGAGCGAATCGAAGTCCACCCCCGCGGCGTGGCGCCCGAAGGCGCCGAGCACGCGTTTGAGCCCCGGCAATTTCCCATGCGGAATCGCGATGCCGTCGCCGATCGCGGTGCTTCCCAGCCGCTCGCGTTCCCACAGCACCTCCACCAGCCGCTCGGGATCGATCTCGGGATGCTGGCGCGCGAGGTGCGCCGCGAGCTCGCGGATCACGTCAACTTTCGTCGGCCCGGCCAGCGTCGGTGCGACGAGCTCCTCGTTGGAGAGAATGTCGAGAATCTTCATGCCGTGGTGCTCTCGGAGAGGCGGCCGACCCCTCGCCCGCGCTGCGCCGCCCTCTCCCCAGCGGTTCAATACACTTGCCGCCGCTTCGACGAGGGAAGAATGCTCATCATCTCTCGGTACTTGGCCACGGTGCGGCGGGCGATGTCGATGTTCTCCTTGGCCAGCGTCTGCGCGATGTGCTGATCACTGAGCGGATGACGCGGGTCTTCCTGGCTGATGAGGACGCGAATCCGATCCTTGACGCTCTCGGCGGAGACCTCGTCCCCGTCGCCGCTGCGCAAGCTCGAGGTGAAGAAGAACTTGAGCTCGAAGATGCCCTGCGACGTATGGACGTACTTGTTCGCCGTCGCCCGGCTGACCGTCGATTCGTGCATGCCGATGTCGAGCGCGACGTCCTTCAGCACGAGGGGCTTCAGGTACGAAATCCCCTTGTCGAGGAACTCACGCTGAAACTTCACGATACTCGACGTGACCATGAAGAGGGTGCGCTGGCGCTGCTGGATGCTCTTGATGAGCCAGGCCGCCGCCCGCATCTTGTCCTGCACGTAGCGCTTCGCTTCGGGTTGCTGCTCCGCGCCGAGGACCTGGCGGTAGTACGAGCTCACCCGCAGCCGCGGGAGGCCCTCATCGTTGAGGGTGACGACGTACTCGTCGCCCACCTTGTGCACGAACACGTCCGGGGTGATGTAGCGGATGTCGCCCTCGCCGAAATTGCGGCCCGGCTTGGGCTCGAGCGTGGTGATCGTGGCGGCAGCGGCGACGACCTCCTCGACCGTCACGCCGAGCTCCTTGGCGATCTTGTCGTAGCGCTTCCCCTCGAGGAGGAGCAGATGGTCGCGGACGATCGCGGCCGCGACCGAGTCCTCCATCTCCTGGGCCCGCAGCTGGAGCAGGAGGCACTCGCGCAGGTCGCGCGCCCCCACGCCGGGGGGGTCGAGGTTCTGGATGCGGCACAGCGCCCGCTCGACGATGTCGAAGTCCTGGCCGCTCTGGAAGGCGATGTCCTCGATGGGCACCTGCAGGTAGCCATCCTTGTCCATGTTGCCGATGAGCAAGGTGGTCACGCCTTCCTCCGCCTCGTCCATGTCGTGCATGCGCAGCTGCCAGAGGAGGTAGTCCATCAGCGACTGGGCGCGCACCAGCGTGCTCTCGAGCGTCGGGCGCTTCTCGTCGTCGTAGTCGGCCTGTGACGATGTCGCGTTGTGCCAGTCGTTGCTGTAGTTGTCGAGGTATTCCTTCCAGTCGATCTCCTTCAGCCCCTTGTCGGGTTCGATCTCGCTGGTGGTGCCCCGTTCGGGCGCCGCCGCGTCGAACTCGTCGATCCCGTTCCCGACTTCCTCCAGCTGCTCCTCGGTGCGCGGCTTCGGCTCCTCGAGCTCCGTGTTCGGCTCCAGGTCCTCCTCGAGGACCGGGTTCTCGGCGAGCTCCTGCTCGACCAGCTGTTCGAGCTCCGCCCGCGATACCTGCAGGATCTTGATGGCCTGACGCAGCTGCGGCGTCATGACCAGCATCGGCGTCTGCTTGAGGAGGATTTTCGTTTCCAGTGCCATCGGACCGGGCCTACCTATAGGCTGAACCCTTCACCCAAGTATAACTCGCGCGCCTGCCGACTCGAAGCGATAGCTTCGGGCGGCCCCTCTTCGAGGATGACCCCCTGGTTGAGGACATACGCCCGATCGCAGATGCCGAGCGTCTCGCGGACGTTGTGATCGGTGATGAGCACGCCGATCCCCCGTGCCTGCAGCTGCGCGATGATGTTTTGGATGTCGGCGACGGCGAGCGGATCGATACCCGCAAACGGCTCGTCGAGCAGCATGAAGCTCGGCGACGTCACCAGGGCACGGGTGATTTCCACCCGGCGGCGCTCGCCGCCTGACAGGGTATATGCCCTGCTCTTCGCCAAGTGCGCAATGTTGAGCTCGCCGAGCAGCCGATGGAGGCGGTCGGTGCGCTCCTCTCTGCTGAGTGGGAGCGTTTCCAGGATGGCGAGAAGGTTTTCCTCGACCGTGAGCTTGCGGAAGACCGAAGCCTCCTGGGGGAGATAGCTGACGCCCATGCGGGCACGACGATACATCGGTTGGCTGGTCAGCTCGGCGCCATTGAGCACTACGCGGCCGCTGTCGGGCCGCAGCAGACCCACGATGATGTAGAATGTCGTCGTCTTTCCGGCGCCGTTCGGCCCGAGCAGTCCCACGACCTCACCCGCACGTACCTCGACGCTCACGTTTTGCAGGATCTCGCGGCCGCCCAGCCGCTTCGATAGGCCCTCGCCGCGGAGCACCGTCTCCGCGTCCGGCGCATGCCCGTTGTGGCTATTTCGCGTTGTCACTGCTTGCCTGCTTCGGGGACGGGTCCTCGACCACCTTTTCCGAGTTGTCTGGCGGGAAGAGGACGGCACGCACGGGAGCGCCACCTCCCTCGACCACGCTACGTCGTTCGTCGAGATAGACAATCACGCGGTCGCCCGTGACCTCGTTTGGCCCCTCGCGCAGCACGGCCCCCTCGCTCAAGGTCACCGTCTGCGCCTGCTGATTGAACACCGCCCGCCCTCCGGTCGCCGAGCGGTCGCCCATCCCGATCTGCACTTGCCCCTCGGCGACGACCTCGCGCACACGCTGTCCCTCGCCCTCGTCCTTGAGCAGCACCCGCAGCCGGTCACTACGCACCGTGAGGTCTCCCTGGGTCACCATCACCCCACCGCGGTAGGTGAGTGTCTGCGCTCCGTAGTCGAACTCGAGCTCCTTGGCGTGGATCGTCACCGGTCCGCGGCTGGACGACAGGGATAGGCCGCCCAGGAGATTGTTGTCCGACAGATCGCTCGCTTTAGGTGAGCGCGGTGGCGTGGCGGCCGCTGATTCCGCGACCACCGCGCATGGCAGCAGCGTGAGCGCCACCGCCGTGGCGAGCAGGATGTTCGTTGAACTCCGCGTGTTCCGCTCCTCCGTTTCATGCGTTCGGCTGCATGACCATCTGGACGTTGTCCTTCAGCGTCATTCGACGGCCGGCAAGATCGATCGTCATCTGCTTGCCATTGATCTCGAGGTTGTGCCCCGCGATGCGGACCTTGCCCGGGGACGTGATCGTGTCGGTGTCGCCCTCGTAGTTGGCCCACTCCGTGTTGAGGGTGTACCCGTCGACGTCGACCTGGATCTGCCCGGAGAGCTCGACCCCGCGCAGCTCGTTGTCGCCCACGTGCACCTTGCCTTCCTTGCCGCGCATCGCCACGACACGGCCATCGCTGCCGAAGAACGAGACGACGGGAGCGGTCACTGCCACGACGCTGTTCTCTTCGTAATAGTTGGCTTCCTCCGCCGAGACTTCCCACTTCTTCTCGCCGTTGCGCACCTTGACGCGATGGAAGTTCTGGATGCGCTGCGCCACGTTGGGGAGCATCTCGACCGCGACCCGGGCGAGATCGGATTGTCGCTGGCGCCAGAGCGTTCGGCCCACTAGGTATGTGCCGGCACCGAAGGCGGCGAGAACGAGAAACACAACGACGCGGCGAAGATATCTCTTCATAGCAACATCCCGCGGGGACTGATGCCGAGAGAACGTACCACCGCATCCTTGACCTGTAAAGCTGACCGTGGCTGGCTCGCTTGCTGCATGACGCGCGCATTGGTACGACCCCAACGATGAGATGGAGGCACCTCGCCGCCTGGGGAGTGCATCTGTACACCGCATCCGGCGCCGTCATCGGGATGCTGGCGCTCGATGCGATCACGCGTGGAGCCTACGGCGCGGCATTCGCCTGGATGATACTCGCGACCCTGATCGACTCGACCGATGGCACCTTGGCGCGACGGGCCCGTGTCAAGGAAGTCCTGCCCCATTTTGACGGCGCCAAGCTCGACGACATCGTCGACTATCTCAACTACGTCGTCGTGCCGATCGCGCTCGCCTACACAGCGGGCCTGGTACCCACCGGAACCGCAGGGATCGCCGTTGCCGCCGCGCCGCTTCTGGCCAGTGGCTACGGCTTCTGCCACGCGGCCGCCAAGACCCCGGACCATTTCTTCACCGGATTCCCCTCCTATTGGAACGTGGTCGTCTTTCATCTGTACACCCTCGGCGGCCCCATGTGGTTCAACATCGCCGTGCTGCTCGTGCTGAGCGTCCTGGTCTTCGTGCCCACGCGCTACTTGTACCCCAGTCGCGGACCGGTCGCGCGTACGGCGACGTACGTCCTCGGCGGCATCTGGGCGCTGCTGCTCGTCATCCTTCTTCTCCAGTTTCCCCATCCGTCCCGCCCCCTGGCGCTGCTCTCGCTGTACTTCCCCGCCTATTATCTGGCGATGTCGTTTCACGTGCACCGGACCCATCCGCGGGCGCGGCACGCGATCAGAAGCTAGCCACAATCCGAAACTATTGAACCATAGCAGACACGGAGGGCACAGAGGACAAGGACCTCTGTGCCCTCCGTGCTCCACTGGCCACTGGTTGTGGCTGTTCAGCCCTCAACCCGGCAGCTTCTCGATCACCAGGCTCGGGTCGGGCTGGTAGTAGCCGAGCGCCTCCGGCAGCCATTCGCGGATCTGTTCCTGGCGGGTGCCGTACGACGGATGCGTCGAGAGAAACTCCGGCGGCGCCCCGCCCTCCTTCACGTTCTTTTCCATGCGCTCCCAGAGCTCGAGCGCGGCCTTGGGATCGTAGCCAGCCTTGGCCATGAGGATGAGCCCGATGTGGTCGGCCTCCGATTCCTGCGCGCGGCTGAACGGCAGGATCACGCCCACCTGGGCGCCGAGACCGAAAGCTTGCATGATCGCCCGCGCCGTCATCGGATCGGCGCCGCCGCCGCCGAGCGCCGCCGCGACACCTGCGGCGCCCAGCTGGACCAGCAGTCCTTGGCTCATACGCTCGGCGCCGTGGCGCGCGATGGCGTGCGCCACCTCGTGGCCGACGACGGCCGCCAGCCCGGCCTCGTCCTGCGCGACCGGGAAGATCCCCGTGTACACCGCGACCTTGCCGCCGGGAAGGCAGAAGGCGTTGGCCATCTTGTCGTCCTCGATCACCGTGAACTCCCATTGAAAATCCGGCCGGTCCGCCGCCTTGGCGATGTGCCGCCCGACCCGATCGACGATGCTCAGGCTCGTTGGATCCCGATCGATCGTCGACTCCTTCAGCACTTGCTGATAGGCGGCGACGCCGATCTGCATCTCCTCGCGCTGCGACACCAAGATGAGCTGGCTGCGGTTGGTGTATGGCACCGAGGCGCAGGCTGCCGCGAGCATCGTGACGATGGCCGAGGCCAGCAGGATGATCGCCCTCCCACGACGCTTCATCCGCGGCATTGTATCCCGCTCGATTCCGCCAACCAAACGGGGCTGGCCAACGCCCGGCCGGGTGCTAACGTCCCCGGCGTTCACGGTTGTCATTCCTCCCGTGCGGCGGTAGGTGAATCGGGCACGACGGCCTCGAACCGGACGCGATGATCACGGCGGAGAATCTCACCAAGTACTTCGGCACGTTCGCGGCGATCGAGAACGTATCCTTCGAGGTGGGGCGCGGCGAGATCATCGGCTTCCTCGGACCGAACGGCGCCGGCAAGAGCACGACGATGCGCATTCTCGCCGGTGTCTACCCGCCGACGCGCGGACGCGCCGTCGTGGCGGGCTACGACATCGTGCGCGACGCACTCCGGGCACGCGCCGTGGTGGGCTATTTCCCCGAGCGCGTCTCGCTCTACGGCGACATGACGGTGACCGCCTACCTCGCATACGTCGCGGCCATGAAGGGTCTCGAAGGGACGCGCGCGCGTCAGGACATGGCCTACGCGCTCGCGAGCTGCAGCCTCGAGCCCGTGCGCACCCGGGTGATCGGTACCCTGTCCAAGGGATACCGCCAGCGCGTCGGGATCGCGCAAGCGCTCATCGGCGCCCCGCGGGTCTTGATTCTGGACGAGCCGACCGCGGGGCTCGACCCCGAGCAGGTCGCGGAGCTGCGCAGCCTGATCCGCGAGCTACGGGGCGAGCGCACGGTGATCCTCTCCAGCCACGTCCTGTCCGAGATCGAAGCCACGTGCGACCGCGTCATCATCATCAACCGGGGACGGGTCCTCGCGGTCGACACGCCGACCAATCTCAACCGGCAACTGCGCCGCACCTCGGAGGTCTATCTCGAGGTCGTTGCTCCCGACGGCGACGTGGTGCAGACGCTGCGGGCCGTGCCGGGCGTCCTCTCGGTCGAGCCGCGCGCCAACCCCGGCGACGGCGCCTCGGCGCTTCTGGTCGCGACGGAGGAGGGCCGCGACCTGCGCGAGCTGATCGCCGCGACGGTCGTCGGCCACGGATGGGCCCTGCGCGAGCTGCGCCCGGTCATGCTCTCACTCGAGGAGATCTTCCTCTCCCTGGTCGCCACCAAGGAATCGGCCACAGAGACGCCAAATGAAGTTCGCCGTCATTTGCCGGCGTGAGCTGTACGCGTACTTTGCCTCGTTCGTGGCATATGTGCTCGTCGCCGTCTTCCTGGTGCTGAGCGGCTACTTCTTTTACAGTGACCTGATCTTCTTCATCCTCTTCGGCGGCTTCACGCTGCCGACCGGCTTGTGGCAGTTCTTTTTTCTCGACACCCGCCAGGTGACGCTCCTGGTGCTGCCGCTCGTCACCATGCGGCTGTTCGCCGAAGAGAAGAAGCTCGGCACGATGGAGCTCCTGTGGACCTATCCGGTGCGCGACGGGGACATCGTCGCCGGCAAATTCCTCGCCGCCACGCTCTTCTATCTCGTCATGCTCCTGCCCACGGTGGTGGGGCCGGCGGTGTTCTTCGCCTTTCACCGCTTCGAGATCGCGCCGATGCTCACCGGTTATCTCGGCATGCTGCTCCTGGGCATGGCCTTCATCGCGTGCGGCCTGTTCGTGTCGTCCCTGACCGAGAATCAGGTCGTGAGCGCCATGGTCACCTACGGCATCCTCGTCCTCTTCTGGTTCCTCACCTGGAACGAGGAGGTCGCGAATGAGCAGCTCGTGCGCTTGCTGCTCGGGGTGTCGCTTTTCGACCATTTCTTCAACTTCGCCCGGGGTGTGATCGACACCCGCGACATCGCCTACTTCCTGCTCTTCATCGCCTTCTTTCTCTTCCTCACCATGCAGTCGCTCGCGGTACGCACGTGGCGCGGGGTCCGCTGACCATGGCCGCATCGTTGAAACTGACGCCGTCAACCCGCGGTGCGCTGCAGCTCGGGGTGCAGGTCACCCTGGCAGTGATTCTCTTCGCGCTCCTCGAGCTGCTCGCGACCCGGCACAACGTGCGGTTCGACCTCACCGAGGCGCAATCCTTCGTGCTGTCCGACCAGGCGCGGCAGATCGCATCCGCAGTCGCGGAGCCGGTGCGCATCACCGTCTTCTACAACTCGCAGGAAAGCGGCCAGCGGCGCGATCTGACCGACCTGCTGGAGCAGTTCAGTACCACCTCACACCACATCAGCTTCCGGCTGGTCGATCTCGACCGCTCGCCCGGTCTGGCGAAGAAGTACGGCATCTCGAGCTACAATTCTGGCGTCGTCGAGACTGACGGGCGCCTCACCGAGCTGAAGACGGTCGACGAGAGCGAGATCGCGAGCGCACTGCTCAAGCTCACGCGGGCACGGACGCGGACGCTGTGCTTCGTGACCGGACACGGCGAGCGCAATCCCGAAGATGCCGACGACCGCCAGGGGTACAGCGAAGTGGCAAAAGCGCTGGAACGGGAGCACTTCGCCATTCGCACCCTTTCGACCATCCCGGTGGAGGGGGTACCGGCCGACTGTACCGTGACCGTTCTCGCCGGCCCCTCACACGATCTCCTGCCCGGCGAGGCGGATGCCCTCACCGCCCACGTGCGGCGGGGCGGGAAGGTGTTCCTGCTGATCGATCCGGACGCCCCGCCGTCGGTCATCGATCTGGCCCGACGCTTCGGCGTCGAGCCCGGCAACGACCTGATCGTCGACGATCGCAACCGCTTCTTCGGCGCCGATAGCTTCATGCCGCGGGTGCCGATCTTCGATCAGCAGACCTTCAAGCGCAGCCTCGACACCGCGGCGGTGCTCTCCCTGGCGCGCACCGTGCGGCCGGCCGAACAACCGCCGCCGGGCACGCGGGTGCTCCTGCTCGCGCTGACCAGCCCCGACAGCTGGGCCCGCACCGATGGGGGGAAAACGCCGGACGAGAACGTCCGCTTCCGCCAGGGCACCGATCATCCCGGTCCCTTGCCGGTGGCGGTGCTCGCAGCCGTGCGTCCCGCCGGCACCGACGGCGTCGATGCCGGCGGAAGCGGCGAGGCCTCGGACGGCGGCGGCCGCTTGGTGGTCATGGGTGACTCCGACTTCGCCACCAATTTTTACCTCAATCTGCTCGGCAACAAGGATCTGTTCATGAACACGGTCGCGGTGCTCGCCGAGGATCCGGAGCTCGTGGCCGTGCGGCGCAAGGGACGCCCACGCGGCTCGATCTCACCGATCTTCCTCACGGCGGAGCAGGGACGAGCGATCTTCTGGACGGCGGTCGTGCTCATGCCGGCGCTCTCGGTCCTGACGGGCGCGGCTGTTGGATGGGTGCGCCGCCGGCAACGCGGAGGACGCTAGCGTGGGATGGCGGACCACGCTCGCGCTCAGCGTCGCGGTCGTCCTCGCGGCCGGGACGCTCTGGGTCGACCTGCGCCGCGCGAATGTCGGCTCGCTGGAGTGGGACATTCTCGGCGAACCTCGCGGTGAGCCCCCGGGAGAAAAGATCAAGCGCTTGCTCGGATTCGACCCGGCGACGATCACCGCCATCCGCCTGGCGCGCGACGGCACGGTGGTGCGGGTGGCGCGCGCGAACGGCGGCTGGGTCGGCGCGGCGGAGCCCCGTCTGCTGGATGAGTTTCTCCACAACCTCCAGGAGATGGCCGAGATCGCGCCGCTGGAAGTGCAGGCGGACGAGCTCGAAGATTATGGGCTGGATCCGCCGCAGGCCGTGATCGAGCTCGAACGGCAGGGGGGCGACCCGATCGTGGTGTTGCTCGGACAGCACAACCCCTCGGCCACCGGCGCATATGTCCAGCTCGGCAAGGGCGGCCCGGTCGTCCTGACCGGAGCACTGATGCTGTGGGAGTTCGACAA
>Ga0335085_10013080_pt1 | contig 12180 bp, 11 predicted proteins | sample Lox_Sample_45_FD_206712 | JGI IMG/M metagenome (GOLD analysis project Ga0335085, IMG submission 206712) | Soil microbial communities from Loxahatchee National Wildlife Refuge, Florida, United States - Lox_Sample_4.5 | ecosystem: Environmental > Terrestrial > Soil > Wetlands | place: USA...
GCTCAGTCGGTGTCGACATCGTCAAGACAATTCCGATTCCGCGTCGCGAAGGGCCGTTGAATCCGCTGGCCAACGATTCGGATTCAGTTATTCCGCAGCAGCCGAAGCCGGTCAAACTGCAGAAGCAGGTCGAGAAGCAGCCGGAGAAGGCGATTGAGCTGCCCGACAAGACGCCGAAGCCGAAAAAGCTTTCGCCGGAGAAGCAGGTGCGCGATCTGTTCAGGCCTCCCGAGCCGTACAAAACCAACCAGGTTTTTTCCAACACGCCGCAGGCGGCGGTTTCACCCATGTTCGGCAAGCAGGGTTCCGGAGGAATTGACCTCGGAGAGGCTTCGGTGCTCGGTGACCGCTACGGCGCATATGCGAATCTGATCCGCGATCGCATCGGACAGCATTGGAATCGTGCGGATCTGCACTCCTCGCCGTCGCAGATTTGTACGGTAACGTTCACAATTCAGCGCAACGGTTCGGTCACGAACGTGCAAATAAGCAGGACCAGTGGGGATTACCTTTTGGATACGTCGGCAAAGAGAGCGATACTGGATTCCGATCCTCTGCCCCCTCTGCCGCCGGAATTTCCACGCAGTGACGCAACCGTGGAACTGAATTTCCAGTTGAGGCAATAATGCGCATCTCTGTGATGAAATCCGTCGCTCTACTCGGACTGACAGCTGTGGCTGCCGCGCTCGCGCAGGATCTCAATATCTGGATTCGCGAAGGCTCAGGAAAAACCGCACTCGCAGTCATCGATTTCCGCGGGTCCGGATCGCAGCCGTATATGGCCGCGTTCAATTCGACCCTGTTCAGCGATCTGCAGAACTCCGGGCTCTTCGAAATGAAACCGAAGAGCATGTTCCCGCTGAACAACCCGCAGCGTCCGGAAGATCTGCGGCCGGCGGATGGCGGTCAGGGATTCGCGCTTTCGGACTGGGCCGGTGCGCCCGTCAACGCTTCCCATCTGGTATTCGGTTACACGGCGGCGCAGAACGGGGCTCTCGTTTTATACGGTTACGTTGACGACGCCCGCCAGTCGAATCCGCAGTCGGCGCAGTTGATGGCGCAGCGCTACGCCGGTTCGCTCGATGATGCCGGTGCAACGCACATCGCTCACGAATTCGCCAACGACATTATTCAACGGTTCGGCGGCGGCGGGTCGCTGCTCGGCAGCCGCATTTACTACGTGTCGCAGCGGTCGAAAGACGTTAAGGAAATCTGGGCGATGGACTGGGACGGCAGCAACCAGAAACAACTCACGCGCCTCAATTCGATTTCTTCTTATCCGTCGATCTCGCCTGACGGTTCGCGGCTGGCTTTCACCACATGGGCCAAAGGCACACCGCGCATTATGATGATCGATCCGCTCACCGCCCGTCCCTACTCGTTCTACAACCAGGAAGCTTCGGTGAACTCGCAGGTCAGCTTCACGCCGGACGGCAAACAGATCTACTATGTGTCATCGGCCGTCGGTCTTGCGCAGATTTTCACAGCACAGATCAATGGCGAAGGTTTTAAGCGTGTCTCGCATCGCGACGCTGTCCTGGCCGAGCCGAAGGTGAATCCGAAAAATCCGAACGTGATTCTGTTCACCGGCGGGCCGGGAGGCGAGCAGATTTATCAGATGAACGCCGACGGCGCCGGAGTGGAACGCGTCACGAACGGCGAAGGCGAAGCATCCAATCCCGCATGGAACCAGGACGGCCAGCACTTCGCGTTTGCCTGGACACGCGGATATGCGAGGGGCGACTTCAACATCTTCATCATGGATATCGGCTCGCGACAATACATCCAGCTGACGCACAGCGAGGGCAGAAATGAAAATCCAGGCTGGGCGCCCGATGGACGGCACCTCGTCTTCATGTCGAACCGGTCCGGTAAGGAACAGATTTATACAATGCTTACCGATGGGACCCAGGTGAAACAGTTAACTGCGCAGGGCGAAAATCTGTACCCTGTCTGGGGTGTCAAATAAAACGACGTCATTATGACCAATTTCCCGTTCCGACTCTCGCTCCCGTTCACAGTGATAATGATCCTGATCGCGTCCGCCTGCGGCAAGAAGACGCCGATTCCGCCGCCTCCGCCGCCGGTAAGCGGAGGAGCCGTCAGCGGTACCGCTGGCAGCGGAAGGCCGGTCGTCGCCGAGTTTACTGTTGAGCCATCAAGCGTCGAACGCGGCCAGTCAGCCGTTCTGCGCTGGAACGTCACGGGCTCGAACAATGTTTCAATCGACCACGGTCTCGGCACTGTGGCGGCGAGCGGAACACAGCGCATCACTCCGAACGACACGACAACTTACATGCTGACGGCCAGCGGACCTGGCGGCGATGCCATGGCAAGTGCCACGGTCACGGTGACCGGTCCGGCCGCGCCGCCGGCTTCCAACCGCAACCGCCCGCGCGAGACCGGAACGCTCACCGACCGTGTGGAAAGGGATCTGCGCGATGCGCTCTATGACTACGATTCAAACAATATTCGTGACGATGCGCGCGCGGCGCTGACGTCCGATGCGGATGCACTGAAGCGCATTCTGGCAGATTTCCCCAGCGCGGTGATCAATGTGGAAGGCCATTGCGACGAGCGCGGATCGGCTGAATACAATCTCGGACTGGGCGACCGCCGCGCCAGTTCAGCCCGCGACTATCTGATCCAGCTGGGTGTTCCGGCGGACCGCCTGAAGACCATCAGCTACGGCAAGGAGCGCCCGGTCTGCACGGAATCGGACGAAAGCTGCTGGCAGCGCAACCGCCGCGCCCATTTTTCGGTGGGGCAATGACGTGCGGTCAGGCCGCCAGTCTGAACACGAGGTAAATCCGGTAACCCGGGGGATTCGAAGTTCGAAGTAGAGTAAAGATATGAAGCGTTACATCGGTGGTCTCGCTCTCACTCTCACTGTTCTGCTGACTCCGGCGGTGTTTGGCGCCAGTAAAGAGCAGCTGGAAATGCAACGTGATATTGAGCAGCTGCAGGACCAGCTGCGCAATCTCCAAAGCACGGTCGACCAGCAGATGGCGACCATCAAAACGCTCGTCGAACAATCCGTCGACGCGGGGAACAAAAACAATTCGGGTCTGAGTGTGCTGTCGAACAATCTCACACAGGCCGTCAAGGACGCGTTGCGTCCGGTGGCCGCTCTGACGGCCAAGATCGACAACGCCAATAACGACATCTCCGACGTGCGCAACGCGATGGCCGATCTCAACACACAGATGAACAAGATCCAGCAGCAGCTTGGAGACATCAACAATGCAATTAAGGTGATACAGACACCGCAGGCGCCGCCACCTCCGGCACCGGGCGGAGGGGATGTCCCGCTGCAACAGGGATCGGGCGCCGCGCGTGGCGGTCCGCCGCCGTCAGCGAAGTCGATTTTCGACGCGGCCGCCGGGGACTATTCGCGCAGTAATTCGGACCTTGCGGCCAGTGAGTTCTCCGAATTTGTCCGTCTTTATCCGGACGATCCCAAGGCTCCGGAAGCACAGTTTTATATCGGAATGGTTCACTACGGCCAGATGAAGTACGACTTGGCGGTGATGGATTTCGATGAAGTGCTGGAGCGTTATGGGGAGAGCTCAAGAACGCCGGACGCCTACTTCATGAAAGGCAAGGCGCTGAAAGCCGCCGGCCAGCGTGACATGGCCGTCACCGTGTGGCGTGCGCTGATCAAAAAATATCCGCACTCGGACATGGCGGATCAGGCGAAAGATCAGATTACGGCTCTGGGGCTGCGCGTGACACCAGGGCCCGCGCGTAAGAAGTAACATTCCGGGCCAGGTTTCCTTTCATACGGGGGCGACATCGTCCTGTTCAGCGGTGACGACGGTTCCCTGATGATAGAGAACGAGCCAACCACCTGCAGTACGTCGCCAGATAGTCGCGCGACGCGTAATGCGATCCGGCTAGCGCAGCGTGTAAGTGAGCAGATACGTGTCCGGTCCGGCTTCGATCAGGCGGAAGTCTGAGCATGCCCAGCCCGCGAGTGCTGCGTCCACTGGCGGATTTTGTTCCAGGTGGCGAAGGATGAAGTCGCGGCTGTAGCGGCGGCCGGATGCGCCGACTTCCCAGTACACCGGCGCCATCTCCGTGGGAAACGCCGGGCAGTGGAAGATCGGCTCGCGGGCGCGAAGTTCCTCAAGGACGTTTTGGAGTTCAGCGGGAATGCGCGCGAACAACTATTTGCCGTCCACTGAAAAGGCGATCAGCACATTGCCGGGCTGGCCACCTGCGGAAGTGTAACCGGAGTTCGCAAACACCATGCCGCCGGCGATCACGGCGCCAGGACCATCGAGCGAGCCGCCGCGTCCCTCCACACCATTCACGGTTTGGTAACTCCGTTCGGTGTCGAAGTCCCAGATGACTTTACCGTCGGCTGCGGAGTACGCGCGCAGGTGTCCGTCCATCGATCCGGAAAATGCAACGCCCGGCATCGCGCTCACCGCGGCCGACTGCGCCGGGCTGCATCGCTTTCTCTCGCCGCAGCTGATCGGCGCCGCGTACCACATCCGCTCGCCGTTATCCAGCCGCAGCGCGTACATGCCGCCGCCCTGGCTGTTGTCGGTATCTGTCGTGGTGGCGTAGTCGAGCATGATTCGTTTGATGTCGGAAACAGCGACGTAAATGTTCTGCGCGTCGGCAGCCGAACCCCACTGCACACCGCCCATCGTGCCGCCCTTGCCGACGCGGACCTGCCAGAGCATCGCGCCCTGCTTGTCGGGATCGAGCGCGTACACGACGCCCGATTTCTGTCCGGCCAGCAGCGCGCGCTTACCATTGCGCAGGTTCACCAGAATCGGCGACGCGCCAAAATCAAAATCCGGCCCGTTTGCATCGGGGCAGTTCGTGCGGTCCGGCAGACGGCACGCGGACGTGTAGGCATCGTTCCCGGTCATCTGGCGAATCCAGAGCTTCTTTCCCGTCTTCATATCGAGCGCCATGAAAGCGTCGCTGGTTTTCGTGGCTGGTTCGGAGTAGTTATCGCCGGTGGTTACATAGATGACGCCGAGCTTCGCATCGATCGCAGGCGTGCTCCAGATGGGCGCACCGGAAGGACCAAACAGCGCGGTTCCAATCTTGTTCTTTTGGCCTGTGGGTTTGGCGGGTTCATCGATCGTCCACGTTTTCCAGATCTGCTTTCCGGTGGCGGCATCGAGTGCGACGAGGCTGCCGCGGAATTTGCAGCATTCGTATGTCGGCACGGAGCCGGCGGCTTCTTCGCCCGACGCGACCGGCACGTACAGCCTGCCTTCATAAAACACCGGCGAGCCGGTAAGCCGCGCTACAGGATAATCGTCGACGCGCGTCTTCCAGATCGTTTTTCCCGTGCCCGCGTCAACCGCCCACGCCGTGCCTTTGCCATCGCCGAAGAATGCGCTGTATCCGGAGCCAACTTTGGCCACCGTGATGGCGCTGCGCACCTGCGAGCCTGCATCGACAAACCAGTGAACGCATCCCGCCGAGGCGTCGAGCGAATAAACCTTGCCTGCAGGACTGCCGACGAAAACGCGTCCGCCCGCGTAGGTGGGATGGCCGTTGGCGGTCAGTTCGCCGGGAAATCCGAACGCCCATTTCACTTTCAGACGCGGCACATCCGCGGCCGTGAGGCCCGCTCTCGCCGCGTCCTGAAAACGCGTGTTCGAGGTATTCGATCCCCAACCCGACCACGATGGCCCGCTGGAAAAATCCGCGCTGCTTTTTGGACACATTGCGCTGGCGGGAGGATCGGTGCTGAGCGCCGTGCCGAGTTTCTTACCGGTCAGAAATTCCGCTATGGCGCGGCGTCCTTCGGCCGGAAAGCGGTTGCCCATTGTGATCATCTCGCCGGTCTCCATGGCGGCGAGCACGCGCTCCGGCGTCATCTGTCGAAATGTGTCGCGCTGCGGGGCTCGGCCGACGCCGGCATCATGACACTGCGCGCAGCCGGCTTTGTACATCTCTTCGCCGGACTGTGGTTGGGCGGAGAGGGAGAGAGAACAAAGAAGCAGTGCGCATGCGAATTTCATAACGCGGAATATATCAGAAAGGCGCTCTCCGCTTTCCGCTTATAAGGAATTGATGACAGCCGCGCACTCGGCGTTCAACGCCGCCGCGGTCACAGGATAGGTTTTAGCGGAGAGCGGATAACGGAGAGCTGCGTCAAAGCGGTGAATCCGGCCGCGCAATCGACCGCCACATATGCGCCGCCGCGCTGTTATCGTTCCCCAGCCCTTCCTTCGGTTGCTTGAAATGTCGCCCGATGATGTCGAGAAACGGCTCCAGCGTCACCTTCGCGTTCGGATTGAACGAATACAGATCGTTAAGCGTCACCAGCCGCGGCTCCATGTACCACTTGTGCTTCTTCAGCATCTCGTACGCCGCCTGAACGTGTGGCGCCGGCACGTAGTCTTCGCCGAAAAGGTAACGGTAGAGCTCCGGATATTCGTACCCTGTGTCCTTGTCCGGATAAAAACGCAGCGTCTGGTGATAGCGGATGGCGAACGCGACTTTTTCTGAAACGTACGGCTCATAGAGCGCCGCGCCCCACCAGCCATGGTCGGTGCGCATCAGCTCGGCGCCCGTGTCATGCAGCAGGCACGCCAGGATCGTCTCTTCCCTCAGGCCGTTCTTCATAGCCAGCGCAGCGCTTTGCAGGCAATGATTGCGTGTGCTGCCCGTACCGAAGCGCAGCTCGAAGAAATCCGCGAGGGTGGGCTTCGCCGGCATCGGCGGCAGCCTGTTCATGTTTCCCGCCGGATTCACAAACAGAAATCCCGCGCCCTGCCGGAACGGCCGGGTTTCGATGCGCTTCTCGACTTCGGCTACATTTGGATAGCGCCCGATCTCGGTGACGCCGATAGTTTTCAGGGCACTCGCGAGGAAGTCTTCCATCGCGTCGGCTTTGGCTTCCGGACCCAGCTTTTTGGCTTCTTCCGCGCCGCCGAGATGCTCGAGGAAAAGTTGCTTATCGACCTCGATCACAATTCAATGATAGCGCCGCTTACAATCGAACTTATGCCTTTTGACACCGCGAACCTGGTCGCCATCGATACACACGTCCACATCGAGTCCGACGTGGAGAACAACGCCGCTGACGAAGCCGCGAAAAAGTATTTCGGGGATACCGGCGTCCCGCGCGGCCGTAAAGAGCTGGCCGAGTATTATCGTTCCCGCAAAATTGGCTGCGTCGTGTTTTCTGTCGACGAACGCCTCACCGGCCGTCCCCAGGTATCGAACGACACGGTGCTGGATTTCGCCGAGGAAAACAATGACATCGTCCGGGGATTCGTCAGTGTAGATCCTACGCGCGGCGCCGAAGCCGTGTCCGAAGCGAAGCGCCTGATCAAACGTGGCGCGAAAGGATTCAAGCTGCACTGCCCGCTGATGCAGTTCCACGCGAACGACAAAATCGCTTATCCGTTTTACCAGGTGCTCAACGACGCGCAAATGCCTGTGATCTTTCACACCGGGCACAGCGGGATCGGCACGGGCATGCGCGCGGGCGGCGGCGTGCGCCTGAAGTACGGCCATCCCATGGATATCGACGATGTCGCAGTCGATTTCCCGGACATGCCGGTCATCATGGCGCATCCTTCGTTTCCCTGGCAGGACGAAGCCATTTCGGTATGCCTGCACAAGCGACAGGTTTATATCGATCTTTCCGGCTGGTCGCCAAAATACTTTGCGCCGATTCTGATTCAGTATGCCAATACGCTGCTGAAGAAGAAGATGCTCTTTGGGTCTGATTTTCCGCTGATCACGCCCGATCGCTGGCTGGCCGATTTCGAGAAGATCGCGATCAAGGACGAAGTGCGGCCGCTGATTCTGAAAGAGAACGCGATCCAGCTATTCGGTCTTTAGAGTCGCTGGCAGCTACACTCGAACAATGGAAGTTCGTGTCGGCGCGGCGGCCGTTCTGCTGCTGATTGCGGCAGTGGTGGCTCTTGTTACGCGCCGATTTCGTCTGCCCTACGCCGCCGGACTCGTCGCGACAGGCATGGGGCTTGCTTTTCTGCCCGTCATGCCGCAGATCACGCTCACGCGGGACCTGCTCTTCACCGCGCTGCTGCCGCCGCTGGTTTTTGAGGCCGCCTATCGCATCCCGTGGAAAAGTCTTCGCCGCGATCTGGGTGTCATTGTTTTTCTCGCGACTGCGGGCCTGCTGTTCTCTGCGGCGGCGACGGCACTGGGCATGCACTACCTGCGAAACTGGACCTGGCTGAGTTGCTGCGCTTTCGGCGTGCTGATTGCCGCCACCGACCCGGTTTCCGTGATTGCCATCTTCCGCGACGCCGGAGCGCGCGGGCGTCTCCTGTTGCTGGTGGAAGCGGAAAGTCTGCTGAACGACGGTACCGCGGCAGTGGCGTTCGGCATTGTGGTGGCGTTCGCAACCGGCACCGGTATTTCGCCCTTTTCGGTGCTTCGTCTGCTGGCGACGACGATCGGCGGCGGCATGCTCTGCGGCGGGTTGGTTGCGGCTTTGACCCTGCTGCTGGCGGGCCGTACGGAGGACCACCTCGTAGAGATCACCATGACCACCGTCGCTGCGTACGGTTCATTTCTGCTGGCCGACAGCCTAAATCTCTCGGGAGTGCTGGCTGCGCTGACAGCCGGTCTGGTGATGGGCAACCGTGCCGAGGGAACGATTTCCGCGCGCGGTCGCGAAGCCGTGCTGGCCTTCTGGGATTATGCAGCCTTCGTGGCGAATTCGCTGATTTTCCTCCTCATCGGCCTCCGTACCGCCAACAGCCAGATGCTGATGTTCCGGGTTTCGTCCGCGGTCGCGATCATCCTCGTCACGTTGGGACGCGCCCTCGCGATCTACCCGTCCTGTGCATTCTTCTTCCGATCGCAGCAGAGGGTGCCGATGCGTCATCAGCACGTTCTCTTTTGGGGCGGGCTGCGCGGCGCGCTCGCTCTGGCTCTCGCACTGGCGCTGCCTTCGGAGCTGCCGCAGAGAGACGAAGTAATCGCCGTCAGTTTCGCCGTGGTTGCTTTCTCCGTTCTGGTGCAGGGTCTCACAGTGAAGCCGCTTCTGCACGGTCTGAGCGAGGTTCCGCAACCCGTCGCCTGATTGATAATCGTTGTATGAGGCGCGCTTTCCTCGTACTGCTTGTCTGCGCTCCGGCTTTCGCGCAGCAGATTTCGTTCACATCGCGCGTTTATGTTCAGTCGCCGGTTGCGATCCTCGCGGCCGAGGCGTCGAAGGATTTCGGGTTTGACTCCATCGCTCTGCGCAACGATGCCGGTCAGTCGATTTCCGCAGTTCACTTTCTCATCACTTTTCGGGGTGAAGCCGACGAGGAAACCGCCGATGAGCGCCGCGTTGCGCTGAATCTCAGTCCACGCGAAACGCGAACATTTCCGGTCGCGCTGGGAGACATTCAGGGCCTGAAGCAACTGGCGCGCTCGCGGCGGCAACCGGCCGCCCTCGCAATCCTGACTATCGAGTCGGTCGAGTTCGCTGATGGAAGCGAATGGAAGCAATCGGAGCGCGATCACGGTGCTCCGATGGATCCGACGCTCAAACCGGCAGGCCTGCAGAAGAAGTAAGACCCGCCGGCTCGGCCGTCTTTCGATAGCGCAGAATCGCCGCAACTCCCTCTGCTGGCTTCTCGCCTTTCACGAAGCGCACTCTGCCGCCGTTGCGAATGGTTCCCAGCGCGGCCCAATTAATGAACGGCCTTCTGCCGGAAAATTTTGGCGAGGAAGGCGCCACAATAAGGTCGGCAACCTGACCGAATCCCGCTGCCTGCAGAACTTCGGTCGGATCCTGACTGAGCAGGCCGCGTCCCGCCGCGGTGTCCATATCGCGCAGCACGACGTCGGTCCCGTTTGTCGTGTGCTCAAGGAAAATTTCTGCGGCTTTGGCGTATAACACATCCGACGGCAGCGCTTCGGTGTTGCCGTTGACTTCGCCCGCCACCAGCGGTGACCAGGTATTCAAGGCACGATAAATGGCCAGTTCGCGTTTGACGCCCGCCAGGATGAGCGGGTGCGGGTCGCGCGCCAGCACCGGATGGATGCCCTTGTCGACTGCCCTGAAGAAGTCGTGCAGGTACGCCGGCTCGCCTTCATGCGCTGCTGCCGTACTGAACTGCACGCCCTTCATGCCGCCGAGTGACGGTCCGGCGCTCGACCTGCCCCGCAGACTGTGATCCGGCTGATCGAACTCCTCGCGCTGCGCCAGACTGGCCGGTACCCCCGCGGGGAGCGGCACTTCGGTGAGCCCCTGACTGTTCCCGCGATACAGACGCAGCGCCTTGATGCTCAGAGACAAAAGCCAGAAATCGCGGCTGCGCTGGAAGCCGGGCAGCAGCGGCAGAATCAGAAACTCTTCCGCAAAGTGAACCACCGGCGCGAGCTCATCCGGCCAGAAGCTGGTCATCGTGAAGTCCGGCGCGCGAAACATGACGAAGCTGCCGGTTCGCCCCGACCATTTCGTATGTGCTGCGATTTTGTTCAGCGGTCGCAGCATTTCTTCGCTTTCGGCCGCGCCGAATCCCTTGCTCTCGAGCAGCCGCCCCGCTTCCTGAATTGCAGCCACAATGCGGGTCTCCGGCTTGGTGACCTGAGACCATGTGTCCCGCAAAGGCTGAAAGATCGTGAGGCAGGGTCCGGTCACTGCCGCCAGCCGTTTCAAATCATCCTGAGTGAACATTGTGAACTCCTTGTCCGCTGCCGCCCTTCTTAAGCATGCAACTGCCGGGCTAAACGCACACTGCGATATTGCTGGCCGCGATGGCGGCCGCTTTCGGCCTCGCTATCCGCTGGAAATCCGCGTAGCTCATGCGGACCACATCCCGGTGTGTGCCGACGGTAAAGGCAATATAGTCGCCGGCAATCCCGACGTCGACAATTACCGGCAGCGCACAGGAATCGCCGAAAGGCGGCATGGCGCCCAGCTCGCAGTTCGGAAACAGGTCGCGCAGCTCAGCTTCATTAGCCAGTCGAATAAAAGACGAGCCCAGAAGCCGGCCCACGCGTGTCAGGTCCACCAGCTGATCGGCAGGTACAACGGCGATGCCGAAGCCGGCATCGTTGAAGTAAACGACGGTTTTGGCAAATTCGTGCGCCGGTACCCGTTCTGCCCGTGCTGTCTCGCGCGCGGTCTGCGCGGGACCATGTACGGAATGCGAATACCGGACCTGCATCTTATCGAGATATTTGAGCCAACGGTCAATGCCAGGCATCTGGACGTCCTCCCATCATCACCTTGCACGAAGTGCACCAAGCCCCATGGGCTGCATTGTGTGATAACCCCGACACATCGTGCGCGCTTTGCGCGCGGACACGCAGTCTGGCAGCGTGATCGCGCAGATTCAAATAGGCCGGATTTGGAAGAAGGATTGCCGTCTTATCAGTGCTTTCCGGATCAGGCAATTGCGGGGCGCCATTATGAAGATCAAACACATTCTGTTCCCTGTCGATTTCTCGCCGCGCTCACTGGCGACAGTGCCGCACGTGACCGCCGCGGCTCGCCGCTTCGGAGCCGCCGTCACGCTGCTCCATCTGGTGGAGATACCCGCTCTTGCCTACGGGCCCGTCGAAACCCTGGCTTTTCCCGCACTGCAGCCCGCTGCCCTCAAAACCAGAGCCGAAGAAATGATGGACCGGTTCGCCGAGGCTGAGTTTGAAGGCCTGCGTGCGCGGCGCGTTGTCGAAACGGGCGATCCGGCAGTCTGCATCGCGGCCCTGGCTCAGGATTGGGATATCGACCTCATTATGATGCCTACGCGGGGCCGCGGCGTGTTCCGCGCCGCCCTGCTGGGCTCGATCGCCTCGAAAGTGCTTCACGACGCACGCTGCCCGGTCTGGACCGCGGCGCACGCCGGAGAACCGGCGCCGGCAAAGCATGTCGATTGGCGAAACATTGTGTGTGCCGTTGGTCTCTCTCCGGCGAGCGCATCTTTGCTTCGCGTGGCAGAGGACCTGCATGACACGCTCGGCGCTGCGATTCGTGTCGTGCACGTCGTCCCCGGCGAAGAAGCATTTCCGCAGAGGCTCATGGACCAGGAATTCGAGAACTCTCTGCGCGAAAGAGCTATCGAAACCATTCGCGGCCTTCAGGGGGAGGAAGCCATGAATTTCGAAGTGGCTGTCGAGTCGGGTGACATTTCGCGGGCAGTCGCGGATTACGCCAGAGAAGTGGATGCCGATCTCCTGCTGGTTGGCCGAGGCCGGAATCGCGGAAGAGGCGGTCTTCGAAGC
>Ga0335085_10013081_pt1 | contig 12179 bp, 10 predicted proteins | sample Lox_Sample_45_FD_206712 | JGI IMG/M metagenome (GOLD analysis project Ga0335085, IMG submission 206712) | Soil microbial communities from Loxahatchee National Wildlife Refuge, Florida, United States - Lox_Sample_4.5 | ecosystem: Environmental > Terrestrial > Soil > Wetlands | place: USA...
CTCCTTTCTCCCAAGCCTGTGGTCGTAAAGCAACCTCAGTCTACTCGGGTCGAGGAGCCGACATTGTTATGCAATCAAGTGGGTTCAGTACCTTGAACCTCTAGGCTTGGCACGCGTCGAGGCTTCCGGCACCGAGGCAGATTTCCGAGGAAGAGCGGACAGGCGAGGACGGCGCAGTACGCCGATATCCTGATTAAGGCCGCTCTCCGCAAGATTTGAATCCTTTCATGGAAATGGAGTATACCGACTGTGTTCCCGCAAGGTGGAGGAGGGTATTTCGTATGGCTTGGCTCCTGCTTGTTTTGGCTGGCTTTTTGGAGATTGGATGGGCCATCGGACTCAAATACACGAAAGGGTTCACGGCCCTTTGGCCAACCATAGGTACTTTAGCGGCGATGGTGGCCAGCATCGGCCTGCTGGGCATCGCCATGCGAACGCTTCCAGTAGGCACGGCCTATGCCGTCTGGACCGGCATCGGTGCTATGGGAACCGTCCTTCTGGGCATTTTTCTTTTCGGTGAATCTGCAGGAATCGGTCGCTTGGTTTGCGTCGCCCTTATTCTTGCAGGCATCGTGGGTCTTAAGGTCGTTAGCTAAGCACATTCCGGCGTAATGGCGAAGCGCTCCAAAATCGTTCCCATCCGCAACCCGACGTTGTTCGAGATGGGCAAGCTGGAAGAGGCCCGCAGGCTGATGGGCAACATCGTAATTCCCCGCCCGTACGATACCCACGTGTTCGATAAGCGTTAATCAGTTGAGGGTTCTGCTCTACACAGAGCGTGCTTGCTTCCAAACCAGTTTGGGGAGTTCTACGTTCAGGACGCGGCGTAGGTGTGCGGCTGCATGAGCGGCTGCGCGCTCTTTTCCTTCTTCAATGTCTCTGACTGATTCGGATGGTGATACCCAGTTCTTAGCGGCAACGTTGTATACGGATGCTTGAACACCAAGGGGGCTTTCTTCAGAGAAAAGACGGAGATGCTCTTTGCCAATGATGATTTCTGCACAATAGCCGTGTTCCAGCATGAGCGCACTCTAGCACTTGGGAGCGTTGGCAACCACTGTTGCAGCATCCCCTGTTGTCTAGCAGAAGGGCGAGAGGACAACTCGCCTCGGTGTCGGCTAACGGGATAAATCAAGTGCTAGTGTACTGTCCCATAAATAACTGGCATTAGTATTGCTGGGAATATACGCATCACCCCGGCTGGCGTTGACGTGTCGCTAATCGTCACCTGCTGTGTTCCTGAGTAGGTTCCTGAGGCCAGCGAGAACGTCGGGTTCACCACCGCAAGCGAGTACCCGCATCGTCCGGCGGAGCAAAGGTCAGAACCGTGGGATCGCTGGAGACTTTGCGCTGGACCAGCATCTTCGACTCGCAGCCAATTTTCAGCAGCCCTCGGTGAAGCCGGTCAGCGGAGCGCGCCGCTCCGCCTGCCTGGTCGGTTGTACTCAAATGAGTGATCCGCATGAACTCCCGCTAGGATGGCTTAACTCCCCTGGCAAAGTTCTCGACCGGTGCAATTCCGAAGTTCGGATTTCCTCCAAAGGAGGTGATTCAGCCTGGCAGGGGCGGTGGGAATCGAATCGAATTGGCTTCCCTTGACTTCTAAGTCTCATCGGCGGAAGGGCCCGCCTGGCGCGCCTCTTCAAGAAGAGGGGCCAAATTAATCGCCCGTTTATCTGGATAGAGGAAGACTACGCCGGAAAAGAAGTGGGGGAGAGGAAAAACCAATGCGTCAGGGTGCGCGCTTCTGCTTGGCCTTGCTATTTCTTTTGAGTCTATGCGTGCTTCGCACGAGTTCGCTGGCCCAGGAGGCACAGCCTCTTCGGCTGGTGCAGACAATTCCGATGCCCAATGTCAAAGGACGCATCGACCATATGGATGTGGATGTCAAAGACCGGAGCTTGTTTGTAGCCGGTCTGGAGAATAGTTCCGTCGAAGTGGTGGACCTGAAAGCCGGCAAATGGGTGAGGAGCATTCCGGGGTTCCAAAAACCGCAAGGCATTGCCTACGTAGCTGCTCTCGACAAGCTGTTCGTTGCCAGCGGCGACGACGCCATGGTCCGCGTATTTCGCGGACGGAGCCTGGATTTACTCGCCTCCATCCAGTTGGGACACGGTCCGAATCGCGTGGCGTATGACCCACATCGCAAATTGCTTTACGTGGGGTACGACGGCGCCAATGCAAGTAAGGACCACGGGGAAATTGGAATTATTGATGCCAGGCAGGACAAGCATCTCGCCGACATCGCAGTGGGAGGTCACCCTGCGGAATTGTTGCTTACCAAATCAGGTCAAACCTTGTACGCATTCCTTCCGGTTGTCGGCAAGATACAGGTAGTTGACCTCCGGAAGCGCCAACTGGGACCTGCCTGGCAGGTGAACAGCCAACGGCCCGGGGATGGAGCACTCGACGAAAGTACAGAGCGGCTGATCATCGGCACACGCACACCGCCTCTTATGGTGGCCATGGATGCCCTAAGGGGGAAGGAAATTGCGAATCTCCCGACTGTGGAAGGCATGGACGGTGTATATTTCGATGCTGCCCACAGGCGAGTGTATGTGTCTGGCGGCCGCGGATTCGACGTCGGCTACATCTTTGCCTATCAGCAGAAAGACGCCGACCATTACGAATTTCTCGGAAAAATTCCGACCAGCCCGGGAGCCGGCACATCTTTTTGGTCGCCCCAATTAGATCGTTATTTTGTTGCCGCGCCGGCCCACGACGGCAAAGACGCGGCCATCCTCGTGTTCGAGCCGGTGCACTGAAGACAATTTTCACTGGAGGAGAAAATGAAAAAGCTGTTGAGCCTAACCTGCGCGGCTGTTGCATTCTTCTGGCTGTTTGCGCTTCGGAACTCCAGGAACGCGAGTGCCCAAACGCAGTCGCGAGAGCTATCGCCGCTGCAATTGGAGGAACAGATCCCCGTTCCAGGAGTGGCAGGGCGCCTGGATCATTTCACTGCGGATGCGAAGCGGAAGAGGCTGTTCGTTTCGGCGCTCGGTAACAACACCGTAGAAGTGATTGATGTTTTTGCAGGAAAAGTGATGCACAGCATTAAAGGGCTCGCCCAGCCACAGGGGCCTCTCTATGTTCCCGCCGTGGACAAACTCTACGTGGCGAATGCTGAGGACGGCAAAGTGCGAGTGTACGATGGGGCGACGTATACGCTTCGTAAAACGATCGATTTCGGCAAGGACCCGGACAATCTGCGCTACGACGAGACTTCGAAGACCATATTTGTCGGGTTCGGCGAGGATGACGGCGGAATCGCCATGATTGATCCGAAAACCGACGAACGTGTCGGTCAGGTCTATAAAACCGGGGGACACCCCGAGTCATTTCAGGTGGAGGCCAAGGGAAGCCGGATTCTTGTGAACGTCCCGGATGCTGGAAATGTCGTGGAAGCAATCGATCGAAAGAGTGGCGCAGTGGCGAAATGGCCGCTGAAAGGGCTCCGCGGCAACTATGCCATGGCCCTGAATGAAGAAAACCATCGGCTTTTCACCGTAACCCGCAAAACTCCCATGCTGGTGGTCCTCAACACCGAGACCGGCAGCGAGGTAGGGCGTTTTCGCGCTGCGGGAGAGTGCGATGATGTCTTTTTTGACGCGTCCCGCAAGCGCGTCTACGTAATCGGCGCGGAAGGATTCATCAGCGTTTTTCAGGAGAAAGATCAGGATCACTACGAGTTGCTGGCCAACGTTCCGACGGGGATCGGCATCCGCACCGGCTATTTCTTCGCTAAGCGGGATCGCTTCTACGTAGGAGTTCCCGCAAAAGGCAATGAACCTGCCCAGGTGTGGACCTTCGAGGCCGAAGACTAACTAACGGCGCTGTGAGACGATCTTGTGCATCTGCCCGTCAGCGCGGGACAAGACGAACCGTCTGTAGGAGTATTAAGACAGCTTGTTCTAGGTCCCGGAAGTTTCTGAGATTTCTCTTTAGGAGGTGGCGGCTGAAGCCGCCACGTAAGTCGTAGCGATTGAATGGGGCTTCAGCCTCTGAAGCGTCGGTGGCCTGTTCAGCTATTTCCGGGACAGCACACGAGAATCCCTGGCCCCGATCATCGGGGAAATTCAGTTTGGCCTGCAAGGCCGTGAATCGAGGGTTGGAACGCAGGGGATCAAGTTCGGGTTCGACCTTCATAAAAACCAGCCCATTGGAGCGATCCGTGTATGCTCTTTCGAGCCAATCCATGGCCAGTTCGTTTTTGCCCAAGCCCAGATACACCACGGCAATGTAATAGGGGGAGACATATTGCTTCTTAGAAAGCGATTGGAGTTGCGCGAGCAGCTTCAAAGCCTCGGCGTGATTTCCGGAAAGCGCATACGCGTGGGCCAATGCAGAAATACTCAGTGGACTGGAGGGTGAGACCTCCAGCGCTCGCTGGAACTCCTGGATGGCCAGATTGTATTCGCCTTTTTGCTCATAGGCCTGCCCAAGGTTCACGCGCGCCCATTCGTAGTTCGGATCCAATTCCAGTGCGTCGCGAAGTTGCCCGATGGACCGGTCGAAATCACGCGCGAGATACAGTCTCCAGCCGAGGCTTACGTTAATGTTGATCGAAAGAGGATCGAGATCCCGTGCTTTATTGATTTGCGCAAAACTCTCGTTTGACCGGCCCATCGCACTCAGGTACAGAGAATAGCGCTGGTACGCGGTCGGATACCGTGGGTCCATCTCGATCGCTTTCCGGAAACCTTCGGCTGCCCCACTCCAGTCCCAGTCGTAGTTGAATTTTGCGGTTGCTAGTGAAGTCTCGGCTTCGGCCAGCGAGGGATCGATTTCCAGCGCGCGAGTGGCCGCCGCCTTGGCCTTGGGGGCCGCCTCGGCCGCTGGAAGCGTCCCATAAATGGTTGCGCCGATGATGCCGTAGCAATCGGCAAGGCCCGCATAAGCCAGCGCGTATTGGGGATCGCGGCGGGTGGCACTTTGGAAGTAGCCGATGGCTTTTTCAAATCCCTCAGACGAACGCTTGTTCCAGTAGTAGCGGCCTTTTAGATAGTCTTCGTAGGCGTCGGGGCTGACGGAAGGCTTTTGTGCGAGGCGCTCTTTGTCCTCCTTGGTCAGGTTGATGCGGATTTCGTCAACGATGGCGGAGGAAACGCGATTTTGCAGAGCGAGGACATCGCCGATCGTGCTCTCGTACGTGTCGGCCCACAAATGCTGGTCGGTGGAAACTTGCACAAGTTCGGCCGTGATGCGCACGCGATTACCCACGCGCATGACGGTGCCTTCGACGACCGCGTCCACGTTGAGCTCCGAGGCGATCTGCGGCAGGGGCTTGTGCGTGCCCTTATAGGCCATCGCCGTCGAGCGGGAGACAACGCGCAAAGAATGGATCTTTGCCAGGTTGGCGATCAGATCGTCGGTCATGCCATCGGCGAAGTAATCCTGTTCCTTGTCGCCAGAAAGATTTTCCAGCGGCAGGACGACCAACGAACTGCTGCGATTCGCTTTGCCCTTGCTGGCATCCACGCCACGCACGTAATGGACGGCAATCCCGGAAACCAGGGCGACCAGGACGGCGGCCACGAGAATGGCAATGCGCGAGATGGAAAAGCGCCCTGTCAGTGAGGCAGGCGTCATAATTTGCTGCGCCACCACCACATTGATGGAGGAATCAGGACTTTTCTGGGCCGGGGACGCACTAGGGGCCGCATTCCCACTCGGAGACAGCACTTCGACAGGAGCAACAAAGCGGTAGCCGCGGCGAGGAAGGGTCTCGATAAACCGCGGATGATCGGAGGAATCACCCAGCGTTTCGCGGAGCCGCATGACGGCGTTGTTGAGGCCGTGGTCGAAATCCACGAAGGTGTCGCTCGGCCAAAGGAGTCGGCGAAGTTCCTCGCGAGAAACCATTTCGCCCGGCCGGGCCAGAAGCATGGCCAGAATCTGAAAGGGCTGTTCTGAAAGCTTAAGGCGATGGCCGTGTTTGCACAGCTCTCCCGCGCCCAAATCGGCTTCAAAAACGCCGAAGCGTACAATCCTCGAGGAGCGGCGAGATTGTTCCATATGATCCGGAATGGAACGAAGTATAGCGCTGGGATAAACGTTGGGTCAAAGAATACTTTCAATGTCGCGAGATAACTCCTGTGTTTTCAGGGGAAAAGATTGTGATGTAGAAAGGTTTTCGATTGGATGAATTGAGTATTGCACCCCGAAGCGATTCTGAGCACATTCGCGCGAACAACTAAAAGCCGGTCCATCCGGCGAACGGCGCCTAGCGCGCGGGCGCAAACTTAATTGGGAAACAAGTCGAGGCAGAGGGGAAGCGCGCCAGGGGGGAAGATAATGAAGCAACTCGTCAGGACTATTTCGCTCTTCAAGTGCGTGTGCTTTGCTCTGGCATTCATCCTCGCTGCATTTTATGCGGTACCGGCGAATGCCCAGGTGTCTGGCGCCACGCTTTCGGGGCTGGTTACAGATGAAAACGGGGGCGCGGTGCCAAACGCAGGGGTCAGCATTAGGAACGTGAACACCGGAGCGGTTCGCGAAGTCACCACGAACGACGACGGCTTGTACACGGCGCCGAACCTGATCCCCGGCGAGTATGAGGTCACCGTTTCGGCAAAAGGCTTCCAGACGCTGGTCCAGAAGAACATTACTTTGACAGTCGGCGCCAAGCAGGCGCTGAACCTTACGCTGAAGGTTGGCCAGCTCAGCCAGAAGGTGGAGGTGAGCGCGGCGCCGCCCGATATTCAGACCACCACATCCACAATCAGCGCGACCGTGGACTCGACAACCGTGCGCCAATTGCCTCTCAACGGCCGCGACTGGACGTCCCTTGCGACCCTGGAGCCCGGCGTGGTCAGCATTCCGAATCAGGCAACCACTTCTTTTAGCGCCAACAAAGGGAATCGCGGATTCGGAAACCAGTTGAGCAACGGCGGCCACCGCGCCAACGAAAACAGCTATCGCGTCAACGGCATCAGCATCAATGATTATTCCAACTCCGCTCCCGGCGGCGCGACCGGCGTGAACCTCGGAGTCGACGGCGTCCAGGAATTCTCTGTTCTCACCAGCAATTACACCGCGGAATACGGCCGCACCTCCGGGGCCGTCATCAACGCCATCACGCGTTCCGGCACCAATGAACTTCACGGCACCGCGTATTTCTTCGATCGCGATAGCATTTTTGACGCACGCAACTTCTTCGATCCGGCGAAGATCCCGCCTTTTCATCGCGTCCAGTTTGGCGCTTCCGGGGGCGACGCCATCGTCAAGGACAAAACATTTGTTTTCGCGAACTACGAAGGACTCCGTCAAAGTTCTTCGAGCTCCGGAACCATTCACGTTCCGTCCCAGGAAGCGCGCAATGGCCAACTCTGCGTGGCCGTTGGCGGCAATCCTTGTGGCGCGCTCCAGACGATCACCGTTGATCCCCGCGTCGTCCCGTATCTCGCTTTATGGCCATGCCCGGCAACGTGCCAGAACGCAACGAACACGGACGTGGTGTCGCTGGACTCGGTTACCCCCAACCACGCCGACGAAAATTATGTCATCACGCGGGTCGACCAGAAACTCACTGACAAGGACAACCTTTCCGGAGCCTATTTCTTCGATTCAGGGCCACAAGACCAGACCGACCCACTGGGCAATACCGTTCACCAGGTCTATTCCCGCCGCCAGATGATCAGTGGCGAAGAGACCCACATCTTCAATGCGACACTTGTGAACACGGTCCGTGGGGGATTCAGCCGAGTCGTCGGCAAAATCAATACGCCCGTTTCCGGAAATGCCGTTGCCACCGATGCAACGCTAGCTATTGCTCCGGGTGCCCAAGCCACCCCCCAAATCCCTGTTTCCGGGTTGACCACTGCTTACGGTCTGGGGGGATTCAACAAATTCAACCATGCCTGGAACTCTATCCAGTTTTATGACGACGCGTTTTACACTCGAGGCACCCACGCCCTCAAGTTCGGCTTCGCCTTTGAGCGCATGCAGTACAACATTCTCGAACAGTTGAGCCCCAACGGCCGCATGAACGGCTATTCGCTCGACGCCTTCCTCACTAACACCCCGCACCAGCTCAATGCTCTTGCTCCCGGAGGTTCCTACGAGGTCGGTCTGCGGGAAAGCTTGTTTGCCGGTTACATCCAGGACGACTGGCGGTTCCGTCCGAATCTCACCTTCAATCTCGGTTTGCGCTACGAAGCAACGACTCGGCCAACGGATTCTCACACCGTTCCGGGCTATACCGTAAACGGTTACACGGTGAACACCGCAAATTTCCAGCAAATTCAGACACTCCTGAACTGCCAGCCTGGCACGACCGCCTGCGGTCCCGTCGGCACTTCCAGCCCCATCAGTAACAACCCTACGACCCTGAATTATGAACCGCGCGTCGGTTTCTCGTGGGATCCATTTAAGGACGGCAAAACCGCGGTGCGCGGAGGATTTGGCATCTTTGACGTTTTGCCACTCCCCTACGAATTTGGCTTGAACACAGCGGCGACCGCTCCCTTTCAAATCATTGGCTCAGATCCAAGCGCTCTTCTTGGCACAGGTATGACCGATACAAACATCAATTTTAATCGTCAGCACATCCGCAACCGCTACATCGATCCCAATCCGCATCGTGCCGACGTGTTGAACTGGAACCTGAATATCCAGCGGGAAATCGCCAACAACTGGACGGCTCTGATCGGCTATGTCGGCTCGCGTTCCGTGCATCTGTCTGTAGCTTCCGACGACGTCAACCTTGTTCAGCCCACGTTTGCCAGTGGTGTTGGATTCGTGTTCCCTTGCGATCCGAGCCAGATCGTTCCTTACACGGTCACGAACAATTGCTCCAACAATCAGACCGGCACGCGCATCGATTCCAACTGGGGAGGCGGCGCGGGCATTCGTCCGGTGATCTTTGATGGCGCAGCTTCCTACAACGCCTTCCAGGCCCAACTCAAGAGGGCCCAATACAAGGGCGTCCAGGGTCAGCTCTCTTACACCTTCGGCAAGTGTCGCGATACCAGTTCCGCTCCGGTCACCGGCGACACCTATCTCAATTCCATCGCCGTGCCGCTACTACTCCAAAAGCAGGCGAGAATTGGCGCTTGCGACTTCGACATTCGCCAGACCCTTACCGGCACTGTAATTTGGGACATTCCCGGTCCCAAAGAAGGCTGGCAATCCTATGTCGCGGGCGGCTGGCAGCTCGGGACCATTATTACTGCCATGACTGGCGCTCCCTTCACCGTTACCGTGGGCGACGGCAACGATCCTCTCGGCACCGGCTTCAACGGGGATTTCTCCATGGATTACGCCAACCTGATCCCCGGCTGCAACGCCATTCACGGTGGGGTGAATTATCTCAACACCGACTGCTTCACACCTCCGACGGCTCCCGCATCTCTTCCCTTAGCCACGACCGCAAATCCCTTCGGCTGCGCTCCTCTTTCCTTTACAAATGCGCCCATTCCCGCGCCTACTGGCCAGCAGTACTGTTCCAACGTGTTGGGCAACACCGGGCGCAACAAGTTCTATGGCCCCGGCCTCACCACTGTGGACTTCTCCGTGTTCAAGAACTTCCCCATTCACAAGATTTCCGAGACTTTCAACGCGCAGTTCCGCGCGGAGTTCTTCAACGTCTTGAACCATACCAACTTCCTCTCGCCGGGCTTCCTGAATACCTTCGGCCAGAACAACTCCGTGTATGACTTCGACGGCAGTGCGCTTCCCACTGCGTTGAACCAGACATCCACGAGTTCCCGCCAGATTCAGCTGGGATTGAAGCTGGTCTGGTGAGCGATTGACCCCACCCCGGGGTGAGGCTGCCTGCCATGCAGACCAAGCAGCCTCACCGATACCCAATTTTTAATTCGCTGGGCCTGGATGGCATCCGGTTGGAAGTTGATTCCTGTGGTCGCTATATTGAAAGCCCTGATTTACCAGGAAGAATTGGAAATAGGCTGAGGGTAATCCGCGCGGCAAAATTCGCTTCGGACCTACCACGGTCTGGAGGGATCATGAGAACGAACGGGCCCCGATGATCACTCCCACGGAACGCCGAGCGAAGGTCTGGTCAGTCGTGCGCGTTTCCAGCGGAAACTTCCTGGAAATGTACGACTTCATGGTCTTCGGCTATTACGCCACAGCCATTGGGAAGGCGTTTTTCCCCAGCGGCAGCGCGTTCATGTCGCTGATGCTTTCGCTCATGACGTTTGGCGCGGGGTTCCTGATGCGGCCGCTGGGCGCGCTGGTGCTGGGAGCGTACACCGATCGCAAGGGGCGCCGGGCCGGGCTGCTGCTGACGCTAACTTTGATGTCCATCGGGATCTTCTCGATTGCGTTCATGCCGGGCTACGCGACTATTGGCTTGCTGGCTCCGTTGCTGGTGGTGATTGGGCGATTGCTGCAGGGATTTTCGGCCGGCATGGAACTGGGAGGCGTTTCGGTTTATCTCTCAGAAATTGCGACGCCAGGCCATAAGGGTTTTTACGTGAGCTGGCAATCTGGCAGCCAGCAGATCGCCGTAATGGTTGCCGCGTCGATTGGGGTGGCGCTCAACTCCATTTTACCGCTGGAGAAGATGGAACAGTGGGGCTGGCGGGTGCCGCTGCTGCTCGGATGCGTGATTGTTCCTTTTCTATTCAGGCTACGGAAATCGCTACAGGAGACGGATGAGTTCTCGGCACGCAAGCGCCATCCGGGGACGACCGAGATTCTGCGTTCGCTCGCCGCAAATTGGGGAATCGTGCTGGTGGGAACGCTGATGGTGACCATGACCACCGTTTCCTTCTACATGATTACGGCGTATACGCCCACGTTTGGAAATTCGGTTCTGCATCTTTCGAGCGGGGACAGTCTGATCGTCACGCTGTGCGTGGGTGCTTCGAACCTTTTCTGGCTGCCGATCATGGGCGCGCTCTCCGACCGGATCGGACGCAGGCCGCTTCTCTTCGGATGCACCATCCTCATGCTGGTGAGCGCGTATCCGGCGATGCTGTGGTTGGTTCACGAACCGTCATTCACCCGGCTGCTGACGGTGGAGCTTTGGCTGTCCTTCCTCTATGGTAGTTACAACGGTGCGATGGTGGTTTTTTTGACGGAGATTATGCCGATTGACGTGCGCACTTCGGGGTTTGCCTTGGCGTATAGTCTGGCCACGGCGATCTTCGGAGGATTTACACCCGCCCTCAGCACGTATTTGATTCACGTCACTGGAAATCGCGCGGTGCCTGGCCTTTGGCTGTCGTTTGCCGCGGCCTGCGGACTGCTTGCGGCCTTGTTCGCCAAGCCGCAAGAACCGATGGTGGGTACTGCTACGCCCGCCGTGATTCAGTCTTGAAATGCACTAGCCAAATCCATCTCCAGATTTACGCCGGCTCTATTGCGGTCGGGAACATGGGTAACAGCCAAGTCAGCTAATTCCGGGTTGTCCGTCATCCGACAACTGAGAATCCATTGCGTTCTGCAAGCCGGTCGACATACTTCTCCTTTTTTTGCTGTCAAGTTCCGCTAGGATCCGGAGAAGAACCTAAAAGACTGCCAGCGAAAAAAGCATAAGAAAAATGAATTCACTGGATGCGTAGAGATTTTCCGTAAAAACCATCTTGCCGGCAGGCGTCGAAGTGTCCATTGATTCGCTCAGACTGACGAAATCTATGCCGAGCGCCTGAAACGTTTCCAAAGCTCGGAGCAGATTAGATACCGAATCACCATTGTTATCGAGGTCGGCAAGTTTTGCTGGTTTCTCTTGAGCATGTGTTGGAGCGACGATGGTGAAAACAAGCGCAAGCGCAATAGCTGGGCGCATGAGGACCTCCTGCCGGATGATACAGCCCATCTCACGGCGACGGCCACTTCTTATCAATCCTCTCCAAGATAAACGCCGCCTTGCTCACCGCCTTGTCCACCCAATACTCCTCCGCAAAGTTCGGTTTATCCGACTCCATCGTTTCAATCATCTTTCGGGCGCAAAGCAGGGTGGCAGCAAACAGAATGGCATGCTTACGTTCTTCGGTCATTTCGGTCTCGCTGATTGGTGTGCAGAGGTAGGGATTCGCATTGTACAGGAGCTGTAGACATATTTGCGATAGGATGCATGAACCATGGTTTACCTAGAAGCTGTTGCACAACCCAGTACAAGCGTTTGAAATGACGATGGTTGAGTTCTTGAAAATGAGGGATAAATTGGTTCAGCAGCGCCGCGGGAGGACTGATGGCACGGTCGCGGCCGT
>Ga0335085_10013082_pt1 | contig 12179 bp, 8 predicted proteins | sample Lox_Sample_45_FD_206712 | JGI IMG/M metagenome (GOLD analysis project Ga0335085, IMG submission 206712) | Soil microbial communities from Loxahatchee National Wildlife Refuge, Florida, United States - Lox_Sample_4.5 | ecosystem: Environmental > Terrestrial > Soil > Wetlands | place: USA: Florida...
GTTCCTCGCAAGCCAATCCCGTGTCTGATCGAAAATCGGACGCTCGATCGGCCGCATAAGCATGTACTCAAGCATTGAATAGTTCGTTACGAGTAGATCAGGGGGGGCGATCTGGACCTCATGGCGTGTCAGCAATTCTGAATCAACGTCAAGTGTAATCGCTCTTCGGAACTCTCCCGTCTTGCGATCCTGCCATTCAGTTCCTTTTTCTCCAAACCACCTGGCCAAGTCCGGTTTGGCCGGCCATTTACCGCGTGCTTTCAACTGGTTCAACAGGCGTTTCGCCTGAAGCTGATCATCCGAATCCGGTCCCTGCGCACGCCGTTGTATTTCTACATAGAATTCATCAAAGGCCCTTAGTTTTCTAGAATCCTTGTCCGTGGTACGAATGCCAGCATAAGGAGTTCGGCTCGTATAACGAGCAAAACGCGGAGGACGTCCAGCCCAACCTTTAAACATCTGGACAACTCGGGGGTCACCGAACAACGACCGAAGGCGTCCGAGTTGGTCGTTAACCAAAGCATTCATTGGATACAGAATGAGAGATCTGACCGCCGATTGTGTGCCAAATGATGTGGGACGATTTTTCGCCTCACATGCGAGCTTACCAAGAATCGGCAACAGGAAAGACTCGGTTTTACCGGAACCTGTCCCAGTCATGACAAGAAGATTCAGCCCGTCAATCAGCGAGTTTCGGATGGCCTCAGACTGATGCTTGTAAGGGGGGTCGTAAATAAGCGCCGGTAAGTCGCCATTGCTCTTGGACAAAGCTTGATAAACCTCCAGAGCAGAATGCGGCAATCCTTTCATCTCGGAGAACCGCTCTCCCAATTGATACCGGGGTGTCGATTCGAGGTAGGGGATCTGGGATATGACGCCAGTTAGTTCAAGCAGCGATCTTCGTTGTTCGATTAGAGCTGGAGAGCTAATATGATAGGTCGCTTCGATATAGTCTCTTAGCGAATTATGAAGCTGTTTTATCGTTTCTTGTATTGTTTGCGTCATTACCCCTCCCAATTAAGATTAATCTTTAATCTGATTTAGCAAGCCAAAGACGGTTCTGAAGAAAATCCTCCTCAGGCATTAGTTCCCGATCAGGTATCCAGTACGAAATGAGACATTTATCCCTAGAAGCCGGACGACCGATAATCATAAGGCGCCGCTGTGCCCATAATGGCAGGGGGGAGAAAAAATCGAGAAAAGCCCCATTTGATGACTGACGCCGCCGGAAAATCTGCGGCACACCGCGTTTGTGGTCTATAGCTAATTGTAAATGCCAGGCAACGTCACAGCCGCGCCATTTGGATCCTTTAAATGGAAAATCCAGGAACTTAATAATCACACCATCCTTAAGCATCGAAAATCCCCACAAAGGAGCTCCAAACGCTTGAGGTCGCCGCGCGATGAAGTTGCCGCATTCATTCGTTGGCCTGGTCCAGCGAGAGTTGTAATAACGAACACTCCGACTTGGATCGAGGATAATACAATCATCGACATGTCCACTCTGCGGTTGTTCGGCTAGTCTGCTGACCATGCGCTTAAACAGATCGTCTACAGATTCCACTTTCGGAAGCTTTAGCCATGCACTCTCAGAGAGCTCGCGTAGCCGGAATTCGCGCAATATGGATGCCAGGTCCTCTAAGGGCTTAGGCTCGATAACCCGTGTGAATCCCTGGTAAATAATGCGCGAACTTAGATAAGTTGGCAAAGGCGTTGCTTCATCGTGCGCAACACCTATTAGAAAAACACTTCCATTAGGTCTGACAACGAATCCCGGCGGAGCAGCAAATACCCAATTGCCTTTATTGGCAGGATCATCAATCGCGACATGACTTAATTCAAGTAAGTCACCCCCAACGATGAGAGCCTCGACCGCATTCTCAATAAGTTCAGGTAATTCATCGCAATTCCCAGGAAGGTATTGGAGGCTTTCAAGAATTGCCGCCATCAAAGTCATGCGCGAGCAGGGGCATAAAAATCCTGCTGCGCGACGAAGTAGGGCAGCAAGCATTGAATCGTCGATCTGGACTTCTCCGGGAGGAGGAAGATGCAAAGCATCCCTGGTACAACTCAACAACTTATTTGCGGTAATCTCCCTGATTACCATAACCACCTCGGCAGGGGAATTCCAACGCCATCGGAACTCTTGATGAAGCTCAAAAGTCCAAGAAGTCTCGCACCTCGGAGCAATACGTTTTTGTCGCTGACCTTATGAAGTAATGCATCGAGCGATTCACCCAATTCCGAATATAAATAATGCGGCTGACTGGCCAGTTTTAATGCGAAAAGACAGAGACTGTCTTCCGAGCAAACATAGCACCGTGATGCGATGTCCACAAACCACTTGCCTCCCTGATCGGTTCCAGCCTCCATTTTTTCATAACTGTGAGCCAATATAGCTGAAAAACCAGACACCCCTCCAACCAAGCGCTGAAGTTGCTGAAGAGCAGTTATTGAATGTGGATTAGACAATAAAGCAATCTCAGCTTCAGCCCATTTGTTGCCGTACAACTTTGAAAAAAGTCGGCTTAGCAATCCTTGAAGTATACGATCTCGGCGTATTGCCACTAGAGGCCCTGCAAGACGTGCTTCGTTCCAAAGTTTCAACATGTAAAGCAGTTGCTTGATGTTGGTCGAACAATCATCAAGATCCTTTAGATCTGGATCGACCACAAGACCTTTAAAGCCTCCCTTTATTTGTGGCGTGCTTACAATTACGGCATCCATAATATCTTGATGTTGAGCGATAATAAGGCCGCCGGGGGATTCTACTTCAATCCCCGTTGTAATAGCTTGGGCATCAATTGATAAGGCATGGCAGGGGCGAGCAAAGCCGAAGAACTTTGACACTGTTGGGATTTGATCCCGGCCAGTATCATCAATCAGACGAATAACTGTATTGTGATGAACATTTCTGCAAACGAGCCGAATCGGGATGACGTCTCGCTCCAATCGAAGGACATACTCTCCCAGTTCACCGCACCTTACAACAAATCGGCCCGATGCTGCTTCTACATAGGTCCAAGCGCGCCGCTCATCTTCAACGAACTTTTTAAATTTCCTCAGCCACACCTCTGCTGTAACCGGTAAGTCGAAGCTAGCGATTTGCTCCGACAACAGTTCTTTCCCACTCGCGTTCATCAGACTAATCGAACAAAGAACTTGGTGGCCTTCAGGTCCGATAATCGAGACATCGACGTTGCCACCCCAGAAAGTGTCAAGGTTGGATTCGTGTGGGTCGAGGGTAACAACTAGTCCAGCGCAAGAAGCCATGCCCGGTATCCAGTAATCAGGCTCACGCACGTTCAATGTGATGATTCCCTCTGTCGCAGGCATCACAGAAATGTTTTTCCGGTTAGCCTTCACCGAAAGCAAATGCCGTCCAACAGGAAGGGGAGGAAGGCTCACAAAACTCGGTTGTCCAACAAGACCTGATTCAATGATGACTTCGGGACCGCTGTTGAGGCGAAGGCAATAATTATCAACAAGATGATCATGTGAAATGCCAAAACACGGAGCCTCTGTCGTAAGCCACTCCGTATACCCTTCACCATCCCAGCCACGCGCAATAAGTCCGGCCGGCCATATACGGATAGTCCGTATCAACTGCAACCCATTTTGCTGCAATAGGTTTATGTCCTCTGAGGAGATGTTCAGTGGCACCGAGAGAATAGCAGCACTTATGCCTGCACAATCAACGATGGATGGGGAGAGGAGATGATTGGAGAAATGTAAAGTTCCTTCCGTGACAAGAACATAGCTGAATCCAGGCCGGATAATGCGACCCATAACCTCGCGAGCAAGGCCATCTGGTCCTATCCTGAATAACCAAATTGGCCCTGACGATAACTGGGCTTCACTTTGGAGAATATGATCAAGCTTCCCATTCGATTGCTCGAATCTTATGAGAGTTGTCCCCGCCCCTGGCCAGTTCTTTAGAACACGTTTTTGTGGGCTTGAAATAAGCCACCCGCTCGGTAGCCAAGTATCAGTTGCTCCAGCAATCTTGCACCTGGTATTTTTAAGAAATGTCATTAACTCTGCATTGAGTCTTGCGATACTGGCGAAGCTCGGAATATCTATTACGACTGACCAAACATCCGAGCTAGTGCGCCGCAGAACGAAGGTAGGTTTAATACGAGGTACAGTTGCTGCGGAAGTTCCATATCCTCCTTGCCCGCCGTCATCTTGGCGTGACAATAAGGAGTGGCCAGAGCCAGCGCCCTTAAATCGATCAGCAACAACTCGCCGCGTTTCCTTCAGCCACTCACGGGCACTTCTGACTCGCTCCAGGTCAAGGACTAACCTTTGAAGTGTCGGAGGATAAATTGGGCTTTCGCCTTCAACTGTCCTGTCGCTGATAAGCGCAAGGACTAAACGCCCAGCGAGTTCCTCCTGTTCAAGAAAAACACGGAAACGAGTCGAAGCATCCCAAGCATGAGTTGAAAGCATTCGCCCGATTGCTGCAGGGCTAAGCGCATCAAGGCCAGCAAGTTGGTATCGTAGCCCATAAAGAATCTTCGCGAACTGAAATTGAAGGTATTTCGGTAAAATAGCATGCGTGATCGGCCATGATATTATAGAAAACCATTCTGCCCATGGTCCCGATGGATTTACACCGTGATAAGTTGCATGAAATTTGGAGAACCAAACTCGAAGTTGGCTTCGGCTCGCATTCTCTCGCCAGTGAGGTGTCCGTTCCTCAAATGTATACCAGTACTCCTCCCCGTCGTAATCGTAGCCGATCTCAGTTGCATAGACGACCCAAACAAGCCAATGTGTGCTTAAACGTAACCCAGCGGCCACCCGCGAATGAAGAAGTTTTGTGATTACATCAAAGTCACTTTTTTCTAAGCCATGCTCAATTGCAAACAGCGGGAATCCAGAGCCAGACCTCGTGGCAGCAAGTGCTGCAAAATGGCGCTCCAACCGTTCCTGCCATTTTTCAAGAGCCATTGACATCAAATTTCCCCGTAATTGCTTTCACAATTCGTTCAACTCCAGATCAACATCCTGAGCAGGGAGAACATATTGAGGGTGTTTCAAAAGTATCCTAAAGTTTTCGGCTTCCCAATTCTGATATTCCTGTCGCCGTTGGGACCGTGGTAATATCCATCTCTCGATTGCGAGTCGTGCAACTTCTTCGGCCGAAAGTAACGATGAAATTTCAGGGCTGCCCTTTCCAGTTCGTAACAACTTCAAGGCGTTGTCAGCAAGCTGGGACATAAAGACTTCTCGTTGTATGCCATGGCGTAACAAATCATCTTTAAAACCTAAGGCCGTCAGAGCTGCCCTTGTTGTCCGTAATCGCCAATTTGGACCTTCTCCAAACTGATGGAGATCGGCATAAGGATGCCCGATCTCGCGTAGGAATTTACGCAGATCGCCAAACAAGTCATCTGGTATATGGAAGTGTCCCCATCCACCAGTGTAGCCGATTGACTTGAAATATTCGACGCCGCTAAGCTTAAGTCTATTGTAAACTGACGAACGCCCCATTGAAGATGATGTTGTAACCAATAGAAGGCGCGCTTTTTTTTCTTGATTCGAGATGATGCCGGTTGTACTTCCATAAGCTTCTGTAAAATCGTTGTATATCTCACTGCTTCGAATGAGGCATGCTATCATCTTTCCTCCGAGCAGAGCATTGTACGGAGGCACAGCACCGAGGACATATGCATCCAAAATATTTACGAGGCGCTGACCGCGTGCATGAACGTCCCATTCAATGAGTGAGTCACGGACTGACAGATTGAAGACTGGATCACCAAGAGCAATTATTCCTATGAGCCTGCCGTTATGCTGGTCCCAGACCAAATATCTGAGGCGTCGTCCGAATCCGTTTGAAACTGGAACGGACCAGGTTAACGACGCCATTCGAAATAAGTCACTTTCCCAAGTGCCGCTAGAGATCTTTTGAAGAACCGGCGTAATCCGGTTCACATCAACGTCGTGGCCTGAAGCAATATGTTTGATGAGTTTTGGGAACTGTTTAGAAATAAAGCTTTGATTTGCGGACAGTCGATCGCTTCTCTGACGGACATGAACCGCACGAACCATATCCTTCCCCGTTCCTGGAGCCACAAGTGCGCCGTCAGATGCTTTGCGAAAGCCTAAGGAAGTTAGATGGCGTCTAATACGCCTTTTAAGTGTCGCACTGCGTGTTGAAATATTGATGATCACGTTTTTTATTCGCCTCTCTCACCGTAAAATGAATCACCCCGCCGCTAGCAGCGGGTTATCTACGGTCTTTACGCCGCTAAACGCGGCGGACTACATCAACGCAGCAAGGTGCGGGGAATTGTACCCGCAGGGGTTCAAAATGATATAGTTGTTTCTTAAATATGGAATTTTAAGACCATTAAAATGTACTTTAGGATCGGGCCAAAGAATTCGCCAGACACCCCAGCATTATTGTTCAGGATAGCGATATTGTGGAATTGATTTACTTGTTAAAAAAGCCGCCTGTCTGCATTAAGCAGACAAAGGCGGCTTTCAGTTCAACCGATATTTATCAAGGGCAGTGAGCCCATTTCTCTACCCTCCACAAAAACCATGAAATTACGCCAGTTTAATACACCTTTTCACCTCCAATGTCAATTGGAATCCCCCAAGCATGGGAAAGTCCGAACAATTATCGTTTGAGAGTATTTTGATCAAGTTGCGGCTTCGACGGCAGCGCCAGCATTGGCAAATTCAGCGGCATTTGCAACCCCCTCAATGAAGGCCTTGACCTCCCGAGGAGATCCGCGGAAAAGGTCAAGGTTCCCCGGTCTCCCCTGCTGCGGTTTCCTGAAAAGACGAAGCACGACATAATCCTCGGCGCGACGTTCAACTTTCAGCCCGGAATCCCAATGCTTGAGCTGCTCATTGTTGATCCTGCGGCACATATCGACCAGCGTCCGTTCGGTGACCTTCATGGGCGCCCCCCGCCTGCCCCAGAGAATTGTTCCTTGCCAGTCGATGTCCAGCGTTCCATGGCTATGGCTCCCATGACGGTGGCAATAATGGCTTCCGCTTTCTCTCCCTCGAAATAAAGCTCCGCTACCGCTCTCACCTCCTGGTAAATCAGATCCTGGTTCGAGACACGCCTTCGATACGGGCGGTCCTCGAGGAATGCGGCGATCTTGTCTGAAGCGGCAATGAGGCGGACCCGGTTATCAAGCACTTCAGACGCAAGGCCCTTCGGATATCCAGAACCGTCTGGGAGCATATGATGGTGAAGAATCACATCTCCGAAAGGTTCGAATATCGTTCCCCGAACATAGTCATGGCCCCAGGCCGGGTGTTTCTCCATGATCTCCCATTCTCTTTCTGTCAGCGGATGCCGTTTATCGAGTATCCTGTCCTGGACAAAAAGCTTGCCGACATCGTGGAGCATCCCCGCCATATAGGCCTGTGAAGAGGAAAAACCGAAGTCATAGTTGGTGCCAACCACGATGTCCCATGCTATCTCGGCGGTCAGTACTGAATGCCGGTAGAGATGAAGATTCCGGGCATGAAGGCACTTCTGAACCAGGATCAAAGAATTGTTTTCCAAGGCGATATTCAGGGCCTTTTTGTCGATCATATGCACTCCAGTCACCTCCAGAATAAAGCTGTCAAAGACTTCACCTTCACAATCTCCTCCATGGCATGACCGGTGGTAAAAAACCCTCGCCACCATGCGATCAGGAGGAAAAGCCCCGTAGCAAACATGACCAGAACGGCTTCCCCCATTGATCCGGTGACATACAGTCCGGCTCCTCTCCGGGGACAGAGCGGCGACCGGAAGGGAATTCCCGTCACGCTCAGATAGTCCTCACCCAGATGGAGAAGCGCTCCGATGCAGATAAAGGAAGAGAGATACATCCAGACGTTCGGGGAAAGCCGGCACGCTCCGTAGGACACGAGGGCAAGAACGATCCACGGCGGCGGCCAGTGCGTGACGGTACGATGTCGGACGATCCCCATTTCCAGCAGATCCGGAATGATTGAGCCGATCATCGCCATGCAAGTAGGAAAGTATCCGCCGGTCACCGCGTAGACGGCGGCGCCCGATGTCAGTTTATGATACTGCCACCGCATCTATGACCATGCTCCAGATTTCTTACCTTGTAGCCCTCAACCCTCGAATATTTCTTCGGTCAATTGGAAAGAATTTCTGCAACAAACTGCCCTCTCTGTCCTACCAGGACTGAGTGATTGAACTATATGAAATAATTGCATTTCAACTCTTTTTTCAGTGCATTTTTTGTTGACAAAAAACTGTGCCTGCGCAAAATATAGATACAGTTCTACAGGGACCAGATAGTCATAGAAAGGAGGGGGTCGGAACATGACCAGAAAATTTCACGATTTCTTAGTTAAGAACAAAAAAACTCTCCTATTCCTATCATTCGGTTACGTCGCCCTGATAATATTTATGCTCAAAATGATCGGGCTCGGTGCGACCTCAACGTTTTTCCTTTTCCTTGCAATTTGCTCCTTGCCCACCTTAATTGCTCGTGCATTGGGAGAAAAACGGCAGATCGCTGATGAGGATAAAGGCGGATACCGATACATCTATTCTTACCGATATGGCTCAAGATTTGGAGACCATCAGAGGTAATTTCAGACAGAATACAGAGCTTCCCATGAACCCAGAAGTTTCAATAACTGATCCCGTTCCAAAGGAAACGCTCCAATAAATTCGCACATATAACCTTTACCCGTATCAGCGTATACGTACACATTTTGACCATTTTCGATAAGATGGTTCAGTGCGACAACAGAAACAGGCATCGTCAGCTGGCCGATTGACATGGAAACCCCATATTCGGTCAGAGAAAAATTAGGCGATGCCTGTTTCATTTTTAACACCCCGGCATCTTCAACTCGCACTGGCACTACGAACCCATCTCCCACTGGAATCAAGAAATCAGGAACAAATGCAGCATTTTCATTATCTTGCATTGGCAACTATCCTTCCTTTAACGCCGAAGTGGCGCAGGTCCTCCGCTTCTTGGGAGATTGGAGTTCCTACTCTGGTTTTGGAGCACTCTCGCAGTCTTCTGAGTAGAGAGCTTCACTTGTTCAGTCTTATCTCGCGCTGCCTGCGCAACTTCACGAGCAGCTTTCTCTTCTGCTTCATTGGTCGCCGAACGGGATGATTTTATTGCACCGCCCAACTCCCTAGAAAGAGGAACAACATCACCCGCTATACTCTGGACAGTAGCAATAACACCTTCCGCTGTCTTCTGATCCACCCCAGTCAAACTGACAATCTTTGATGCAGCCATATTTGCTGCGCCTGTAACATGCGTACCCTGCTGGATCTCTGTACGATCGGCAAAGAGCACGTCCTTCTTGCCGGAAGATGTATTTTCAAGGAGAACCTGTCCGCTAACAGGGTCTACGGTCAGATTGGCTACTTTCCCTTCGTTTTGAACCTGCATTTGAATCAATCCATTATCAGTACCTGATGCAATGTGCTTATGTCCTGCTTTGTCAGTCCATGAATAACGACTATGTGTTCCGCTTGCATCGGTATACGTGTCCTGATGAAAATTCTCGCTAATCCCACGATTGCCGCGCCAAGTCTGATTACCTATAGTTGAACGCAGCCCTTGATCGACAGTCTGAACATTTCTATTTACGCTTTCAGCATCCCTGCCGGTGCGGAAGGTTGCCATATCCTTTCTGCTGACATCGCCGCCTCGGTTTATCGAAAACGCCTCCACCTTTCCGTTCCTGTCCTTGGCGAATTCATACGAGAAGCCCTTTCCGCTCTTCATCATCCTGTCGACTTCCGCGACGGCATTCCTGCCGAAGCCGCCAGCCTTCAGCTCCTGCTTCAAGGCCTCGCCCCGGGCCTTGTCTCCGGAAGCCACAACCCCTTGCTCTGTCGAGTTCACCACGTTCCCGTCCATCCCGACGTTCATCGTCTGCCTGCCGTCCGGTGTCGTGAAGGTGATGTTCTGCCCCTCCATTGCCTTCTGCATCTGCGCGAATCCCTTGTCGGTCAGCTTTCCGTCCTGATACATCTCTGAATCGTTTTTCAGTTGAGGCGCAATCTTGCCGACCATCTGATCGGCCGCTCCCCTGACCAGGTCGTACCGGGCTCCCCTTCCCGACACATCATGGGAAGCCATGGTCTGGTAATGGTCGTACCCTCCGGACAGATAGATCCCCTGGACTTTACCGGCGCTTTCCGCAGCGACAACCTTACCCATTTCAGCGCCGGCGTTGATCGGCCCCCCCAGTTTGCCGGACATCTCGCTGGATTCGGAAAGCTGCTTTGCATTCTGGAATTGCGCCTTCATCTGCAGCGCCTGACCTGAACTAAGCCCGTACTTCGATGCCACCTGGTTGACTGCGGCGGCATTCGTATAATCCCCGAGGGACTGCATCTCGGAGCGAAACGCGATGAACTGTCGCCAGTTCCCCTGGAAACCGAGCGCCTGGGCACCCTCATAGGCTTTCACTTCGCCGTCGATCTGGCCGACGTTCTTGTCCAGGTTCTTCTCCAGGAAATCCTGATAATTGCCGGCATCCCCGAAAACCCGGCCCAGCGCGGCGTCATTCGCCACTTTCATCTGCGCATGTTTGCTCAGATCCCCGCCATAGCTCTTGTCGATGACGTCGCGGAGTGCCCCGGACTGCGCCATCCCCGCTTTTCCGTCAAAAATGCTGAGGCCGTACGACTTGTCCAGTCCAGCCTCTCGCATCGCGGCACCCTTTCCGCCAAAGCCAATCGACTTGCCGACGCTTCCATCAGCCATCATTCGAGATGCCCCGTCCATACCGAAACCGCCAATAAGGTCATTGGAGGCCATCGTCTTGGATGTCATGTGGAGGTAGGATTGATTCCCCCTGGCCCAGAAGCTGTGCTCGTTTCCCCATGCCTGGGTCGGCATTGCTGAGGAATTGCGCTGGATCGACGAGGCCCTGCCGGCAGGGTCCTCCACTTCGTGCGCTGCCCGGCTGCCGGCCGACTGGATCTGCCCCGAAAGGGAACCGGCCATCATCGCCATGGCGTGACCGCCGAACTTGACCAGCATTCCGGTCAATACCGTCGCCAGCATCATGCCGCTCATCCGCAGCGTCCCAAACATCCCCAGTATTTTCGTGGTCTGGTCAGGGAAGAAGTAGAAGGCGTCCATCCCCAGGTTGTTCTGGCGCACGAGCTGATAGGTGCTGTTCGCATAGTCGATGGCGAACTGGTGGATGATGGCATCGACCACACCCCAGGCGGTCAGCCAGACGAAGAACCCGAAGATAGCCCCGACCGCCTTGCCTATAATGGGAGTCGGTATGAAAAGAGCCAGGAACGGAATCAGTCCAACAGCAACCGCAGTAAGGACCGCTCTCAGGACCGGCAGCCATTCGTTGGCAGCCTTCATGGAACCGGAAGCATTCAGCAGGAACTGGTAGTTGGTGGCGCCGGTCGCGTTGCCGCTGCGGAATATCTCGTCGAGGCGCTGGGAGATGTACGCCTGCTTGACGAAATCCTCAATGGATGCCGCGCCGAGGCCGGCTCCGGCATTCACATTGTTCAGCACCGTCTTGCACTGTGTCAGGGATGCGGCATCAGTGGGGTCATAGCCAAGGGCCGAGCAGACGGCCGTGATGTTGTTCTTCAGATTGTCCGGCGTGAGCTGGGCGCTGATGTTCGTCCAAGCATCGGTGCAGGTCATGGACTGTCCGTTCGGCGTGGTCGAGTCGTAGTAGACGGTATATATCGAGGGGTTTTGCGCCTGGGCAAGAAGCGGCGTAAAGTCGGTGGAAGTTTTGCGGAGGGCATCGACGGTGAGCGTCGTCCCCGGGCGCATGATCTCATAACCGACGCAATCCTTGATGTAGTTCCGCATGGAGGTGTCGATGTTGCTGTTCACTGCCGACAGGGGAAGGCTCGTGAGCTGGTAGAGCCCCAGGAAACCTTTGCCCCCGGCCTGGCTCTGATAACTCATGGGATCACCCGCCGTAGTGACGATATCCACCAGCCCCCGCTCAACGGAATTCAGGACACCGGCAACCGCAACAACCCCGGCCGGTATGCCTCCAATGGCCTGGTTCTTGTTGTAGACGGGATCATAGATATGGAGGGTCCCCTTGGGCACGGCCAGGGAGAGGTAGATGCCGATCCCTACCAGGGCGGGAATAATCCAGGACATGGGAGAGCCGTTTCCAGCCCCGAGGATTCTGGCGGCTACGGTGAC
>Ga0335085_10013085_pt1 | contig 12177 bp, 4 predicted proteins | sample Lox_Sample_45_FD_206712 | JGI IMG/M metagenome (GOLD analysis project Ga0335085, IMG submission 206712) | Soil microbial communities from Loxahatchee National Wildlife Refuge, Florida, United States - Lox_Sample_4.5 | ecosystem: Environmental > Terrestrial > Soil > Wetlands | place: USA: Florida...
CTTGGATGATGCTTCGAATGGCAGCCCTTTCCCAATTCACGCAGATATCCGGCGGGTCAACGTCCACAATGTTGGGACCCGCGTGCGTGTGAGAGGCGGTTATCATCAACCCGGATATTCCCTCCTTTTTTTCCAGGGCATTCCTCAACTCGGCCATGGTGGGAGGGTCAAAGGTCCGGCCGAGATCGAGCGTAATGATCGCCACCCGGGTCCGGCCTGACTCCAGGACCAGGACCCGCGCAAACAGCGGGTCGAGTGTCCCCGTGGCCGTTTGATTGTTCTTCATGCGGTCGAAATAGCCGTACATGGGAAGACCGGCCGGCGGAGTGATGTCTGCCTTCGCTACTCCCGCACGTAATGCCGCACCGGAAGCGGACGCTGCCACTCCTAGCATGATCGCTACACATAGCGTCGAAATAATACGCGGCATGAATTTCCTCACATTTTCGACAACTGATTGAGTCGTACAGAATAAAGTAAGCACGTTTCACATCCAGGGCACGACGAAACCCCGACCAACGCAACCCCTCACCCCCACGACTTGCAAAACGTGGGGCCCCCTTCGGCACATGGCCGAGACCCTCTCCCCAGGCGAGAGGGAAAGAGAGGATTTCCCCCTTTGCTCATATCGCAATCATTGCACCGAGGTAACTCGTTTAATCCGCAGCGCGATGTCCACGGTATGTTCGGGAGTGTCGAGGTTCTTCTTCCCACCTTGGTGAGTGAACGTGGCGCTGCTGATTATAGAACCCGAGGCAGGATCAACCCAGTCTTCCCGGTAGGTTCCGCCCGGAAGATCCATCACCAGGGTTTCGTGATAATGCCCGGGCTTCACAATATAGTACATTTGCCCAGCCGCGAGTTCGCTGTGGTGGTGGTACAGCGCGTATTGTTCCCCCATTTGGCTCATGCCGCGACAGTACGCACTGGCGGGTACGCCGCTAACCACAAAGCTCTTGTCCGGGCGCATCTTGATAAAGTCAAAGCTGTAAATGAAACTCTTCAGGTTGCGCAGCGCAGCCATGATTTGGGCGTTGTCGGGGGTGTTCCCGGCCGGGTCCCCGGCCGTGAATCGCGCGTTCAAATGATTGAAGCTCGCTCCCCCACCCACCATGAACTCCCAGGCTTCCACACGGGAAGACGCGATGGGGTCGGTATTGCGATACCATGTCGGGTACCACGCGGTTTCGTTTAGTTCAATCGGCTTATTGTGCCCGTATTGGTAATCCAGCCCTTTCATCCCACCCATCTGGTCACTGTCCGCTTCCCCACCCCAGGGAAACTGCCCGACAATGATCGAGAGAAGCGGACTGCCGGAGAAATCGACTGGTCCGCCCAAGGGTCCCTCCACTTCCTGGGCCACCAGATGCTTTTTGGGCAGATTCGCTTCCGTGTCATGGATGACCTGCAACAGATGCCCAACCCACGGCCCTGCCTCGGCATGGGAAGTAAAGTTGGATGGCTCATCGCATACTTCCAGAATAACGTTGTCAAAAGTATTTACTTCCCGAGTGATCTTGCTTACGTATTCACTCTGCCGCTGGAGCAGGTCGGGGTGCTTCACGGTTTGGACATCCTTGTAATCACAGTTGCCGACACCCTGGATATTGTTCTGGTAATAGAAGGGCGAGCGCGGCCAGTGGTCCCGGTACTCCGAGTTGAAGAAACAAATTTCGACCACGATGCCGCGCTCCGCGGCCTTGGTCATAAAGTCTTTCAAGCGGAGGAAATATTCGGGATTCCATTTGTCCAGGTCGTATTTATTTCCGCCATAGGTGTAACCAGGCTGGTTGCTGCGCGCCCAGGGAAGGATTGTCCTGTCGGGCTTCGGCCCCACCGGGTTGTCTTTGACAAACTCATCCACCATTTCGATTACTCCGCCCGGCCAGGGGCGGGTGTAATTCATTCCATATGCTTTCAACGCGTCCAGGTATTTGATGTAGTCGAAATCCAGGTTGATCAACTCGCCGTAATGCTCGGCCGAAGTAATGAGGATGGTAGGCTGCCCATTGAAAAGGTAGTAGTGCGAATTGCCGGGATCGAGCTTGATGGGCTCGGCAGCAGAAGCAGCCATCGAAAGAAGCAATATAAAACTCAGGCACCCGACACATCTCGCCATGTCACGACCCTTCCTTAGTAATTTGGGGTGGAACGTCCGTGGTCCGAAGTCTCCGGTTTGATTCTCGTACGGCGGCTAACCCCCGCCGGCCAATTATATGCTTGATGGGAAGGCAGGCTGGACAGAATGTGGATGCCCCTACATTGGGGAAGTCCAGAAGTACGAAGTCGCAGACCTACCGGTGATCAGCGGGTCTGCAACTTCGCGACTGGTGAAGCTTCTCTTTCTCTCAGTCCCCGTCTGCCCACTCGCCCCAGGGGCAGGTTAGGGACCACCAACTAAAAGGTAATCTTCGCGGCGACTTGCATGATTCGCGGGCCGATCACGGTGTTGATACCCGTGATATTTCCAAACTGACCGCTGGTAAACGACCCGGTCGGGTTGGCGAACTGCGCGTGGTTAAAGGTGTTGAAGGCCTCAAAACGGATTTGCAGGTTCACTGCTTCGGCGAGCCGCGTGTCCTTATGCAGACCCAGGGTCCAGTTATTGATGCCCGGGCCGAAGAAGAAGCGCTTGGCCGCGGTGCCCAGCACTCCCAGTGTTTCGGGAGCGAAGGCGCTGCTGGAGAACCAATTGTGCTTGGCAGAGGTTCTGGGGTTGCCGGTAATCTGCAGCGGGCCCACAAGGTTGGGCATATCGATGCCCGAGGTCCCTCGCAGAGCGCGGTCATCCCCTTCGAAGAGCGACACCGGGAATCCCGTCGCAAACCGCGTGATGCCCGCCACACTCCAGCCCTCGACCAGGCGTTTGGGCAATGAGGCGAATGCCTTGTCGAAAGGTATGGCGTAAAAATAGCTGGCCACGAAGTTTTGGGTAACGTCAAAGTTGGAAGGCACCCGGCTCAAGTTGTGGTCGACGTAGTTCAAGCGGTCGTTGAAATACGAACCGTTGTCGATGCCTTTTGCATACGTGTAGGCGGCCAGGAAGGTCGAGCGGCCGGCGCGCTTTTCCAGGCTCGCCTGGAGTGAATTGTAATCGGAGTTGGCCCAGTCGCCCTCATAGAAACTGGTCGAGAAGGCCGGACCGAAAGGCCCGCGCGTTCCGTGGACCAGGGAACCGTCCGGCTGCGTAAAGGTATTGTCCTCCTGGCGCGGGCCGCAGGTGGGCGTTGCACCCTCGGCACGAAGTGCCAGGCAAAGGGCCGGATTGCCGGGGTTTGCTTCCTGGATGCCGATCAGCTTGCGGCCCAAGGTCCCCACGTAGCCGAGGCTCAGCACCATATTTTTGCTGAGCTCGCGCTGAATGGTCAGGTTGTAGTCAATGCCATAGGGAAGTGCGTTGTCGGTCGCATACCCTAAGGTGCTCGACAAGGGGTAGTAATAGGAGAAGTCAAAGTTCTTGGCAGCCGCACTGCCCGGCGCCGGAATCACAAACGGGAACGGATGTCCCTGCGATTGCCCGGTCGACCGGGTGGTGAAAGGCGACTCAAACAACGGGGGCGCAGCCGATCCCCAGTATTCGCCGAATGGGACGGTGCCCAGTTCCCAATAGAGCGTTTGGTCCTGAATGGCCGTGTAGAATTGGCCGCCCGCCAGCCGTATACTGGTTTTTCCAGGTCCGCCGAAGAGCTTGCCCAATATTCCGTCCGCAGAGTTGGGGGAGTAGGCGAGACCGAAGCGCGGAGCGAAATTATCGTAGCGCGTCGGCGCCAGCGTTCGGGGAATTCCCGGGTCGCCCGGATACACCAGGCCTTTCGGCGCCGTGGGGTATTGAACGGATTGTTCGCCGGGAACCAGTGCTACGATCTTGTCCTGCGCGTCGTACCAGGGCTGGCTGAACTCCCAGCGCACTCCGATGTTAATGGTCAAATTCGACTTCACACGAATGGAGTCCTGGGCGAAGGCTGCCCCGTACTTGCTGCGCGAATCGAGCAGTTGCAGGCTGGATTGCGTATAGTTCGCGGGTGCCCCCAGCAGGTAATCCGCGACGTCCGATCCGGTCTCCGACCCGTCAAAGCTGAACTGCCCCACCGGAGCACCGGCGTTCCGCTGGTTCATTTGGTAATAGCGGTAGTCACCGCCGAATTTCAGCGTGTGGCGGCCCGTAATCTTGGAGAGGTTGTCCTGCACCTGAAAGGTGTTCTGGTTGGCGATGCCGGGCGCCACCGTGCCGAAACCGAACTCGTTCAAGGAGACACCCGGCACACCCAGATACCCTGTGGGTCCCGATTGGTTAATGCCATCCGTTCCCGCTCCCGTCAGGAAGCCCATGCTGGTCAGGCTCGGGGCCGCTGCCCCGGTAGGGACGGTTTGCACGGGCAGGCGCATAAAGCTGAATCGAAACTCATTGACGGTGGTGGGGTTGATGGTGCGCGTGTTGCTGAGGGTTATTTGCTGATTCTTGATCTGCGTGACCGCTGCGAAACCCGGCCAACTGGCGCCGGCCAGAGCGTTATTATCATTGCTGCCTTCGTAGTAATAGTACACCGACCAGGTCCCGGTCAGCTTGTTGATAAAGTCCACCCTCTGCCCGAACATGTTATCGGAGTTGTGGGCAGGAAAGGCGGCGGAAGCGTAAAACTCGCCTTGCACGTTGGCCGCGGGGATGAACCCGATGGTACCCTTCGCCGCCGGCGACCATATGGACTGGGGAATGATACCGGTCGGAAACACCTGCGAGTACGCTTCACCGTCGGTGACCGTGGTCCCAGTCCGCTGCGAGAGCACTGCGGCCCAGGCGGCCCCATTGACATTGCCTGTGAGATTGTCCACTCCAATATTACCGGCGCGCTGGTCGGAGGATAATACTTGAACATTACTCGCCGTTCCGCCATTGATCTCGCGCGTCCCCTGGTAATCGGTAAACCAGAACAGCTTGTCCTTAATGGCGGGCCCGCCCACCGCGTAGCCGAACTGATTTCTTTTCAGGGTTCCGATGTCGCCGTCGAAGAACCCTCGGGAGTCCATAGCATTGTTGCGGAGAAAATCAAACGCCGAGCCGTGGATGCGGTTCGTCCCGCTTTTGGTAATCGCGTTCGTCAGCGCCCCGCTGAAACGCCCGTATTCTGCGTCAAAGCTGTTGGTGATCAACCGGAACTCTTCAATGGAGTCCAGATTCGGTTGGATGCCGGCCTGGAAGTTTCCCACGTTCGAGACGTCACCGCCGTTCACCAGAAAGCCGTTGCTGTTTTCCCGCTGGCCGTTCACCGAGACGGTCCCGGGACCTTCACCTCGGGTTCCCGCTGGAGCTACGCCGGATTGCAGCGAAAGCAAATCCAGGTAGCTGCGGCCGTCGAGGGGTAATTGGAGGATTTGTTTTTCTTCAATGACCAAGCCCAACTGCGTACTGGTGGTTTCAATCTGCGCCGCGTTGGCGGTGACACTGATTTCCTGAGTTGTCGCCCCCACCTGCATCACAATGTCGACGCGATGCTGCTCGTTAACCGTCAGAACCACGTCCTTTTCGATGAAGGTCTGAAAGCCCGAGTAGGTTGCTTGAACGGTGTACACCCCGACGGGCAGCACCAGGAATCGGTACTCTCCGGAGGCGTCGGAAGTCGCCTCCATCCGTGAGTTGGTACCGGTGTTGGTTGCCGCGACCCGAACCCCTGCCATTACCGCGCCGGAGGAATCCGTGACCACGCCGAGAATCGAAGCGGTCACATCCGCCTTGAGCGCCGAAGGCCCAAGGACGACCATGCAAGATACCAATATCCACAATTTCCACTGCCGAAGCATTAAAGTTGCCCTCCTATGTAAAAACTCCCCACAATCGGCTTTGCCGAGCATTCTAACAGCCAAAAGACCGGAAGAGGGGTAAATATTTGCCGCTCGCTCCGCTTTTCGTGGCCAATGCCCCATTCCGGGAATCGGATAGTGCATTGACCGATCGTTTTTGCAGATTGCAATCGCCTCCTGGTTCCAGCAATAATGTCCGCGATGGTCTATCGACGGCTTAGAATCATTCCCTTCGCTTTGGCCCTTGGTTGGTGGTGTTCTTCTGTCGTCCGGCCCTTGGGGCAGACAGCCGGCACGGCTGGGCATGGCCCGGAATGGAGTGTGGATTTCCAAAAGGAAATCCAGCCCATTTTCGAGCACAACTGCTATGCCTGTCACGGTCCCGCCAACCAGATGAGCAGCCTGCGGCTCGACCGCAAAGACGCAGCGTTTGCCGGAGGTAGTCTAGGCAAAGACATTCTGCCGGGCAAGGCGCTGGAAAGCCCTCTCTACCAGCGGGTGGCAGGCCTCAATAAGCTGGAGCGGATGCCCATGGGCGGCAAGCCGCTTACCGCCGCGGAAATCAAGCTACTCCGCGATTGGATCAGCCAGGGCGCTCCCTGGCCAGACTCCGCTAACGCGTCTCAGGCAGAAACCAAGAAGCACTGGGCCTTTATTGCCCCGCAACGCCCCCTCGTTCCGCAGGCGCTCCATAGCCAATGGGCGCAGAATCCCGTTGACGCCTTCGTCCTGGCGCGGCTCGAAAAAGAAAGCCTCAAGCCTTCCCCACCTGCCGACCGCGTGACGCTCCTTCGGCGCTTAAGCCTGGACCTCATCGGCCTGCCGCCGACGCCGGAAGAAGTCGACGCTTTTGTTACTGACCGCAGCCCCAACGCCTACGCCAAGCAGGTCGACCGACTCTTACGCTCGCCCCACTACGGTGAACGATGGGCGCGGGTGTGGCTGGACGCCGCCCGCTATGCGGATTCCAACGGGTACGAAAAGGATCAACCCCGCCGTGTCTGGGCTTACCGCGATTGGGTGATCAACGCACTGAACCACGACCTGCCTTACAACCAGTTCATCATCGATCAGATCGCCGGTGACATGCTCCCCAACGCGTCGCAGGATGATATCGTCGCCACGGGATTTCTGCGCAACTCGATGTTGAATGAAGAGGGTGGCATTGACCCCGAACAGTTCCGTATGGAAGCCATGTTCGATCGCATGGACGCCATTGGCAAGGGCATCCTGGGGCTCACCATCCAGTGCGCGCAGTGCCACAACCACAAGTTCGACCCCCTCAAACAAGAAGAGTATTACCGCATGTTCGCCTTCCTGAATAACTCATCGGAGGGCACGGTAGCAGTCTATACGCCGCAGGAGCAGATGAAGCGGGCGGAGATCTTCCGGCGCACGCGCGAAATTGAAGCCGGCTTGGAACACCACAATCCGGACTGGCAGGACCGCATGGCGCAATGGGAGGGCCAGGTTGTCCAGGGCCAACCGCAGTGGACGGTGGTGCGCCCCACGGTTGACGATCTCTCCTCGAGCGGCCAAAGGTATTTGCCGCAGGAGGATGGATCATTTCTTGCGCAGGGCGATCCTCCCGACAAGCATCGTGTCAAGATGACCGTGCGCACCGACCTGCAAAACATCACGGCTTTTCGCCTCGAATTGATGACGGATCCCAACCTGCCGATGGGCGGTCCTGGGCGGTCTCGCAGAGGCTTGTGCGCATTGACGGAGTTTACAGTGGAGAGCGCCCCGGCAAGCGCCCCCGATAAGGTAACCAAGGTAAAGTTCGACAAGGCGACGGCTGACGTGAATCCACCCCCCACCGAACTACCGTGGCCCATAACCGCCCGGAACCCCAAGCAATTGGTAACGGGCCCGGTGGAGTATGCCATCGACGGCAAGGATGAAACGGCCTGGGGGATTGATGTGGGCCCGGGTCTTCGGAATCAACCTCGCAAGGCGGTGTTTCTTGCCGCGAAACCCATTTCCAACCCCGGCGGCTCGCTGCTGACGTTTTATCTGAGCCAGCGGCACGGCGATAATAACGGCGGGGATCGCATTGCCCTGAACCTGGGCCGCTTCCGATTGTCCGTGACCACCACGCCGGGAGCCACGGCTGACCCGCTGCCGGCCAACGTTCGCGAAATCCTCTCCATCCCGCGCTCGCAGCGCACGCCGGACGAGACGCAGGCGATCTTCAGCTACTGGCGGACAACAGTTCCAGCGTGGCAGACGGAAAATGACCAAATCGCCCGCCTCTGGCGAGAGTATCCGGAGGGCGCGACGCAGATGGTGCTGCAGGAGGTTCAGCCTCGTGAGACGCACATCCTACAGCGCGGGAACTTTTTGAATCCGTTGGACGCGGTGAGCCCCGGCGTGCCGGCCTTTCTCCCTCCCCTGCCCCGCGATGCTTCATGGAAAAACGGTCAACCCACACGCCTGACTTTTGCAGAGTGGCTGGCGGATCGCGGCTCGCCGACCACGGCGCGCTCCATTGTGAACCGCGTCTGGCAAGCCTATTTCGGTATTGGCATCGTGGCGACGTCGGAGAATTTCGGCACCCAGAGCGAACCGCCCTCACACCCGGAATTATTGGACTGGCTGGCAGTGGAGTTCATGCAGCGCGGCTGGAGCTTGAAGCAACTGCACCGCCTGATCGTGATGTCCGCCACCTACCAACAATCCTCACGTGTAACGCCGGCACTTTATGAGCGTGATCCCTACAACCGGCTGTTGGCGCGTGGGCCGCGGTTCCGCGTGGATGGCGAGATCGTGCGCGACATTGAGCTTGCCGCCAGCGGCATGTTGAACCCGCAAATAGGCGGGCCCAGCGTTCAGCCGCCTGCTCCCGCCTTTCTGTTTCAACCCCCGGCGAGCTTTTCAGAAAAGCCGTGGAAAGAGGCCGCAGGGGAGGAGCGCTACCGCCGGGCCCTTTATACGTTTCGATACCGCTCCACTCCGTACCCCATGCTTCAGGTGTTTGACGCTCCGGATGGAGAGTTCTCCTGTGTGCGCCGGGCGCGCTCCAACACACCGCTCCAAGCCCTGACGCTGTTGAACGAGCCGCTCTCTGTCGAATTGGCGCGAGCTTTGGCTTCACATGCCGTCCAGAACGGCACGACGGATGAGGAACGCCTGAACTTCGCCTTCCGCCGATGCGTTGCCCGCCGGCCGAGCCCCGCAGAAGCAGCCGACCTGCTGGGCCTGCTCCACAAGGAAACCAGGCGCTTCGAAGATGAGCAGTTGGATCCGTGGAAATTTCTGGGCGGCAATCCTGCTTTAGCGCCGTTACTGCCGCGGAATGTGACCGCCGCGCAACTGGCCGGCTGGACCGTGGTCACGCGCGCCATACTGAACCTGGACGAAACAGTGACCAAGGAATAGGGGAATCGTATGAATTGCCAAGACCATCGGTACCGGAATATGCCGCCTAAGCAAGTGGCGCGGCGCTGGTTTCTTCAGGAGTGCGGCGTCGGCCTGGGCGCCATCGCCCTGAGCCAGTTGCTTTCCGCCGACGCATGGGCGAGTCCCGCCGGAAATATCGCACCCGTAGATCCCCTGGCGCCCAAGCCGCCGCAATTTGCGCCGAAGGCCAAGCACATCATCTTTTTGTTTATGGCGGGCGCACCGAGCCACCTGGAGCTATTCGATTACAAGCCGCAGCTTGCGAAGTTCGATGGCACGCTCCCTCCCGCCGAACTTCTGAAAGGATACCGGGCGGCCTTCATCAATCCGAACTCCAAATTGCTCGGTCCCAAATTCAAGTTTGCCAAGTACGGTCAGAGTGGCGCGGAGCTTTCCGAAATCCTGCCGCATACGGCGACCATTGCGGATGATATTGCCATCGTCAAATCAGTTCAGACCGACGCCTTCAATCACGCGCCCGGCCAGCTCTTGATGAATACCGGAACGATGCAGTTTGGAAGGCCCAGCATGGGCGCCTGGGTAACCTATGGATTGGGATCGGAGGCCAAGGACCTGCCCGCCTTCGTGGTGTTCAGCTCCGGAAAGGCAGGTCCGAGCGGAGGCGATTCCTGCTGGGGCAGCGGATTTCTGCCTACGGTTTACCAGGGGGTAGAGTTCCGTTCCAGCGGCGACCCGGTGCTCTACCTTTCCAATCCGCAAGGGTCGGACGCCACGCTCCAACGCGATACGCTCGACTCGGTTCGGCACCTGAACCAGTTGCGCCTGAAGGAGACGGGCGACCCGGAAATTTCCACCCGGATTAATTCCTACGAGATGGCGTTCCGCATGCAATCGAGCGCGCCCGATCTGATGGATATTGGGAAAGAGCCCAAGGCCATTCTGGATCTGTATGGAGCGGAGCCAGGGAAGATGTCGTTCGCCAACAACTGCCTGTTGGCACGGCGACTGGTGGAGCGCGGGGTGCGCTTCGTGCAGCTTTACCACGAGGCGTGGGACCAGCACAGCCGCCTGGTGGAAGACATCCAGAAGAACTGCAGGGACACGGACCAGGCCTCCGCTGCCCTGATCAAGGATCTGAAACAGCGTGGTTTGCTCCAGGACACGCTGGTTATCTGGGGCGGAGAGTTCGGCCGCACGCCAATGGTGCAGGGCGGAGGCGACGGCCGCGACCATCACCCCAACACCTTCACCATGTGGCTGGCAGGCGGCGGAATCAAGCCGGGCATCACCATTGGCGAGAGTGACGATCTGGGATTCAACATTACCAAGGACCCTGTTCACGTCCACGACTTGCACGCCACCATCCTGCAAACCCTGGGGTTCGACCACACCAAGCTGACCTACCCATTCCAAGGCCGCAAGTTCCGCCTTACGGATGTCGCGGGAAAAGTCTTCGAGCCGCTGCTGGCCTGATACCGCGCCGTGCCCTCAACCACTTCGTAGCGGGGAGTTTACCCGGCCGGCAAGCACGTCATGTAGATCGATATGGGCGAGTGCCGGGGGCACGGCGAGCGGGCGGAGAACCCAGGGCCGAACGCTCTTCGCCCCTAGCCCAGCGCCGCTGGGCCCTACATGCGGCGTGGCACGGGCATCCGAAGCTGTGAAAGAACCGCGATTGTAGCGGCGGTCTACGACCGCCGTATTTTGAAATCAATAACTTCGGCGGTCGTAGACCGCCGCTACAAATGGCGAATTCGATTTTTTCACAGCTTCTCCTGCACGTGTCGAGCGGGTAGCGCGCGCGGGCGGCGAATCGGGTTCATCCAGGCAGTATTCCGGCACAAAGTCCACCACGAAAATGCCATTTGGGGCCATTTTACTCTACGCAAGGTGAATTTTGTCGCTCATCCAGGCTTCAACTATGCAGAAATGTCCGTTTAGGAAATGACACTTTGTCATGCGAGTCTTTGTTTTCATACATATCCCCGGATCGACCTTCATTTTTCATTCTTTTTGACGTAGAAGCTTCGCCAAGGTTGACTTTTTGTTGGTTTGAGATGTGCCGAGACCGGCACGAGGAGTGGGAGTAAGGCGCTTTCCAGCTTGTCATGCGCACCGCTCTTCGCCTTAGGGCTTGTCCTTCCTTGTCCAGTATGCACACATGTCTAGCCTTCGTCAAGCGAAAAGTGGATTCACCCGCGCCGCTCACGGACATCTTGTCCCGCGACGGGCGCAGACTTAGGTTCTTTGAAGTCTGCGATCTCCCCAAGGGACCTTTCGTGATTTCGACTCAACCCGTCCGGTCCATGCGGTCGCCGCGATCGGATCCTTCCCCACGGCTATGGAAGGGCGAAGCTGAAGCTTCTGTGACAAAAAGTCAAATAGCGGGTGGAAAGCTTGCCTTCGGTCACCATCCCGTCGCTCGGAGCGCCACCCCTTCTGAATCAGGCGGGGAGTTGCTAACGGCTCCCCTCACGGTCATGTGGCAAAGGTGCGACGCTGGTTCGACATTGTTGAGCATAACCCCCTCGGCTGGCGTGGTATAATGACGCCATTCCCGGGCGTCGTCCAACATATGAAGAGCTGTCCCACATGCTACAAGACGTATCCGACGGATTTCTCCCTCTGTCCGCGCGACGGTGCGGCTTTAGTAGAGGGAGGCGAGTGGTCGGACGGCATGGTGGTTCGGGGCAAGTACCAGATTCTGGGTAAACTGGGCCGCGGCGGAATGGGTTCGGTCTATCGAGCCAAGCATCTGCGTTTTGGTGAGTTGCTTGCCCTCAAGGTGATGAGCCCGGAACTGGCCCACGATCCGGTCTTTGTGAAGCGGTTTGAGCAGGAAGCTTTTATTACCCGCAAACTTCAGCACCCCAATGCCGTCCGCGTTGACGATATTGACGAGACGGAGGATGGCCGTCCCTACATCGTTATGGAACTCATTGAGGGCCGGAGTCTGCGGGATGTCATCGCAGCCGAAGGGCCGCTGCCCGCGCCGCGCGTTTGCTCCATCATCAAGCA
>Ga0335085_10013086_pt1 | contig 12177 bp, 9 predicted proteins | sample Lox_Sample_45_FD_206712 | JGI IMG/M metagenome (GOLD analysis project Ga0335085, IMG submission 206712) | Soil microbial communities from Loxahatchee National Wildlife Refuge, Florida, United States - Lox_Sample_4.5 | ecosystem: Environmental > Terrestrial > Soil > Wetlands | place: USA: Florida...
CTGTGCGAGGGCGGTCAGGTCGCGGACGTGATCCCGGCGATCGCGAGCATCGACCCGGTGATGGGAGGCGTGGACAGGTAATGCCGTTCAGCGACGATGTGCTGGCTCGCCTCGACGCCGACGCGGACCAGATCATCAGCAAGTACCCGCGGCCGCGGTCGGCGCTGCTGCCACTGCTCCACCTCGTCCAGTCGGAGGAGGGCTACGTCTCCGCCGACGGCATCGCCTACTGCGCCGCGAAGTTCGGCCTGACCGAGGCCGAGGTCACCGCGGTGGTGAGCTTCTACACCATGTACAAGCGGCACCCGGTCGGCGACTACAACGTCGGGGTGTGCACCAACACGCTGTGCGCGATCATGGGCGGCGACCAGATCCTGGCCGAGCTCTCCGAGCACGTCGGCGTGGGCCACGACGAGGCCACGCCGGACGGCAAGGTCTCGGTCGAGCACGTGGAGTGCAACGCCGCCTGCGACTACGCCCCGGTCGTGATGGTCAACTGGGAGTTCTTCGACAACATGACCCCGGCCTCGGCCCGGCAGCTGGTCGACGACCTGCGCGCCGGGAACCCGGTCACCCCGACCCGGGGCCCGAGCCGGCTGTGCACCTGGCGGGAGGCGTCCCGGATCCTGGCCGGCTTCAACGACGGCCAGGCCACCGAGGGCCCGTCGGCCGGCCCGGCCAGCCTGGTCGGCCTCAAGCTGGCCCAGGAGCACGGCTGGACCGCTCCGGCGGCCTCCGAGTCAGGCAAGGAGTAGGAGCAGCAGTGACCGACACGCTCACCCCGGTCCTCACCGCGCGCTGGGACCAGCCGGACTCCTTCACCCTGGACGGCTACAAGCGCGGCGGCGGCTGGCAGTCCCTGCCCAAGGCGCTGGCGATGGACCCGGACGACCTGATCACCGCGCTGAAGAACGCCAACCTGCGCGGCCGCGGCGGGGCCGGCTTCCCGACCGGGGTGAAGTGGAGCTTCCTGCCCCAGGGCGACGGCAAGCCGCACTACCTGGTGATCAACGCGGACGAGTCCGAGCCGGGCACCTGCAAGGACATCCCGCTGATGATGGCCGACCCGCAGGTGCTCATCGAGGGCGCGGCCATCACCGCGTACGCGATCAGGGCCAAGCACGCCTTCATCTACGTCCGCGGCGAGGTGCTGCACGTGGTGCGGCGGCTGCGGCACGCGGTCGAGGAAGCGTACGCGGCCGGCTACCTGGGCCAGAACATCCTCGGCACCGGGTTCGACCTGGACGTGGTGATCCACGCCGGGGCCGGCGCCTACATCTGCGGCGAGGAGTCGGCGCTGCTCACCTCGCTCGAGGGCTTCCGTGGACTGCCCCGGCTGCGGCCGCCGTTCCCGGCCGTGGCGGGCCTGTACGCCTGCCCGACGGTGATCAACAACGTGGAGTCCATCGCCAGCGTCCCGTCGATCGTGGGCAACGGCGCGGACTGGTTCGCCGGGCTCGGCACCGAGAAGTCCAAGGGCTTCGGCATCTTCTCGCTGTCTGGGCACGTCACCGCGCCCGGCCAGTACGAGGCGCCGCTCGGCATCACGCTGCGCGAACTGCTCGGGCTGGCCGGCGGGATCCGGGCCGGGCACCAGCTGAAGTTCTGGACCCCCGGCGGCTCGTCCACCCCGATCCTGACCGACCAGCACCTGGACGTGCCACTGGACTTCGAGTCGGTCGCCGCGGCCGGGTCCATGCTCGGCACCCGGGCGCTCCAGATCTTCGACGAGACCACCTGCGTGGTCCGGGCCGTGCTGCGCTGGACCGAGTTCTACGAGCACGAGTCGTGCGGCAAGTGCACGCCGTGCCGGGAGGGCACGTTCTGGATGGTCCGGGTGCTCGAACGGCTGGAACGCGGCCGCGGCACCGAGGAAGACCTGGACAAGCTCCTGGACATCTGCGACAACATCCTCGGCCGGGCGTTCTGCGCCCTGGGCGACGGCGCGACCAGCCCGATCACCTCGGGCATCCAGTACTTCAGGGACGAGTTCAGGCAGCACCAGAAGGAAGGCGGCTGCCCGTTCGACCCGGCGGCCTCGACCCTGTTCGGGAGCAACTGAAAATGACGGTCGAGACAACGCAGGGCACGGTCACCGTTACCATCGACGGCTTCGAGATCAAGGTGCCCAAGGGGACCCTGGTGATCAGGGCGGCCGAGATGCTCGGCATCCAGATCCCGCGGTTCTGCGACCATCCGCTGCTCGACAAGATCGGCGCCTGCCGCCAGTGCCTGGTCGAGGTGGAGGGCCAGCGCAAGCCGATGGCCTCGTGCACCATCGACTGCACCGAGGGCATGGTGGTGCGCACCCAGCTCACCTCCGCGGTGGCCGAGAAGGCGCAGCGGGGTGTGATGGAACTGCTGCTCATCAACCACCCGCTCGACTGTCCCATGTGCGACAAGGGCGGCGAGTGCCCGCTGCAGAACCAGGCCATGTCCAGCGGCCAGGGCGAGACCAGGTTCACCGAGAGCAAGCGGACATTCGATAAGCCGGTGCCGATCTCCAGCCAGGTGCTGCTCGATCGCGAGCGCTGCATTTCTTGCACCAGGTGCGTGCGCGCCTCCGAGGAGATCGCCGGGGACGCCTTCATCGACTTCATCGAGCGCGGCCCGAGCCAGATGATCGGCACCGCCGAGGGTAAGCCGTTCAACTCCTACTTCTCCGGCAACACCGTGCAGGTGTGCCCGGTGGGCGCGCTCACCGGGGCCGCCTACCGGTTCAGGTCCCGGCCGTTCGACCTGGTCTCGGTGCCGAGCGTGTGCGAGCACTGCGCGGCCGGCTGCCGGCAGCGCACCGACATCAGGCGCGGCCGGGTGCTGCGCCGGCTGGCCGGCGACGACCCGGCGGTGAACGAGGAGTGGAACTGCGACAAGGGCCGCTGGGCGTTCACCTACGCTACCCAGCGCGACCGGCTGACCACCCCGCTAGTCCGCGACGAGACCGGTGTGCTGGTCCCGGCGTCCTGGCCGCACGCGCTGGCGGTGGCGGCGGCCGGCCTGGCCGCGGCGCGGGGTGCTCCGTACCCGGCCCCCCAGCCGCCGGGCGCGCTAGGTGACCAGCAGACCGGGCCGCGCGGGGTCGGCGTGCTGGCCGGCGGTCGGCTGACCCTCGAGGACGCCTACGCCTACGCCAAGTTCGCCCGGGTCGCCCTGGACACCAACGACATCGACATGCGGGCCAGGCCGCACTCGGCCGAGGAAGAGCAGTTCCTGGCCGCCTCGGTGGCCGGGCGCGGCATCGGCGTCAGCTACGCCGACCTGGAGCAGGCACCCGCCGTGCTGCTGGCCGGCTTCGAGCCCGAGGACGAGTCGCCGATCGTCTTCCTGCGGCTGCGCAAGGCGGTCCGCCGCCGCGGCCTCCCGGTGTTCTCGGTCGCCGCGCTGGCCAGCCCCGGTCTTGTCAAGCTATCCGGCGTGCTGCTGGAGACGCTGCCAGGCGACGAGGCGCGGGCGCTGACCGCGCTCGCGGCTGGTGCCCGGGCGGTCAGCGACCCGGGCCGCCGGGGCACCGGCGACCCGGACGACGGCCGCTGGCAGCGGGCCAGCCAGGCGCTGGACGCACCGGGCGCGGTAATCCTGGTCGGCGAGCGGCTGGCCGCGGTGCCGGGCGCACTCGCGGCGCTGACTACGCTGGCGGCCGCCTCGGGCGCGCGGCTGGCCTGGGTGCCGCGGCGGGCGGGCGAGCGCGGCGCGGTTGAGGCCGGTGCCCTGCCGGGGCTGCTGCCCATCGGCCGCCCGGTCGCCGACCCGGAGGCCCGCGCCGAGGTGGCCCGGGCCTGGGGCAAGGCCTCGCTGCCGGTCGCGCCGGGGCGTGACACCACGGCCATCCTGGCGGCCAGCGCCGCGGGCGAACTCGGCGCCCTGGTCGTGGCGGGCGTCGACCCGGCCGACCTGCCCGATCCCGCGGCGGCGCTGCACGCCATCGAGATGGCCCCGTTCGTGGTCAGCCTGGAGCTGCGGGCCAGCGCGGTCACCGACCGCGCCGACGTGGTGTTCCCGGTCGCGGCCGTGGCCGAGAAGGCGGGCACGTTCGTGAACTGGGAGGGCCGCGGCGGCTCGTTCGACGCCGCGCTGCGGGTCCCCGAGGTCCGCACCGACCTGTACGTGCTCGGCGCGATCGCCGACCAGATGGACGTGCACCTCGGCCTGCCCGACGCGGCCGCCGCCCGCGCGGAACTCGCCGCGCTCGGCACCTGGCGCGGCGAGCGCCAGGAGTTCCCCCCGTCCGGGCCAGGGGGGTTCGGGGGGATGGAGTCCCCCCGAGAGCTGGGGGGGTCTAGGGGGGATCGCTCCCCCCGGGCCAGCACAGCCCGGCTGGCGAGCTGGCACCAGCTGCTGGACGGCGGCCGGATGCAGGATGGCGAGCCGGCCCTGGCCGGCACGGCCAGGCCGGTGGTGGCGCGGATGTCGGCGGCGACCGCGGCCGAGGCCGGCGTGGCCGACGGCGATAAGGTAACCGTGGCCACCGACTGGGGGTCGGTGACGGTCCCGGTCGAGGTCATGCCGATGGCGGACCATGTGGTCTGGCTCCCGGCGGGCGGGCTCGCCCGGACGGGCGCCGGGCTCGCCCCGTATCCCGCCGCCCAGGCGCCCGCGCCCGGAAGTGAGCACAGCGCCGGGTCCACCGTCCGGGCCCAGCTCGGCGCGGGGCACGGCGACACGGTCACGCTGAGGAGGCCGGAATGATGGCACAGGGGACGCTGCCGCACGTGCTGGCGGCGCCCGCGGCGAACCCCGCGCTGAGCGACTTCAACCAGCTCATCTGGTGGATGGTGCTGCTCAAGGTCGGGATCGTCTTCCTCTTCTTGCTGCTGACGACCATGTTCATGATCTGGTTCGAGCGGCGGGTCATCGGCCGGATGCAGAACCGCCCCGGTCCCAACCGGGCCGGCCCGTTCGGCCTGCTCCAGCCGATCGCCGACGCGCTCAAGCTGCCGCTGAAGGAAGACATCATCCCGCTCGGCGCGGACAAGCTGATCTTCATCCTCGCGCCGATAATCTCCGCGGCGTGCGCCTTCGTCAGCTTCGCCATCATCCCCTGGGGCACGACGGTCTCGATCTTCCACCACCGCACCCCGCTCCAGCTCGCCGACTTCCCGGTGGCGGTGCTGCTGGTGCTGGCCATGAGCTCGGTCGGCGTGTACGGCATCGTGCTGGCCGGATGGGCCTCCGGGTCGCCCTACTCGCTGCTCGGCGCGCTGCGCTCGGCCGCCCAGGTGATCAGCTACGAGATCGCGATGGGGCTGGCCTTCGTGGCCGTGTTCCTCGACGCGGGCTCGCTGTCCACCACCGGGATCGTCAACGCCCAGGCGCACGGGTGGTACGCGTGGGTGCTGGCGCCCTCGTTCCTCATCTACCTGTTCACCATGGTCGGCGAGACCAACCGGCTGCCGTTCGACCTGCCCGAGGGCGAGGGCGAGCTGGTGGCCGGCTACCACACCGAGTACTCGTCGATGAAGTTCGCGATGTTCTACCTGGCCGAGTACATCAACATGACGACGGTCTCCGCGCTGGCCGCCACGCTGTTCCTGGGCGGCTGGCGGGCCCCGTGGCCGATCTCGCTGTGGTCGGGCGCGAACAGCGGCTGGTGGCCGGCGCTCTGGTTCGTGGCCAAGGTCTTCCTGCTGCTGTTCGGCTACGTCTGGCTGCGCGGCACGCTGCCGCGGGTCCGCTACGACCAGCTGATGGCGATCGGCTGGAAGTTCCTCATCCCGGTCTCGATCGTGTGGATCCTGCTGGTCGCCACGGTGCGCGCCTGGCGGATAGACAGCAGCAGCACGGCCGTTTACGTCGTCGCGGGCGTGGTCGTCGTGCTCATCTTCGCCCTGATCATCATGTGGGACAGCGCGGCCCAGCAGCGGGCCGCGCGCTACGCCACCACGGAAGACACCGAGGACGCCGAGGCGGCCTCGGGGAGTCAGGGTCCTCCGGCGACGGTGACCGCCACCGCCTTCCCGGTGCCGCCGCTGGACCTGCCGCACTACCACGGTGTCGGTATCGACAACCAAACCCAAGCCTCCAGTAAGGAGGTCACAGGTGCCTAATCCGATCAGCGACTTCATCAACGACCTGATCAACCCGGTCAAGGGGTTCGGGGTCACCTTCACCGAGATGTTCCGCAAGGTGGAGACCGTCGAGTATCCCGAGGACAAGCGGCCCACCGCGCCGCGGTTCCACGGCCACCACCAGCTCAACCGGTGGCCCGACGGACTGGAGAAGTGCATCGGCTGCGAGCTGTGCGCCTGGGCCTGCCCGGCAGACGCCATCTACGTCGAGGGCCGGGACAACACCGCCGACGCCAGGTTCTCCCCGGGGGAACGGTACGGTGCCGTCTACCAGATCAACTACCTGCGCTGCATCCTGTGCGGCATGTGCATCGAAGCCTGCCCGACCCGCGCGCTGACCATGACCAACGAGTACGAGATCGCGGACGACAGCAGGGAAAACCTGATCTGGACCAAGGAGCAGCTGCTCGCGCCGCTCCAGTCGGGCATGGAGGCGCCGCCGCACGCGATGCGCCTCGGTGACGACGAGAAGGACTACTACCGGCTCGGCGCGGCCGGCGTGGTCGCGGCGCCTCGCGCACCGGGCATGGCAGGCCCCGGCGGCCCGACCGGCCCGGCGGTGTTCGCCGGCGCCGAAGACGCGGCCAGGGTGCCAGGCGCGGCCGAGGTCCACGACGCCGACGGCACGGAGGAGGAGCAGTGAGCCACGCCCTCGCGGCCGCCGGGCACGGCGGGACCAACACCGACTTCATCGCCGAAGAGACGATGTTCTGGATCCTGGCCGTCGCCTCGGTCGGCGCCGCGCTGGCCATGATCCTGGTCCGGCGGGCGGTGCACTGCGCGCTGATGCTCGCGGTGGTGATGCTCTCGCTCGCCACCATGTACGCCATGCAGGGCGCGCCGTTCCTCGCCTTCGTGCAGATCATCGTCTACACCGGCGCCGTCCTGATGCTGTTCCTCTTCGTCCTGATGCTGATCGGCATCAGCTCGGCGGACTCCGTCGTGGAGACGATCAAGGGCCAGCGGATGGCCGCCGCGCTCGCCGCCATCGGCCTGTTCGTGCTCCTGGCCCTGGTCATCGGGCACGCGGCCATCGGCCCGGCCCCGCCGGCCAACGCGGACAACGGCGTCAACAACCTCACCGGCCTGGCCACCCTGATCTTCACGACCTACGTGTTCCCGTTCGAAGTGACCGGCGCGCTGCTGATCACCGCGGCGCTCGGCGCGATGGTGCTCGCGCACCGCGAGCGCACCTCGCCCAAGCCGTCCCAGCGCGACCTCGCCGCCCGGCGGGTGGCCAGCGGCCAGCTCGCACCGGACCCGTCTCCCGGCGTCTACGCGCTGCACGACGCGGCGGACCGGCCGGCTCTGCTGCCGGACGGCTCGACGTCGGAGCTCTCGGTCAGCGAGACGCTGTCACCCCGTGACCCGAGCACCGAACCCCGCTTCGTTCCTCTCGGAGAACCGGTACCGGTGACGGCGGTCAGTGATGAGCAGAGCGGTGAGCGGGAAGCCATCCCGGGGAGGGCGGACTCGTGAGCCCTGTTCACTACGTAGCCCTGTCCGTGATCCTGTTCGTGATCGGCGGGGTGGGCGTGCTGGTACGGCGCAACGCCATCGTCGTGTTCATGTGCATCGAGCTGATGCTGAATGCCTGCAACCTGGCCTTCGTCGCGTTCGCGCGGGTGCACCAGAACCTGGACGGGCAGGTCATCGCGTTCTTCGTGATGGTGGTGGCCGCCGCCGAGGTCGTCGTCGGCCTCGCGATCCTGATGGCGATCTTCCGGGCCCGCCGGTCCGCGTCGGTGGACGACGCGAACCTGCTGAAGTACTGAGGGGATGACGACGTTGCATACCGTCGCGGCTACCGGCGCGCTCAAGCTGTCCTGGCTGCTGCTCGCATTCCCGCTGTTCGGCGCCGTGGTGCTGCTGGTCGGCGGCCGCCGCACCGACCGGTGGGGGCACCTGCTCGGCGTCCTGATGCCGGTGGCGGCGTTCGTGTACGGGCTGATCGCCTTCTTCGACCTGCTCGGCTCGCCGAACCGCAGCCAGGACCTGCACCTGTACACCTTCATCCAGGTGGGCAGCTTCCAGGTGCCCATGGGCCTGCTGATCGACCAGCTCTCGATCAGCTTCGTGCTGCTCATCACCGGGGTCGGCTCGCTGATCCACATCTACTCGGTCGGCTACATGGAGCACGACAGCGACCGGCGCCGGTTCTTCGGCTACATGAACCTGTTCCTGGCCGCGATGCTGCTGCTGGTGCTGTCCGACAACTACCTCGGCCTGTACATCGGGTGGGAGGGCGTCGGCCTGGCGTCCTACCTGCTGATCGGGTTCTGGCAGTTCAAGAACTCGGCCGCGGTCGCGGCCAAGAAGGCGTTCGTCGTCAACCGGGTCGGTGACGCCGGCCTGTCGCTGGCCATCTTCCTGATGTTCTCGGCGTTCGGCACGGTCACGTTCACCGGGGTGTTCGGCTCGGTCAGTTCCGGCGGCAGCGGCGTGGCCACCGCGCTCGGCCTGCTGCTCCTGCTGGGCGCGTGCGGCAAGTCGGCCCAGGTGCCGCTCCAGTCCTGGCTGCTCGACGCGATGGAGGGCCCGACCCCGGTGTCGGCCCTGATCCACGCGGCGACCATGGTCACCGCCGGGGTGTACCTGCTGGTCCGGTCGAACCCGATCCTGGCCCTGACGCCCACCGCCCGGCTGGCCATCACCGTGGTCGGCGCGGTCACGCTGCTGTTCGGCGCGGTCATCGGGTGCGCCAAGGACGACATCAAGAAGGCGCTGGCCGGGTCGACCATGAGCCAGATCGGTTACATGATCCTCGGCGCGGGCCTCGGGCCGGCCGGGTACGTGTTCGCCATCGCCCACCTGATCGCGCACGGGTTCTTCAAGGCCGGCCTGTTCCTCGGCGCAGGCTCGGTTATGCACGGCATGAACGACGAAGTGAACATGCGCCGGTACGGCGGGCTGGCCCGGCTCCTGCCGATCACCTTCGTCACGTTCGGCGTGGGCTACCTGGCCATCATCGGCATCCCGCCGTTCTCCGGATTCTTCACCAAGGACGGCATCATCGAGGCAGCCTTCGGCAAGGGCGGCACCTCCGGCGCCATCCTGGGGGTGTGCGCGGTGGCGGGCGCGGCCATCACCGCGTTCTACATGACCCGGGTCATGCTGATGACCTGGTACGGCAAGCGGCGCTGGGAAACGGCCGAAGCCGAGGCGGGCGAGGCGGCCGGCGGCGAGCACCACCAGGAGTTCCATCCCCACGAGTCGCCGCCGGTGATGACCTGGCCGCTGATCCTGCTCGCGGTGGGGTCGCTGGCCGCGGGCGGGTTCCTGATCATCGGGGAGCGGTTCGCGAACTTCCTCGCCCCGGTCACCGGGCTGCCGCCGGAGACGCACGGCATCTGGACCGTGCCGGGCATCGTGGCGCTCATCCTCGCGCTCGCGGGCGTGGCGCTGGCCTGGGTGATGTACGGCCGGGTGCCGGTGCCCGCGGTCGCCCCGCGCGGGCGGCCTCTTACCGTCGCCGCCCGCAAGGATCTCTACGGCGACGCGTTCAACGAGTCGGTCCTGATGCGGCCCGGCCAGTGGCTGACCCGGCTGTCGGTGTACTTCGACAACCGCGGCGTGGACGGCCTGGTGAACACGGCCGCCGCGGCGGTCGGCGGATCCTCCGGCCGGCTGCGCAAGGTCCAGACCGGCTTCGTCCGCTCCTACGCCCTGTCCATGTTCGCCGGCGCCGCTGTCCTGGTCGCGCTGCTCCTAGTGGTGAGGCTGTAGATGAACGGCTTTCCCTGGCTGACCGTCGCGGGCGCGATCCCCCTCGTCGGGGCCCTCGTGATCGCGCTGATCCCCGGCCTGCCCGCGGACAGCGCCGAGGCGGACCGGCGGGCGCGCCACGCGCTGGCCAAGTACCTGGCCCTGGCGTTCTCGCTGCTGACCCTGGTCGTGGTGCTCATCATCGCGGTGAAGTTCCAGGTCGGCGGCCCGAACTACCAGTTCACCGAGGACGTCTCGTGGATCCCCACGTTCGGCGTGCACTACGCGGTCGGCGTCGACGGCATCGCGCTGGTGCTCATCGCCATGACCGCGGTGCTGATGCCGGTGGTCATCCTGGCCTCCTGGAACGACGCGGAATCCGGACGCCACTCGGTCAAGACCTACTTCGCGCTGATGATGACGCTCGAGACGATGATGATCGGCGTCTTCGTCGCCACCGACGTCTTCCTGTTCTACGTGTTCTTCGAGGCCATGCTGATCCCGATGTACTTCATGATCGGCAGCTACGGCACCGGCAAGCGGCAGTACGCCGCGGTCAAGTTCCTGCTCTACAGCCTGCTCGGCGGCCTGCTCATGCTGGTCGCGATCATCGCGCTGTACGTGTACTCCACCCGCAGCGGCGCGACCGGGCACCACGGCACGTTCCTGTTCAGCGAGCTGATCCACGTGCCGCTGAGCCCGGTCGTGCAGAAGTGGCTGTTCCTCGGCTTCTTCATCGCGTTCGCGATCAAGGCGCCGCTGGTGCCGTTCCACACCTGGCTGCCCGACGCGGCCGCCTCCGCCCCGCCCGGCGCCGCCGTGCTGCTGGTCGGCGTGCTGGACAAGGTGGGCACGTTCGGCATGCTGCGCTACTGCTTCGAGCTGTTCCCGAGCGGCGCGAAGTACTTCACCCCGCTGGTCATCACGCTGGCGGTGATCGGGATCATCTACGGGGCCATCGTCGCGATCGGCCAGCAGGACATGAAGCGGCTGATCGCCTACACCTCGGTCTCGCACTTCGGCTTCATCGCGCTCGGCATCTTCGCGATGACCAGCCAGGGCGTCTCCGGCGCGACGTTCTACATGGTCAACCACGGGTTCGCGACCGGCGCGCTGTTCCTCATCGCCGGGTTCCTCATCGTCCGCCGCGGCTCGGGCCGGATCGCCGACTTCGGCGGCGTGCAGAAGGTGGCCCCGGTGCTGGCCGGCCTGTTCCTGATCTCCGGCCTGGCCGGGCTCTCGCTGCCCGGCCTGTCCACGTTCGTCAGCGAGTTCCTGGTGCTGCTGGGGACCTTCTCCCGGTACAAGCTGCCCGCCATCATCGCCACCGCCGGGATCATCCTGGCCGCCATCTACATCCTGTGGATGTACCAGCGGACCATGGGCGGCCCGGTCCGTGACGAGGTGAAGAGCATGCCGGACCTGCGGCCGCGCGAGCTACTCGCGGTGGCGCCGCTGGTCGTGCTGCTGATCTTCGCCGGGGTCTACCCCAAGCCGGTGCTCGACATCATCAACCCCGCGGTGCAGGTGACGATGGCGCAGGTGCACACCACCGATCCGAAACCCGCCTATCCCGCGCCGGGCACGACCACGACCGCTAACTTGACCAGCACCGCGCAGAAGGGAATCGCGCCGTGACCGGGGTACTAGCCGCCGCGCCCGCGGGTAGCATCGCCGCCCCGAGCATCGAGTACGGGCAGCTCGCGCCGATGCTCGTCGTCTTCGGCGCGGCGGTCGTCGGCGTCCTGGTCGAGGCGTTCGCGCCGCGCCACCTGCGCCGCGCCGTGCACCTGGTGCTCGCGCTCGGCTCGCTGGCCGCCGCGTTCATCCTGACGATCGTGGTAGCCACCACCGACAGCATCTACGCCAAGGGCAGCCCGGGCCACGTCGCCGCGATGGGCGCCGTCGCGGTCGACCGGCCCACGCTGTTCATCCAGGGCACCGTGGTCGTCCTCGCGTTCGTGAGCGTCCTGCTCATCGGCGACACCAGCAACAGCCCGTTCGCCGCGCAGGCGGCGGCCACGCCGGGCAGCCAGGAAGAGCGCGAGGGCCTGGCCGCCGGGATCATGCACACCGAGATCTTCCCGCTGACGCTGTTCGCGGTCGGCGGGATGATGCTCTTCCCGGCTTCCAACGACCTGCTGACGATGTTCGTCGCGCTCGAGGTGCTGTCGCTGCCGCTGTACCTGCTGTGCGGCCTGGCCCGGCGGCGCCGGCTGCTCTCGCACGAGGCGGCCGTGAAGTACTTCCTGCTGGGCGCGTTCTCCTCGGCCTTCTTCCTGTTCGGCATCGCGATGCTGTACGGGTTCTCCGGCTCGGTGCGGCTCTCCGAGATCGCCTCGGCCGCGGCCAGCAACACCTCCAACGCGACCCTGCTGTTCGCCGGCATCGCGCTGACCGGCATCGG
>Ga0335085_10013087_pt1 | contig 12176 bp, 9 predicted proteins | sample Lox_Sample_45_FD_206712 | JGI IMG/M metagenome (GOLD analysis project Ga0335085, IMG submission 206712) | Soil microbial communities from Loxahatchee National Wildlife Refuge, Florida, United States - Lox_Sample_4.5 | ecosystem: Environmental > Terrestrial > Soil > Wetlands | place: USA: Florida...
CACGACATTCACACGCTGATCCTGGGACAGAACCTGACGGGGATCGGGGCGTACTGAGGCGAGCCGACCTGGCCGAAATTCCTCATCGACAAGCCGGGGCTGATAGCGGCATAGTCGTATCCATGCGTAGATTCCCTGTGCAATTTCGTTTGCCCATTGCTTTTGCAGCGATTGCTGTTGCCGGCTCTACGACGGGCACCGTTGCTCAGCAACCGGCGACTGCGCCTATCGTGCTGCGCGCGGCTCGGCTGCTCGAGGTGGGTACAGGAAATATCCTTCAGCCCGGCGAGATTCTGGTCGAGGGTGAGCGCATCAAGGCGGTGGGCGTTTCGGTCGAGCATCCGGCGGGCGCGAAGGTGATCGACCTCGGCGATACAACGCTGCTGCCGGGCTTGATCGATGCGCACGTGCATTTGTTTCTGCATCCGGGCGCGGAGGATCTGCAAACTGTCGAGGAGTCCGTGCCGTGGCGGACGATTCTCGCGGAACAGGCCGCGAAGGCCGACCTGATGGCCGGATTCACGGCCGAGCGCGACATGGGCACGGAAGGGGCAGGATCGGCGAGCACAGCTGTACGCGAAGCCATCAATCAGGGAATCATTGCAGGGCCGCGCATGCGAGTGTGCGCCAATGCCATCGACATTCTGGGCGGGCATGAGGACGCCAACCGGTTCAATCCGGCGCAGCACGTGCTCTCGAACGCCGACTACGCCAACGATGCTGAACAACTGATCGAAGTGATCCGCGAACAGCACAAAGAGGGCGCGGACTTTGTGAAGATTTACGAGACCGGGCCGGACCAGATGATGGATGGAGTGCTGCATACGCCGTACCAGTACACTGAGGCGCAACTGGCGGCCGCGGTTGAGGAAGCGCGCAGACTGGGAACGAATGTGGGCGTGCATGCCATGGGAGAGCCGGGAACGCTCTATGCGGCCGAGGCCGGAGTGGCGTCGATTGACCACGGGACGCAGTTGAGCGAGGAGACGATGCGGGCGATGAAGGAAAAGGGCATCTTCGCGGTGCCCACCTTCACCATCTTCGAATACTTTGCGACGCACGGCGGTTCACAGGACCAGGCAGCGCGAGAAGCCGCGATGCTCGATTACAAGATCGCCGAATTCAAGAAGCAGATTGCCGCGGGCGTTCCGTTTGCGGTTGGATCCGACGTGGGCCCGTTTCCGCATGGAACACAAGCTCGCGAACTGACGCTGATGGTCAAGTACGGCATGACGCCGCTGGCCGTATTGCAGGCCGACATGATCAATGGCGCGAAACTGCTGCGCTGGGATGGGCAGATTGGCGAGTTGAAGCCGGGATACTACGCCGATATCGTTGCCGTGCCCGGCAATCCGCTCGAGGACATCAGCGTGGTGGAGCACGTGAGCTTTGTGATGAAGAATGGCGTCGTGGTGCGGCAGTAGGACTACTTGATTTGTTCCTTGCCCTTAGTGCGTCTTATCGGCCGGACCGCTCGCGACGGCCCACGGACCACCCCACAGACCAACGGCGATGAGGAGACTCGACCACTCGTCGGGGCTCCGCGGCGCGCCGGGAATTCCGTAGAGGCCCAGAACGCGCGGACAGTGCAGCGTGATTACCCAGACGGCGAACATGGTCCCGATGGCGATCCATCCCCAGCGCGCGAAACTACCGCCGACGCCGATCGCCACGCCACCCGCAATGAATACCACGCCAAAGAACGCAACCCAGGGCTCGTGCCACGGAATCCAGCCGGGAAGCAGCGAGCCGATGAACTTGATACCGATAAAGTGATCGACGCCGAAGACGATCATGGCGATGGCGATGACGGCGCGGCAGGTGAGGGAGAGCCATTTCGGAGTGGCTGCCGGGCCGGGCATCAGGACCGCGATGCAGGCGAGCGAAAGCGGCTCAAAGACGATGGTGCGCAGGCCCATGTCGCCGGGTTTTGCGATGTACTGCGGCAACACGTGGACCAGCGTCCAGAAGGTGTAAGTTATGCCGAGCGCGTACGCCGATATTCGAAGCCATCTCTCGGTGAGTAGGCCCACGCCACATGCGATCCAGATGGCGCCGAACAGGATTACGAGCCACGGGATCGACGGAATGAAAGGCAGCACGGGCATGGAGGGAGCGGGCGGTCCCGGAATCGGAAACACTCCCGTGGCGCAGGCGATGTTTTCGGCGCCAAGGGCGGCGATGGCAAACGCGAAGATCCAACGGCCGGAGCGAAGCAAGGAGTTCATCATAGGCTCAACGATGCTCCTGGATTGACGGACGAATTCTAGAAAAGGCACGCAACGATATTGGGTTCTGGCGTTCTTTCGGGGAGTTGGGGTGACGTTCCCTAAACCAAAACCATGCTACACCGAGACGGTGAAGCTCTCTTCGTTGCGGGTAACGGCGCGGTAGAGCGTGTCGCGCTCGAAGGGCACTCGGCCAGCCTCGGTGATGAGGCGGCAAAGCTCCTTGCGCGTCATACCCTGGGGGGTGGTGGCGCCCGCATCGTGGTAGATCTTCTCTTCGATCACTGTTCCGTCAAGGTCGTCGGCGCCAAAACGCAGCGCGATCTGCGCAATCTTGGGTGTCATCATCTGCCAGTAGGCCTTGATGTGCGGGAAGTTGTCGAGGAGCAGGCGGCCGACGGCGATTTGGCGAATGTCGGTGAGCCCGGTGGTGACGGGAAGATGGTCGAGCGGCGTGTTTTCAGGGTGAAACGCCAGCGGAATGAAGGTCTGGAAGCCGCCGGTTTCGTCTTGCAGCGCGCGTAGCTTGAGCAGATGATCGACGCGGTCGACGTCGTTCTCAATATGGCCGTAGAGCATGGTCGCGTTGGACTTGAAGCCGAGCTTATGGGCTGTGCGCGCGGTTTCAAGCCATTCTTCGCCATCAATCTTGTGGTCGCAGATGATGGAGCGGACGCGTGCGGCAAAGATCTCTGCGCCGCCGCCAGGCATGGAGTCCACGCCTGCATCGCGCAGCTTGATCAAGGTCTCTTCGATGGTCAATTTGGCGCGGCGGGCAAGAAACGCGATCTCGACCATGGTGAAGGCTTTGATGTGGACTTTGGGAAAGCGCTCTTTGAGGCCGCGGATGAGATCGAGGAAGAACTCGAGCGGGAGGTCGGGGTGCAGCCCCCCGACAATGTGAAACTCCGTGACCGCCTCAGAGTAGCCCGAGGCCGCCGTTTCCCAGGCTTCGTCGAGAGCCATGGTGTAGCCGGCGGGATCGCCTTTCTTGCGGCCGAATGCGCAGAGCTTGCAGGCTGCCACGCAGACGTTGGTGGGATTGATGTGGCGATTGACGTTGAAGTAGGTGAGATCGCCGTGCATCCGCTCGCGGACGTGGTTGGCCAGCCAGCCGACGGCCAGAACATCGGAAGAGGCATAGAGCGCGAGGCCATCTTCGGCGCTGAGACGCTCCTGGGCAAGGACCCTGGCGGCGATGGGTTCCAGACGCGGATCGTGGGTCCGAAAGGCATGGGCCGGAGCAGCGGACTGATCCCGGGTTTGGGGCGCCTGAACGGCCATACAATGATGATACCTAAATCCCGGTGAGGCGGCTCGGAGAGGTTGAAGCAGCAAAGTTGTGTGGGCCAGATCACTTTTGGGTGTCGGTTGGGGGCGTAAACTGCCTCTTCATCGTTGAAACAAAGGCAGAACCGTGGCCGCAATCTCCACGAACATCGACGAGCAGATTCGTACCCAGAGCTTTGCGCGTGGCCCGGCAAGGCCGCTGCTGGAACTGACGATTGGCGACCTGCTGAAACGTACGGCGGAGCGGTTTCCGGATCGGCTGGCGGTGGCATCGCGGCACCAGGAGAAGCGGCTCACCTGGACCGAACTGAGCACCGAGGCCGATCGCGTGGCGCGGGGACTTTGGGCGCTGGGTATTCGGCGTGGCGATCGCGTCGGCCTATGGTCAACCAACTGCATTGAGTGGGTGACGATGCACATGGGCTGCGCGCGGGCTGGCGCGGCGCTGGTGAATGTGAATCCCGCCTACCGCTCGCATGAATTGCAGTTCACGCTGACGCGGTCGAAGATGAAGGCGCTCTTTCTGTGGCACAAGGACAAGCGCGCCGACTACGAGGAGATTCTGGGGCGCGCGCAGCAGGGGCTGGACCTGGCGCTGGAACACACGATCTACTTCGACACGCCCGAGTGGCCGGCGCTACTGGATGCCGAAGGACGGTTGCCGGATCACGTGGCGATCGACGATGTAGCGAACATCCAGTACACGAGCGGGACGACCGGACTGCCCAAAGGCGTGATGCTGACGCACCACAACGTGGTGAACAATGGGCAGTTTCTGGCGCAGGGATTTCACTACACCGAGCAGGACAAGATTGTGGTGCCGGTGCCGCTGTTCCATTGCTACGGATGCGTGATCGGGACGATGAGCGCGGTCAACTCCGGCGCGGCGATCATTTTGCCGAACTGGACCTTTGACGCGCGCGCCACGCTGAAGGCCGTCCATGAAGAGCGCGCGACAAGCGTGTACGGCGTTCCAGCGATGTATGTGGCGGAGTTTGGGCTGCCGGACTTTGCGAGCTACGACACCACAAGCCTGCGCACCGGCATGATGAGCGGCGCGCCGTGCCCGGTGGAGCTGATGAAGCGCGTACTCGGAGAGATGCACATTGGCGAGCTGGTGATCGCCTATGGACAGACGGAGACATCGCCGGTGGTGACGATGAGCGATGCAGCCGATTCGCTCGAGATTCGCGTGAACACGGTGGGCCGTGCGATGCCGCAGACCGAGATCAGGATTACGTCGATCGACTCCGGAGAGACTTTACCGCACGGGCAACAGGGTGAGGTATGCGTGCGCGGGTATGCGCTCATGAAAGGCTATGACGGCGATCCAGAGGGGACGGCGCAGGTCATCGGGGCCGACGGCTGGCTGCGCACCGGAGATTTGGGCGTGATGCGCGAGGACGGCTGCATCCACATCACGGGCCGCTCACGCGACGTGATCATTCGCGGCGGCGAAAACATTTATCCGCGCGAGGTGGAGGAGTTCCTTTACACGTACCCTAAAGTGGGCGAAGTGCAAGTGATCGGGATTCCCAATGCGCGGCTGGGCGAGATTGTAGTGGCGTGGATTCGGCTGCGGCCCGGTGTGGAAGCGACGGAAGAAGAGATCAGGGCCTTTTGCCAAGGGCAGATTGCGTATTACAAAGTGCCGGAGCATGTACGCTTCGTTGAGGAGTTCCCGGCCACGTTGTCAGGCAAGATCCAGAAGTACAAGATGCGCGAGTTTGAGATTGAAGCGCGCGGCTTGCAGGACATCGCCAAAACTGCGACCGCTTAATGGGCCAGCGCCGGCGCAACCACGGGAATCGTCGTTGCCTTTACGGCTTCTCGCGCCGAAGCGGCATCACGCGTAATTGCGATGACCGTGATGTCGTCATGCTGGCCAAACTTTTGCGCCGCATCCACAATTTGCGACACCGGCTCGAGCGAGAGCAGTTGGCTGCGATCGAATCCCAACAGCTCGCCCTTGGAATTCGTGGCCTCCACAACGCCGTCGGAGTAGAACGTCAACCGGCTGCCCCGCGGCAACTGCGCGCGCAAGGTCTCGTAGTGCGTGCCGGCCATGGCTCCCAGCGGCAAGGCGCCTGGAACCTGCACTTCATGTCCGTCAAGGTAAGGGGCGAGATGGCCGGCATTCGCCATGACGATGGTTCCATCGGGAAAGATGCGCGCGGCAAGAGCGGTTGAGAATGCGCCGGACACGCGGCCCACGAGGCGTTGATTCAGGTTGGCCAGCAGTTCCGCGGGCTCCGAGGTGTATTCCGCCACGCCGCGAATCGCGCCCACCAAAACAGAAACCAGCATGGCGGCAGGCAGTCCCTTGCCGGCCACGTCGCCAATCACCACCAGCAGCGATCCTTCAGGCGCGGGAATGATCTGGAAGAAGTCACCGCCCACCTCCTGCGCCGGCGCGTAGGCACTCTCTATCGAAAATCCCGGCACGCGTTCGATGGGCTCCGGCAGAATGATCTGCTGCACCTCGCGGGCGGCGGCCATCTCGCTCTCAATAAATGCCTGCTGGCGGCTCATGCGCGTAGAACGCACGACGATGATGACGGCGAGCGAGAGCACGAAAAGACATTCGGCGAGCGCATTCAAGTCCAACGTGAACGGTCCCACCGTGGGATTGAAAATCTCCGTCTGCAGTGCGAGCGCGGGTTTCGCCATGGATGGAATCGTGGTGGCGATGTAAAAGGCAAGGTTCAAATAGATGGTGAGCGCATTGATGAGAAACGGAATGAGAAGAATGCCCGCCTCTCGGTTTCCGCGCCGCATGCTTACGATGGCCAGCACCGGAATCACGCCCGCGAACAGCACGTTGGCTGGCAGATGGGTCAGCACATTGGCGAGCACCGATCCGGTCTGATACACGGTCATGGCATCCGAGACGAGCTGGCCTGCAATCACAATTCCCAACACAATCTGGATCCACCTGCCGAAGCGGACCCTCAACAAGGCAAACATCGTGAGCGTGACGAACGTCATAAATGCAATCCAGAGCAGGCTGCTTAACCAAAGCCAGCCTTCCGCGATGTCGTGAAAATAGCGGTAGAAGACCAGCGGCAGCACCAGCACGTGCACCAAGAACATCAGGAACAGCCAGAGATATTCCCGTTGCCCCCGCTGGGCCGCGAAAAGCGCCAATCCAACAATTCCCAGGCCTAACCCGGTGATCCTTGCGAACCAATCCAGAGCGCCACTCCCGATAATCACGAGCCATGTGGAGTCGCTAAGCGCATGTTCCTGGCCGATGGTGAGGTTGTAGGGGTAGAAGCCGGGGAAACCCGAAACCCATTCCAACTGCGAAATGTGCACGCGCATCGCGATGACGAGCGAGCCGCTCTCGATATCCGCCTCGGGAATGCGCTCGATCAGGTACGCGTCGAATGTGTCGGGCTTGTAAGGGGCCACCTCACCCGTCTGTATGAGCCGCCGGCCGTTGACATAGATCTCGAAAGCGCTGGCCAGGTTCCACTCTCTCAGCGCCAGGCCCTTCTGGTTGGGAGAAACCTTAACGTGCAGGCGATACCAGACGACCTCGGGACGGACTGGAAACATCTTCACCAGCGTTTCGTTGGGGTCGACGACGGTCCACTTCGAGTCGTCATAGCCGGGCTGCGCGTAGGCGGGATCGTCGCCGGCTTTGAGCAGCCAGGTCATGCCCATATCGGTGGGCTGGCGCAGCGCTGTGGCGTCAAAGGTCTGCGCTCGGAGAGCACATGGGGCGAGGCACAAGGTGAGCAGCACCAAAGCGGCTGCGGCGCATGCGCGTAAGCGCGGACGCGTGAAAGCCCGGCAAGCCATAGACTGCATGAGACCTCCAGCCGATTTCAGTCCACCCTACCACTCAGCCCGCGTCGAATCCTAGCGGAAAATCGCGGGGCTCAGCGCAGGCGCCGGAGAGGCTTCCAATTGCGCTTGACAGCCGTGGAACGATTCGGTTTGATCGTACGTAACCGTTGTGTCCCCCCGAAACGCTTTCCCCCCGAGAAGACCTGGAGGATGAGTATGGAACGACGGGCCTTTCTGCGCGCGGCCTTCGCCGGTGCAGGATTCATCGCTGCGTCGCGGACACTGTTTGGGGCGAAACAATGCGGGACGCCAGTTTCAACGATGACGCCGATGGGACCTGAGCCGATAGAGGTCTGCACGGCGGGTATCTCTTCGATCACATTCAAGCAGGCGTTCCAACAGCAGAACGAATGGTGCTGGGCGGCGTGCATCAGCATGGTGTTCGAGTACTACCATCACGCAGTAGATCAGCAGCGGATCGTGAAGGAGACCTGGGGAACGGTGGCGGATATGCCGGGGATGCCGCGCGACATTCTTCGCGACCTTAACAAGCGATGGACGGACGACGCGGGGAAAGTCTTCGAGTGCCAGGGCGACGTGTACTCTGTGAACGTGAACACGGCCGTGCAGGATCTGATTGACGACCATCCGCTGATCATCGGCGCAATGGGCCATGCGACGGTGCTGACGGCGATCACTTCAGAGGTGGATACGGCCACCTCGCAATACGAAATTCAGGAAGTGATTGTCCGCGATCCATGGCCGGGGAGCGGCGGACGAAGGCCGCTGACGCCGCGAGAGTGGGCGAGCATCAACTTCGCCGCACGCATCCGAGTGACGGACGCGTAGCGGCGTTTGACTGGCGCATGGAAGACGGCGATGAATTGCGCCGTGGCCGGCGACGGTGCGATTGCTGCTACCGCGTTGGCGGCGGCGGAGTGGATGGCTGCGCAGGCGCCGCGGGAGCTGCCGGCGCTGCGGGAGCGGCATCGGCAGGAGCGCGCTTGGCGACGAATTCCTGCGGAGGCCGATCGCCGTTGGAGCCGAAGGTGCGCGTGAACTTGATTGTGCCGTCGGCCTGGGCAGTTCCCTTGTAGCTGATGGTGAACGAATTGCCGTTGAAGTTCAGCTCCTGATCGAAGGAGATGTTATCGCCATCGACCTTGCCATTGGTGATGTCCATATCGCCGCGCGGCGTGGTGATTTTTCCGGTAAGCGTTGAGCCGTCAACATGAAAGTCGAAGGTGAGGGTCTGCGTGCCCATGCGGCCCTGGACGTCGCCGGTCCATTTGCCGTTGAAGTCGGCGGCCAGCGCGCTGACGGAGCCGAGCGCGAGGAACAGAAGCGTGAATCCGAGTTTCCTGATCATGTGAGTTCTCCCAATGGCGTGCTTTTATTTTGATGCAGAAGCCAGGGCCAGAAGCCTGTTTGCAAGAGACGTTTAAAAGCGGCGATAAGTCTCGCCGCCGTCCGGTTTGGATATGGACGTATGTGGGCGAGGAGGCCCGCATCCACCGCGGCGGATCGGACTGGAGACCGGCGCTACAAAGAGCCGCAGGACCCTGTGACGTGGGCGTTGGCGAGTGAAGGAGTCGAGGAGCGAAACAACGTTCAAGGAATGAGGCAGTTAAGGAGTGTAAGCGAAGGTTGATAGCCGGTGAAGCGAAGAAGTGAGAGCGGGAATAGAGCGACCGAGGGAAGAGAAATCGGGACTGCCGGGGTTCGATCTTGGACCTTGAGTTCCAGCGGCGAATCCGTTTGAAATGGGGCCGATTGCGGTTTTACGAAGAGACATGCTGATCGAGGCTAACCGCGAGTTCAGCTCGTGTTTCGCTGATGCGTCCGCCGGATAGAATGAAGCTCGCATGGCAAGAACAAGACGATGTGCGATTCCAAGGCGGATTCCCATCGAGATGAGCCATTCGTCAACCACTACGATCCTTGCCGCTGAGTTGCGTTCGATCCGTTGCTTCGCAAACCAGACCGCTAGAACCGAAGTGCCAGGCTGAGCAGGACCCTATCTTGCAGATGTGGCAAACAATTCGATCTTCGGCCCTCGCCCGCCACGGCCACGGTCACGCCTATGCTGCCGTCGTTCTCTCGGGGAGTTATGAAGAGGCTGGCGATCATGGCCGGTTCAAGGCGGCAGCGGGCGATACGATTCTTCACGAACAATTCGAAGCGCACATCAACCGCTTCCCCGGCTCTCGTGCCGTGGTGCTCAATCTGGCTCTACCGGAGCGAGCGCCCTTCCTGGCTGGTTTAGCGACGATTGCAGACCCAGACGCGATCGTTCGCCTGGCGGAGAAAAGCGACGCGCAGGCGGCGCGGCTGCTCCTCTCCGCGATCAGGGACCGGAAACCAACTCACGAAGACTGGCCCGATATATTGGCATCGGCCATGATCGCGAACCCGTCTTTGAACTTGTCGCGCTGGAGTGAGAGCAAGGGCCTGAAGCCGTGGACAGTATCGCGGGGTTTCATGCAAGTGTTCGGCATCTCGCCGGAGGGGTTTCGGACGCGCATGCGTGCGCGCCGTGCCTGGAACACCATCGTGGCGAGCGAAAGACCGCTGGCGGCGATTGCCTCGGACCTGGGCTTCGCCGACCAATCCCACATGACGCGCAGCGTGAAACAACTTACCGGAATGACGCCGCAGATGTGCCGGAAGGCTGCAAATGGATTCAAGACGAACCGTGGAATTGCCGCTAGATTCTGATCATGGCTCGATCCCTCGAACGGTTCCTCTTGCTGTGCATGTTGTGCACCATAACGGGCCGCTGCACGGCTCAGACGGTTGCTTTTCATACTGAGACCGACTGGCAGCTGAAGCCATCGCTTAAATACGACGCCCTGTGTCTACTCAATGTGCTGAGTGGCGACCCCTATTATCTGCACTATTATCAAGCCGAATATGACCACTTCCATCCGCTCTTCACTCCGCAGGAGCAGGCTGCTTTCGTGCAACTGAAACACATTCTCAAAGATGAGGACGGAGGGATCGTCTCGGCAACACTGACTCTCTACTACTCGACTGTGGACGATGAAACACTGCCGGAGATGATTCGTACCGCGCATGACAGCTCCGCGATGGAGAAGGCGCTCAGGAAGACGCCCTATTGGAGTGAAGACGACTGGAAGAGATACGATCAGGCGAGACCGGCGCTTGAAACTGCGCTCCGCGCATTGAATCGCGTAGGCTTCACCGCATATTGGACTCAGATGGCAAGGCCCAGAGTCGAGAAGCGGATTGCGGAGATCGCACCCGATCTGCCGCGCTACAACATTATCCCGGCGATCGAAAACCTGCTCGGATTTGCTCTGCCGTCGCGCAAGATTACGATTTACCTTCTGAACTACTCGGAACCGCATGGCATTCGGATTACGGGTCTTCGCTTTATTACCCACGTCTCCTATCCGTTCAGCATCGTGCTTCACAATGCCATTCATGAACCCATGCATCCTCCGTTTGACCGCAACGATCCGAAAGCCATGGCAGCCATCCAAATGCTCGGCGAGGATCCTTTGATTGCGGACAAGGTAGAGCACCACGACGCTTCGTTTGGCTATAACACCGCAAGCGGATATATAGAGGAAGACTCGGTGCAGGCGTTGGAGGAGATCGTCAGCGAGCAGTTTGGCGTGGGACACAATCCTTGCCAGTATTGGCAGCAGCAGGATGGCGGAATGCATGTGCTGGCCGCCGCTATCTATGTTGACTATAAAGAAGCGCGAGCGAAGCATCCCGAGCCATATTCGCGCTGGTTTGTAGAGGCCGTGTCAGACGGGCAGCTTCGTGGCGAAGCTCTGAAGAAAACGGTAGATAGCTTCTTCTCATCGCCTGAATGCCGGGCGGACTCTTCGAGCCACGATTAGCCGATGTGTGTTCGCAACGCGCTCCTGAAGGACGTCCAAGCCGGAGGTTCAGTCCCGGTTGTGGCAATCAGGCCGAACCACTCATTGAGCATCGATTCCATGCCATTTCCGGATGACTCCGGAGTTGACCGGGCGAGGTGAGAGTATAAACTCGTTAACATTCGAGTCTGAGAATTCGTACCGAGCGGCCACGGCTCCGGCAGGTATGACTCCGCACTGCCAGGAGGCCTCGATGAAAAACCAGGGATCAGGATTTGAGGAGAATATAGGATGACGCGACTGAGTGGTTTCTTTGTCTGCATAGCACTGCTAGCGTCGACTTGCACGGTAGCCCAGGAGGCGCCGGAAGGGCGTCTGCTTCGCTTCCCCGACATTCACGGCGATAACGTGGCATTCGTTTATGGCGGCGACATCTGGCTGGTTTCGGCCACGGGCGGAGCGGCCCGCCGCATTACCGCCGATGCCGGCCGCGAGCTGTTTCCCAAATTCTCTCCGGACGGCAAGTGGCTCGCTTACACGGGGCAGTACGACGGCAACTTTAACGTGTACATGATGCCGGCTGACGGCGGCCAACCCCACCAACTGACCTTTTACCAGGGCGCCCAAAGGCCGCTCAGCGATCGAATGGGCATTCTCAACGAGGTGGTGGCGTGGACTCCCGACAGCAAGCGCATTGTGTTTCTGTCGCGCCGCGACTCACCCAACGTCTGGACCAAGCGGCTCTACACCGTCTCAATCGACGGCGGGCAACCCGAGCCGCTGGCTCTGGACCAGGGCGGCCTGGCTTCATTCAACGCTGACGGCACAAAGATTGCCTATAACCGCATCTTCCGCAACTTCCGCACGTGGAAGCGCTACACCGGCGGGATGGCGCAGGACATCTACATCTACGATCTGAAAAACAACGTCCTGGAGCAAACGATTCCGCACACCGACTACACGGATACTTTCCCGATGTGGCACGGCGATACGGTGTACTTCGCCTCGG
>Ga0335085_10013088_pt1 | contig 12176 bp, 12 predicted proteins | sample Lox_Sample_45_FD_206712 | JGI IMG/M metagenome (GOLD analysis project Ga0335085, IMG submission 206712) | Soil microbial communities from Loxahatchee National Wildlife Refuge, Florida, United States - Lox_Sample_4.5 | ecosystem: Environmental > Terrestrial > Soil > Wetlands | place: USA...
CGGCGATCGCGATCATCGGTGCGGGCGCCACGCTCGCGAACCCGGGCGGGTTCATCCCGATCGCGCTCAAGGAGATCTCTCAGCTCGACCCGAGCGCGGGCCAGTACATCGTCGATTGGCTGTTCTTTTCGATCGTGTCCCTGCTCCCGCTGCTGGTCGCAATCGTCTTGCTCTTCGTCGCGCCGGCGTGGACGCTGCGCATCTTGCATGCAGCACGCGATTGGCTCACTCGCAACGCGCGCACGGTCGCGGCACTCATCGTCGTCCTGCTCTCGGCGGCGCTCCTGCGCAACGGCATCGCCGGTCTGTAGCTGCGTCTCGCGGTGGCGTCTACCGGCGGCGGCTTTTGAGCTTGGTGGTGTCGACACGGCCGCGTCCGAACGCGTCCACCCGCCCCCAGCGTCCCGGTATGTCGAGTAGCTCTATACGACCGACCGACGCGGGAAGGCTCGGGTCGATGATCAGGTTCTCGCCCGCCGGTTCGAGACCCAGCATCGTGCGCAGCAGTAAGAGGGGAGCGCCCGTCGACCACGCCTGCGGGCTGCACGCCGTCGGGTACTGCACCGGATACTTGGTCGTCGAGCGCAGGTAGCCGCCGAAAGCCTCCGGGAGTCTTCCCTCGAAGAACTCGGCCGCGTCCAGTATGCCCTCGGCGACGACGGCCGCCTCCTCTTTGAACCCGTAGTTCCGCAAACCCCAGGCGATGAACGAGTTGTCGAAGGGCCAGACCGTCCCGACGTGGTATCCGATCGGGTTGTAGCGCCCTTCACCTTCGGCCATCGTGCGAATGCCCCAGCCCGAGAACAGCCGGGGCCCCATGAGATGGCGCACGACCGACTTGGCCTTCGAGCGGTCGACGATCCCACTCCAGAGAAGATGACCGATGTTCGACGTCAGCGCGTCGACCTGACGCCCGTCGGCGTCGAGCGCCACCGCGTAGTACTCGTCGTCGGGTAGCCAGTAGTCGCGGTTGAAGCGCCGCTTGAGGTCGGCGGCCTCCTTTTCGAGCTTGTCCGCGAATTCGGGATCGTGCCAGACCGTGCGGGCGAGGCGCGCGCCGCGGACCTTCGCGTCGTACGCATAACCCTGGAGCTCGCAGGTCGCGCGGGGGAAGCCGGGCAGGGTGCCGTCGCGGTACGAGATCGAGTCCCACGAGTCCTTCCAGCACTGGTTCTCGAGCCCGGTCTCCTCGTTGCGGCGCTTGTACGCGATATAGCCGTTGCCTTGCAGGTTTGCGTACTCGTCGATCCAGTTCAGCGCGGCGCGTGCCGGGTATTCGAGCTCGCGCACCAGCTTGTGGTCACCGGTCCAGCGCTCGTACTCGTCGAGCAGCACGACATAGAGCGGTGTCGCGTCGGCACAGCCGTAGTACGGCGAATGTGGGCGTTCCTCGAACGCGGTCATCTCGCCGAACCGCATCTCGTGGAGGATGCGGCCGGGATCTTCGTCGCGGAAGTCGTCGATGCGCGAGCCCTGGCGCTCGCCCAGCGTGAGCAGGGTCGTCGCTGCGAGCTCGGACATGAACGGCAAGGCCTGAAGGCTCGTGAAGATGCTGTCGCGCCCGAATATCGTCATGAACCAAGGCAGACCGGCCGCGGGCAGGTAGCGGTTCGGCATGGTGCGAGTCGAGAAACGGAGCGCGGCGAGGTCGACGAGGCTGCGTCGGTAGGTCTGCCTCAGCGCGTCGTCCGTCGACTCCAGTTGCGGCGCGTGATCGATCCACCTGTCGAGGCCTTTCGCGAGGCTCGGGTGACGCTTCTTGCTGTCGGATTCGTGGGTCGGGTCGTCGCGGCTCTCGTTGTATCCCGCGATCACCACGACGACGTCGAGGTCGGTCGTCCACCGGCCATGCGGTTCGATCTTGGCCGAGAAGGTGAGGCCGCGCTCGTCGACCTGCGCGGGTTCCGAAGCGGTGATGCGGGTCGCGCGGAAGAACGTGTCGCGCCGGTAGCCGAGCATGATCTGGTTGTCCTCGACGCGCGTCTCGTAGGTCCCCTTTTTCGCCAGAGCGTCCTTCACCTCGAACAGATCGGCAAAATCGCACCCGACGTCGATCCGCACGTCGAGATCGATCGCGGCGTCGTCGTGGTTCAGGATCGTGAGCTCTTCGTGGAAACCCTCGCCGACGGACCGCTCGCGAATGACGGAGAGCTTGGCGTCGACGTAGACCGTGCCTGTGCCGGGGACGAGGAAGAATCGCGTCTCGAAGTATTGGAGATCATCGGTCGAAAGAGGCGTCAGGCGCTGGCCGTTCACGGTCAGGACCCACCTCGACAGGCACCGGGTGTCGAACGAGAACAGGCCGGTCGGATCCGTCGACGAAGCTTCGATGTCGCCGCGACGGTCGCTGACCACGAACGTGTTCCCCTCCAGGATCTGTACGAGGTCGCCCGTCACGCGCTCACCTTTCTGTGTCGCCCGCACGCGGCGGGCCGGGGAACAGCTTCTGGAAGACCATGAGGAGCCCGAGGTCACCGTCGACCTCGACCAGCCCCCGGAGCATCGCGGCGACGACGTTGACCCGGCCCGATGCGATGCCGTCGAACAGCGCGCGTTCCGCGCGCGCCGAGGCGTCGGATTCGCGGTCGTTTTGGGAGACGGACACGTCACCCTTCGCGAGGGTGACGTACCAACGCTCGACGTCGGAACCGTCGACGATGTCGAAGCGGATCGTGCCCGACACAGTTCCCAGTTGCGGAAGCCGTCCGCTCCGCCCGAGCTCGGTGAAGAATCGCGCCGCCGCACCGGTCGCAGCGGGCGCGGCAGTCTCGGTGGCAGGCATGTGGCCTCCTTGCAACGTGTCCGCGTTCGCGGAACAGTCGAGCAGGTCCCGGGTTCGATTTGCTCACCCCACCCGGGTGGTCTGTTCGGCGTGCCCAACTCCGGGCAGGATGTACCGATGCGAGATGACAGCATCGGCCGCGCGCCGATCGACCGGGCCACGCTGCGCGCGGTACAGGCACCGCTGAAGGACGCCTACGATGACGATCCCACGCGGGCGCTGGTCACCCTGCGCGCCGAAGGGACGCTCGGTGAAGGGGTGTCGTGTTCCGTTGCGACCGGGCGCGCACTCGCCGAGGCCGGACTGCATCCCGCGAGCGGCGGTGACGGCTCGCTGGCGTGTTCGGGGGACATGTTGTTGGAGGCGCTCGCCGCGTGCGCGGGCGTGACCCTTCGCGCGATCGCGACTTCGCTCGAGATACCGATCAGGGGCGGCCGGGTGCTGGTGGACGGCGATCTCGATTTCCGGGGCACTCTCGCCGTCGCCAAGGACGCCGCGGTCGGCTTCACCGCGATTCGCGTGCGCTTCGAGCTCGACACCGACGCGAGCGAGGAGCAGCTCGACACGCTGTTGCGGTTGACGGAGCGATACTGCGTCGTCTTGCAGACCCTTGCCGGCTCACCCGCGCTGAGTGTCAGCCGTGGATCGGGTCAGCTCACGTCGGGGTGACGGCGGGCGTCAAGCGCGACGCGGCCCCGGCGCCGTACTGATTGATTGCCGCGACGGTGAAGCGGTAGCTCGTCCCGGCGGTCAAGTCGATGACGACCTCCGCGGTCGCCGCCGACGCGAAGGTCTGGCTCGGCTCGGCGACGCCGTCGGCGAACGGGGTGACGACGTAGCCCGTGATCATTGCGCCGTTGTCGGAAAGGGGCGCCTTCCACTGCACCGACGCGCTCGCCGCCCCGGCCGTCGCGCGTTGCGAACGGGGCGCCGTCGGTGTTCCGGGCACGATGCTCGCGCTCGGCGGCGAGATCAGACCCGTCCCGACCGCGTTCACGCCGACGACGGTGAATGTGTATGCGGTGCCGTTCGCCAGACCGGTGACGGCCTCGGTCGTGAGCGAGGAAGAGAAGTCGATCTCCGGCTGCGCGAAGCCCGCGACGTACGGGGTCACGATGTAGTCGGTGATTGCTCCGTCGGAGGCGACCGCCGGCTTCCATTTCAGCGTGACCTGCCCGCTCCCTGCCGTCTCGACCAGTATCTCGGGCGCACTCGGCCCGCCGGTGCGGAGCGTGCGCGCGCCCGCGGGTGCCTGCCCGACACCGTTCGCGCTCACGATCTCGTAGCGATACCGCGTGTGTGGCGCGAGACCCGTCAGGGTGATTGCGTGCGTGGTCTTGCCCACCAGGTCGATGGTGCTCGACTGGCCGAACGAGGTCGTCGTTCCGTAGATCACCTGCGAGGTCGCGGCGACATTCGTCGTCCAGGTGATCGTCGCGGAGGTTGCGCCGAGCGCGCCGAGGGCGATGGTCGAGATCTTCGGTGCGATGGGCGCGGGCGGCGGGACGCTGATCGGCCGTCGGATCTCGACGACCGACAGGTTGAACGCGTCGGTGGTCGGCGCCGTGTCGGCGATCGTGATCGAGTTGTCGACTGCTCCACTGTCGCCGTCGAGCTGCTGCACCCAGAACGTGTTCGCGGCCGCGGTGTCGAGATCCTGGTGCACCAGCGACTGTCCGCCGACCGGCGCGTGGGCGGTCGCGCTCGTCGCGTCGCTGCCCGCACCGTAGATCACTGCACTGGGTCCGGTCGTGCTCAGCGATGCCGTCGGCGCCCCGGTTGGCGCGCTCGCCGACGCGACCGACCCGACGTCGACGGCACCCTTGAATGCGATGACCGTGAGCGACTGATCGAACGACCCCGACGCGAGCGTCGAGGTGATGACGGCGTTGGACACCTTCGCGGGCGCGAACGCGTGCCAGACCTCCGCGTCACCGGGCATCGTGTCGGCGCGAGTGTCCATCGTCCAGGTCAGACCGCCTCCTGTGACAGTCGCAGTCTGCGCAGTCGACCCGGATCCGTCGGCACTGACGAACGCCACCAAGGTTTCGGCCGCACCCGCCGTGCTGAACGGCGCGGTATGGAGCGAGCCGGTGCCGTCGAGCGATGTCGTCCGATCGACCGAGATGAGTGGTGGTATGGCGGGGGTCTCGAACGTGAGGTCGGTCGACGATCCGAAGTTGCCGAACTCGTCGGTCCCCTCGACGCGGTAGTGATACAGAGTCGACGGCTGCAGGTTCGTGATCAGTACGAAGTGCGACGTCGTCATCGACGGATCGAGCGTGGAGCTGCTCCCGTAGCTCGAGGTGACGCCGTAGTCGACCTGGCTGTCGGTGGACTCGTCCGAGTTCCACGCGATGATCGCTTGGTCCGGTTCGAGATCGGCTTGTCGTATGTTCGACAGCACCGCGGGATTCGTTCCCTGTGGTGTGGTGGTGAACGTCGACGGCCCGTTCGTTGCCGTGTTACCGGCCGAGTCGGTACTGGCGACCTGGAACGAGTAGGTGGTACTGGGCGTGAGGCCCGTGACCTGCTCCGAGTGTTGTGTGACCAAGATGGGATCGGGCGTCGTCGATTGTCCGAACGAGGGAGTGAGGCCGTAGTCGACCCGCGAGGACGAAGGCTCGTCGGTGTTCCACGACACCGTTGCGTGGTTCGATCCGAGGCTGGAGACCGAGACGCCGCTGATGACCGGCGGCGTGTGATCGGAGCTGGTCGCCGGGAGCAATTCGACGGCGGTCGCGTTCCACTGGTCGCCACCCGGATACGAATGGGTGAACGAGACCGGCGTGCCCGCGGCCGCGGTCGGCGCCGGCATCGCTTCCATCCAGAGCGAGTCGCGGCCCGTGAGGTCGACGTACTGGTGCACGGTGGTCTGGCCGGAGGTGGGGACGGCCGGCAGCGCGTGATCGGGGTCGTCACCGACCGCCATGACCCACGAGCCCGGCGTTGTCGTCGTCAGCGACGCACCCGGCGATCCCGCCGACCCGCTGCCACTCCCGGTCGCGCCGATTCCGGATGCGCCGCGGATTGCGAAGACGCTCAGTGATTCCCCGAATCCGCCCGAAAGCGTCGACTTCACGACCGCGTTCGTCAATGGGCTCGTCGCCATCGCGGTCCACACTTCGGCCGTTCCGGTCTGCGTGTTCGTTCGGCGGGCGAGCGTCCAGGTGAGGCCGCCGCCGGTGAGCGTCGCGGTCTGCGCTCCCGTTCCGCCGTCGGCCGCGACGAACGCGACGAGGAGCTCGTTCGGCGCCGAGGTGTTGAACGCCGGAGTGGACGCGGTCGACGTGCCGTCGACCAGGAACGACTGATCGAACACGAACGCGCCCTGCGACATGAGCGGGCTCACCGGCGTGACGGAGTCGCCGCTGATACGAACCTTGATGTCGGTGGTGTTGTTGGTCTTGTCGGACTCGAGGAAGTTGCCGTCGGGGTCGACGACGCTGTGGAACCAGTACGTGCCGTCGGGAACGCCGGTGATGTCGATGCCCTGACCGGGATCGGCCTTGTCGTAGTGGTCGCCCCAACCCACCGAGATGCCGCGCGTCGCGGTCGGGTCGATACACGTCTGACCGTTGTACCCCTTGCTGGTCGGCGAGTTCGGCAGTGTCGGGTCGAGGTTCACGTCGTCACCCAGACAGAATCCGTTCTTCGGGCTGACCGCGACGGGGGTGCCCAGCGAGCCGTCGTTGTTCACGCTGTAGAGACCGAACGTCGCAAGCGGGAAGTGATAGTGCTGGTGAACCGTGTGGTAGAAGAATTGGTCCCGCGCGGTATGCGTCTGCGCGAGCGTCGCGTTCCCGCTCGAGTCGTAGGAGTACAGGTCCTGCACGCCGGTGGCGAGGTTCGTGCTCGGGTCGTAGTTCGTCGGCTGCACCTCGAGCGGTCCGGCGCCCGCGTTGAAGACGACGTGCGAGTAGTCGAACTCCTTCGTGGTGGGAGTGGGGTGGGTGATCGCGAGGTCGCTGGCCGGGATCACCGAGATCAAGTCGGGATACGCGATCGAACCGGCCGCGCCGGCGGACCTCCCGATGGCCGGAGTCAGCAGCGCGCAACCCAGGATGACCGCGGCGGACGCGATTAGTAATGCCCGCGACCCCCGCACTCGGGAAACCTCACGCCCGTCCACCGACACCGCCCTCTGCTGGCGGTACCTGGGGATAGTCCCAACCGCGCACGCGCCGGGTCCCCCAAAGCCAGCCACTCCGCCCCCATGTTTAGCGAACACTCCCCGTGGCGGTCAAGGCCCAACCCAGGCTCAGCGAACGCACAGGGTGAGGTGCGAGGGGTGTGCGGGTGTGCGGGTGTGCGGGTGTGCGGGTGCGAACTGTTGGGACGGTGAGACGGATGATTCCCGTCACATCCAGGAGGCGCGCCGTGCGAAAACGGCGCCCATCCCGCACGGTGGTCACAATCCTTCCGGGTGGTGAGGCACTATGCCCGGGTGGACATGGACACCGCGAAACCGCGTGGGCGTCGACCGACCCGGGACGAGCTGGAGCTGGAAGTCGGCCGGCTCCGGGCCGAGCTCGAACACGAGCGGAGTCTCCGGCTGGCCGCGGAGTCGCTCGCGCGCGAGCGCGGCGCCGCCTTGGGAGTAGCGGAACGCACGCTGCAAGCCCTCGTGCCCGGCGTGGTCCCGGCGGACGAGCCACCCGAGCCTCCCCGCCGTCGGCGCGGCAACTGGCTGCGATAGCGATCCGTCTTCCGACCTCGCGATGGCGACGAGGTGAACTCTTGGTGCTGCTGGACGCCTCGGGTGAGCGGGCGCGGCCAGACTCCGCAGCCATGGTCGAGATCAACATCTTCCGCCACGCCCAAGATGCCGAGGTCGTCCCGGCCGGTGACGTGTTGTTCCGGGAGGGAGATCCCGGCGATGTCATGTTCGCCGTCATTGCCGGCGAGATCGAGCTCAGCCGGGCAGATGTCCACCTCGAAGACATCGGCCCGGGCGGCATCGTCGGGGAGATGGCGCTGATCGATGCGGCCGCGCGCAGTGCGACGGCGACAGCGCGGAGCTCGGCGCGTGTCGTCCGGATCGACGAGGATCGCTTCCGCTACCTGGTGCAGGAACACCCGACGTTCGCGCTGCAGGTCATGTCGGTGATGGCCGATCGCCTACGGAAGGCGAACGAGCACACTCGATAGTCGTCACCTCACGCTTAGACGGCGCGGGCGCGACCTTCGGCGGTGCAAGCGGCCAAGAACAGAGTTTCGATGCCCTCGCGGACGAGGAGATTGTCCCCGACGATCAGAACCCGCAACGTCATTGTGACGACGATACCTGCCGTTCGCGCTCGCCCCCGCACTACGCGCCGGTTCGGTGCCTACGAGTTGCGCCGCAGGGCCAGGCGGGCGGCATGCCAGCCGCACATGCCGTGAACGCCACCGCCCGGCGGGGTCGACGACGAACACAGATACAGGTCGCGGATGGGCGTCGCCCACGGATGCAACGACAGGCGAGGGCGGGCGAAGAACTGCCTGAGGTCCGCGACACCCCCGTTGATGTCGCCGCCGATGTAGTTCGCGTCGTAGAGCTCCATCTGTGCCGACGTGTACACGTGTCGGGCGAGTATGAGGTCCCGGAATCCGGGCGCGAACCGCTCCACCTGGGCTTCGATCGCGTCCGTCCGGTCGGCCGTCGAGCCGGACGGAACATGGCAGTACGCCCACGCGGTGTGCCTCCCGGCCGGGGCGCGCGCCGTATCGAACAACGACGGCTGCACGAACAGTGTGAACGGATGCTCCGGATTCTTCCCGCGCTGCACTTCGCGTTCGGCCGCGACGATCTCCTCGGCGCGGCCGCCGAGATGAACTGTGGCCGCGCGCGCGATCTCGGGATTCGTCCACGGTGCCGGGCCGTCGAGGGCCCAGTCGATCTTGAAGACGCCCGGCCCGTACCGGTAGCGGGAGAGCGTCTTGCGGTAGCGCCGCGGGAGCCGGTCGTCGTCCATGTCGAGGAGCTGGCGGGGTGTGATGTCGAGCAGCGTCACCCGCGTGCGGGGCAGCGCGCGGAGTGAGGTGATGCGCTGGTTGCATTCGATGGTTCCACCCCGCGCCGCGACGATCGATGCCAGCGCGTTCGCGATCGCGCGCGACCCGCCTTTGGCCATCGGCCAGCCGACGTGGTGCGCGAGAGTTCCGAGAAACAGGCCGAGGCCGGCGGTGATCGGTGCCTGCAGCGAGAGCATCGAATGGCCGGCCATGCCGGTGAGCAGCGCGGCCGGCTCGTCCGTGCCGAATCGGCGCGCGACGCTCGTCGCGGAACGGATGCCGACCGCGCCGTACCGGGCGAGGAGCAGCGGATGCCGGGGCGGGAGTGCGAGCGGCGACATCAGCGCTTCGACGAGCGCGTCCCCCGCGTCGACGAAGGGGCCGAGGAGGCGGCGATACGCGTCGGCGTCGGGGCCGAACGTCGCCGCGGTGGCGTCGACAGACCGCTCGAGGATCGCGGCACGACCGCCGTCGAGAGGATGCGCGAGCGGCGCGTCGGGCTGGATCCACTCGACGCCGTGTTCGTCGAGCGGCAGCGAGCGCAGTGCGGGCGACGCGATTCCGAGCGGGTGGATCGCCGAGCACACGTCGTGCACGTAGCCCGGGAGTGTCAGCTCCTTGGAACGGCTCCCGCCGCCGACCTCAGAGGCGGCTTCGAGCACGAGCACCCGCCGGCCCGCGCCGGCGAGCACCGCCGCGGCTACGAGACCGTTCGGCCCGGCACCGACGACGACCGCGTCGTATTCGGAGCCGGCAGTCAAAGGTCGTTCGGTGATCGCAACAGTGCGGGCACGAACGCGCCATTTCGTGAGCGCGCACAATGTTGCCATTCGCCGGCCGTGCGGCTCGACGATGGCGCGCTCGCCGAGAATGGCATCCGGGCCGACTTCGGAGAGGACCACGCCGTCGGCTTCGACCGCATGCACGCCATCGAGCAGAAGGTACAACTCGCATTCGAGCCGCGATAGGTACGGGGACCGGGCGTAGATTGCCGCGATGGCCGACCACCTCGTCACCGTCCGCCATCCGAAACGAGAGGTCGGGAACACCGATGTCGTGTTCGAGGTGTTCACCGACGACGGAGGCAAGCTCGGCGAGCTCCGGATCAGCCGCGGCGGAGTCGTGTGGTGGCCGAAGGGCGCCAAGACTCGAAAGATCGATCTGACCTGGGAGCAGTTCCGCGATCGCGTCGAGCGCCGCCGCCGCTGACGCCGGTTACGTGATCGGCGCGAGTTGCTCCATGAACTCGAGGCGGATGCCGCCCGGTGCCTCGACGAAGGCGATGCGGCGCCTGCCGAAGGCTCCTTCGACGACACTCGGACCCCAGATGACCTGGTGCCCGACGAGCTCGGCCTCGAGATCATCGGTGAAGAGCGCGGGATGGAGGAAGCACTCGTCCGGGAGATCGACGGCATCTTCGTAGATGGCTCGCGTGAAGAGCGTGATCATCACCGGCCCGAGGTACACGTCGGCGCGCTCGGCGTCGTTCCACACCATGCGGTCGCGGACTTGTCCGCCCGCGGCTTCGTAGAACGCACACGCCGCGTCGAGGTCGGAGACCTTGACTGCGAGATTCGCCATACCGGTGATCGTCACGACCGGCGAGGGTAGCGACCCCGCCGGTACCGCTACCCGGCAATGCCCACTGGGTGTCGATCACCCCCGCGGAAGCCAAGCTCGATCCGAGCGACGCCCAAGCAATCGGCGGGAACCCGAGCGCAGGTCTGCAGTTCCTCTCGGGCACATCCGGGCAGCCGAGTGTGCTTGGCAAGGAGACGCTCGACAACGTCGCAGTCACTCACCACGCGAGCACCCTCGACCTCCGCCCGCACTCAACCTCACGGCGCCTACGGGCAACGCCCTCGGGGCCGGCACGCTCGCCGCGGGCATCCGCGCGCTGCAGCGGTACACGGACATCACGCGCGTGCCCTCGGAGGAGTGGATCGATCACGACGGCCGTGTGCGGCGGTTCACGCTGACGTTGGAGATCGACGACAGCGGCGATACCGCAACAGTCGCGGTCGACATGCGGTTCACGAACTTCGATGCGCCGGTCGGCGTCGTCGCGCCGCCGGCGAGCGACACTGTGAGCTTGGCCAAGGTGCCGACGCTCTTCAAAGACCTTGGGGGAGCGACCGCTTCCCAGGCCGGATAGCGGGCGGCCGACGGCGGCGAACCTACGTCTCGGTCAGTCGCGCGATGTTCGCGAGCGTCTTCTCCATGGAACCGCGAGTGTGTTCCTTCGAACGGCTGGTGCGAAGCAGGTTGCGGATCGGGCCCTTCTCCTGCGAGATGTCCCAGCTCTCACGCACCCGGGTGCCGCCCTCGGTCGGCTCGAGCTCGTAGCGCCAGATGCGGCCCCCGAAGCAGCGGCCCTGGAAATCGCCGGACGGCCGGGTCTGCCAGGCGATCCGCGCGCCCTCATCGAACTCGATCACCTCGTTCGCCATCGAGTAGTTGACGCCCAGGTGCATCTTCATGCCGAAGACGGCGCCTTTGGTGAGTCGGCCGCCGCCGCCCTTGGTGTCGCGCACGGTGCCCGAGCCGTCGATGTCGTGATGCCGATCGGGATCGGCGAGCAGCTCGAAGATCTTTTCGGCGGGCGCCGCGATCACACGCTCGACCGATACGACGTCGGAAGATTCGCTCATGGTCCGCAGCGTACGTTGGTCGTTACGCTCGTGCTCCGCGTCGCGCCGAATCGACCTGGGAGCCCCGATGCCGAACAGTCCGCGGTTCAGCCATCTCGACGATCTCGAATACCAAGAGGTCAGAAGGGTGGGACAAGGTGATCGCACCATGTCGGTACGGGAGAAGTGGCTCGACTTCTCGCCCGCCTACCTCTCGTTGTACGCGAAATGGGACCCGGGAATGATCGTGCAACCTCACGGGCACAACAGCAACCACGTGATCTTCGTCCTCGAAGGCGACATGACCTGCGGCGACGTGGTGTGCCGCAAGGGCGCGCACATCGCGCTCGACCAAGGCGACACGTTCGGTCCGTTCGTTGCCGGACCGGGGGGTGTCGAGCTCTTCGAGGTGATGATGGGCGACCCCCGCTCTTTTGCGGCCGACCCCGAGGGCTACGAGCGGTTCCTCGACGAGCGCGGCGCTCGTCAACTCCCGAACCCGCCCATCGACATGCCGGCGTGGATCGAAGACACGCGGAGCTGACCCGTGGACGCGCCGCGGCTCGCGCTGACGCCGTTCGCGGCTGGTTCGGTCTCCTTTCGCAGCTATCCGACCGACGGCCTCGGACCGGCCGCGATTGTCGAAGAGATGCGCGTGCAGGCTTCACTCGCGGTCGTGCACGGTTTCGACGGAGTGATGACGAGCGAACACCACGGTGGGTTCGCGGGCTACCTGCCGAACCCGCTGCAACTCGCCGGCTTCCTGC
>Ga0335085_10013089_pt1 | contig 12176 bp, 9 predicted proteins | sample Lox_Sample_45_FD_206712 | JGI IMG/M metagenome (GOLD analysis project Ga0335085, IMG submission 206712) | Soil microbial communities from Loxahatchee National Wildlife Refuge, Florida, United States - Lox_Sample_4.5 | ecosystem: Environmental > Terrestrial > Soil > Wetlands | place: USA: Florida...
GAGCTTCAATTTCTTCGCCCGCCCGCCCGAAGATCATGGGGTCTCCGGATTTAAGGCGGACGACCTGGTAGCCGGAGTCTGCGAAACCGATCATCAGGAAATTGATTTCTTCCTGCTGCAGAAGCTTCTTACCGCAGCGCTTGCCGACGTTCTGCACCTTCGCCGAGGCGGGGACGAGTTTCAGAATCTCAGGAGAGACGAGATCGTCATGAAGCACAACCTCAGCGGTCTGCAGAAGACGGAGAGCTTTAACGGTGAGTAAATCGGGATCGCCGGGACCTGCACCAACCAGATAGACCTTGCCTTTCATGCGGTCTCTCCCGTGCCAACAAGTTCCGAGGTCTTCTCGCGGTGTTCGGCAATCGCGGCTTCGGCGGCTTCTCTGCTTGCGAGCGAGTGGAGCAGTTCGAGTTTTTGTTCGCGATCAAGATCGCTGGCGAGAATGAATCTCCGCGTTTCTCCGAGATCAGTGACCCACGCGGCGTAGCCTGGGCCAAACTGCTTTTCAAGTTGCTGGCGAATCTTCTGTGCGAGCGAAGGGCTCTGTCCCGAGGTGGAGACGGCAATCTGCAAGTCGCCGCGACGCACGATTGAGGGATAGAAGAAATCGCATAGATCCGGAACGTCGACCACGTTGCAGAGCACGCGCCGTGCCTGCGCCTCTTTGTAGACGCGTTGATTCAGTGCGCGAGAGGAAGTCGCTACCACTGCTAGGAAGGCATCGTCCAAGTCCGAAGTCCGATAAGGACGGAGTTCGAGTTCGATCTTCCCTTCCCGCGCCCAGTCGCGGACAGCTGCTATGGCTTCGATCGCCACGACACGAATCCGCGCGCCGGTTTCGAGGAGTCCGGCAATCTTCGGCTCGCCGACCTTTCCGGCGCCCACTACGAGGCAAGACCGACCGTTCAGCTTGATGAACATTGGAAAAAGACTAGTCACCGGCCCCTCCTGCGAGATGAATCAGGTTCGGTTGAGTTGGAAGGTCGCGCGCGACCGCCGGCACGATTTCACCTGCGAGAAACTCGCGGATCTGGGTATCGCTGTGCCGCGCGAAGAAGCGGCGCAGATTCTCACCGGGCTCTCGCTCTGAGAGATATCGACTCAACAAACGTTCTAGCGCTTCTGGAACATCCGTCGCGAGGCAGCGATATCCGACTGGGCGGGCTGTGGATTGATGGAGACCCAGAGAGCCGCCAACGCAGAAGTAATAAGCGTCGAGCAAACGGTCGTTAACTTTGATTTTCTTGCCTTCGATTCCGACGTCAGCGATCCAGTGCTGACCGCAGCTGTTGGGGCATCCGGTGACGTGGAGTTTCAGGTGCTGATCGAAACTGGGCAGTCGTTCTTCCAACTCTTCGACCAGCCAGCGCGAAAAGCTTTTGGTTTCGGTGATGGCGAGCTTGCAAAATTCCGTGCCGCTGCAGGCTACTGTTCCCCGAGCAAAGGAGGAGCCGTTAACCTGGAAGCCAATGGCGTTGAGTTCCCTGCCGAGATCATCTGTGTTGATGGTGGGCACGTTGACGATCAGCAGGTTCTGCATGCCGGTGGCGCGAAGTTCGCCGTCAGCGTAACGATCCGACAGGTCTGCAGCCGCGTGCATCTGATCTGCGGTAAGCCGTCCGCGGAGGACCACCGCACCCACGTAGGAGAGGCCCGGTTGCTTTTGCGCGTGGATGCCGACGTGATCGCGGTAAACGTCATCGGGAGCATGTTCTTCCGCGGCGGGGTCCAGGCGAAATCCGATCCTGTCGTGTAGCTCATCAAGAAACTGTTCGGCGGTCCATCCATGCCGCAAGAACAGGAACTTCAACCGTGCGCGCTCGCGGTGTTCGCGCAGCACCTCGGAATCGCGGAAGAGCTCTGCGATTCCCTTCACCACCGGGACGACCTGATTCCACTTTATGAAGGCACTCAACCGTGCCCCGAGATACGGTTCTGCGGAGAGTCCGCCTGCTACGCGCAGAGAGAACCCAACTTCCTCTTTGCCATTCAACCGCCGTCTGATCGCAGTCAGGCCGATGTCATTGATTTCTGGATACGAGCACCAAGAATGACAACCGGCGATGGAGATCTTGAACTTGCGCGGGAGATTGTAGAAATCGGCATTGCCCGCGAGGAGTTGAGATACTTCAGCGACTAAAGGCGATGCATCCACGATCTCATCAGAATCGACACCCGCCACGGGGCAGCCGGTTACGTTGCGGACGACGTCTCCGCAGGCGCCGGTCGTATTCAATCCCACATCCCAGAGCCCGGCGAGAACTTCCGGCAGTGATTCAATTGTGACCCAATGCAGTTGAATGTTCTGACGTACGGTGAGATCGGCGATTCCGTTGGCGTAAGTGCGAGTCAGTTCAGCGATTTTGCGCAACTGGCCGGAGGTCATGAAGCCGTTGGGAATCCGGATGCGGACCATGAAGCGCTGGAGAGCGCGCCCCTCCCCGTTTTTGCCGCCAGTGACACCGGCCCCGTCGCCCTGGGTATAAACGCCCCACCAACGGAAGTAGGTACCAATCCATTCGGGCGGGATTGATTCGAAGCCCTCGCGAGCGAAGCGGCGGATCTGTTCGAGGCCTTCCCACGGATTGAAGGAGCGTTTCAGGCGCTCCGCTCTCTGGGCCTTCGTTTCCTTCGGTGCCGAACTTGTCGTTGTTGTCATAATCCGTTTTGCGCAATAAAAAACCCACCGCCAGATTGCTCTGGCGGTGGGTGAATGATTGCTAGATTAAGAAAGTATTCTTAGGTCAGCAGCCTCCCCGCGCCAGTGCACACGCATGCACAACAACAACAAGTACAACAACACACCGCGCGAAGGATGGAGCTAGCTGACATTCGAGGTTCGATTGTAAGGTCCCGGCTTTCACCGGTCAAGGTTACTTGCTGTCGAATTCGATTCAAAATTCCGATCAAAGGAATCAGATTTTTTTGGATTCGTACTTACTGGCTTGCAGCGCGCTTAGAATCAAGCACTTAGACTTCCTGACAACTGTTGAGTGATAATCATTGGTTTTCTAAAAGCTAGCTAATTCATTGTCTTTTCAGAAAGGTCGTCCATTCATGAGGCGTTGCGCGTCGTCATTATTAAGCGCTTACACTCTTCTCCTTATTCTATGGCTGCCCTCTGTTGCCCGCGGACAGGCAAACAGCAGCGACCCCTACAAGCCGACACTGGACCGACTGGACTCCCTTACTCATCAAGCGGAATCGGATTGGCGATTCCATTCGGATATCCCGCATCCGGAGGATCCCACGGTGAGCGACGCGGACTGGGGAACGTGGACGGTTAAACAAAAACAGGTGAGGGGCTGGGAGGAGACGCCCGATCACTGGACCGGGACACGTGTTTTTCGCAAATGGATTGAAATTCCGGAGAAGATCAATGGGTACGCGACACGAGGCGCACAGGTTCGGCTGAACTTACGATTCACGAGCCCAAGCGCTTTGAGAATTACGGTGTTCGCGAACGGCGCGATTCTTTATCGCGGCGATGACGACGATATTCTGCCCATGCTCCTCAGCGAGAATGCACAACCCGGCCAGAAGATTTTGATCGCCGCTCGGGTCATCGCGGATGAGCGGCAGAAGGCGGCATTCCCTCAAAGTGAGATCACCGTCGAGCCTCCGAAATCGCGCCCGGATCCCACATTGTTACGGTTGGAGTTCATCGCAGCGCGGCCGATGATCGCAGCCTACGAGGAAGGCAAGCAACAAAGAGAAGAGCAACTCGATACGGCAATCAAGATGGTCGACTTTTCCCCGCTCGAGAAAGGCGATCAGGCAGGATTTGATGCCTCGCTTCGGGCAGCTCACACCAAGTTGGAGATTCTGAAACCCTGGCTGCAACAATTCACCGTGAAGCTCGTTGGAAACTCACATATCGACATGGCGTGGCTTTGGCCGTGGACTGAAACGGTTGAGGTGGTGAGGAACACGTTTCAGAGTGTGCTCGATTTGATGCGCGAATATCCGGACTTCAAGTTCACGATGTCATCGGCACGAGCATATGAATGGATGCAGGAGAAATATCCAGACCTGTTCCAAGAAATTGAAGAGCGGGTGAAAGAAGGACGATGGGAAATCATCGGCGGTATGTGGGTGGAACCCGACCTCAACATGCCGGATGGCGAGTCGCTCGTGCGGCAGATTCTTGTCGGGAAGCGGTATTTCCAGAAGAATTTTGGCGTTGACGTAAAGATCGGGTGGAACCCGGATTCGTTCGGCTACAACTGGCAACTGCCTCAGATCTATGCGAAGTCGGGCATGGGATATTTCGTGACGCAAAAGTTAATGTGGGCGCACGAATTCACGACGTTTCCTTACAAGTTCTTCTGGTGGCAGGCGCCAGACGGAAGCCGGTTATTAACGTATTTTCCGCACGACTATGCGGATCCGATCGATGCAGAACCTCTGGCCAATCAGATTGCGGTCTGGATGCCCTCGATTTATGGCACGACGATTCCAGAGAAGCCCGAGATGATGCACTTGTACGGCGTGGGCGATCACGGCGGCGGACCGACTCGGGTCATGCTCGACCATGCAGATCAACTCATGGCACCGGGAACAGTGTTTCCGAAGTTGGAGTTCAGTTTTGCTCGCGACTTCTTCAACGATATGGAGAAGAAACTTCCTTCTATGCGGGTTCCGACCTGGAATGGCGAACTCTACTTCCAGTATCACCGGGGAGTCTTTACCACTCAGTCTGAGACCAAGCGGAGGATTCGACGATCGGAAGAGAATGTATTGAATGCGGAGAAGCTCGCGTCTTTGGCTTCGTTGTATGGGCGAGCGTATCCCGTTGGCATGGAAGACATCTGGAAGAAGCTCCTGTTCGATCACTTTCACGACATCATGCCGGGCTCGGGGATTGCAGTGAACTATCTGGATGCCAAGCGGAATCTCGAGACTGTCGACCGGGCAGCGAACGATATCACTGCTGGTTCACTGCGTGAGATTGCCGCACATGTGAACACGCAGCGTGAGGGGATACCGGTGATGCTGTTCAATCCACTTTCATGGGCGCGCACGGATATGACTGAGGTGGAGGTGCAACTTCCTTCTACTTCTTCGCAGATCCAAGTCAATGATTCTTCTGGCAAGGTAGCTGAAACTCAACTGCTGTCCATGGATCCGGGGACGCACCGGGCACGGTTCTTGGTGCTGTCGAACACGCCTTCGCTTGGATATGAGACCTACTTTGTGAAGGGTGTGACGAGCGCTCCTGCTGTGCATTCACTCTTGAAAGCATCAGGCGACGCGCTGGAGAACGAGTTCATTCGTGTCAATGTTGATCCGCAGACCGGTTGCATGACGAGCTTATTCGATAAACGGAGCGGGACTGAGTCGCTGGCCCCGGCCGAGACCGATACTGGGGGACCTAAGGACAAAGTCTGCGGGAACTTGCTTCAGACCTTCGTAGACAAGCCGAAGCAGTGGGATGCGTGGAATATCGACGCGGATTTCGAGGATCATCATTGGGAACTGGACAAGGCTGATGAGGTCAAGTTGGTGGAAAGCGGTCCGCTGCGGGCCGTGATTCGGGTGAAGAATCACTTTCAGAATTCCACGTTTATTCGTGACATTACTTTGTATGCCGGTGTCCCTCGTGTAGATGTCAAGACGCAGGTGGAATGGCACGAGAAACATATCCTGCTGAAGGTTGCATTTCCGCTCAGCGCACACAATGACAATGCGACTTACGAAATCCCGTTTGGCTCTGTACAGCGTCCGACTACGCGCAATACTCCCGCTGAGAAGGCACAGTTTGAAGTGCCGGCTTATCGGTGGGCTGACATTTCGGATGGGAAGCACGGATTGAGCTTGCTGAACGATTCGAAATATGGCTATGACGCGAAAGGCAATGTGCTTCGGCTTTCCCTGCTGCGTTCGCCGGACTATCCGGACCCGCATGCGGATGAGGGACATCACGAGTTCATTTATTCTCTGTATCCGCATGGCGGAGACTGGAAGGAAGCGCTCACAGTCCGGCGAGGGTATGAGCTCAACTACAAGCTTCTGGCTACGGCTCCGAGCAAGCACGATGGCGTTCTGCCTCCGGAACATTCGTTTTTGCAGATCAAGCCGGAGAACGTGATTGTCACCGCGCTGAAGAAGGCCGAGGATGAGAATTCATTGATCCTGCGGTTTTATGAATGGGGAGGCAAAACAGGCGATGCAACCATCAGTTTGCCTGAGAAGGTGCAGTCCGCTTCTGAGACAAATCTGATGGAAAAAAAGATCGGTGACTTCTCCCTTGCAGGATCTGAACTGAAGGTTCCCATCAAGCCTTATGAGATTAAGACTGTGAAGGTTCAGCTCTCCAATTCGGGTGCTGCAGTGGAGCAGCCATGAGCGGAGGCGATCGACTATTTCTTGGAGTCGATATCGGCGGAACGAAGGTTGCTGTCGGTGCTGTGAACCGCGAAGGAGCGATCGTTCAACAGGCTCGGGCGCCGATGGTGGCGAACGGAACGGCGGAACAGGGCCTTGCTGCTGTGCACGGGGCGATCGATACGTTCATCGCATCTCCGCTTGGCGAAGCGATTCAGAGCATTGGGATCTGCGCGCCGGGACCGCTTGATCCGAGAACGGGCGTCGTTTTGAATCCGCCGAACGTGCCTTGCTGGCGCAACTTCCCCTTGGCGGAAAAGATCAGCGAACGATACCGCGTGCCGGTCAAAGTCGATAACGATGCCAACGCAGCCGCGCTCGCGGAGACGCGATGGGGCGCGGCAAAGGGATATCGTTACGTCTTCTATGCGACGATTGGTACTGGGATTGGCACAGGGATCGTGTTCGACGGAAAAATTTATCACGGTAAGACGGGCTCGGCTGGTGAAGGCGGGCATGTCAGCATTGACTATCGAGGACCTGTCTGTGCATGCGGGAAGCGCGGGTGTATCGAGACACTGGCGGCGGGGCCAGCGATTGGAGCGCGAGCGCGGGCCAAGGTTGCGGCTGATCGTTCTGGCGGGGAGGCAATGCTTAATTTGGCAGGAGGAGACATCGCCCTAGTAACTAGTGAAAAGGTGGCCCACGCCTTTGCGGCGGAGGATCCGATGGCTCGCGAGGTCCTGGTTGAGACGGCTGAACTGCTGACAGTTTGGCTGGGAAACATCGTCGACCTGTTTGATCCCGATGTGTTGGTGGTGGGGGGCGGAGTAGCGAAGATGTTGGAGCCCTTCTATCAAGAAATCAAGAAACAATTACCGAGTTGGTGCGTCAATCCAAATGCGGCGGACATCCCGCTCCTAATTGCGCATTATGGCGCTGATGCAGGCATTGCCGGTGGTGCTGCTCTTTGCTCATCTGAGGGATAATGAAAAGTTCCTACAGCTACTTCGTCCTCGTTCTATTTGCCTTAGCATTCGTCAACACTGTTTGCGCACAGGATCTGCCGAAAGCTCCTAAGGCGGAGGTGTTTGCACTCACGCCCGAGCCGGGATATTTCACCGAACCAGGCGTTGCTGTGAATCCGGTCGACCCGAAGCAGGTGGTCGCCGTTTTCCAAGACAACGTGCACGCTTCATATTCGACAGATGCCGGCCATACATGGATTGCGGCGGAAAATACGGCGCCCGCGAACTATCGAGTGTCGGGCGATGTGTCGACTGTTTTCGACAATCACGGACATGCGTTTGTTTGCTACATCGCGTTCGACAAGCTGGGAACGTTCAACTATTGGGCACATGGGGCAAAGCGGAATGGGATCTTTGTTCGGCGGTCCCTGGATGGGGGAAAGACTTGGGAAGCCGAACATATCCCAGTGGCCGAGCAGACGAGCACGCCGGGCATTCCGTTTGAAGATAAGCCGTACATCGTCGCCGATAATAGCAAGAGCAAGTTCGCGGGGAATCTATATATAGGCTGGACGCGATGGCGGATTGCAGATTCGCAGATGGTGATTTCGCGATCGACCGACGATGGAAAGACGTGGTCGACGCCGATTGAGATCGATGCGCATCCGGGACTGCCGCGCGATGACAATGGCGCCGCGGAAGGATTTGAAGGGACTGTGGGGCCGGACGGGACGCTGTACGTGATCTGGAGCCAGGATGACGATCTGATGTTCACCAAGTCCCGTGATGGCGGAAAGACTTTCTCGCGGGCGCGGGCGGTCATTCACACAGCGCCGATTATGTATGCAGTCGATACGATTGATCGGGCGAATGGATTCCCGCAGATTGCAATTGATCCGAAGAGCAGTCGGCTTTACGCCACATGGAGCGATTACCGCAACGGGGATATTGATGTTTTCATTTCGGAGTCTTCGGATGGAGGGAAAAATTGGAGTCCGGCGTTCCGGGTCAACAATGATCCGATTCACAATGGGGCGGAACAGTTCTTCCAGTGGCTGGCGGTCGATCCAGTTGACGGGTCGGTGAATGTTGTTTTTTACGATCGCCGCGGAGATCCAGCTAATAAAAAGCAGATCGTTGTACTCGCTCGTTCGATGGATATGGGCCGTTCTTTTACGAACTATGCGTGGACCAGTGAGCCTTTTGAAGCGCAGCCCGGCATTTTCTTCGGCGACTATAGCGGGCTGGCGGCCTATGGGGGAAGGGTCTACGGAGTGTGGACGGAGGAGCCTGCTGCACCGGCCGAGCCTGAAAACAAAACCTCCTCAGAGTCCAAAGAGAGCAAGCCGAAGCCGCGTGGCACTGTGGTGAAGGTGGGGACTACTGATTTCAGCAGCGGCACGCACTGATCAGAAATTCCATCTACTCAACCAACCATCCGCTTTTCTCACAGGCGCATCCTAGAGAGGATTCGATCTGGGGATAGCCGCACATGCCACTTGCTATCAGTACGAAATACAAACCTATGGAGGCGAATCCTGCCAGCGAATTGCCAACTGGGCCAGAGTGGCAGTACGAGCCAAAGTGGGATGGATTCCGTTGTCTCGCCTTTAAAGACAAGAAGCGAATCGATTTGATGTCGAAGTCGCAGAAGCCGCTCACGCGATATTTTCCTGAACTCGTGAGTTCGCTGGCTGCGCTTGACGCGAGCAAGCTTGTGCTGGATGGCGAGATCGTCATTCCTGTAGGAGAGGCGCTTTCATTCGATGCGCTTCTGATGCGAATCCATCCCGCAGCGAGTCGAGTCAAGAAACTGAGTGACACGTCACCTTGTCTTTTTATTGTGTTCGATTTGCTGGTGAATGAGAGAGGCGAAGGGTTGACTGATATGCCGCTCGGGGATCGGCGCGAAGAGTTGGAAGAACTAGCAAAGCGCTATTTTCCTCGGAATGGAATGATTCGATTGTCCCCTATCACTACCGATCTCAGCGTGGCGAAGAAATGGTTCCACTTGGGCGTTGCCCTGGATGGAGTTGTCGCGAAGCGGAGCAATCTGCCATATGAGTCCGGGAATCGAACGGGCATGCAGAAGATCAAGAGGCAGCGAACGGCGGACTGTGTTGTGGGTGGATTCCGGTATCTCGAAAAGAAGCACCAGGTCGGGTCGCTGTTGCTGGGTTTGTACGATGAAGAGGGAAAACTGGATCATGTCGGGTTTACATCGTCGATCCAACAGAAAGACCGTCCGGCACTCACTGGCAAGCTAAAGAAATTGGTGAAGGCGCCGGGGTTTACTGGCAAGGCACCGGGCGGGCTCAGCCGATGGAGCACGAAACACTCCATGGAATGGGAGCCGCTTCAGCCCAAGCTGGTGGCGGAAGTGCAATTCGACCATTTCACCGGTGGCCGCTTTCGGCATGGGACCAAGTTCTTGCGCTGGCGACCGGAAAAGGATCCGCGCGATTGCACGATTCAACAGGTCAAACGAGAAAATCGGTCTGCACTGAACCTGCTCTGATAAAGCATTATCCCTGGCACTACTCCAGATTTCGTCAACCTTCGCAGACTTACTATTCGACTCAAATCCCCTGCTGACGAATGCGATGAACAGGCTTTGGATCTTACAGATAGCGTTGTTTGGGTTTACATAAGAGTCCGGCCCGGATAAACAATCCGGCAAAACCCGCACCGGAACTCTGTGGTGCTCCAGCAGCTCTGGCAGCCTAAGGCATAGACTGGGCGCTCACTGTGACTGAATCGGTCCCTTTTCCAACCAACGACTGCAACTCCCGCTTTCTCGGCCGCACCTAAGAACCAAGAGCTCGGGGCCTTAGAATGTGAGGAATGTCCATGGCGACCTGTGAGACTTGTGGCAATCAATACGACAAATGTTTTGCTGTCATCATCAATGGACGGCCACACACGTTTGACAGTTTCGAGTGCGCGATCGCGGCCGTGGCACCGACGTGCGCTCATTGCTCGTGCCGCATTATCGGCCACGGAGTGGAAGCAGGCGCACAGATGTTCTGTTGTGCGAATTGTGCGCAAACGGCGGGCAGGTCCGAGGTCAAGGACAGGGCAGCCTGATCCGTTTCCATCACGACAAAATTCCATCAGGACCATTAACAATTCTTATGACTCGTGCCAAAACTAAAATCCGTTACGCAGTCGTCGGACTAGGCCACATTGCCCAGATCGCAGTTCTGCCGTCGTTCAAGAATGCCCGCAACTCAGAGTTGTTTGCACTTGTATCGGACGATCCCGAGAAGCTCAGGACTGTAGGAGAGAAGTACAAATTGGAACACCTGTATTCGTACGACGATTACAGCCGGGCACTGTCGAATGTGGATGCGGTGTATCTGGCAGTGCCGAATCACCTGCATCGCGAGTATGCAGTCCGTGCAGCCGCTTCTGGAGTTCATGTGCTTTGCGAGAAGCCGATGGCGCCGACGGCCGAGGATTGCCTGGCAATGATCCATGCATCATACGAGAATCATACGAAGCTGATGATTGCCTATCGCCTCCACTTTGAAGCGGGCAACCTAGAGGCGATCAAGCTGACAAATGACGGCAGCATTGGAGAAGCCCGTTTCTTCAATTCGGAATTTGCTCAACAGGTAGCAGAGGACAACGTTCGTGTCACCGAGCCGGTGAATCGTGGCGGCGGGCCGCTGTACGACATGGGCGTCTATTGCATCAACGCTGCCCGATATCTGTTTCGTTCAGAACCTTTGGAAGTGACGGCATTGTCCGAGTCAAAACACGAGAGCCGGTTTACGAAGGCGGAGGAAATGGTGTCGGTGGCGATGCGATTTCCGGAAGAGCGGCTAGCCGTTTTCACTTGCAGTTTCGGAGCTGCTGACATCAGCCGCTACACCGTGGTCGGCACAAAAGGAGCACTGCGGGCTGATCCCGCATACGAATACGCAGAGGGGATCAAATTTGAGATCACAGTAGGAGAGAAGAGGAAGCGGCGAAGTTTCCCCAAGCGCGATCAGTTTGCCGCAGAAATAGCTTATTTTTCAGATTGCATTCTGAAGAATAAGGAACCGGAACCCTCGGGATTTGAAGGCCTCGCTGACGTCCGAGTTGTCGAGGCAATCTACGAATCGATTCGAACTAGAAGAACTGTGCCCGTGCGAGGAACGCCAAAGGGCGAGAGACCAAGTCCGGGGCAGGAAATTCATAAGCCGGCGCACGGCAAGCCGCAGATCATTCACGCGCATTCGCCTTCGCGCAGTGCAGCGTAAATGGCGACAGGAATTGGTTAGGCCGCCTCGTCACGGCGGTGCGCGGATTTTTCTAACAAGATGAGAGTGCGAAGAGCGCTGCTTAACAGGCGGCTCTGTTCTCCTTCGGTCCTGGTAAAAGCTCTTCGGCACGATCCAAAATCGCGCTACGAGCCGCGGCAATCCGGCCTGGCAAACGACTATGATCGGATTCGAGGGTTGCCAATTCGTAGTACTCCTTTCATCTGCCAGGGTGGGATCCAAGTGGGGAATGAAGATCAGGGCCATGCCAGGTTCGGGCGGAAGATCTCGCAGCAGAGTACTAAAAGCCTCGAAACCTCCAGCCGAAGCACCGATCGCGACAATCGGGAATGAGGTAGTAGAAGAGGCACCCCGGACTGATTTGTGGCCCAGTTTTTCCAGTTCTTTTTTGGATCTCCTTCTTAGGACTTTGGGCATGTAGGTCCCAGAAACACTGGTCAGTCAAAGGATGTTCGTGAAAGACAACCAATTCTAAGACCTAGGGAGCGTGGGCTCAAAACTGCACCAAAATCTCCCGCGGAGGAGGAATTCAGGAGACGGGAGGTTGTGAGGTTTGGCGTCCCCGACGGGATTTGAACCCGTGTTACCGCCGTGAAAGAACAAAAGAGGT
>Ga0335085_10013090_pt1 | contig 12176 bp, 7 predicted proteins | sample Lox_Sample_45_FD_206712 | JGI IMG/M metagenome (GOLD analysis project Ga0335085, IMG submission 206712) | Soil microbial communities from Loxahatchee National Wildlife Refuge, Florida, United States - Lox_Sample_4.5 | ecosystem: Environmental > Terrestrial > Soil > Wetlands | place: USA: Florida...
TCTTTCCCAGGCGGTATCGGGAGCCATTGCACTCCAGAAACCCCGGGCTCGATCCATGAGGGCGGCGAGTTAGGTTACAGCGTCTCGCATGCTTTCGGGGCTGCCTTTGACAATCCGGATCTGCTGGTCGCAGTCGTCGTGGGCGATGGCGAAGCTGAAACCGGGGCATTAGCCACATCCTGGCATTCTGACAAGTTTCTAAATCCCATTCGTGACGGTGCCGTTCTGCCGATCCTTAATCTGAACGGCTACAAGATCAACAACCCGACGCTTCTCGCGCGAGTGCCCAATGAAGAGTTGGAGCACCTATTCAAAGGTTACGGCTGGGTGCCGCATTTCGTGGAGGGCGACGACGTCGATTTGATGCACCAGGAAATGGCGGGCACGCTGGAAGAATGCGTGCTTGAGATTCGACGCATTCAGGAAGAGGCCCGGGCGAGTGGCAACGCCAGCCGGGCGCATTGGCCTATGATCGTGCTGCGTACTCCGAAGGGGTGGACTGGCCCGAAGGAAGTGGATGGTAACAAAGTAGAAGGTTATTGGCGTTCCCATCAGGTACCCCTTTCTGGCGTACGCGAGAACCCTGCCCACTTGAAGCAGCTCGAAGACTGGATGCGCAGCTACCGGCCGCAGGAGTTATTCGATCGGAAAGGGCGGCTGATTCCAGAGTTAAAAGCGCTGGCCCCGACGGGCACGCGGCGAATGAGCGCCAATCCTCACGCCAATGGAGGTTTGTTGCGAAAAGCCTTGTGCCTGCCTGACTTCCGTGACTATGCCATCCAAGTGGAAAGGCCCGGGCAGACTGCGGCTGAGAACACTCGTCCGCTCGGCCGATTCCTGCGCGACATCATGCGCCAAAATCCGCGTAACTTTCGCGTCTTCGGACCCGACGAAAACAGCTCGAACAAGCTGGATGCCATCTACGAAGTGAGCAAGAAACTCTGGCTTGCCGAGTACCGGCCGGAAGATGCCGATGGAGGGGAGTTGTCGGCCGACGGCCGGGTACTCGAGATGCTTTCCGAACACACTCTGGAGGGTTGGCTTGAAGGCTATCTCTTAACTGGCAGACACGGATTCTTCTCCACTTACGAAGCTTTTGTCCACGTCATCGACTCCATGTTCAACATGCATGCTAAGTGGCTCGCGAGTTCTGCAGAGCTGCCTTGGCGCGCGCCCGTGTCCTCTCTGAACTTGCTGATTACCTCCACGGTCTGGCGCCAGGATCACAACGGGTTCACCCATCAGGACCCGGGGTTCCTCGACCTGGTGGTGAACAAGAGCCCGGACGTCTGCAGGATCTACCTACCGCCAGACGCAAATACATTGCTGAGTGTCGCCAATCACTGCCTTAGGAGCACGGGCTACATCAACGTCATTGTGTCTGACAAGCAGAAGCACCTGCAGTACATGACCATGGACGAGGCGATTGCACATTGCACGAAGGGCATCAGCATCTGGCAGAAGGTGAGCAACGATCAAGGCTCGGAACCGGATGTGGTGATGGCTTGTGCTGGCGACATTCCAACCAAGGAGGCGCTGGCGGCAGTAGTGTTGCTTCGCGAGCACTTCCCGAATCTCAAGATCCGCTTTGTGAACGTAGTGGACCTTTACAGACTCGTGCCCTCGACAGAGCACCCTCACGGACTCTCAGACCGGGACTTCGACAGCTTGTTCACGAAAGACAAACCGATCATCTTCAACTTCCACGGCTATCCCTGGTTGATTCATCGCTTGACCTATCGGCGTACCAATCACAAGAACTTGCACGTGCGTGGTTACAAGGAAAAAGGAAACATCAATACGCCTCTCGATTTGGCCATCCAGAACCAGATTGATCGTTTCAGTCTGGCGATCGACGTAATTGACCGGGTGCCTGCATTGGAGGTGGCCGGAGCCCACGCCAAGGAAATCCTGCGCAATCTGCAGATCGACTGCCAGAACTACGCATACGAGCATGGCGTCGATAAACCTGAGTTCGATCAATGGACGTGGCCGGCTTGATTCTCCGGCCGGCACGTCGTGTGCTACCAATTGGGTTGGGCCACCGACGCGATGGACTGGCCAGCGCACACGTCTTGATCTACCGCTCACTGAGCGCGCTGAGCAGCCCGCCCAGAAACTCGGTGACCATCTCAAGAGACTAGCTTTCGCAAACGCAACCTGGTCGCACCAGAAAAAGGGAGGTTACGATGAGCACACAAACTGTGGCACACCCGGAAAGTCCAAAAGCTACAAAATCCGCAACCGTCGTACCAATCCCAACGTCAGCCCAGAATATTTCAAAGCTCATCCAGCAGTACGGCTGTGGCCCCGTTCAGTTCTCCGGAACTGATAATGCGCTCTATGAGCGTCATCTCACTTTTGACAATATCGTGGATCCCGCTGCTTCGGATGCTCGGATGAGGTTCGAGGCTTTTGCCCACTCCGTGCGGGACATTCTTTCGCAACGTTGGGTGCGTACTGAGACCACGTACGAGCGCGAAAATGCCAAGCGCACATACTACCTGTCCATGGAATTCCTGATTGGCCGCTCGCTCAGCAATAGCATCGTCAATCTTCTGCTTGATCCCGTCGTCAAAGAAGCCGTCCGACAAAAAAACGTGGATTGGCTCCAGTTGGTAGAGCAGGAGCCTGATGCTGGGCTCGGGAATGGAGGACTGGGACGTTTGGCTGTGTGCTTTCTTGACTCCATGGCGACCTTGCAACTGCCCGCGATGGGTTATGGTCTGCGTTATGAATACGGCATCTTTAAGCACTCCTTGCAAGACGGATGGCAACTGGAGAAACCGGATAATTGGCTCCGTCGTGCCGATCCGTGGGAGATCGCCCGGCCAGCGGAGACCGTGGAGATCAAACTCAACTGCTCGTTCGAACTGCACGGCGGTAGCTTGCATGCTCTTCCCGGTCGACCGTCAAGCTTGATCGGCGTTCCATTTGATCGTCCAGTCGTGGGCTATGGCGGAAAGACTATCAACACATTACGTCTCTGGGCCGCAGCCGCCCCTGATTACTTTGATTTTCAGGATTTCAGTAGCGGAGACTTCGTCGCAGCACTGGCGGAAAGTCTTACCGCTGAATCCATAACACGAGTACTTTATCCGGATGACTCTACCAGCATGGGGCAGGCGCTCCGTTTCGTGCAGGAGTACTTCCTGGTTGCTGCTTCGCTGGCAGACCTGGTCCGGCGCTTCCGGCACAGCAACGATGACTGGCACGCTTTTCCAGAAAAGGTAGCCATCCAGCTCAACGACACGCATCCGGCAATGGCAGTCCCTGAGCTGATGCGAATTCTGCTCGACGACGCACGTCTGGGATGGGAGTCGGCCTGGGATATAGCGCAAAAGACACTCGCATACACGAACCATACGTTGCTACCCGAAGCTCTCGAGAAATGGCCGGTCGCGTGGTTTGAGACCATGCTACCGCGTCATCTTGAAATAGTCCTCGAGATTAACCGGCGACTGGTCGACGTGGTTCGGAATCGCTACCCAGGGAATGAAGGACGAACAGAGCGCACGAGCCTGATCGAGGAGGGTGTGCAGCGCAAGGTTCGAATGGCGAACATGGCCATTGTGGGGTCCCACAGCACAAACGGAGTCGCTGCGATCCATTCCGAACTGCTTCGCACGATAACGGTCAAAAACCTGGCTGAGATGTTCCCCGAACGTTTCAATAATAAGACCAACGGAGTCACTCCCCGGCGCTGGTTGTTGCTTTCCAACCCAGCGCTCGCCTGCACCATTACCGAGGCCATCGGTGACGCCTGGATCAGCGATCTCAGCCTATTGAGCAAGCTCAAGCCACTTGCCGAGGATAAGGGGTTCCGTGACACTTTCCGCAAAGCCAAGAACCAGGCCAAGTTGCAGTTTGCCGATTGGCTCAAAAGTACAACGGGTTTGGAGATTGATACGAACACCATCGTCGATAGCCAGGTCAAGCGTATCCACGAGTACAAGCGGAAACTGCTCAATGCGTTGCGGATCGCGGTTTTGTACAACCGTGTCCGTGAAAACCCGGATATCGAGATGACTCCGCGTACGCTCCTTTTCGCCGGCAAAGCAGCACCCGCTTACCGGTTAGCGAAGCTCATCATCAAGTTCATTAACAACCTTGCCCGGACGATTGATGGCGACCCCGCAGTGAGGAGATGGCTCAAAGTCTTGTTCCTGCCCAACTACAACGTCTCGCAGGCGGAGCGACTCATCCCTGCCACGGATGTTTCGAACCAAATCTCCACTGCGGGCTACGAAGCCAGTGCTACGAGCAATATGAAGTTCATGATGAACGGTGCCCTGACCATCGGCACTCGGGACGGCCCCACGATCGAGATGGCCGAAAAAGCAGGCGAGGAAAACTTCTTCCTATTCGGCCTCACGGCGAAACAAGTGGTTCAAAGTCGTGGTTGGTACAGTCCGCGGTGGCACTATGACAATGAACCGGAGACCCGTGCGGCATTAGATCTGATCCGCTCCGACTATTTCAGCCGCTATGAGCCTGGCGTCTTCTCAGAGCTCCACGATACGTTGTTGGCACACGGCGACCACTACCTGCACTTGGCGGATTTGAAGTCGTATCTGGAAGCGGACCAGCGTTTGCTCGCCTTATATAACGACCAGGACGCTTGGGCGCGGAAAGCCATCTTGAATGTGGCGAGTTCAGGGAAATTCTCCACTGACCGCACGATCGCGGAATATGCCGCCGAGATCTGGAACGTGAAACCATGTCCAGTGCCATAGAAGCCCGGCCTTTGGCGGGTGATCGAGCGAGCAAAGTGAAGATCTCTCATCTCGCAGGGAAGCCTGCACCCAAGGAAATACTCGTGGACCTGGTGCGGCTCGAACGTGAGTATTTCGTTCGTCGTCCCGACCTAAGTTGTCCCAACCAGATGGTCCGCTTCGGCACCAGTGGACATCGAGGCTCATCATTAGAGGATACCTTCACCGAAGCCCATGTCCTGGCTATCACCCAATCCATTTGCGATTACCGGCATCGCCAGGGCACCGATGGTCCTCTTTATATAGGTAAAGACACGCACGCGCTGTCCGCACCAGCCCAGCGAACGGCAATCGAGGTTCTAGCGGCTAATAATGTGCGAACCATCATTCAGAAAGAGGAGGGAGTAACTCCTACGCCCGTCATCTCACGAGCCATCCTTGTCTACAACCGTGGGCGCAAGGAGCACCTTGCGGACGGCATCATCATCACACCCTCTCATAACCCTCCGGAGGACGGAGGACTTAAGTACAACCCACCTAACGGTGGCCCCGCTGATACCGAGGTTACTCGATGGATAGAGGATCGTGCCAATGAACTGCTGCGCACTGACAATGTCGGCGTAAAGCGAGTTCCGTACAACGCAGCTGTTGGTGCAGCCAATACGCACCACGAGGACTTTATCTCGCCTTACGTGCACGATTTGCGGAACGTGGTCGACATGGACGTGATTCGCGACGGGGGGTTCAAGTTGGGGGTGGATCCACTCGGCGGAGCGTCTCTACCTTATTGGGAGGTGATCAATGCGGTTTACGGATTAGACATCGTCGTCGTAAATCCGACTCTGGATCCCAACTTCTCATTCATGACACTCGATCACGACGGCAAGATCCGCATGGATTGCTCCAGCCCCTATGCTATGGCCCGCCTCGTGGGTCTTAAAAATGAGTTTTGCGTCGCGTTTGCCAACGACCCAGATTCAGACCGGCACGGCATCGTCACGCCCTCTGCCGGACTCATGAACCCAAATCATTACCTTGCAGTGACCATCGGCTATTTGCTCACGCACCGTCCGCAGTGGCCCTCTGACGCTGCGGTGGGCAAAACGTTAGTGAGCAGTTGCATGATTGATCGCGTGGTGCAGAAATTCGACCGCAGACTGTCAGAGGTCCCTGTGGGCTTTAAGTGGTTCGTGCAGGGTTTGTTCGACGGTTCATGCTGTTTTGGCGGGGAGGAGAGCGCCGGCGCGAGTTTCCTCAGACGCGATGGAACAGCGTGGACAACGGACAAAGACGGAATCATCATGGATCTCTTGGCTGCAGAGATCACTGCCCGAACGGGTAAGGATCCGGGCGAACATTATCTCGAACTGACCAGAGAGTTCGGCACGCCTTACTACACGCGCATTGACGCGACCGCTACTCCCGAGCAGAAAACAAGGCTTCTCAGACTGTCCCCCGAGAGTGTTCGGGAGACGAGTTTGGCTGGAGAGGCAATCATCGCCAAACTCACTCGTGCGCCCGGCAATGACGCGGCAATCGGGGGTCTCAAGGTAGTGGCTGCCAGCGGATGGTTTGCCGCCCGGCCATCGGGTACCGAGAACATCTACAAGATCTATGCGGAGAGCTTCAGGGACAAATCCCATTTAGACGCACTTGTGAACGAGGCACAGGAAATCGTGAATAACGCATTGCGGTGAGGTTTGCTGTCGGCAGGAAAGAACAAGGTATGCCCGATAAAACACAGATAACGAGCTTTCCGCCCCTACGGCCGGACTATCGGGCCTGCGGTGTGCTGCTGCATATTACGTCCTTGCCCTCGCCATACGGCATCGGCGATATGTGCCCTGCGGCTTTTGCATGGGTCGACGGACTACGAGAAGCGGGTCAGAGTTGGTGGCAGGCCCTGCCCCTGGGTCCCCCGGGATATGGCGACTCTCCCTACCAAGCTCTTTCGTCTTTCGCCACCAACGGATTGCTAATCAGCCCAGAGCTTTTGATCGAGGATGGCTTGCTCGACACGAAAGCGTGCAAAGGTCTGTCGTTCTCGTCAAACGCGGTTGATTATGGTGCGGTGATTCAGTTCAAGCACCGATTGCTCGTCCAGATAGGGGGCAATTTCAGTGCGAGTCCGCGAAAAGAGCTACCTCAAGATTCCGAGAACTTTTGCCATCGGCAGGCACATTGGCTGGAAGACTACGCACTCTTCCGGGCCCTGAAACAGAAGTTCTATGGCGTTTCTTACCTTGGATGGCCAGCAGAACTTGGTCGACGCACTCCTGCGGCCGTCGCTCAAGCCCGACTAGAGTTGTCCCCACTGATGGATAAGGTGCACTTTGCCCAATTCCTGATTTTTCAACAAGCACAGCGTCTCAAAGAGTATGCACACTCTCAGGGAGTTGGACCGATCGGTGACCTTCCTTTCTTTGTTTCGCCCGATTCAAGTGACGTGTGGGCCCATTCTGAACTGTTCCTGCTCGATAAGAAGTGCCGTCCGCGATTCGTTGCTGGGGTACCTCCGGACTACTTCAGCGAGGACGGACAGCTTTGGGGCAACCCTGTGTACGATTGGGAAGCCCTCCGCCAGACTGGCTTCCGTTTTTACTTAGACCGCTTACTTGCTCTGCTGGCTCATGTGGACGTAATCCGCCTGGATCACTTCCGCGCTTTCGCTGGAGCCTGGCACGTGCCGGCCGACGCGATAACAGCGCGGACAGGGTGCTGGATACCAGGCCCAGGGTCCGAGTTTTTCAAAGCGGTCCAAAGAGAAGTGGGTTGCCTCTCATTCATCGCCGAGGATCTCGGGGTGATCACCCCTGACGTTTGCGCACTGCGCGACGAGTTCCGCATTCCAGGGACAAAGGTGCTTCAGTTTGCCTTTGATGGAAATCCTGGTAACCCCCACCTCCCAGGGAACTACTCAACAAACACAGTCGTGTACACGGGAACGCATGAGAACAACACGACTCGTGGATGGTTTGAGACGCTACCCGATGCTGAACGAAGAAGGGTGTGGAGCTATCTGAGTCGAGGCGAAGGCGATAGCAACCAGATCGCTGAGGAGTTCGTCCGCGTAGCGTGGCCTTCGGGCGCAGCGCTCGCCATCGCTCCCCTGCAAGATGTGCTGAACCTGGGAGCCGAGGGACGGATGAATTTGCCGGGATCTACGGATGCACACTGGCGTTGGCGCTGCTCTCAGGAGGCTACACAGCCCGACTTTCCAGCGACTTCGGGATGTGACAGCAAGCTCACATCGTCTGCATGTGCTACAGAGCGAGCAACCTGCCAGCCCGATCGGAGTTGCATCGTGATCCTTGGTTCGGGCGATTGCTTGGCGACTTTGATGGAGGTAAATAAATGAAAGCAACGCAACTGCTCCACAATCTTGGACAGAGCATCTGGCTCGACAATATCACCCGCGGCTTGCTCGACAGCGGTACGTTGAAGACTTATATCGATGATCTGTCTGTAACAGGGCTGACCTCAAATCCCACCATTTTCAATCAAGCCATTAAGAACAGCTCTGCTTACAGTGCTGCAATTCGCACCAAGTTCACCCAGGATAGATCCGCTGAGGAAGTCTTCTTTGAACTGGCGGTGGAAGATCTTACGCGAGCCGCCGATCTGTTTCGCCCGATCTATGACCGTACAAACGGTGTTGACGGATGGGTGTCGCTCGAGGTCTCACCACTGCTCGCGTACGACACCGCCAAAACCTTGGCCGCCGCCAAGGAACTGCACGCCCGTGCCGGGCGGCCGAACCTCCTTATCAAAATTCCGGGCACTAAGGAAGGCCTGCCAGCGATCGAGGAGGCGATCTTTTACGGAATTCCTGTCAACGTCACTCTCTTATTTTCGAGCGATCATTATCTGGCAGCGGCCGAGGCGTTTCTTCGGGGAATCGAACGCCGCATCGAAGCTGGGCTCAGACCCAATGTCGGCTCGGTAGCCTCAGTTTTTGTCAGTCGCTGGGACGCCGCAGTCAAAGGGAAAGCTCCTCGTGAATTGAATCACAAGCTCGGGATAGCAATCGCCATGCGCACGTACAAGGCTGCCCGCGACCTGCTCAGTTCGCCTCGCTGGCACCGAATTTACAACGCGGGTGCTTATCCGCAACGCCTTTTGTGGGCGAGCACAGGTACGAAGGATCCAACGGCGTCCGATGTTCTTTACATTAAGGCTCTTGCAGCGCCTTTTACGGTGAACACAATGCCGGAATCAACTTTGCATGCGCTCGCCAATCGTAAAGAACTCGGATCGATTCTGCCCGCCGATGGGGGTAACTGCGAAGAAGTGTTATCGCGTTTCGATGAGCATGGCATCAACATAGACGGGCTTGCTGCTCAGCTTCAGGACGAGGGAGCGAAGTCGTTTGTGAAGTCTTGGAATGAACTGATGTCGGTCATTTATTCCGCTGGCGACATGCCGGAAAAAGCGACCAGCTTACTGAATCCAGGTTTCTCCGGCGCCAGGAGTGGAGCTTGCGAGGTCGCAAATCAGCAATACAGAACACGGCATTCTCGGTGAGAATATGCTCATACCTGACCGACAACGAAATGGTCGACCTGGCCTGGTTCTTGCCGGACATGTGGGACGAAGCGTACCTCTTGGCGCTACAGTCTCCTCCGACGGCATCAATTTCAGTTTGTTCTCACGCGAAGCTTCAGGTATCGAATTGTTGGCCTTCGATCACGAAGATGACATGCAGCCTTCGCGCTCGATCCAGCTCAATCCAGCCATCAACCGCACTTATCACTACTGGCATGTCTTTGTCCCGGGCTTGCAGGCCGGGCAGTTGTATGGGTACCGGGTTCACGGTCCATTCGATCCTCCCAAAGGCTTACTCTTTGATCCGACGAAGGTCTTGCTCGACCCATATGGTCGCGGAGTCACTGTTCCTCGAAACTACTCTCGTGAAGCGGCGCATCAAGTAGGTGACAATGCCGCCACGACGATGAAAAGTGTCGTCGTCGATACAAGTTTGTACAACTGGGAAGGCGACACACCCCTGAGAAAGCCACCTTTGCAGACGATTGTCTATGAACTGCATGTAAAGGGGTTTACGGGGCATCCAACCTCTGGCGCCCCAGAAGATTTCCTATCTCCGTGACCTTGGCATCTCAGCTGTCGAACTGCTTCCCGTGTTTCAGTTCGATCCGCAGGATTGCCCGGCAGAGCGCATCAACTATTGGGGCTATGCGCCCGTATCATTTTTCGCGCCGCATTAGGCGTGCAGCTCTCGAAAAGATCCCGTGGACCCGGTGGACGAGTTTCGTGATATGGTCAAGGCTTTGCACCGCGCGGATCGAGGTGATCTTAGATGTGGTCTTCAATCACACCGCAGAAGGCGATCACCGTGGACCAACATTGAGTTTTCGTGGCCTCGAAAGAGCGCAGTGGCATATACCGATGCTTCGGCGGTAGCAGGCACGATTGGAGCTTAATCCCATCTGGATCCTGTTTAGCAAATGTGGAGATTCTGCGTGGTTACTTCTCCTCGCGAGTGTTGCTATTCAGCTTTACAATCTCCTATCAAGCACCAACAAATATCAAAATGAAGAGATGATCGGGGGGCTAAAACCCCGCTCGCGTTGACGCAAATTGTCACCTCATGTGGAAACGATACCGGTAACTTTGGTACCTGAACCGTTCCAGCGCTGACTCGGAGAAACTCATGTCCTGTCAGTGGTAGCGCAAGACGGACGGGCGAGTTCTCCTTCCCCGATGACGGCAGTAAAAGGCCTTTATCGATCGAGCACCACGCAATTGTTTCCTAGAGAAGTTCGCGCCAGCACGACTGTCCCTGAATTCGAAGACATGACTGGCGACCCTTGCTTGATCGGAAACTCGGCGCCGCGATGCCTGCCGAATGATCGGTTGTTGGGGCATCAACGAGGCGTGTCACGGAACTTTTAGTCGGCTAGTCGGTTCCACACCCGCAACTTGCGGCCCGCAATGAGATTCCTTCAATTATCAGAGAAATACCGATGTGTAGTTGACGGCCTATTGTTATCTCCGTTAGCCCCCGTCCTGCGTCGCGCTGACGAAGATTTCGATTCTGCGGTCACGCGTTTTTCGTTTTTGGCCTTACGAATAACGGAATGTCACTTGATCGAGTCCCGGGGGCGATCATGGGACTCAATATCCTTGCGCAACAGATCTTCGGAATACTTTAGGTCATCCCAGAACTGCCTTACGCGCTGCTTTTGCATCGCGTTGCGCAATAGCGCGATAAATGCGTTCGTGGCGCCGATGATTGCTCTCAAAGTTGTCGATGAGCGGTAGTACACGGCGTCGGCCATCCACCAGCGCGTCGTGCATCATTTTTAGCAACGCCTGCATCGCCATATTCTTCGGCGCCTTAGCGAACACCTCATGGAACGCAATGTCGCACTCCAGATATTTCTCCGGCCGTTGAAAGTTTTCCTTCATCCCACGCACCGCAGCTTCCATTTGATGAATGTCTTCCGGTGTGGCTCGACGCGCGGCGAGGGAGGCCACGGCAGGTCCAAGAATCCGACGAATTTCGTAGAGTTCGGGGTACTTGATCTCTTGCAACAGCAACATCCATTGAAAGTGTCGACTAATAACCCGGCCTAGCGAAGACTGAACGTATGTTCCGTATCCAGGCCTGGCTCTGATAAGGCCGAGAAACATCAGACCTTTCAGGGCCTCGCGCAAAGAGCTGCGTCCGACGCCCAGCATTGATGCGAGTTCCGCACAAACACGAGCTATTATCCGGCAAGTGTAGGTTTCACCGTGACTTGCGAGTAATCGCGGTAATAGAATCCCTCGCTCTCCGCCACCCAGTCTCGTCTCCATAACATACTCCCGCAAAACTGCGGGAAATAGGCCGAATTCAGCGCTTTGCCGGTGAAACCGGGCTGGAGAAACTGCACCTCTGACGCCGGTTCCACGAGATTCCCCTTGTTTTTCTCCGCAGGGCTTCATGGCAGTCCGGTTTCAAGGCCCGTTCGGCGATGCAAGGCGATCCGCGTGATGAGAACAACAAGTCTTCGGACGGGCTCAATCGTTCGCCGGCGAGGCCAATCAAAAATATACAGTTTATGGTCAAGGACTCGAAAGAGAATGCCGCGACACATGGTTGGGGTTTCGCTGACGTTAACGACTGCAAGCCCGCCCACGACGTGACATATCAAAAATGCTTTCCGTGCCATTACCGCGAAGGCTCAAGAATTCATTTACGCTTCCTAACAGCAGGCAATGGATCGACTACAGGTCGACTACCTGGGGGTCGGAAGCTGTCGCAAACAATCAAAATCATGCGCAAACTGAATGTATTTCTCGGGTGCTGCATGGACGTAAATCGCTCCAAAAACCTCGCCGGGGCTGCGTGAGGGCATGGCCTTCACAACGGCCCTCCCGTTCTTTATTGCGGCGATCTGGTAAGAACTCTTGTAGGGTTGAGGTCGACCGCGAAAAACTGGGCATGGTTGCAAGAAG